>Ga0068858_100000545_pt1 | contig 39201 bp, 39 predicted proteins | sample KBSSwiS12_FD_66589 | JGI IMG/M metagenome (GOLD analysis project Ga0068858, IMG submission 66589) | Switchgrass rhizosphere microbial communities from Kellogg Biological Station, Michigan, USA - KBS Switchgrass S1-2 | ecosystem: Host-associated > Plants > Roots > Rhizosphere > Soil ... | reverse complement strand
CGCCGGGCGTTCTTTGCAGCCGCCTTCGGTGCAGGGGGCCGTTCCGTACTGGACCAGGTAGGTCGTGTCGGGCCAAAACTCGGGATTGACGCTTGCCGCCACCCGGGCGCTTTCGGTCCCGACCGCGGCGGTGTATTGGTCGCTGATCACGGGTGGGACTTTCGGCTGCGGGCAGAGCGTCGTGTCGGGGTGGGGACCGAAGATGTTGATGTATGAGACGAGGGGATTCGAGTTGCCGAAGTGGGCGACGTATATGTCGGTCGGGCCGCAGGCATCTCCGGTCGCGATTGCCCAAAGCGCCGATTTGTCGGTCGGTCGGTCGAAGCCCGCTTTGCCTCCTTCGCCTTCGCTGCCGCAATCCAGACAGGTGCCGGCGGGGCTGAATTCGAGCACCCTTTCCGGCAGCCCCCCGCCGGGGAAGACGACCGCGTAGAGGGTCTGGTCGAGAGCGGGCGTCGATTCGTCGTCGGGACCGAGCGCCAATGCTTTGACGCCGCTTTCGCTCGTGAAGGTCGGTTCGAGGAACTGCGCCGTCGGCCCGCTCGCTTTCAGCTTGCGCACTTCGCTGCCGAAGGCCACGTAGAGGTTGCAGGCGTCGTCGACTGCGATCGCCGCCGGCGATTTGCCCGCCGGCATCGCGATCGCTTCTTCGAAAGCTCCGCCCGCACTGAAGACCTGGATCCGTTCGCCTTCGCCGACGAAGACGCGGCCGTCGGTCGCGCAGACCGCGAGCTTGCTGACGTACTCGGAAAGTCCCGCCCCGAGCTGACCGGGGCCAGCACCTGCCACTCCCGCCTGGCAGATGTCCGCCGGGTGTCCCGCGGCAGGGCAGATGTCCTCTTCACCGCTTCTGCTTTCTTCGATCGCGGTCTTGTTCACCCCGTCGCCGAACATCGAGAGGAAGTGGCCTTCCAGATCGAACCTCTGCACGCGGTGGCTGGCGCTTTCCAGCACGTAGAGGTCGCTTGACGGGCCCAGGGCTATCGCTTCCGCGCGGCCGATCTGACCTTTGCCCGGACCGGCGCTGCCTTTCTGACATTCGCTCGTCGGCGGACCCGTGCATACCTGCAGTTCTTCGGCCGGTGCCGTTTTGTCGACCCGCCAGCCCCAAGCCTTGACGAATTTCCCCCACGGCGTCAGCTCGTCGATCCGGTTGTTGTTGCCACTGATGACGTAGAGATGCCCTGGAAGGCCGGGGTTGGCCGCCACGGCCCATGGAAAGCTGAACTGCCCTGCCCCTTCGCCCGGAATGCCGTCCTCCGGAACTATTCCGAACGGCTCCGGAACCGCTGCGACGGCTGTGGGAGCTAGACACAACAGGCAAAAGCCTGCCGCCGTAACAATCCGCAACGCCCTCGCGACTCTACTCACGCATCCCCCTGGTTTCCCTTGACGCAATCCACAGGATCGCTCTTTCCCCGTCTTAATGCAAATCAAAGCGTATCGGAACGACTTCGTGTTTGTCAAGGAATTTTCTGATTTTCCTCAGACATGCGAGAGGCCGGGATTGCACCCGGCCTCTCATTACTATCGCCTTTTCCTCCTTCACGCCTCCTGGCGCAAAGTGGAACTAACTATTTGCTGAGTGTCAGACTGACTTGGTTGCCCTCGGTGCCTCCGGTGAGGTCTTCAAATGCCCTCACTGTCGTCGAGCCTGTGTATTCGGCGGTCGTGCTTGCCGCTCCGCAAAGCAAGCTTCCGGTCCTGGTGGTTGCGATCCCTTTCGCCGTCGTTGTGATCGTTATATCGTTCGGTGATCCGGCGACGTTGTGGGTTTCATTTCCGTTGTTGTTGGTGAATCCCGCAACCTTGTATGTGCAGAGTTCGCCTTCCGACACCTCGCTGGTCGCATTTTTGTAGACGTGGATTTCAACTTCTTTGCCGACAGGGCAGACGAGGTCGACTTCTACTTTTTCGAATGTGGTCCCCCCCGCGACTTCTACGCCTCCGTGGAAATTGTAGTCGCAGCCGTTCATTGTGACTGTCACGAGGTGGAATTCGGATCCAATTTTCGCCGTGCATTTACTATATTCAGGGGAAGCTGTTATCGAAGTTGCACCGTTGGTCACTGTTCCGGTGGCTTTAACTTCTTCGCATGACAGTTTCTGGCCACCCGACAGCGTGAACGTCTGGCTTTTACCGATGGTCGGGTGTTCGATCACTTCTCCTGTCAGAATTGCTGACGATGCGCCGACTGTAGCCTTAACCTGTGCCTGAGCGGCGGATGCGAGCACGGCGGTCATCGCGAATACCGCGACAAGCGCCAGCCCAAGGACCTTGAGATTGCGATTCATTGGTTTCCCTTTCGATTTTTGCGCTCGCACGCCGCCTGTCGCGACGTGCGGGTCCCTGAGTGGGACCAAGAACTTCTAACGCCGCGAAGCCCTTTCAGTCAAGAAAAACCGAGCGTTAACTCGAGATTGCTGTCGCTTCAGGGCGATTGCCCTGCAAATCACGCGCGAGCGTTGTGCGCGTGCGCCGATTGGTGCGGGGCGCAAAACGGTGCGTCGAGGCGCCGGATACGGCTGCGTCTAAAGGCAACTGGTGAGTTCGAGGCTTTGAGCCGAAAGCTTCGCACGCGTGAAGGCTTCGTCGATATCCGTGAGCAGCGAGATCTTTTCACTCTGACTCAAAGAGTCGATGGCCTGCTGCATGGAGTTGAGGAATCTTTCGACCTGCCTTTTGTCCCCTTCCGGTGCGCCGAGGGCACGTATTTCGTCCACCTGAGCTTGAAAATGGGGCAGCATGGTTTGCTGGACCGCATCGGCGGTCAGTTCTTCCTTGTCCTTGCCGGAGCCCCCGTGCTGATGGATGTAGTCGTCGATTGGCCCGACTATGTCTTGGGGGGTGTTCTTTACGCAGACCGCATTGGCGCGTCGAATGAACTGCGCCTTGGTCAACGACGACGTTTCGCTGTCGCCACTCCCACATCCCGTAAGCGCGCCGACCAAAAGCACAACCCCGAGCGTCAAGGTCAATATGGGCAAGGGACTTTTCTTTAATCTGAACATCTTCCCGCATAATACATGGCCCGGGCAGCAAATGTGCTGCCCGGGCCTCGCTACTACCTAGAGCCTTGTATTTGTTCTCTCTCTATTTCCTTAGGGCCCAGGATCCGTTCGCATGCCCCCCAGCCGAGCTGATCGGGAGGTTTCCGCCTTCGTTGAGAGTGAACGGAATGATCGCACCGTTGGTAGGCGATGGACTGATCCAGCTGGTGAGCGGCAGTTCGTTGAGCGGGGCTTCCTCTTCAGCCGGCTGAATTTCTTCTTCAACGGCAGCAAAGATGCAGAGGTTGCCAGGTTTCGCGTCCGGCGCCGCAACCGTTCCTTTGCCGCAATAGGTTTCGAGTTCGGTTGCCGTTGATGGCGGTTCAGCAACTGCCAATGCACCGGTTGCCGGGTTCACCGGGTAGGCGACGAATCCGAATGGGCGGTGGGCTGCCGTGAAGACATAGACCACGGTCGGCGGCGGACTGATTGACTGCAGGTAGGAGATCGGTACCTGGAGAGGCACTTCGCCCGTTGCGCCAGCTTCTTCGTCGCCGACTTCGCCATCTACGCTCCAGACGCCGGTGATGGGGTATCCGAGACCGGTGCCGGGAGGGCCGGTAGCACCAGTCGCGCCGGTTGCGCCGCCGGTCGGTCCTTTGGCGCCGGTGAGCCCTTTGGCGCCCGTGAGCCCTTTGGCGCCGGTGGGACCGGTGGGACCGGTGGGACCGGCCGGACCGGTTATTCCTCCTTTGCCGGTCGCGCCGGTTGCCCCTTTGGGACCCGTCGCGCCTTTCGGGCCGGTGGCGCCTTTCAAACCAGCGGCACCCGTGGCACCTTTCGCTCCGGTCGCGCCTTTGGGGCCCGCCGGGCCGGTTGCACCTTTGGCACCTGCCGCGCCGGTCGCGCCTTTGGCGCCGGTCGCGCCTTTGGCTCCCGCGGAACCGTTATCGCCCTTGTCTCCCTTGTCGCCCTTCGGACCCTGTGGGCCAGCTGAACCTACGGGTCCAGCGGGGCCTGGAGGGCCAGCGAATTTCTTGGCGATCGATTCGGTTTCCTTCTTCTGCTTGGAGTTCAGGCCCGACTGCTTCTTCTTGTGATTTTTTTGGGCCGAGGTGCCGGCCGAGGGGTCTCCGCTGGCCGCGAAGGCGCTGGCGGAAAGGACGAATGCCGCAGCCGCAACTACCAGGCTGGCGAGAAAGAACATGCGCATTGCTCGAACGCGCGCGCGTTGGACTGCAGACATCAGGTGCCTCCCTGTTCGAATATCGGTCTTAGTCCGGACCCCCCGGACTAGTGAATTACCTTAACGGAACGAACCAATTCACGCAAGGTACGCAAGGGGTTTCTCAGACATCCGGCTGCCGTGGCATGACGGGCAAGCCAACGCCGACCATCGGGCTATCCCGAAACCGCCTCGATCCAATCCCAGCGCTGCCCGCAGAGGGATTCGGCTTCGTCGAGCGGGACGGAGACCAGTTCGCCTTCTTCATCCCCCGCGGGGGCAAAGAGCAGGGGGCCGACTTCGGGCCGGGGGAAGCCTCCACTTCCCGGGTGCAGGTCGGCGCCGCCGAAGCGCAGTTCGGCCTTGTGGGCGCCAGCGCCTAGCTTCGTCTCCCCCATGTATATGTAGCCGCCTTCGTTGTTGATCTGCTGGCGCGCTTCGCCGACCTTGTGGCCGTCGACCCACAACTCGTCGGCACCGCGCACCGACCCCTTCAGCCAAGCGGTGTAATCGCCGGCGCGCGGTACTTCGAGGTGACCGTTCGTTGCGTCGTAGACCGAGGCATGGCGGGCGGCGAGCAGACGGGCGCCCGCTCCGCGACTCGATTCGGCCCGCTGGGCAAGGGCCACGACTTCGCTGCAGTCGGGCACCGCCGAGGGTTCGTATTCGCTGCCCAGCGGCAGATGCTCCGGCGCAGGCCCGGTGAGGGTTTCGGGCCGCTGCCAGACTTCGTAAGTATCGCCCTGCCAGACGAGCCGATAAGGCGACGGGGGGCGGCTGCGCACGGGGGAACGGCGCAGGACCAGTGTGCGGAATTCGAGCAGCCCGTTGAGGTCGAGTTCGTCGGTGTCGACCGAGTAGCCCTTTTCGACTTCGCCGCCACCGCGCAGCGGCACCGTGCGTTCGCGCAGCTCCGAGGCCGCTTCGCCGTCGAGGTTGCGGAGGAAGTGGCGAGCGCCATAGGGGTTGTACTCGGTCATCAGCGCCGGGCCCTGACCGGCGAACTCGTCGCCGATTTGCTGCAGCTCGTGAAGCTGCTCGTAGGGGGCGAGGCTGACGCCGCCATAGGCGAGCACGCCGGACCACAGCACACCGCCGGCGACCACCGCGATCAGGATGCCGCCGACGAAGCGGTCGGCGCGTAGGGCGACGATGGCCCCGGAGATCGCCAGGGCAAGCGCCACCGGCGAGGCGGTGGCGAGGGCCTTGCCACCGGCCCAAGGCGAGCCGACGACGACGATCGCGGCACCGGCGAGCAGGCTGGTCGCGTAGAGCGCCAGCGTTGCGTCCCGCCGCCGCTTCGACCAGGCGGCCCAGAGGCCCACCAGGGCCGCGACGATCGTCAGCGTAATCAGCACCACCGTGACGACGGTCCCGTTCGGGTCGAAGCGAAAGTCCCCCGACGGCCAGACGCCGAGCACCTGAAGGGCATTCAGCGGCCCGCGCAGGTTGCCTTCGGCGTTGGGGTCGGTGAGCGGCGAAGAGGTGGGTGGCACCAAGCCCGCGCTTACGACCGGGATGACGAGCAGCGCAAACGGCAGAGCGAAGGCGAGGGCCTGGAAGGCCGCCGGGCGGGGAGCGAAGCGTCGCCAGGCGAGCAGCGCCAGCACGGCCAGCATCGGCGTCAGCCAGATCATGCCGCCGAGGCTGAGCACACCGACCAGCGCGGCGGCGGGGAGTGCGAGCAGCGCAGCATCATGGCGAGAGGCGCCCGAGCGCACCGCGGCGGGCGCCAGTGCCACGGCAAGAGCAATGAATGCCGCCGCCCCCACCTCCTTGACCCCGCCCCAGAGGGCGTAGCCGAGGAGCAGGGCCGGCTGAGCGGCGATGAAAGCGGCAAGAGCACGCAGACCGGGTCGGCGCAGCACTCCGCCGAGGATCTGCCAGAGGCCCAGCGAGAGCATCGCGGCGAGGAAGCTGACGTAGGGCTGGAAGACCCAGGCGAGATCCCCACCGACCAGCTTCTGAGCCGTGCCGAAGGGAATGAAGACGCCGATCGGGTAGCCGCCGGCGAGGTTGAAGTCGAGCGTTGCGCGGTAGGTGGAAGGTTCGAGGCCGGAGAGGCTGCGGCCGTGTTCCATCAAGCGGTCGGTCAGGGAGAACCAGGTGGCGGTGTCGTCGAGCTTGATGAAGCCGGCGAAGGTCGGATCGCCGGAGAGCAGGACCGGCGCCCCGAAGAACAGGAAGACGGCCAGGGCGACCGCCACCGGCCAGAGCGCGGGACGGCCGAAGCGCCAGGGCAGGGAGAGGCCGACACCGACGATCACGAGGACGACTATGACCGGGACGGTCAGCTGCGCGGTCGAGCTGCTCCAGGTGGTGAACTGGCCGACGACGACCATTCCGGCGAGCCCGGCCGGTGCGACCAGCACGCCCGCCAACCGGCGACCGCTGAGGACGTCGATCAAGAGGCCGAGCCCGACGCAGAGCGCCAGCAGGACGAGCGGAAAGAGCGCCCAGGCCGCGAAGAGGCTCACGGGCGCGCCAGGGGCCGGGTCAACCGACCGGGCGCACTTTGGCGGAGAGGGCGAGGTTCATGGCCTGCTGGGCGTTCGGGTCGTAGACCTCTACCTGAACGCTGCCGTCGGAGCTGGCGAAGTAGACGCTGGTCGGCTTTTCGGCGCTGGTCACGACTTCGCGACCGTCGGCCGAGCTGCGCGTAGTCGACCCTTTGCGTGCGGCGAAGCCTTCCACGGCAGCGACCGGGTCGGGGAGCGGATAGCTGCCAATCGTGAGCACCCCCGCCCCGCCCCCGCCGGCTTCAGTCCCTTCGTCCAGGTAGCGAACCTGAAAGTCTCCTTCGGCGGTTTCGCTCGCCTCCATCTCCTTGCCCGGCACCGGCCCGGCCCAGTAGACGGCGTGACCGGCGGAGGCCGCGAGTTCTTCGAGTTCTTCGCTGCTGACGATCTTTGCTTCGAGTCCCGACGAAGATGCCGCGGGCGTGGTGTCGTCGCCACCTCGAGTCGCCAGCCAGGCAATCACGCCGACGAGCAGCGCCAAGGCAACGATCCCGACGCGCAGCATGCGACGTTTGCTCGCCGCTTTCTCCGTCTTTGGCCCTGCCTGGCCCGCCATCGCCGCGAATTATATGCCGCGTCCGGCGCCAAAGCACCCTTAGGTACCAGAAGGTCACTCGATTGCTGCTATATACTTTTTGAGTAATGGGAAGCGTGGCCGAAGTCCCGCCCGACTGGTACCGCTCGGGCTTCCCGCCGATCACGGCGGCGATGCCCTGGGCCGACCGGACCGAGGCCGAAGTCGACCGCGCGATCATGATGCTGCGCCCGGAGGGCGGCGAGCGGGTGCTCGATCTTGCCTGCGGAATCGGCCGCCACTCCCTGGAGCTGCGCCGACGCGGCTTCGAGGTCGTCGGCGTCGACATCTCCCCCGATCTGCTCGAGATGGCCGAGCAGGAGGCCGCGGCCCAGTCGCTCGAGGTCTCCTTCATGCAGGCCGATCTGCGTGAGCTCGACCTCCGCGACGAGTTCGACCTCGTGCTCAGCCTCAACGACGGCGCCGTCGGCTACTTCGAGACCGACGAGGAGAACCGTCGCACCTTCGAGGTCGTCGCCCAGACTCTGCGAGAGGGTGGCGGCCACCTGATGCAGCTGCCCAACGTCCTCCACGCCGAAGCCCACCTGCCGCAGAAATCCTGGATCGTCGGCGAGTCGACCCTCGAATTGAGCGACCACCACTGGAACGCCGAGGATCGATACATAGAAGGCTCAACCGTGCCGATCCGCTTCGGCGAGGTCTTCGAGCGCTACGAGGAGATCCCCTTCCGCCAACGCCTCTACACCGCCGAGGAGCTGACGGAGATCTACGAGTCGGTCGGCATGCGCCTGGCAAACACCTTCGCCGGCAGCGGCAAAGCCCGCAAGCCAAAGCCCTCGCAGTTCGAGATCTTCGTCGAGGGCCGCAAGAACTAATGGAGGCGCGTCTCCCGGCCGATAAAGGCTGGGATGTTCGAGATCGATTCAGCGCTGCGCACGCTCGTCGAGCGGGGCGGCTCCGACCTTCACGTCAAGGTGGCTGCGCCGCCCACCATCCGCCTGCACGGTGAGCTGACGGCCCTGGAGGGCCACGAGCCGCTCAGCGGCGAGGACACCGAGAAGGCCTTTCACGACATCGCCGAGGTGCGCTCCCTTACCGAGTTCGAGGAATGCGGAGAGGCTGACTTTTCCTACGCCATCCCCGGGCTCTCGCGCTTTCGCGTCAACGTCTTCAAACAGCGCGGCTCTACCTCGATCGTCTGCCGCGCGATTCCCTTCGAAATCCGCTCGGTGGAGGATCTCGGCCTGCCCGAGGTCGTTACCAACCTGGCCGAGGAGCAGCGGGGGATCATCCTCGTCACCGGCACCACCGGCTCGGGCAAGAGCACGACCCTGGCGGCGATGATCGACCACATCAATCGCACCCGGGCGCACCACATCGTCACGCTCGAGGACCCGATCGAGTACCTGCACGAAGACAAAGGCTCGATCGTCAACCAGCGCGAGGTCGGCTCCGACACCGAGAGCTTCGCCCGCGCGATGCGCCGCGTGCTGCGCCAGGACCCCGACGTGATCCTGATCGGCGAGATGCGCGACGAGGAGACGGTGCGGACCGCGCTGTCGGCTGCGGAGACCGGCCACCTCGTCCTCTCCACCGTCCACACCCTCGATGCGACCGAGACGATCAACCGCATCATCGACTTCTTCCCTCCCCACCTCCAGCACCAGGCCCGGGTGATGCTCTCCTCGACCCTGAAAGGGGCGATCGCCCAACGCCTCGTCCCCGACATCACCGGAGAAGGGCGCGTTCCCGCGTCCGAGGTGCTCGTCGTCACCGGCCGCGTCCAGGACCTGATTCTCAACCCCGACGAGACGGGCAAGATCACCGAGGTGATCGCCGAGGGCGAGTACTACGGCATGCGCACCTTCGACCAGTCGTTGCTGCGCTATGTGATGGAGGGCAAGATCGCCGAGCAGGTCGCGCTCGACTACGCCTCCAGCCCACACGACTTCAAACTGATGCTGGCGGCCGGCGGCCAGCGCGCCAGCGGCATCGAGCAGCTCGAGAGCGCCTGACGGCCCGAGTGCGGCCGGGGCTTGGGCCATAACAAGGTTGGCACATTCTGCGCACCACCCGCGCGTCATCGATCCCTAGCCTCGACTGAGAGCTATTCAGAGGAAAGAGGCGTATGATGCTGCGTATGAAAGAACGGATAACGATCTCGATCGAGCCGGAGGCTCTCGAGACCGCCCGCGCGGAGGTGGAGGCGGGCAGGGCTCCGAACGTGTCCGCGGCTGTCGAAAAGTCGCTGAGGAAAGCAGCGAAGAACCAAGCCATGCGGGAAGCCGTAAAGCTATGGGAAGAGGAGTTTGGACCAATTAGTGAGGAGGCGCGAGAGTGGGCAGGCAAGGAACTCGAGAAGGCGTGGAGCGAACTCTCATCCTCGACGCAGGCGCCCTGATCGGCCTGGAACGAGGCAGCGAGATGATCGTCGTGATGCTCGAGCAGGCCCACGAGCACGGCGGCGACACCGTGATCCCCGCGAGCGTATTGGCCCAGGTGTGGCGAGGCGGGCCGAAGTCCGCTCGTCTGGCCAGAATCGTCGCCGGATCAGACATCGACTCCCTTGGCGAGGACCGCGCAAAGGAGATCGGCATACGACTCGGAACACAGGCAGGCAAGGACATCGCCGACGCCCACGTCGCCTGCTGTGCAGTCGAGCGCCAGGCCATCGTCGCAACGTCGGATCGAGACGACATCAAGGCGCTAATGGAGCCCGGCGAGCGGGTACACCTGATCGCCGTGTGATCGATTAGCCCAAATTAGTGCCCGAGGTCGAAGCGTCCTTCCTTGCGTCGACCGACACATAGCAGCGCCAGCCGCGGCGCCCCGGCAGACCGACTATGAAGCTGTCCCCTACCCAGAGGGGATCTCCGTCGCCACGCTTCCTTAAGCGTTCGTAGTCGCTCTTCAGAGCTCGGCCAGTGCCTCGAGCACCAGCGCATCGTGCTTTTTCGGCTGCACCTTCGGGAAGACCTTGGCGACTCGGCCGTCGGGGTCGATCACGTAAGTGTTCCGAAGGATCCCCATGTACTTCTTCCCGTACATCGACTTCTCGCCCCAAGCGCCATAGGCCTCGGCGACCGCGTGGTCGGGGTCGGCCAGCAGGGTGAAGTCGAGGTCAAACTTGTCGGCGAACTTCTTCAGCGCCTCTGGCTCGTCGGGCGAGACGCCGATCACCCGGGCGCCGGCGGCCTTGTAGTCGACGTCGCGGTCGCGTACGCCGCAGGCCTGGGTCGTGCAGCCCGGCGTGTCGGCGCGGGGGTAAAAATACAGTACAACCGTCTGGCCCGAGAGATCGGAGAGCTTGACCGGATCGCCGTTCTGGTCGGGCAGCTCGAAGTCGGGGGCTTTGTCGCCTGCCTTTAACACTGCTGTGAGCCTATAGGCGTTGTATCTAGAGAGCGAGGTTCTGAAGCGCTCTCGACAGATCTCGCTCCGCGCGACCCACTGCCTCGCGCGCCTCCGTTAGATCATCGAAGCCAGAGTCTGACTCAGGATTACCTCCGGGATCCTCATCCTCCACGATCATTCCCACGGACTCGTACTCATCCTCGTCCCTCACGCGCCGCGTCTGAAAGCGGTTCACAGCATCGATTCGCGCGTAGGCGTGCGACACCATTCCCCAGGCCTGGCTGAGATCCGGGTCCCCGGCAATCTCGTCACGCATCCGGTCCCACTCGCTGGTCGGGAGAAGGTGCTCGTCGCGCCACCACCAGCCTGGGCCTTGATCGGTCCGGTCTTTGAGGCGCAAGCCAATGTCTCGTAGCTCGGCAACTACGCGATTCGCTGCTATGCGCGCCTCCCTTCGATCACCCGCCAGTGGGCCGACGGCTGATGCAGTCGCTAGATGTGGTCTTAACTTGTCGGCGACTCTTCGCCAGAAGACTCGGTCAGCAAGCCCAGTAGAAGCCAACAGGACCAAGGAGGCGATGAGGCCAGCAGCAAGGAGCACAAGGGCGAACGGGGAGTCCTTGTCGACGTAGGCGTCCACCGCCCAGGCTCCTACAAATAAGAGGACGGACCCAGCCCCTAGACCAATTTTCTCGGACCGCATGCTGCGATCTTATGTGGGCAACTCCGAGACTCTGAGGTCGAGGGCTTGACCGGATTGCCGTTCTGATGGGCAGCTCAGAGTCGGGGGCATTTTGTCGCCAGCGTGGACTCGGTGCCGGGAGCTAGCTCAAGTGCTAGTGGTTGACGTCAACGCCACCGAGCTCCCTGCAACAATGTCTAGGCGATGAAGCCCCACGCTCCCACCGCTGCGCCTGCCGAGAAGGGCAAGCTCCGCTTTGGCCTGCCCGGTAGCGCCAAGGAGCGCGGCGAGAGGATTAAGGCTGCGATCAAGGCCAATCGCGAGACGTTGCGTCGGCTTGCGAAGTAGCCCTTGACGGTCTACCTCGAGCTGGGCGACTACTGCGAGATCGCCGCAGAACTACTCGGGACAAGCGCTAAGCAAATCGCTCGCCTTCCGAGGATCGCGCTTGCTGACTCGGCACTTGCCGCGCCCCAAGCAGGCTTTGGTGGCGAGGACGCATATCCAACGCTCATCGAGAAGGCGGCGGTTCTGGTTGAGCACCTAGCTCGCAACCACCCCCTACCAGACGGCAACAAGCGAGCCGCGTTCCTCTCCGTGTGGCTGTTTCTTGAGGTCAACGGACGACCGTTCGCTGGAGAAGATGCCGACACGGACGTCCCGATGGTGGAAAGGATCGCCGCTGGCGAAGCAACTCCAAACGAAATCAGCGGATGGCTGGAGGGTCGCACCGATCCAGGGATCTAGGGAGCGCTCACCGTTGATTTCCAGACCCCCCAATCGGATGGGATGCCAGGTGTGCAAGATCTAGGCGTGGCGCTTGACGACACAGAGCTGACACCGAACGACGCTGCGGCTCGCCTCCAAAGCCTCTTTGAAGCGGCGAAAGCCAAGGACGAGTTCGAGTTTGCTTGTGCGCTGTTGCGCGTACGGGGCATGGAGTCTGCGGGCTGGGACCCGTTCATCGAGACCTCCTACCTCGTGGAAGACCTCATGGGCTTGATCGGCGCACCGCTGCGCGGCCACACGAAAGTGCGCCTTGGTCTTCTGCTCTATAGCCATCTAACGGAGGTGAAGGCCATCTATTCGGTTCTGGCCAATCTCAGCCGTGTGATCAACGGAGAGCGCTACGCGCTTGATCCATTCCTAGACGCAACGCCGAAGAACAAGAAGGGGGAGCCGCTGTTCCTCTCCACGCCGGCCACGGTAGAAGCGCTGCGGGGGATGCTGGACGAAGCTGGCCATGCTCCCGTGGCCGAACTCTTTGACTGGTTCTTTGTCTCGGGGATTCGGAACGCCTTCTCGCACGCCGACTACACGCTCCACCAGGACAAGTTCCGCAGCAGCTCTGAGCGCTTCCTCGTCGGAGGCATCCTGACGCCTGAGATCAACTTGGATCTCTTAGCGGACATCTTCAATCGGGCCCTGGCCTTCTATGGCTGCTTCGTGGGCGAGTACGAAACGCAGCGCATGAGCTATACCGCCAGCAAAGTAGTTCCCGGCCGAATTGCCGGGGACGAGCCAGTCCCTGTCGAACTTGTCGCCGACGTAGACCGCGGTCTTCATGGCTTTCGTTCTCCCCCTGGGGAGGCTCAGGACCCTGGGGCAGCACCGTCGCCTGAGGATGGCCAGGCACCCTGAGTGATCGTCGCGCCGGCAGAACGGCCACTGCTCAAAAAAGGGGCTCCGCCGAGAGACTTGACTGCGTTACCTCCGCAAAACATTCATAGCGCTCGACGACAGAGGACACCAGCTCAAAGAACCAGGGCGGTGCCGTGGGCGAGACATACACCGCCTCGACCAACCGCTCAACATCGACTGCGACGGTTAGTCCCTCGGGCGGCGTCGCGTCCCGAAGCTCTTCTGCGGATACTCCCCCCTCAGGGTCTTCGCCCTCGGGAAAGTGCGTAATGACGGCCCGAAGCTCGGACTCAAACTCGAAACTTCGGCGCTTATGCACAAACGGATAAAGCAGATCGTGCTGAGGGATCAAATCTTTGCTGTAGTCGAGATAGTCCACCTTGCCGACATAGAGTGGGTCTAGTTCTTGGACGGTGGACTCAGGGGAGTCAAAGCATTCGGTCAGGCGTTGGACGGTAGAGCGCACAGCAACCCCGCCGGATACGGGAACGTAGAGCCCCCAGAACGCGGCACTCTCACTCTCACTCAGACTCCAGCAATTCGCGAATACCCAACGCGGTAATTCACGGGCAAGTTCCGCATGGCTGGCGGCCATTTGCTCCGGGCTGCTGTCCTCAAAATTCCGCGCCCAAAAATCTTTTCGACCATCGATGTTGAGGCTTGAATAGGAACCCTCGAATTGATCCTCGAAGGCAGCGACGGGAGCAAAGAACAGTTCTCGGGTATCCAGAAGCGCAACGAATTTGGTGAAGTCGAGGTACCGCCAGATCGTCGCGTATGGATTGCCGGGCGCTATGAACGGTTCTCGCTCGGAGCGCTCAACACCCACTTTGAGAAACCGAGGCTGGCTCGCTTCCCCGGCATGGGCTGCCCCCTCTACCAAGCCTGCTCCACGTCGATCCTTGGTCATTGAAGGAACTCTAGACGCGCGCCGTGATTTCTCCGGCAATGGGAGCCGCGTTCCTAGACGCCGTTCACGATGGAATACAGGACACCCTGCGCGAGGGCGACGAACTCATGGGCGCGCTGCCGGGAGACATCCTCGGGCTTACCGTGCACCGCCAGATTTCGCAGAATGTCAAGCCCTTCAATCGCCTTCATCGTCTGAGGCGTGATGAGGCTTTGCTGAGCGGCAGCGCGCCCTAGAGTCAGAACATCCCACTTCTCGTCAACCTCCTGTTCGATCTCATCGAGAAGTGACTTCAGTGCCCCCTCAAGCCTGCCGTATGCCTCAATGATTGCGGCCATAGGGGATTCCTCGGCCAGTTCATCTAGGCGCCCCGCTGCACCCCCGATCTTGCCCTCGGAAATTGACGGCGGAAGACCCAAGTCGGCCTCGACGGTCGAGACACTGCGTTTCCACTCCAACTCAAACGGCCCCGCCTTGACGCGACCGCCAGCCGCTCGAAGCGCCTCGGTGATGGGCACACGGAACATCACGGCGATGGCCAGCACGGTTACTGGCCACGCGACTGAAGCAATGAACTCCAAGGCGGACATCTGGCGATGGTTTCGCTCGCTTCGGACGTGGTTCCGCCCCGCCGTCTCGCGACGGGGGTGCACGGTGGGTAGGCTGGCCCCGATGTCCGACGTCGCAACGCGTAAAGCCGCCCTCAAAGCGGTGAAGTCTGCCCAGAGACAATTCGAGCGCGAGTCGGCTGCGACCCAGAAGGCGCGGCAGAAAGCATTCGCCAAGGCCCAGAAAAAAGGCCTCTCCCTCCGGGAGATCGGCGAGGCGGTCGGCCTCCACCACACGCGAGTTAGCCAGGTCATCCGGGGTAAATGACGATTTGGAGAGTTTTTCTCTCCAAATCGTGTTAGCCTAGCACCACATAAGTGGGGCCGCGTGCGCTAACACCGGCCCCGTGGCACCCGGCTCAGTGTGGACCAGGCCGGATGCAGCGGGAACGGTAGCGGGCTACCGGCTCCAAGAAGCGGCGACCCGAAGTGCTTGCACACGACGGGCCGCCTTGACACAGGAGGACTAGCTCCTATGCCCAGCACGAACCCTACGGGTGGCGGCTCTCCCGTTGCCCTCAACCTGCCCACCGAGCAAGTTTCGTTCCTGCGGGACGAAATGACCGGCTGGCTCAGCAGTCTGCGCCAAGACCTGAAAACGCCAGAGAAGCTGGAAGACCCGGATCGCTGCCAACGGGAAGCCCAAGCCGTCGAACGGCTCCTGCTCGGCTTGACGACCGGCCATCTATTCGTCCCAGACCAGGAAGCCGAAGCGCTCCTGGGAGCCGCCTTGGAGAGCCACGACAAGGAGAACGGCTATCAGGAGGTCGTCGCCGCTCACGAGGCCATGCACGGCCTTCTGGCCGTACTGGAAGGCGACGGGGAGCGATGAACCCGGTTGCCATGACCTTCGGCAGCAACCTGCGCTACTGCCGACGCAGGGCAAAGCTCTCCCAGGAAGAGCTGGGCTACCTCGCCTCACTTCACCGAACCGAGATCGGTCTGCTTGAGCGTGGCACTCGCGTTCCGAGGATCGACACGCTCGTGAAGCTCGCTGGCGGACTATCCATTGCGCCTGAAGAATTGCTGACCGATATTGATTGGAACCCAGGCAGCACGCAGCTCGGCAGTTTCGTCTTGAGCGATCGACAAGAGGAGGCACCCGAGTTCTGAGAGGTGCACCCCCCTGCCCCACCTCCAATTGACAGGTGGTGGGGCAGGGGTAGTCCGAATACGGAGAGGCGGAAATCCGTCCAATTCAGGGGTCCACTTTCGGAGTTCGCTCCCCTGTAGTAGAGAGCAATGAGCGAGCCAGCAAGTCAGACGAGCGCCCCGACCGTGCAAATGGCCCGTCGAGGCCCGGAAACATTCATTGAAAAGGGTGGCGCATTCGGCGGTTCAAACGTGTAGGAGGTAGATGCTTGTCTCTGTCGAGAGCCGAAGCAACGCCAGTGGCGCGTTTGGAAGCCGCAGGCGCCCTCTGCCACCCTTGCCAATCGCCCAGAGCCCGATTGGCAAGGTCGAACCGTGCGCATTCGGCATGAGGGCGCAGAATGGGCGCGGGTTGGGCGCGCCCGAGTCTCTACCACCCATGTCGGAGATCGGTGATGGCCGGTAGCTCCCCATCCGGTGGCACTCGCCCCACCCGCGCTCGCTCCTCGGCGCGGACCCCTGCGTTGTCTGACCTGGACCGTCGCATCCTCGATCTCCTCTCCTTCCTCCGGGTCCTGACCCAGACGCAGCTCGCCAGTTTGATGTCGCCCGAGATCCAGCCACGAACGCTTCGCTATCGGACCGCCCGCCTCGCCAAGGATGGCTTCGTCGGGCGAACTCGGCCCTATCGGGAACGCGGCTCAGCGCCGCATCATCTGTGGCCGACGCGCAAGGGCGAGGCGATCGCCGAAGGAGGGCCTCCGCCGCGCGGGGGCGAGCGGCGCGAGCCGAACCCGCTCTTCCTCGCCCACGCCGCCGCGATCAGCGAGCTGTACGTGGCGCTGAAGACCGAGCTGCCGGAGGGCCTGCGGCTCGCCGGCTTCGAGCGCGAGGCAGAAGCGCGGGAGACGTTCGGAGGCTGCGACGGAAAAGAGCACGCCGTGGCGCCGGACGCCTGCGTTCAGATCGCGGAGGCAGACGGGCGCGTCCTGCTCGGCCTGGTCGAGCTGGACCTGGGGACGATGTCGACCCGCCAGCTCAAGGCGAAGGCTGAGGGCTACGGCGAATACGCGAAGCTCGAAGGCTGGCAGCAGCGCAACGAGTACTGCCCGCCGCTGTTGTTCATCACCACCAGCGAGAAGCGGGCGCGCTCATTCCTCGCCATCTGCGGGCGGGCGGTCGACCAGCAACGGATGCTCGTCGCCGCCACCGCGCTGGCGCGGGACATCGGCCGTTCGCTGGTCGCGCCGGAGTGGCTGGCGGGCGAGGAGGAATGCGGCGATCTCCTCGCGGTCCTCCGTGGCGCTCGGCGGCCTTACGACGAAGCCTGCCGGCGCGAGGAGGCAGAGCGACGCGAGAAAGACGCCGAGCGGCAGCGGCTACGTTCAGATCCCGCCGCGCTCCGTGAGCACCTGCGGAGCTGGCGCCACCGCGACTGGGGCGTCGATTGCCTTGGACCTTTGGCAGCCAGGGCGCTGGAGATCACGCTGGACCGAGACGAGGAGTTGGCCGATGCCGAGCGCCAGGCGCTGCTGGTGCTCGGCGCGATGTTCGCCGACCCTCTACATCTTCGGCTCGCCGAGGGCGAGCCGAGCACCGAGCGGCAACACGTCCTCGACGGACTCGCCGAGCATCAGCGGGTGCGTCAGCTCGGAGAGATCGAGGATCTGGCCCAGCGCTTTGGCGAGGGGCCGGCGTTGCGCAAGGCTCGCGGTCGCGTCCGCGCGGGGGAGCTGCTGCCGGCAACCGATGTCTCCTGGTTTCGCCGCGAGGCTGCCGATGACGAGCGGTCCCGCAGCGAGCAAGAGCGCCTGCACTCTGATTACCTCACCTCGCGCGAGGAGCGGGCCCGCCGTCGCTGGAAATCCCAGCGCCTTGTCGCCCGTCTTCGCAACGGGCCGGAGGACTTCCTCGAGGCGATCGACCGCGAGGCACTGCGGTTCTGCCGCTCCTGCGACGAGGTCGCCTACCCCGACCCCGAGCGGGCCCGCTACGAACGCGGGCGCCAGGATGTCGCCTTCCGCTGCCATTTCTGCGACGGCAGGGACCTTTCGGCTTGGGAGCCCTCGGCGGGAGGCAACGGAGCCGTGGTCGGTGGCAGGGAGTTCAAGCCATGAGCCCGGGCGCGGGCGATCTTCCGGGTCAAGTGCGCAGTGAGGTGCGCCGCATCCTCGACGCTGAGGCTCGGCGCCTACTCGCCGAACAGCTTGACCGTGATCCGGTCGCGCCCGCGTCCCTGGCCGATCGTCACCGACTGCACCGTGGCGCGAATAAGCCCGCGCTGAGCCTCAAGGCTGAGCCGATCCCAATCCGCCATCGTCACGGTAAGCGCCGAGCCCGCATCCCGTAGCTGTTCGTCTCGCTCCCTGGCGGCGTCGCGCGCCTCGCGAAGTTCGGCTAGCCGCTCCTGCGCCGCCTGCTCGTCCTCGACCCCGGCGAAGGCTCGGATCGCTGCATCGAGATCGGCCTGTGCCTTCTCATGGGCGGCTGCCGCCTCGCGTGCGTCCTGCTCGGTCGACGCTCTGCCCTCCTCGTCGGCGAGGCGCCTCTTGGTCGCCTCGACCGCGGCCTCCTCGACCATCTCCGCGCTGATCGTCATTCGATGCTTGCAGTCCCCGACCGGCGGGCAGCGATAGAAGGGATAGGTGCGGCCGTTCTGTTTCTGCGTGCCGACGACCATCCTCGTTCCCTCGTCGCAATGCAGCACCCCGAGTCGGGCCAGCAGGCGGTCGGACTTCGGACGCGGGCCGCGCGGGACCTTGTTTCGTTGCACGCGGTCGAACAGCTCGCGGGGGACGATCGCGTCGTGCGCTGCGGTGTTCACCAACTTGCCGAAGTGGATCTCGCCGAGGTAGAGGCGCGAGGAGAGCATTGACTGGACGCCGTGGTAGCTGCGCTCGATCCGGTGCTCGCTGAGGAAGGCGCGGATGTCCTTGATCGTCGCCCCATCGGCTCGCATCTCGAACGCTTTGACCACGACGGGCGCCTCGGCGGTCGAGACGAGCCGTCCATCCTTGCCCGGTTCCAGTCCCGGCGGGACATCGGGGAAGGGGCAGACCCCGCGAGCGACGGCGTTCGCCTGGGCCTCGGCGGTGCGCTCCCCGACCGAGCGGCGGTAGTACTCGGCGAAGGCGCCCATCATCGTGCCGGACAGCCACTGCGCCGCGGTCTTTTCCGAGACGGCGCCGTAGTCCACCGCCAGGACTTCGCCGCCGGCGGCCTCGACCCGCGAGACGACTTCGCCCTGGACGCGCAAGCTGCGGACGAGGCGGTCGAAGTAGCCGACGATCAGCACGTTCGCCTTGCCGGCCTCGATCGCTTCGATCGCCTCTCGCAGACCGCGGCGCTCATCCAGCGGCTTGCCGCCGGAAACGTCGATTTCGTCGGCCGTGCTCTTCAGCGTCAGGCCCTGCCGCTCGCAGGTCTCCTTGATCCGGGCGAGCTGGTCGTGAGGCGAGACGAAGGAATCCTCGCGGCCTGGTTTCTTGCCGCGCTGCTTGCGCTCAGAGACTCGGATGATGCCGATGGCGGCGCGCGCTGCCATTACTGCAATTATAGCTCACCGTGTCGGCGCGGGGATAGAAGTAGAGAACTACCGTCTCGCCGCGCAGGCTGGAGAGCTTCAGCTCCTTGCCGTCCTGATCGGGCAGCGTGAAATCAGGGGCAGCGTCGCCTGCCTCGAGCACAGGCGCTAGTCCTCGCGGCCGGGGTCCTGGCCGTCCTCGTCCTCGTCGAGCTCCTCGTCGCCCTGTTCGAGCGCGGTCTCGGAGACCGATCCGGTCGAGCCTGGGTGGTAGTGGGTCTGGAAGGTCTCCAGTGCCCGGTCGCGGCGGTCCTCGTCGACCGGCACCTCGTCGGAGATCCGCACCCAGTCGGCGCCCTCGTAGTCCTCGAGGTTGAAGACCTCCTGGTCTAGCGAGGTCGAATCGTCGACCACGACCAGCACCTCGGTCTGCGGGTTGAAGTAGGTCCCGGGCTGGTTGAGCAGCTCCTCGACCTCGTAGAGGTTGTCGCGGTCGGCGGCCATCGCTCCCCCGATCCTACAAATCCGCGAGCTGGCGTTCCATCTCGGCCTCGATGTCGAGCGGATCCTCGCCCCGTCGCATGCGGCGTTCGTTGCGGGCGACGACCAGCTGGCGCACCTCGGCGCGCAGCTTCTCGTCGATCGCCGGCCCGGCCGCTCTCGGGGATTCGAGCAGCCGCTTCATCTCGGCCTCGATGTCGAGCGGCGCCTCACCTCGCTGCCGACGCCGGTAGGACTTCGCTTCCAGCATCTGCCGCGCCTCTGTTTCCTGCAGCTTGCGGTCGACCGGGGGTTCAGGCTGGGAGAGGCGGCTCGGCGGCGGCAGCTCCTGCTCGATCGCAAACGGCCCTTTGCCGATGCTCTGCCAAAGGGGGCCCGTGCGAGCGAAGGCAATCAAGGCGACGGGCAGCGCGATGAGCGTGATCAGCGTGAGCACAAAGCCAGCCTGGATGTCGATCAGACCCCCTAAGGGAAGCATCGCCATCCCAGGGTAGGGCTTCCCCGCCTGGCGGGCCATCCGCTACTCTTTGACGCTGGTTGACTGACCAGTCAATCGGCCCTCTCCCACCGAGATAAAGGAGCACGCTGCAGTGGTTGACTTCACCCTGACCGACGAGCAGAAAGACCTGCGCGAGCTGGCGCACAACTTCGCGGAGAAAGAGATCCGCAAGGTCGCCTGGGAGTACGACAAGGACGGCACCTGGCCCCAGGAGATCATCGACAAGGCCTGGGAGGTCGGGTTGATGAACACCCACATCCCCGAGGCCTACGGCGGCCCCGGGCTCGACTACCTCTCCGGCTGCCTGATCGAGGAAGAGCTCGGCTGGGGTTGCTCCGGCATCGCCACCTCGCTGATGGCCAACGGCCTCGCCTCGGCCCCCGTCACCCTCGGTGGCTCCGAGCAGACCAAGCAGAAGTACCTCGGCATGCTGACCGAAAGCAACAAGCTCGCCTCCTTCTGCCTGACCGAGCCCGACGCCGGCTCCGACGTCTCGGGGATGAAAACCCGCGCCGTCAAGAAGGGCGACAAGTACGTCATCAGCGGCTCGAAGTGCTTCATCACCAACGGCAGCTACGCCGACTGGTTCACGGTCTACGCCAAGACCGACCCGGAGGCCGGCCACCGCGGGATCAGCGCCTTCGTCGTCGACGCGAACCTCCCCGGGGTCACCGTCGACAAGAAGGAGGACAAGATGGGCCAGCGGGCGTCCAACACCGCGACCATCTCCTTCGACGAAGTCGAGATCCCGGCCGAGAACCTGATCGGCGAGGAGAACAAGGGATTCAAACTGGCGATGATGACCCTCGACCGGACCCGGCCAGGCGTCTCGGCGATGGCCGTCGGCATCGGCCGCGCGGCTCTCGAGTACGCCACCGAGTACTCCAAAGAACGGGTTCAGTTCGGGGTGCCGATCGCGATGCACCAGGCGATCCAGTTCATGATCGCCGACATGGCGACCAAGGTCGAGGCCGCTCGCCTGCTGGTCTGGAACTCCGCGGTCCAACTCGACCAGGGCCAGCGCAACAGCAAGGTCTCCTCGATGGCCAAGCGCTTCGCCGCCGACTCGGCGATGGAGATCGCCGTCGACGCCGTGCAGGTCTACGGCGGCTACGGCTTCATCAAGGAGTACCCGGTCGAGAAACTGATGCGCGACGCGAAGATCATGCAGCTCTACGAGGGGACCAGCCAGATCCAGCGCCTGGTCATCGCCAAAGAAGTACTGCTGCCGCGCAACGTCGACGAGCCCACCCCGGAGGCCGAAGCCAAGGCAGCGAAGGCCGCCGAGGAAAGCCAGTCCGAGCAAGCCGCCGCGACCGTCTAAAGCTCAGGGCAGGGGCCCTGACGTGAGCCGCCGTCCCTCCGGGGGCGGCGGCTTTTTTCTTGCTCAGGTGGCGCGAGCCATCTGGCGCGCCGTCTTCTGGCGCTTGTTCTTGTCCAGCTCGACCTTGCGCAGGCGGACCGACTCGGGCGTCACTTCGACGCACTCGTCGTCGCGCAGGAACTCCAGCGCGGCTTCCAGCGAAAGTCGTTTGGGCGGCTCGAGGCGGACCAGGATGTCGGCGCTGGCGGCGCGCACGTTGGTCTGGTGCTTCTCCTTGATCGCGTTGACGTCGAGATCGTCGGAGCGGGCGTTCTCGCCGACGACCATGCCTTCGTAGACCTCCTCGCCGGGACCGATGAAGAGCGTGCCGCGGTCCTGCAAGTTCATCAGCGCGTGGCTGGCGCTGGAGCCGCGCCGGTCCGCCACGAGCGAGCCGGTCGGGCGGGTGCGCAGCTCCCCCGCCCAGGGCTCCCAGCGGTCGAAGACGTGGTGGAGGATCCCCGAGCCGCGGGTCTCGGTGAGGAACTCGGTGCGCAGGCCGATCAGCCCGCGGGCGGGCACCAGGTAGTCCATCCGCACCCAACCAGTCGAGTGGTTGACCATGTGGTCGAGGCGGCCCTTGCGACCGGCCAGCAACTGGGTGACCGCGCCGACGTACTCCTCGGGCACGTCGATCGCCAGCCGTTCGACCGGCTCGTGGACCTTGCCGTCGACCTCGCGGGTGATCACGCGCGGCTGCCCGGCGGTCAGCTCGAAGCCCTCGCGGCGCATCATCTCCAGCAGCACGACCAGTTGCAGCTCGCCGCGGCCCTGCACCTCCCAGGCATCGGGCCGCTCGGTATCGGTGACGCGGATCGAGACGTTGCCGACCAGCTCGGCGTCGAGCCGGTCGCGGACCTGGCGCGCGGTCAGCTTCTTGCCCTCGGTGCCGGCCAGCGGCGAGGTGTTGATCCCGACCACCATCGAGAGCGACGGTTCGTCGACCGCGATCACCGGCAGCGGTTGCGGGTACTCCGGGTCGGCCAGCGTCTCGCCGATCGTCACCTCCGGCAGGCCGGCGACGGCGATGATCTCGCCCGGCCCGGCCTCGGCGGCGGCGACCCGGTCGAGCGCCTCGGTCACGTACAGCTCCGAGATCGCCGCCCGCTCGATGCTGCCGTCGGCCCGGCACCAGGCGATCTGCTGCCCGTTGCGGACCTTGCCGTGGCGCACCCGGCAGAGTGCCAGGCGGCCGACGTAAGGATCGGCATCGAGGTTGGTGACCAGGGCCTGGAAGGGATGGTCGGGGTCGTATGTCGGTGCCGGGATGCGCTCCAGCATCAGGTCCATCAGCGGCGTCAGGTCGGTCCCCTCGACGCCTTCGGTGAGCGCGGCCCAGCCGGCTTTGGCGTTGGTGTAGACGATCGGGAAGTCGACCTGCTCGTCGTCGGCGTCGAGGTCGAGGAAGAGCTCGTAGACCTCGTCGACGACTTCGGCGATACGGGCGTCCGGGCGGTCGACCTTGTTGACGACGAGGATCACCGGCAGCTTCGCCTCCAGCGCCTTGCGCAGGACGAAGCGGGTCTGAGGCAGCGGCCCCTCGGAGGCGTCGACCAGCAGCAGCACCCCGTCGACCATCGTCAGCCCGCGCTCGACCTCGCCGCCGAAGTCGGCGTGGCCGGGGGTGTCGATGATGTTGAGCTTGACGCCCTCGTAGTTGACGGTCGTGTTCTTGGCGAGGATCGTGATCCCCTTCTCACGCTCGAGTTCCATCGAGTCCATCACCCGCTCGGCCACGTCCTGGCCTTTGCGGAAGGCGCCGCTCTGCCACAGCATCGCGTCGACCAGCGTCGTCTTGCCGTGGTCGACGTGGGCGATGATCGCGATGTTGCGGAGGTCGTCTCGGGTGGTCATCTCGCAGCCAGGGTAGGGGGCGGTGGGCAAAGAAGAGGCCCGCCGGAGGCGGGCCTCGGCACTGCTAAGAGTGGTGCGCTACTACGAGGTCTGCTGGACGCTCGCGGCGGCCGGGCCCTTGGGGCCTTCTTCGGACTCGTAGCTCACCTTCGAACCCTCGGTCAAGGACTTGAAGCCCTCGCCCAGGATCGCGCTGTGATGAACGAAGACGTCCTTAGAGCCGTCGTCGGGCGTGATGAACCCGTAGCCCTTGTCGTCGCTGAACCACTTGACAGTTCCAGTTGGCATGAATTGCCTCCACTTCATGTGCTGCGAACGCGGCACATGCGGTGAAGCAACGACGCGAGCGCTAGACACAACTTTTTGCCGGATCTTCCGGCCTATCGCGGAGGACCGTAGCAGGGTCGGCAGCCGGGAGGCATGCCGCACCTATGCCTCGGCGGCGCGGTTCCCTTATTAGAGCTATGCGTGACAAAGGAACCGCGCGATGACCGTTTTAGGACGAAGCACGGGTGGCCGATACCTTTGGTGCTGATGCCTCCCGGAATTCCGCCCCGCTTCCGGCTGGGACCGTACGCGATCGTCATCCTCTCGCTGATCGGTGCCGCCGCGCCGGCGACTGCCTGGGCCGCGGCAAGCCGCCCGGGCGAAGGCGACCTCTCCCCCAGGCTCGCCGAGCTGGCCAAGCCCTCGGTCCGCTCGGCGCCGCCGGCCAAGCAGGCCGAAGCGCTCAGCCTCGCCGCAGGAGGTCCCGGGAGCCTCCTGCGCGAAGGCAACCGCGTCCTCGTCGAAGTGCGCTTCGACCGCGGCGCCGCGGCGGCCGTCGACGACCTGCGCGCCACCGGGGCGAAGATCGTCAACGTCAGCTCCCGCTACCAGACGGTCACGGTTGCGGCGAAGCCCAGCGAGCTCGGGGGGCTCTCGAGCGTGTCCCGCGTGACCAACGTCTCCCCCTCCCTCGCCCCGATCGTCGCTGCCTCGGAATGCCCCGCGGGCACTGCCGTCTCGCAGGGCGACACGCAGCTCCACGCGGCCGAAGCCAGAACCTCCGCCGAAGTCGATGGCAGCGGTGTGACCGTCGGCATCCTCTCCGACTCGTTCGACAAAGCGACGGAGGCGGCCGACGAAAGCGGGCCGATCGAGACCCACGCAGCGGAAGACGTCGAAAGCGGCGACCTGCCCGGGGCAACGAACCCCTGCGGCGAGACCTCCAACGTGAACGTGCTCGACGATCCGGACAGCCAGGGTGAGGACGAGGGCCGGGCGATGGCCCAGATCGTCCACGACCTCGCGCCCGGGGCGAACCTTGCCTTCGCCACTGCCTTCACCAGCGAAACGGCCTTTGCCGAAAACGTCGAACTGCTCGCCAAACCGGTCGGCGAAGGCGGAGCCGGGGCGAACGTGATCGCGGACGACGTCACCTATCCGACCGAGCCGTTCTTCCAGGAAGGCGTGGTCGCCAACGCCGTGCGCAAAGTGACCGAAGCCGGAGTCAGCTACTTCTCCTCGGCGGCGAACAACAACCTTCGCGCCGGCGGCAAGGACATCGCCTCCTGGGAAGCGCCGCAGTACCGCGACTCCTCCAGCTGCCCCGCGGCGATCGTCGCCTACTCGACTCAGCTGGAAAAATCGGGGGAAACCGGGCTCCATCCCACCCACTGCATGGATTTCAGCCCCGGGCCCAGCGTCGACCGGACGTTTCGAGTGACGGTTTTCCCCGGGTCCACCCTGAGGATCGACCTGCAATGGGCGGAACCCTGGGAAGGGGTGTCGACGGACCTCGACGCCTTCCTGCTCGGCCCGAAAGGAGAACTGGTCGCCCGCAGCATCGAAGACAACGTCAACGGCAGCGAACAGCCGTTTGAGTTCGTCGGCTGGAAAAACAACACCGGGACGACGGCAAACGTGAAGCTGGTGATCAACCGCTTCATCGGTGGAACCCCACGGCTCAAGTTCGCCCTGCTCCAGAACGGGGGCGGCGTCACCTCCACCGAGTACGAAACCTCGCAGGGGAGCGACATCGTCGGCCCGACGATCTTCGGGCACAACGGTGCCGAAGACGCGACGAGCGTCGCGGCCATGAACCAGGCGGCGACCGCCGCGCCGGAGTCCTACTCCTCGCGCGGGCCGGTGACCCATTACTTCGGGCCGGTGAACGGGCTGGCCGCGGCCGAACCGCTGGAACCGGAAACGATCCTCTCCAAGCCCGATCTGACCGCCACCGACTGCAACGTCACCACCTTCTTCGCCGAATTCGAAGGAACCTGGCGCTTCTGCGGAACCTCCGCCGCGGCGCCGCACGCCGCCGGGGTCGCGGCGCTGATGCTGGACAAAGAACCCGCCGCCACGCCAGAGCAGATCAGAACCGCATTGCAGGAAAGCGCCGCCCCGATCGGCACCTTTGGCCCCTGCGCAGTCGGCGCGGGCTTGGTCGAAGCGGTGGGAGCGATCGCAGCCCTGCTCTCGCCTGGCTCCGTCTCGCCTGCGGCCTGCGTCCCGCCGGAACCAGGGCCGATCGTGAACGAAGGGGAACCCGAACAACCTCCGGTCAGCGAAGGCGGCGGGCAGGTCACCCCCGTTGAAATGCCACCTCCAGAAACGACTTCGCCACCGCCGCCACCTCCAAGCCCGGTACCGCAGACCCACATCGCCAAGCACCCGGAAAGAGTCGTCCGAACCAAAGGGAGGGTCGCGACCGTCGTCTTCCGCTTTGGCGCAAGCGAAAGCGGCGTGACCTTCGTCTGCCGATTCGACGAAGGCCCGTTCCACCGCTGCGAATCGCGGCTCGAACGCCGCTTCGCCCCCGGCCCCCACGTCGTGCGCGTGTTCGCGCGCAACACGGCGGGCAGCGCCGACCCCACTCCCTCCTCCTTCCGCTTCCGCGTCGAGCGGATCGGCTAGCCCCGGCCGCTCTGCTCAACTCGCCTCGCCGAACCCGCCTCGCTGCATCGCCCAGTGGCCGGCGAAGAGGAGCCCCAGGAGCGCCGCGGCGCTGCCCAAGACCAGAGGGTCGGTGAGGCTGAGGCCCTCGAGGCGGGTGCCGAAGTAGACAGACAGGGCGGTGATCGGCAGGTAGCCGACCAGCGTCGTCCAGGCATAGCGCCAGAGCGGCACGCGGGCGGCGCCGGCGGCGTATGAGACGAGGCTGAAGGGGACGATCGGGATCAGGCGGACGGCGAGCAGCAGGGTGGCGCCACCGCGTTCGATCGTCGCCTCCATGCGCTCGAAGCGCGCCGCGCCGAACCAGCGGTCGAGCAGCGGGCGCGCGACCGAGTGTCCGACGGCATAGCAGAGCAGCCCGGAGAGCAGCCAGCCGAGCATCATCAGCGCCAGCGCCGGGAAGAAGCCATAGACGAAGCCGGCCGCCGCGTCGACGATCTCGGCCGGGTAGAAGACCACCGTGTGGATCAGCGTCAGGCCGAGGATCAGCAGTGGGCCGGCGACGCCGAGGTCCTTGACCTTGCTGCGCACCTCCGCCGTATCGCCCCGCACCGCCGCCTCGAACGCTTCGCGCAGCTCCGGTATCGCCAGCACGAGCAGGGCCAGCAGCGCGATCCCACCCAGCGTGACGGCGACGGCCGCCAGCGATGGCCTCGGCGACTCCACGGCTCAACCGCGTAGCCGCTCGGCGAGGGCCGAGTGGCGGGCGCCGCTGTCATCTCGACGGACCGCCATCTCCAGCGCCGCGGAGTCGCCGATCAAGACGCAGCTGCTGCGGGCGCGGGTGATCGCCGTGTAGAGGAGCGGCCGAGTCAGCATGCGGGCGTGGGAGCGATGGCAGACGCCGACCACGACCGGGACCTCGCAGCCCTGCGCCTTGTGGACCGAGATCGCGTAGGCGAGCCGCAGCGTCGCCGTCTCGCCGTAGGGGATGCTCAGCGAGCCGCCCTCGTCGGTGTCGACGACGATCGCCTCCTCCGCCGGATCGTCCTCGCGCAGGAAGACGATCGAGCCGTTCATCAGCCCCAGCTCGTGCGAGTTGCGGGTCTGGATCAGCCGGTCGCCGATGCGAAAGCGCTCGCTCACGGCCGCCCGCCCATCCGGGTTGAGCCGCGCCTGCAGCCGCTCGTTCAGTGCGTCGATCCCGACCGCCCCCTTGTACATCGGCGCCAGCACCTGCACCTCGCGGATCGGATCGACGCCGAAGCTCGCCAGCGCCCGCTCGGCGACCACCTCGACCACGGTCTCCAACGCCCGCTCGGGGCTCGGTCTGTCGATGAAGAAGAAGTCGTGGTCCTGGTCGCCCTGCGGCTCCAGGTGCGGCGGCCGGCCCTGGTTGATCTCGTGGGCGGCGGTGGTGATCATCGAGCGCGCCGCCTGGCGGAAGATCTGGGTGAGGCGGACGACGGGCGCTACGCCGGAGGCGATCAGGTCGTCGAAGGGCTTGCCGGCGCCGATCGGCGGCAGCTGGTCGGCGTCGCCGACGAAGACCACGTGGGTCGACTCGGCGAGGCCGCCGAGCAGGACCTCGATCAGGCGCAAGTTCAGCATCGAGGCCTCGTCGACGATCGCCAGGCCCGCCGGCAGCGGGTGACCGGGCCTGAAGCCCGGCTCGCGACCGGGCATCCACTCGAGCAGCCGGTGGATCGTCTGGGCCTCGTGGCCGGTCGCCTCCTCGAGCCGGCGGGCGGCGCGCCCGGTTGGCGCGCAGAGCGCGATCGGCACGTCGGCCCGCTCCGCCTCGGCGACGATCGCCCTCGTGCAGGCGGTCTTGCCGACGCCGGGGCCGCCGGTCAATACCGAGATCCGCGCCGCGAAGGCGCCCCGCACCGCGGCCCACTGCTCGTCGGTCAGCTTCGCCTCGTCCTCGTTGTCCTCGGGCGGCAGCTCGCCCGGGTCGTGATCGAGATGGGCCGGCGCGGCTACCCGCTCGGCCAGCGTCGCGGCGACGGCGAGCTCGCCGGCGTGAGTCGGCTCGCGGTAAGCGCGGCCTTCGTCGAGCAGCAGGCCCCGTGCCATCGCCGGCACGTCGGGGTCGGGCTGCAGTCCGATCAGCTTCGCGGTACGTAGGTTGAGCTCGTCGACCGGCAGGTAGGTGTTGCCCTGCTGCTCGGCCTCGGTGAGGGCAAAGACCGCGGCCGCCTGGGCGCGCCGCTCCGACTCGAGCGGCACGTCGGCGGCCAGCGCGATCTTGTCGGCGCGGGCGAAGCCGACCCCGGCGACCTCGGTGAGGCGGTAGGGGTCCTCGTGCAGGATCGCCATCGAGCGCTCGCCGAAGCGGGCGTGGATCGGCGCCGCGAGGTGTGCCAGGCCGTGCGGCGCCAGCTGGACGTGCAGGTCGCGGACCGCCCGCGAGGCGTGCCAGGAGTCGGCCGCCGCGACGGCCTGCTCGGCACTGACCCCGCGCAGCCCGGCGAAGACGCCCGCCGGATCGGCGGCGATCGCCCCCAGCACCCCCTCGCCGTGCTCGTCGACGAGGCGTTCGGCGCGGGCCGGACCGATGTGGCGCAGGCTGGTCAGGTAGGCGACCTGCCCCGCGCGGTCGGCCGGATCGAGCGGCAAAGCCCCGCGCGCTTTCAACTGCCGCCCGTAGCGCGAGTGCGTTTGCCAGTCGCCGCTGACTTCGGCTCGGTCACCGGCGTTCAGGTGGGCGACCGGGCCAACCAGGGCAAAGCCCTCGCCCGACTCCGCGTCCTGCACCTCCAGCACCGCGTAGCCGTCGTCCTCGGCGCTGAAGATCACCCCGAGCACCTCGACCGTGCCACTGAAGGCAGCGGCATCGGCATCGAAGAGGGTCGCAGCGTCGCTCACAGAGCAAAGCTAGCCGGAGGCGAGGCGGTTCGGCGTCCGGCCCGCGAGAGGGAGCACTGCTTGGAAATCCAAAGTACGACAAGATGGCTGCGATCCGGCCCAATCGGGGCCGCACAATCGGGAGGAGCAGCAATGAGTACCCACACGGTGAAGAAGATCGACGAGATGGAGGCCGTTTACGGCGGAGCCTTCAAGCGGGTCCGGGCCGAGCTCGGCGTCGAGTCGTTCGGCATGCAGATCATCGACCTGCCCCCAAACTTCGAGAACTACCCCGAGCACGACCATGCGGAAGACGGTCAGGAGGAGGTCTTCGTCGCACTGCGGGGCAGCGGGGAGATCGAGATCGCCGGCGAGCGCTTCCCGCTCGACGACGACCACGTCGCCCGCGTCGCCTCGGGCACCAAGCGCAAGATCTGGCCGGGCGAGGAGGGCATCCGCCTCCTCATCGTCGGCGGCAAGCCGGGCGACGTCTACGACGCCCCGGAAATCAGCAAGCTGGGCGTCCCGGACCCGATGGCGGCGAGCTGACGGGCTCGTAGCCGAGGCAGTCGAGGACCGGCACCCGCGGGTAGCGCGGGAACGCCGGATCCTCGCGGGAGCGCCGACAGAGGCTGAAGACGGACCCCCGCGTGTTGGGGACGAGCTGCTGGTGGACGCAGCTGTCGCAGAGGCCGCTGTTCGAATGGACCATGCGTTGACGCTATCGCCAGGCGGGTTGCATGTCACTCGGATCCGGTCTAGGTTGTTTGAACGGAAGCGCACCAGTACACGACTCAGAGGGGACCCGGATGAGTCTCGACGTTTACCTGCACGGGGAGTTGATCGGCGGGCTGTTCCCCACCGGCGAGGACGGCTATCGCTTCGCCTACACGCCGGAGACGGTCGAGGAGATCGGCGCCGGCGAAGTCCTGCTCAGCAACTCGCTTCCCGTCCGCGAGGAGCCCTTCAGCGCCGGCGCCAGCCGCGCCTACGTGGAGGGCCTCCTGCCGCAGGGATGCCGGCGCAGCGCGATCGCCGCCGAGCTGGGACTCGACCCCGGCGACGGCTTCGGGCTGATCGCCGAGCTGGGTGGCGACTGCCCCGGCGCGGTCGTCTTCCTCAGGCGGGGCGAAGACCCGGAGCCCAGCGAACCCGATTCGCCCGCCTGGCTCTCCGAAGAGGAGCTGGAGGAACTGCTCCAGCCCCAGCCCGCGCAGCTCTTCGACCCGGCCAACGAGCGGCGGATGCGCTTTGCCCTGCCCGGCGAGCGGCACAAGCTCGCCCTCGCGTACGACGAAGAGACCGATCGCTGGGCCTGGCCCGAGCCCGGCCTGCCCAGCACCCACATCGTCAAGCCCGAATCGGCCGAGCGCCACGGCCTCGTCGCCAACGAGATGACCTGCACGCTCGCCTATCGCGAACTGGGCCTCCCGGTCACCCACACCTCGGTTGAGAGGATCGCCGGGCGGACCTGCCTGGTCAGCAAGCGCTTCGATCGCTGGGAAGGCGGCTTCGAGACCGAGCGCCTGCACCAGGAGAGCTTCGCCCAGGCCCTCGGCATCGCCCCGGCCGACGACGAGCACGGGCGACAGGGCGAGACGCCGGACCTGACCGAATCCTGTGGGCTCTTGCGGGCGATCGGCGAAGAGCACGGGGCCCACACCCTGATGAGCGCCGTCCTCTGCGACCTGGTGATCGGCAACTGCGCCGCCCGCGGCGCCAAAGCGGCGCTGCTCTTCACTGGCGACGGCCCGATCCTGGCTCCTTTCTTCGGCATCGCCGCGACCGAGATATACGGGGCGCAGCGGCGACGCCCGCCGGTCGAGGGCGCGCCCCCGGCGCCCTTTCTCGTCGACATTCGCCGCACCGCCTGGGAATGCGACTTCGAGTTTCAGCCGTCGCTGATGGAGGCGGTGGCGACGATGGGCAGGGCCTGCTCGTCTCTGAACGCCGTGATCGACCGCGCCCGTGAGCAGGGTTGGTACTCGCGCGTGGCCGACGAAGCCCTGCAGTGCGCGATCGAGCGCAGCATCGGCTTCAAGGACGAAATGGAGTACCTGCGCCCGCCCGGCGGCGAGTCGCTGTAGCGGGACGCGCCGCGGAGCGCTCGAGCCTCAGGGCGATTCGGCGCGCATCTGCGTGCAGCGCTGATCCCAGAGCCCGATCAGCTCCTCGGGGAAGAGCTTGAACAGCGGTTCGTGCTCGTCCGTCTCGAAGAGCATTTCCATGTCGAACTCCCAGGCGAGGATCTTGGTGTCGATGTCGACCAGCTGACCGATGTCGACGTCCTCCTGGACGAGGACGTAGGCGTCGCGCGTCGCAATCACGTTGGCGATCTTGTCGGCGGCGAAGACCCGCTGTGCCTCGATCCCCGTCGCGGCGACCCGACCGCGCAGCTCGTGCTTGCGTTCCTCGTAGTCCTCGATCTCGAAGTCTTCGCTGAGCGCGCAGACGATCATCGCGATCTTCATCCCGAAGCGTTCGCGCAGGAGCCCGAGATCGAGGTCGGTGTACTCGAGTGCGTCGTGCAGAAGACCCGCCGCGACCAGCTCGTCGCCGAGGTCGTACTCCACCAGCAACTCGGCGACCGCCAGCGGATGTTCGATGAAGGGAACGTCGCTGCCGACATCTCGAACCGCCCCGGCGTGAAGTTTCCGTGCCATCTCGAGCGCTCGGCGAACCAGCTCGGAGCGCTCCGCTACCGCCTCGACCCTGCCTGAGCGGGACACGAACCCACCGTAGCGCACTTCGGATCCGGACGAAACCCCTTGAGTACCGAAATCGGCCAGGAAGAGCTCAGCTGCCGACCACGACAACGACGATGAAGGCGACGTAGAGCGTGAACCAGCCGAGCACCGCCGGCAGCTCGAAGCGGCCGCGGCGGTGCAGCGCCCCGTAAGCGAGCAGGCCGCCGGAGAGGCCGAGCGCGACCGAGAGGGCGGCGTTGGCGCTCAACGACCAACCGGTGAAGAGCAGGCCGATGCCGAAGGGGATCGTCGACTGGAAGACCATCGCGCCGGTGATGTTGCCGAGCGCCAGCGAGTCCTTGCCTTCGCGCACCCAGAAGAAGCTGTTGACCTTCTCCGGCAGCTCGGTCGCCAGTGGGGCGAGGATCAGGGCGAGGACGACCGCCTCGACGCCGAGGTCGCCGGCGATCCTCAAGAGCTCTTCGACGAAGAGGTGGGCGCCGCCGACCATCGCGCCGAGGCCGACCAGGAGCTGGACCACGCAGAGCAGCAGACCGGGATCCACGCGGCGCTCGGCGCGGCGCTCGAAGACGAGCGGCGCGAGCGTCTCCTCGCCCTGCACCTCTCCTCCCTGCCGCAGGGTGCGCCGGATGTAGAGCGGGTAGGCGAGCAGGACCGCGATCCCGACCGGGATCCGCAGCGCCGCCGGCGCCCCCCAGGCGAGCGCCAACGAGAGGGCGAAGAAGGCGAGGAAGAAGAGCAGGTCCCGCTCCAGGGTCGGCCCGTGAGCGCGCAGCTCCAGGCCCTGCTCGCGGCGGTCCCGGTAGAGGTAGGCGAAGAGGCCGACCAGGCCCATCGCCAGCGTGGCGAGCAGGAAGGGGGCGCCGACGATCGCCCCGATCGCGACCTGGTCGCCGCCTTGCTTGGCGCCGAGCAGGGCGACGATCGCGACCAGCGTCTCCGGCATCGCCGTGCCGACCGCTGCAAGGACGCTGCCCACCGCGCCCTCCCCCAGCTTCAGGCGATGGCCGATCCACTCGACCGCGTTGGTGAAGAGCAGCGCGCCGGCGAGGATTACGGCAAAGCTGAGGAGCAGGAGTAGGACATTCACGTCACGCGTAATAAAACGCGAGGCCGAGGACGGCGTAGACGGCGAGCAGCTGGACCCCCTCGAACCAGGTCGACTCGCCGTCCTGGGTGACGTAGTTGGCGATCAGGACGGCGAGCAGCAGCGCACCGAGCTCGAAGCCGTTGAAGACGAGGGCCAGCGGTCCCGGCCCGACGAATATCGAGGCGAGCACCAGCACCGGGGCGACGAAGAGGGCCACCTGTGCGCTGGAGCCGATCGCGATGTTGACCGCGAGGTCCATTTTGTCCTTGCGCGCGACGAGGACCGCGACCCAGTGCTCGGCGGCGTTGCCGACGATCGCGACGACGATCACGCCGATGAAGAACTCGGAGAGGCCGGCCGCCTGGGAGGCCTCGGTGATCGAGCCGACCAGGACCTCCGACATCACCCCGACCAGGACCCCGGCTATCGCCAGCGCGATCACCGAGGTGCGCACCGACCAGCCCCAGCTGTCCTCGTCGGCGTACTCGGGATTGAAGAGGTCCCGATGGGTTTTGAGCGAGAAGACGAGGCCGAGAACGTAGGTGGCGATGAGGACGATCGCGACGGCGAAGGAGAGATGCTCGACGGTCGAGCCGTAGTCGACCAGCTCGGCGCCCGGCATCGGCAGCCCCTTGCCCTCGACCAGCTCGAAGATCGCCGGCATCAACAGCGCCGCCGCGGCCAGCAGCAGCATCGAGGTCTGCACGCTGGCACTGGTCCGGCTGAAGGTCTGTTTGTCGCGGCCCAGCCCGCCGGCGAGCATAGCGGCGCCGAGCACGAGCAGGATGTTGCCGATGATCGAGCCGATGATCGATGCCTTGACGACCTCGTGGAGGCCCTGGCCGAGGGCGAAGAGGGCGATGATCAGCTCGGGCGCGTTGCCGAAGGTGACGTTGAGCAGGCCGCCGATCCCAGGCCCCGAGCGCGCCGCGAGCTCCTCGGTGGCGCGTCCCATCAGCGCCGCCGTGGGGACGATGCCGAGCGCCGAGGTGACGAAGACCACGGTCGCCGGGCTGCCCGCCATCTCCAGGGCGACGGCAACCGGGATCAGCGGCGTCAGCAGGTAGGGCCAGCCGTCAGCCCCCCGCAGGAAGCTGCCTAGTGAGCCTGGGATTCGGCCAGCCCTTCGAACAGTTCGCCGAGGCTTTCGCTGCCTTCTTCGCCCTGCAGCAGGCCGAGCAGTTCGATCGGGTTGATGCCGAGCTCGAGGAAGAGCTTGCTCAGCGGCTTGGCGCTCGTGGGCGCGGAGATCTTCTGTTCTTCGTTGACTTCGGTCAACTTCAGGTCGAGGTCGATTTCGACGCTCTTGGGGCCGCTGCCGGCGTTCTGCGGTTCGAGCTGCAGCTGAGCGGAGATCTGACGCACGATGTCGTCGTCGCCGACGTAGACGTCGACGTGGGCACTCTTCACCGCGTTGCCGACCTGGCTCTTCGCCTTGTCGACTTCGGACTTCGACGGCAACGGGCCGGCGGCGGCGAGCTGAGCGCGGCAGGCCTGGCTTTCGACCACTTCGAGCACCGAGTCGATCGCGCCGGAGACGTTCAGGTCGCCGCTGACTTTCGTCGTGCTCGTGCCGTCGACGTCGGCGCTGCCTTCGTTGCTGCCGTTTTCGAGGAAGTCGGCGACTTTCAGCTTGCCGAATTCTTCCTGGCAGGCGGCGATGCCGTCGGCGCCGGTTTCAGCCCCGCCTTCGCGCTGGGCCTGGGCGAGCGCCGATTCGACGAAGCTGAAGGTCGTCGGGTCGACTTCGTACTCGATCCCTTCGTAATTGACGAAGGCCGTGTTGGGCAGCAGGACCAGTCCCCCGTCGAAGTCGATGTTCTTGCCGTTGAAGTTGCCCTTCGCCTTCGCCGTCATGTCGAGCTGCGGCAGGCTTCCCGTGCCTTCCCCCTGGAAAGGACCGGAGAGGCTCACGTTCAGGTTGCCGCCTTCGGGGCCCTGCGCCTTGACCCCGAGGGAGAGGTCTATGTTGCCGCTTTCGATCCCCTGCAGGGTCGCTTCGTCGAGAACCGTCTGCGGGCTCTCGCTGCTCTTGTCGCTCCCTCCTCCGCAGGCGGCCAGGACAATGCTTGTCGCAACCAAGGCAGCGGTGGCGGCTATGACGTAGAGGAAACGAAGTCGACTCAAAGCGGGGGGCCCTCCTGGCATTGGAACGCGGATACAGGCGTGGCGCGGGATGGTAAGGCTAGCGCCAGTCCCTTAAAGATCGCCTCAGCGGTTCTTCAGCTGCGGCGGCGTGCTTTCGGTCAGGTTGAGCGCCAGCGGGAAGAGAAAGGCGCCGAGGAAGATCAGCACGATCCCGGAGGCGACCAACCAGCGCAGGCCGGTCAGGTGGCCGAGGATGCCGACGACGAAGCCGATCAGCATCAGGGCGATGTAGGGGCCGGCGCTGTGCGGGAGCACCGTCGCGAGGGAGAGGGCCAGGGCGAGCACTTGGTGCCGTGATTATCATCGCCCGATGGCCGAGGCGCAGGCACCTGCATCCGTAGCCGAGACGAAGGACGCCCTGGCGGCGGCGAGCTACCTCGCCGACGAGTCCGCGGCGCTGGTCTCCTTCCTCGCCCAGCGGCTCGGCAAGCCTGTCCTGGTCGAGGGCCCGGCGGGGGTCGGCAAGACCGAGCTGGCCAAGGCTCTCTCGCGGGCCAGCGGGCGCGAGCTGATCCGCCTGCAGTGCTACGAGGGGCTCGACGAGGCCAAGGCCCTCTATGAGTGGAACTACCGCAAGCAGCTGCTGCGCATCCAGGCCGGCGGCGCCCAGGGTGGCTGGGACGAGGTCCAGGATGACATCTTCAGCGAGGAGTTCCTGCTCGAGCGGCCGCTGATGCAGGCGATCGCCAGCCCCGAGCCGGTGGTGCTGCTGATCGACGAGATCGACAAGACCGACCAGGAGTTCGAGGCGATGCTGCTCGAGCTGCTCTCCGACTTCCAGATCACGATCCCCGAGCTGGGCCAGGTCTCGGCGACCTCGATGCCGATCGTCGTCCTCACCTCGAACAACTCGCGCGAGCTGACCGAGGCGCTGAAGCGGCGCTGCCTCTACCTCTGGCTCGACTACCCGGAGATGGAGCGCGAGATGGAGATCGTTCGCCTGCATGCGCCGGACCTCTCCGAGGCGCTGACCCGGCGGCTGGTCGAGGTGGTGCGGATGGTGCGCGCGCTCGACCTCAAGAAGCCGCCCTCGATCGCCGAGACGATCGACTGGGCACGGACGCTGCTGCTGATGGGCTCAGATGACATCGACCGCGAGACCTTCGAGCAGTCGATGTCGATCATCGTCAAGCACCGCACCGACATCGACCTGGTCGCCGAGCGGGTGGGGATGAAGCTTGCCGAGTCCGTACGGCCCCAAAGCTGACACCGGCCCGCCCGGGCTGGCGGCGAAGCTGCTCGGCTTCTGCGAGGAGCTGCGCAGCGAGGGGGTCGCGGTCGGCACCTCGGAGATCCTCGACGCCTTCGCCGCACTCGAACAGGTGCCCTGGGAGTCGCGCGACGACTTCCGCGAGGCGCTGGCGACGACGATCGCCAAGTCCCAGGAGGACCGCCGGCTCTTCGAGCTGCTCTTCGAGCGTTGGTTCTTCCGCGCCGCCGAGGCGGAGGCGATCGAGCGCGAGATCGGAGAGACCGAGCAGCGCCACGAGGGCGCCGAGCGGCTCGACATCGACGAGCTGCGCGAGCAGATCCGCCAGGCGATCGTCGACGGCGACGAGGGCCAGATGCGCGATCTGGCCCGGCTGGCGATCGCCGCCTTCGGCCAGCAGGGCGAGGGCTCGGGCGTCGTCGGCGTCGACGTGCAGCGGATCCGCCGCACGCTGGAGCTCTCCGCCGGCACCCAGCCGCAACCAGCTGACGGCGCCGCGGAGTTGCCACCGATCGACCGCGACCAGCTCAACCGCTTCGAGCGCCACCTGCGCCGTGAGCTCGAACGCGACCTGATCGAGCGCACCGAGACCCTCCCCCCCTCTCGCCCCCTGGCCGAGCTCGACCGGGCGTTGCCGACCAGCCCCACGCAGGACCTGGCCGCGGTCCACCGGGCGGTCTCGCAGATGAAGCGCCGCCTGGCGACGCTCGGTCATGAGCAGCGGGGGCGCCGCAAGGCGCAGACGGTCGACGTGCGGCGGACGATGCGCGCCTCGCTGGAGACCGGCGGCGTGCCGATGCACCTGCGCTACCGGCCGAAACGGCCGCGACGGCCGGAGATCTACGTCCTCTGCGATGTCTCGACCAGCGTCACCTCCGCAAGCGTCTTCTTCCTCTCGGTCCTGCACGCGCTGCACGACTCGTTCCGCAAGCTGCGCAGCTTCGTCTTCATCGAGCGGATCTCCGAGGTGACCGAGATCTTCGAGCACGAGCGCGACTTCCGCGAGATCGCGCGGCGGATCTCCAGCGAGGGCGGCGTCGCCGACGTCTCCGGCTACACCGACTACGGCCGCGTCTGGCTCGAGTTCCTGACCGAGATCTCCGACGAGCTCGACCCGCGCTCGACCGTGATCGTGCTCGGCGACGCCCGCACCAACGGCCGCGAGCCCCACGCCGAGGTCTTCGCCCAGGTATCCGAGCGCGCCGGCCGCCTCTTCTGGCTCAACCCCGAGCCGAAGCTCTACTGGAACTACGGCGACTCGGTGATGGCCGCCTACGAGCGCTACTGCGACGGCGCCTTCGAGTGCTGGACCACGCGGCATCTGGAGAACTTCGTGAATGTCGTGGCGGGCGGCGTTCCGGCGGCCGAGTAAGGCGCCCAGACCGTCTACGCAGCCAGCGCGGGGGCCAGGTCCTCTGCGGAGGTCTCAAGGGACGCAAGGCCTGCACCGGACTCGGGTATCGAGACGGTGATCCGCCCGTCACGCTCGGCCAGCCATTTCGCATTTACGACAGTGATGCCGATGATCTCACCGGCATCGTTGAGCATCACAGCGTGGCCCTCGGCGGAAGCCAGCGTTCTCGCCGCTGCAACCGGCTTCCCCTTGTGCATGTACAAGACGTCTCCCACGGCGTCATAGACCACGTCGTCGAACACATGGCTCCCCATTCGAACGGTCATCGGCACCCTTTGCCTCGGGGATTGGGGAACCGTGGAAAAGCCGTGACTACACGGTCGAACTCACCGGCAAACTGGAGCACGACGCAGATCCAACGGTCTGGGCCACCCCGCCTGAACAACCGTTCGCGACCCGCCTTGGCGTCGGGCTCTCGATACTCGGGATGTTCGATAGTTAGCACCACGGCCGACAAGAAACCAGTCATGTGTGGATGGCGCCGCCAAATGTGATTCAGGGCATGCCAATCGAGTTTGACGGGACAGCCATCCGAGCCTCGGACAAGAAGTATCACACCCGGCGACGCTAGGAAGCGCCAACGCGCGCGTGGTGCGCAGATTCAAAGAGTTGCGCGCCGACTTTGTGCCGAAACTCCCATTCCGCCGATGGGTCGGCGATGATCGCGCTTCGCCAACTCGCGAAAGGGGAGAAGCATGGAGACGAGCATCTCGGCACCCAGCCCGAACCAGTATCCGGTCACCTTCGCGGTCGATTACCCGGAGCGGCAGCTCAACCGGCTGACGACCTTCTTCCGCATCTTCACGGTGATCCCGATCGCGATCGTCCTCGAGCTCCTGCCTGGCTCGAGCATCGACCACTACGGCTCGAGCGTCGCGATCACGGCCGGCAGCATCGTCTTCGTCCCGACGGTCCTGATGCTGCTCTTCCGCAAGAAATACCCGCGCTGGTGGTTCGATTGGAACCTCGAACTGACGCGCTTCGGCAACCGCGTCGGCGTCTACCTCTTCATGATGGACGACGAATACCCCTCGACCGACGAGATGCAGGCCGTCCACCTCGACTACCGCACCCCGGACGCCGAGCGCCTTGAGAGGGGCCTGCCGCTGGTCAAGTGGCTGCTCGCGTTCCCGCACTACATCGTGCTCGCGTTCCTCTACATCGGCGTATTCTTTGCCTTGATCGGCGCCTGGTTCGCGATCCTCTTCACCGGCCGCTACCCGCGTGGCATCTTCGATTTCGTCGAGGGCACGCTCCGTTGGGGCAACCGCGTAACCGGCTACGCCTTCACGCTGGTCACCGACGAGTACCCGCCGTTCCGGCTGAAGCCGTAAGCAAAACCCTGGATCTATTCGATTTCCAGAGCGACCTGACGGGTATGCAATTTGTTGTCGTAAGCCCTTAATGTCGTCGCGCCTGTGTAGGTGGCGGTCGAGCTTGCGGCTCCACAAAGGAGGCTGCCGGTTCTTTCGGTTTTGATTTCTTTGATCGATGTCGTCAGATCGACATCCTCCGGTGAGGCCGCTGTATTTGTGAATGTGGCTTCCGTTTTGCTTTCGAAGGGAAGGACCTTGACCGTGCAAAGCGATTCGCCGCCTTCCACGC
>Ga0068858_100000544_pt1 | contig 39217 bp, 32 predicted proteins | sample KBSSwiS12_FD_66589 | JGI IMG/M metagenome (GOLD analysis project Ga0068858, IMG submission 66589) | Switchgrass rhizosphere microbial communities from Kellogg Biological Station, Michigan, USA - KBS Switchgrass S1-2 | ecosystem: Host-associated > Plants > Roots > Rhizosphere > Soil ... | reverse complement strand
CAGCCGCATCTGCCCGACCATCGGCTCGCGCGTCGTGCGCAGTATCCCGGCGAGCGCGGAATCCAGCGCGAACAGCGCAAGCAGGCCCGGCTGCGCGCCCGGCGACGCATAGCTCAGCGCAAGGGCAAACTCCGGATCCCGCCCCCGCGTCGGGTCGCTCACACCGTCCTCGAGTCCGATAATATTCGCTTCCGTCATATTAACCTTGTTGCTTGAAGCCGGGTTATCCCTTTTCGTTCCATAGCCCGAGAACTGGGGATTCTATTGATCGGGGCGGGCCATAAAATGTCGGATAAAAAGCCGAGAATTGTCGTGAGTCCACGCGAGCTCATGAGCGAGCCAGCGCGCAATATGCGCGTCACCGTTCATCAAATCTGAACGCCGATCGCTGAGAATAGGCTCGAGGAGGCGTCACGTGCGGATTTTGCGCAGTACCATTTGTGCACCAAGAGGGAAGCGTCGATTCCGCGCGGACCTTTGGGAAAACCGCGAGGGAACGGCCGCTCTGGAGTTCGCCATAGTCGGGCCGGCGCTCATCGCGCTGCTGCTCGCAATTATGTACACGATGCTCATCTACCTTGCGCAACAGATGCTGGAGACGACGGCAGATACCGCCGGGCGCCTGTTTCTGACCGGCGCGGCTCAGACGATGACGCTGAGCAACGGGCATGTCGGTATGCAAGCGGCCGACTTCAAGAATGCGATCTGCAACGGCGTTACCGGCACGGATGCCAATGGCGGGACCGTTGTTATTCCAAAGCTGTTGCCGTCGATGCTCACATGCTCAAAGCTCACCGTCAATGTCACGACCGCAACCACCTATAATGTAAACAGCACGGCGTCGCCGACATTCACCTATGACAGCACTGGCGCTCTGACCACGAATGGCGCGTTCAATTTCCAGACGAACGGCAGTGGGAAGAACCACATTGTCATCATGCAACTGATTTACTTGTGGCCGGCGGGAAAAGGTCCCCTGGGTCTGAACACGACAGATGAGCCTAATGGCAATCACAAAATCGTGGCGACGTCGGTATTCACGACGGAGGACTATTCATGCAGCGCATCGCAAACCTCATGCTGAAGCGCTTCGCGCAGGACTCTCGCGGCGCGGTGATCGTGGAATTCGCTTACTGCCTGCCCGTACTTGTGCTCCTGTACACAGGCGGAGTCTGCATGTCGGATATGATCTCCTGCAGTCGCAAGCTCACCACCGCGACACGCTCGCTGGGCGACCTCGTCAGCCGGACCATGTCTCCTACGATCGTCTACAACGCCCCGCAGACCGCTGACGCGAAATCCTACCTCAGCGCCAGTGCGATCGTCCTGACTCCGTACAAGCTGGATAAGGCGACGCAACAGATTTCGCTTCTCAGGGTCTGCGACGCGACCCATGCCTATGTCGTTTGGTCCCAGGCCCAGACACAGAATGCCAATGGCAGCGTGGTTACCGCCACCACCCCGGACCAGACTGCAGGCACGCTCCCGACTATTGCGACTCAGTCGGCCAGCACCATCGTCTCCATCCCGAGCGACATGGTCACCGCTCCGATGATCCCGGTTTCACCGGACGGTACGAATGTGTGCGGAAACCTCGATCCGGGCACCAGCACCAAGACCCAGGCCGGCACGTCCGGAGGTTGGCTGTACAGGAGCAAGATCACCTACAGCTACACGCCATTTGTCAGCTCTGTCCCTATCACGACTTCAACAATGACCCATATAATCTACATGGTTCCTCGGCTTTTCTAGGTGCTCACAAGATGAAGAAACTTCTCTCCTTCAGGTCTTCGTCCGCATTGGCCAGGCTTTTTGCCCGGCTGAAAGCCGATCGTAGAGGCGGGGTCATGATGTTGACCGGGCTTGCGATCATTCCGCTGACCTTCATAGTCGGTTTCGGCGTCGATTACGCTCGCGCCATGAGGCTCCAGACCCACTTGAACGCCGCTGCCGACGCGGCCGCGCTCATGGCCGTCTCGCCCGCGATGATCCTCAAGCCGGACCCAGACGCGCAGGCCGCCGCGGAGCACATATTCGACGCGCAGGCCGCCCTGCAGAACGGATACCAGGGCATGCAGCGAACAGTCACAATTACGCCGGGCGCGGGCAACACCGCATTGGGCTACCTTCGAAAGGCCAGCATTACCTATACGGTCCAGTCGACCAACCTGTTTGGCGGGCTTCTTGGAGCCCCCACCCTGACAGTGCACGGAACGTCCACGGCAAGCGCCGCGCAACCGCCAAATGTCGACTTCTACCTGGCGATGGACAATTCGCCCTCGATGCTGCTGCCCTCGACCTCGGACGGCATCAGCAAGATCATCAACGCGACCAAAGATACAGCCCATAAGCCGAACGGCTGCGCCTTTGCGTGCCATGCGCAGATGGCTAAACTGGACAACATCTACATCAAAGACACGTCATCTCGCCACATATTATTGTCGGTAGACTATTATACTTCCGGCTCATCAAACCAGAACGCCTGGTATCGGTGGGATTCAGTAGCCAATGCGGTCTATGACAGCGCGGGCAACCCCTTGAACTCCACCTCGGCGGTCGTCGCGCCAACGGTCAGAACAAACAGCGGAAGCGGATGCACCGGGCAGTATGTCGACAAGACCACGACCACTACCACGGTGACGACCTATACTGTCACCGACAGCACCACGGGTCCGGCCACGATCAACAAGAAGGTGGTTGTGACGCCGATTAACCATTTTGTGTACACAAATATGTGCAGCGGCGCCACGACCGTCAACAATACCACGGGAACCGTCACCACGACGAACACGACCTATGACACCGGATACTGGGCTGACGGATACTGGCTCACGCACAATTACGGGCAGATCTACGGCAGCCCAGCGAGCATAACCCTGCGCAAGGACGAAGTCGTTTCGGCCGCGTCGCAGCTGATCCCGTTCGCTGCCAATCAGGCAAGTCAGTATCAGGTTACCTACCGGGCGCAGATGTTTTCTTTCGACTGGACGCGATCCGGCAACCCCTCGCCGGTCAACACATTGAATAGTCTGACAAATGTCGCTTCGTACGGCAGTGGCTTTTCGGCGGCGTCCCTGTTCCCTGCAGACGACTATTGGTACCAGAATTCGAGCCCCACCAGCAGCCTCTACATAGACGACAAGGCCAGCGAATTCGGCAACATGCTCACAAAGATGAACACCGTCATTCCCACCGCGGGAACGGGCGCTCCCTTAGCCACGCCGCAAAAGATATTGTTCATCATCAGCGACGGCATGATGGACCAGCCGAACGGTAGCGGCCGCTATTGGGGACCGCTGACAAATACCGAACTGGCTACATGTACCGCCATCAAGGCCAAGGGCATCAAGATTGCCGTTCTCTATACCCAATATCTGCCGGAGTCGCTCGCCGGCGACTCCTGGTCGCAGTCGAACGTCGCCAGGTTCCTGCCGGCTCCTCCCTCGCCATATACGGCAACCAATGCGGGGACCAGCGATCAGGTCCTCACCGCGCTGCAGAGCTGCGCATCACCCGGCAGCGACGGCTCGCCGCTGGTGCAGACCGTGACGACCAATGACAACATCACCACTGCTCTTCAGCAGCTGTTCTCCACGGCCCTCCAATCGGCCCGACTGGTTCAATAATATTGGAAGTGGATCTTGGCCGCTCGAAAAGACGGCCAAGATCCATCTCCGCATCAATGTGATCGGCCTGCCCAAGGCGATCGCCCTGACCGGCGGCGAAGTTTCAGACTTCGAAGCCTATATGCCGGTCATGAATCCTGACGTGTCCGCGCCGAAGCGCCGGCGACCGACGAGTCACGATGCTGACTTCGTTCGCCAGGATACAGAAAAGCGCGGCGGCGCGGCGGTGATATCGGCCGAGGGAGTCGCTGTTCGCGACGCTAGGCGCCGCGTTACAGCGCCACCAATATATTGGCGATGAGTCGCTAACCTCACCCCTGGTCCCGGCCAATCCTACCGGTACGTCACCTTCTTGACCGCGGCGACGATCTTCTCGGCGCTCGCCAGCGCGAGCTTTTCGAGATTGGCCGCATAAGGCATCGGCACATCCTCGTTGTTGACCCGCAGCACGGGCGCGTCGAGGTCGTCGAAGCCTTCCTCCATCGCGATCGCGACGATCTCCGAGCTGATCGAGCACGCCGGCCAGCCTTCCTCGACCACGACCATGCGGTTGGTCTTCTTCAGGCTCTTCAGCACTGTGGCCTTGTCGAGCGGACGCAGCGTGCGCAGATCGACGACTTCGGCCTCGATCCCCTGCCCGGCCAGTTCCTCGGCGGCTTCGAGCGCAAGCCCGACTCCGATCGAGTAGCTGACGATCGTCACGTCCTTGCCTTCGCGCATGATCCGCGCCTTGCCGATCGGCAGGACATAATCGTCGAGCGCGGGCACTTCGAAGGTCCGCCCGTAGAGCAGCTCATTCTCCAAGAAGACGACCGGATCGTCAGTGCGGATCGCTGCCTTGAGCAGGCCCTTGGCATCAGCCGCGTCGTAAGGCGCGATCACGATCAGCCCGGGGACGCTGGCATACCAGGGACCATAATTTTGGCTGTGCTGCGCGCCGACCCGGCTCGCCGCCCCGTTGGGGCCGCGGAACACGATCGGGCAGCGCATCTGGCCGCCCGACATGTAATTGGTCTTGGCCGCTGAATTGATGATGTGGTCGATCGCCTGCATCGCGAAGTTGAAGGTCATGAACTCGACGATCGGACGAAGCCCGCCCATCGCCGCGCCGGTGCCGACGCCGGCAAAGCCATATTCGGTGATCGGTGTGTCGATGACGCGCTTGTCGCCGAACTCGTCGAGCAGGCCCTGCGTAACCTTGTACGCACCTTGATATTGCGCGACTTCCTCGCCCATCACAAAGACGCGGTCGTCCTTGCGCATTTCCTCGGCCATCGCGTCGCGCAAAGCTTCGCGGAGCGTGATCTTGACCATTTCGGTGCCGGCCGGGATCGCCGGGTCCTTGACCTCGGCATCGTGCTTGGCGGCCTCGTACATCTGGCGCGCGCCGGTTTCGACCTGATGCGGCTCGGGCGTGGGTTCGGTCTTCTGCTCTGCCGGGGTTTCGACAGCAGCTTCCGTCTTCGCCGGGGCTGGCGTCGCCGGGGCCGCAGTTTCCTCGCCCTCGGCATTCAGCGTCGCGATGACGGTGCCGACCTTCACGCCGTCAGTGCCCTCGGCGACCAGGATCTTGCCGATCGTACCTTCGTCGACCGCCTCGAATTCCATCGTCGCTTTGTCGGTCTCGATCTCGGCCATGATGTCGCCGGACTTGACCGTGTCGCCTTCCTTGACGAGCCACTTCGCGAGCGTTCCCTCTTCCATCGTCGGGGAGAGCGCCGGCATCTTGATCTCGATCGCCATCAATAGGACTCCACCAGAATGTCGGTGTAGAGTTCGGCTGGATCCGGCTCGGGCGTCTGTTCGGCAAAATCGGCTGCTTCGTTCACGATCTTCCTGATCTCCTGATCGACCTTCTTGAACTCGTCCTCCTTCACGCCCTGCTCCTCGAGCAGTTTCCTGACGTGATCGATCGGGTCGGACTTGTCGCGGACTGACTGGACTTCCTCACGGCTGCGATATTTCGCCGGATCGGACATGCTATGGCCGCGATAGCGATAGGTCTTCATCTCGAGAATGATCGGCCCCTTGCCGGCGCGGACCCAGGCGAGCGCTTCCTCGGCGGCACCGCGACAGGCGAGCACGTCCATGCCGTCGACCTGGATGCCCGGAATGCGGAAGCTCTCGCCGCGCTTGTAGAGCTGGTCCTCGGCAGACGAGCGGTTTACGCTCGTGCCCATCGCGTACTGATTGTTCTCGATGACGTAGATGACCGGCAGCTTCCACAGCTCGGCCATGTTGAAGCTTTCATAGACCTGGCCCTGATTGGCGGCGCCATCGCCGAAATAGGCGAGGCACACGCCGCCATCGCCTTTGTATTTGTGGCTGAAGCCAAGCCCGGTACCGAGCGACACCTGCGCCCCGACGATGCCGTGGCCGCCATAAAATTTATGCTTGATGCTGAACATATGCATCGAGCCACCCTTGCCCTTCGAGATACCCGCCTGGCGCCCGGTCAGCTCGGCCATCACGTCCTGTGGCGGGATGCCGCACAACAGCATATGGCCATGGTCGCGATAGCCGGTGATCACGCTGTCATTTTCGGTAAGCGCCGATTGCAGCCCGACCGCGACGGCTTCCTGGCCGATATAGAGATGGCAGAAGCCGCCGATCAGGCCGAGGCCGTAAAGCTGGCCGGCCTTCTCCTCGAAGCGGCGGATGAGCAGCATCTGCTTGTAGAAATCGAGCAGTTCGGCCTGGGAGGCCTTATAGGGCGTCGGTTCGTCAGGACGCTCACGATTGGGCGTCAGGGGCTCGCTTTTGCGAGAAGCGGGGGCTTTGGCCACGTGCGCGAAACCTCGTTTCCGTAGGGGAGGAAGCGCGCCTATAGGCCCGATCCCGTATCGACTTCAATCGCCCAACGCATCAACATCGGCAGAGTGCCGCCGCCTGCCGCCTAACCCACGGGCAAAGCACCATATGCGCCCGATTTCCTTCCCTCCAGCCATGCGAGGAAAGCCGCGAACACCGGGGACGGCTTGCGGTCGCGGCGGTAGAGCAGGTTGATCGGCCAGGCGACCACGGGCTCGGGAGCGATTGCGGCGACCGAGCCGGGCGGCAGCGTCGTGATGTCGCCCAGGCTGGCCGATGGCCGGGTGCCCGATGCGAATACCGATGCGCAGGTGGCGAACGACGTTTCCAACGCCCTGGCGACGCTGATCGAAGGCATCCTCGGTGACACCGACGATGACGGCTTTTTCGACTTCAGGCTGGGCGCCTATCATAACCTGATGTGCATGAGGAAGGCGGTGAAATATCGCTGACCGGGCGCGGCGCGGGCGGCGGACCCGCCTCGCGCCACAAGCCTTCCGCACACATCAGAAGTTTGAAAGGCTGAAGGAAAGAAGATTGCCGCACGCCGGATCGGGCGCTTAAAGGCAGCCGTGATGGAGTCGCCCCCGCACCCGCTGCGCATCGCCAATTTCCGGGCCTATTGGCTGGCCCGCTTCATGATGACGCTGGCGCAGAACGGCATGATCATCGTGATCGGCTGGCAGACCTACACGATCGCGCGCACGACCATGACGCCGGCAGGCGCCGCGGCGCAGCTCGGGCTGATCGGATTGCTCCAGTTCATCCCCTTGTTCGTGTCCACGCCCGTCACCGGCCTTGTCGCCGATCGCTTCGACCGACGGTTGATCACGCGCTGCACCGTCAGCCTCCAGGTGTTGTGCGCGCTGATTCTCGCCATGGCCACCTATGAAGGCTGGATGACGCTGCCGGTATTGTTCTCGGTCGCGGTCTTGCTCGGCATCGGTCGCGCCTTTGCCGGGCCAGCCTTTTCGTCACTCGCGCCGAACCTGGTGCCGCGCGACGTGTTGCCGACCGCGATCGCGCTCAGTTCGATCTCCTGGCAGGTCGGCACGATCATCGGCCCGGCGATCGGCGGCTTCGCCTATTCGGTAGCGCCCTCCGCCGCCTATTTCCTCGCGACCGCACTGTTCGGCGTCGCGCTCCTCTGCCTGTTCCTGATCGGCCCCGTGCCGCGCACGACGAAGATCGCTAACGCCCATCCGATCAGGCAAATCCTCGACGGGCTTGCCTATGTCGGCCGCAACAAGATGATCCTCGGCACGATCACGCTCGATCTGTTCGCGGTGTTCCTTGCCGGCACCAGCGCGGTCCTACCGATCTACGCCCATGACATATTGCATGTCGGGCCAAGGGGGCTGAGCCTGCTCGCGGGCGCGCCTGCCGCGGGCGCGGCTGTCACCGCTTTGTTCTTCTCGTTCCGGCCGATCAAGACCAATGTCGGGCCGAAAATGCTCGGCGCCGTGCTCGTCTATGGCAGCGCGACCGTGATTTTCGGTATATCGAAAGCGATGCCGCTCAGCCTGATCGCCCTGGCGGTCGCGGGCGCGGCCGACATGTTCTCGGTCTATATCCGCCAGTCTTTGATCCAGCTCTACACGCCCGACGAGATGCGCGGCCGGGTCGGCGCTGTCTCGCAACTGACCATTTCAGCATCCAATGAACTCGGTGAGGCCGAATCGGGTTTCCTCGCTTCGTTCCTCGGTCCGGTCGGCGCGGTGCTGGTCGGCGGTGGTGGGGCGATTGTCGTGACGATCCTTTGGACCTATCTCTTTCCCGCCATTCGCAACGCGAAAACATTCGATCCACCAGTGACGCCACAAGATGCGTCAGACCTCGAGATGGAGACAGCACGATGAAAGCCAACACGATCCTCGATACGATCGGCAACACTCCGCATATCCGCGTGCAGAGGCTGTTCCCCGGCGCCGAGGTGTGGATCAAATCCGAACGCTCGAACCCCGGCGGCTCGATCAAGGATCGCATCGCGCTCAGCATGATCGAGGCGGCCGAGGCATCGGGCGACCTCAAGCCCGGCGGCACGATCATCGAGCCGACCAGCGGCAATACCGGCGTCGGCCTGGCGATGGTCGCCGCGGTCAAGGGTTACAAGCTGATCCTCGTCATGCCCGAAAGCATGTCGCTCGAACGCCGCCGCCTGATGCTCGCTTATGGCGCGAGCTTCGATCTCACACCGCGCGAAAAGGGCATGAAGGGCGCGATCGAGCGAGCCCTCGAGCTGATCGCCCAGACCCCGAACAGCTGGATGCCGCAGCAGTTCGAGAATCCGGCGAACGTCGCCGTCCATGCGCGCACCACCGCGCAGGAAATCCTGAAGGACTTCGCCGATTCGCCGATCGACGTGATCATCACCGGCGTCGGCACCGGCGGCCATATCACCGGCGTCGCCGAGACACTGAAGAAGGAATGGCCGCACCTCAAGGTCTATGCGGTCGAGCCCGAGGCATCGCCGGTCATTTCCGGCGGCCAGCCCGGACCGCACCCGATCCAGGGCATCGGAGCCGGCTTCATCCCCGCCAATCTCCACACCCAGGCGATCGACGGCGTGATCAAGGTCGATGCCGCTGTCGCCAAGGACATGGCGCGCCGCGCCGCGACCGAAGAGGGCATGCTGGTCGGCATCAGCTCGGGCGCGACGCTGGCGGCGATCCTGCAGAAACTGCCTGACCTTCCCGACGGCACGCGAGTGCTCGGCTTCAATTACGATACCGGCGAGCGCTATCTGTCGGTGCCGGATTTCCTGCCCGAAAGCTGAGCCGCTTTCGCGCAATCTTAACCTACCGCAAACCATCCGTTTCGGGTATATTCGTCATGCGATGCGGGGGCATCGCGGGGGAATGGGAAATGCGCAAGGCGATGATTTGCGTCAGCGTGATGCTGGTGCTGTTACAGATATGGCCAATGCTGTTCGGGCACCGGGCGGGCGAAGCGTCAGCCGCGATCTCGGCTGAAGCGAGCGCCCCCAAGCTGATCCCGGCTGTCGCAACCGCCAGGGTGATCCCCATTCCGGCAGCGGTGAGCGTGGCCGGCGATGGCGCGCCCGTGAGTTGCTACAAACGCTATACGGCGGTGTTCGCGGCCTGCTCGCATGAGGATAAGGCCTGCCATATCAAGGCCGCCGACCAGTGGGACCTGTGCGAGGCGACCGGGTTCTGGCCGAAATAAGCAGCTGATTTGGTACAAAATAAGTTGGCGGGAGAGCGAGCCTCAAGGACGGCTCGCCCCGACTTGAAAGCGCGCGACGATCGCTATTCCTCCGGATGATCAGCGGCAGTCGCCTCGTCCTCTCTGTTCCCCGGCGAAGGCCGGGGCCCAGCCGGGGGGACGTCGCAACTAAGCCCCGGCCTTCGCCGGGGAAGACCTATGGGATAACGCCGCTTCTCGACAATCCTGATCTGCTGTTGAGAAGAGCGGGAGCCAAGTCGACGCCGGATACGCGCCCGTAACGTCCTCGACCCAAGCCAACCCAATGCTGCGACTCGGGGGCCACCCACGCGCACCCAAGTGGCCTCGAGCCCCTCCCACGGCTTAACCCATGTCTAGAATCGAGACTCAGGGCAGCTTCGGCACACGCTCTGTTCCGCCTCGGCGCGAACCATTTCGCATTCGAGGCATTCTGCGGTACAGGCCGCGTCCCCCCGATCCTCAGGAGCATTGCTTGATCCTCCCCCCGCATTGTTCGCTCGCCTGCTGAACCTGGCCCATGACGGACGTTCCCACTCAGCCGGCCAAGCCAGGCCCGGGCCTGTTGCTCCTGCTGCTGCTGATCGCGGCGGCGGCAATTGCGGTGCCGCTGCTGATCGTCACCAATGCGCCGCCGATCGTGCCGCATCGCCATGTCCATCTGCCGCCGCAGCGTGTGGTGCCCAAGGCCGAGCTCCCGCCGGTCGAGCCGGTCGCTTTCCAGGATCTCGATCCCGATGACGCCCGCGCCTTCAACGCGACCGTGCCTTTCTCGACTGACCCCAACCCCGCCGCCCGCCCTTTCAAGTTCGATGGAAGCGACGAGCAGCGTGCGCGTGCGATTGATTGCATGGCCGCCGCCGTCCTCTACGAAGCCGGCAATGATCCCGAAGGCCAGCGTGCCGTCGCCCAGGTCGTGATCAACCGCGCCCGCCACCCGGCCTTTCCCAAGACAATCTGCGGCGTGGTGTTCCAGGGATCGGAGCGATCGACCGGGTGCCAGTTCACCTTTACCTGCGACGGTGCGCTCGCCAACCATCGCTGGTCCGAGGACAGCTGGGCCCGCGCCCGCGCCACCGCGACTGCGGCACTGAACGGCGCCGTGTTCAAGCCGGTGGGATATTCGACCCATTATCATACCGATTGGGTCGTCCCCTATTGGCAATCGAGCCTCGACAAGGTCGCGGCGGTCCACACCCATTTATTCTTCCGCTGGACCGGCTGGTGGGGCACGCCGCCAGCCTTCAGCCATCATGTCTCGGCCGACGAACCGGTGATCCCGGCGATGGCGATGTGGTCCGACGCGCATAAATCGGGCGAGGCGCTCGCGGCGGTCTCGGCCGATGTGGCGGCAGCGGCGGCGGCAGCCGCCCCGGTCTCGCCATCGCTGCCGAACGACACCAACAGCTTCCTGCTGACGCTCGACCCCGCAATGCCCCCCGACGCTTATGCCCTGCTCGCGACGCGGACATGCGGCGAGCGCGTCTATTGCAAGGTGATGGGCTGGACGAGCAAGGCCAAAACCCCGGGCGCCCTCCCGCTCCAGGCAAGCCAGATCGCGAGCATGTCGTTCAGCTATCTGCGCGACAAGGCGCACGGCTATGACAAGGCGCTGTGGAATTGCGCCGAATTCAGGCGCGCCGATTTCAGTCAGTGCATGAAGCTCCAGGTCCTGGTGCCGGTCGCCAGCAAACAGACCGAGAGTTTCAAACTCGAAAGCCTGCCCGGCGCGACCCACATCCCACCGCAACCGATTTCAGCAACGATCAAGCCCGGCATCCCGAAGTCGCCTGGCCCCGCGCCTGTGGGGACAAAGCCGAAAGCCGAGGTGCCAGTCGCTGCAAAGGCGCCGGCAGTCGTGGTGGACGGACACTGACCGTCAGGGTTTGCCCGGATATTTGGGTGTAGGCGTAGGCGTAGGCGTAGGCGTAGGCGTGGGTGTGGGTGTGGGACTAGGTGTCGGGCTCTGCGCCTGGAGGGCCGGCGGCGACTTCAGATTTGGCCCGCCCTTCAGCTTTTTTCCCGGACCCTGTCCGCCAGGAGCCTGGCCCGCCGGTGGCTGACCCTGACCCATCTGGCCCTGATTCGGCTGGACCTGATTGGGCGGGCTATTGCCTGCCGGCCCCGCGCCGGCTGGATCCTGGTTCATCGGGCCCTGTCCGCCTGACGGCAGATCACCTACCGGAAAGCCGCCCTGCCCTGGGAAACCACCCTGGCCCGGGAAACCACCCTGGCCCGGATATCCGCCCCGCCCCGGATAGCCATCCCCACCCGGCTCCGGATACCCCGGATAGCCGTATCGCGGCGGGCGCCTGCTGTTATCGGCGGGGACAAAGCCGGTGCCGGTCCTGTCATTGGGCAGGAACGCCATCGCCTGGGCAACGCCGGGGAAGATCAAGGCCTGGACCTGCTGAAGCCCCCTTGGCGAAATGATGAATGGGCCGATCGGCGCCACGCCCGCCGCGGGAACATAGACCGCGCGCAGAGGCTGGTCGATCGTCACCGTCCGGCCGGCCGCGGTGACATCGATGACGCCCGGCCGCACCCTGCCCTGCGTCCCGCGGCCCGGGCCGCGCAGGATGATCAGTGAGGCCGTCGCGGGGTCGCTCCGCACGCGCGGCCCCACCCCGGGTTCGCCCGCCGCGATGTTCGCGGCATCCTGGCCGACCACCCCCTCGAAGATCGTCCCGCGGATGCCGATCGACGCGATCGGGGTCCGAACATTGGTGGTACCGGCAGTATCCGGCCGCCCCGAGATAAAGCGGAACGCTCCCTTGGTCACGGACGCTGCGAGCGAACGCGCGCTGCGATTGGGATCATAGACGAACCGATCGATCGTCAGCCGTGCGTTGGCGCCGACGGTGAAAGTCGTCTTGTCGAGCAGCAATACCTGGAGCTGGCTCCGCCCGCCGGTCTGCACCTCATCGTTGAGCGCCACGCGCTGCCGCACCACAGCGATATGCGCCTGGGGCGCCCCCGCACTACGAATCCGGACATTGTTCAGCACCGCCGCGTTGATGCCGACGAACTGCGGCTGCCCCGCCGCGATCGCGGTGCCGGCCAGCGATACCGCAACTGCCAGGGCGATAAAGCGCGCCCGCGCGCCAGTCCTATTGGTCATGATCAGCCTCCCCGCCCCGGACGTCCGATTGGCCCGCAGGCAGCGGTCGCCTCGGCCCAGGCCTGGCCGGGGATCGCCCGGCCGCGCACTTCGTCGATCTCGAGCCGCGCGCCACCGGGATCATCGAGGCGGCAAAGCACGCTCGCATGGAGCAGCAGGACATCGCCTGCATCGGGATGATTGATCAGCACCCGCTCGAGCGTCGCAGCCGCGCCGGTCAGGTCGCCGCTGCGGATCTGCTGGCGGGCAAGCGCGGTGCCCGACCCCGTTCCCGTGGCCGCATCGGATAGCTGGTCGAGCGCAGCCGCCGGATCAGCCTGGGCGAACGCCGGAGGCGCAGCCAAGCAGGCCGAACTGAGCGCAAGGCACAGGTACAGGGGATATCGGGTGGCCATATGTGTCGCCTCCGCTGGTCGCCGTCTTCTTGATCGAGTCGGCTCGCCTCACCCTACCACCCCGGGCCGATGCCGGGAACTGGCACCGGCGCGGACCCAAATGGCAGGGGAAACGCCCCGATGCGTCAGATACGGATCGCCGATGCGGAAAGATGCGAAGCCGGCGTTCAACTGGCCTTTGCGCTCTTCAGCCGCCGCGCATTGGCTTTCACCGTGGCGTCGATCGGCGCCAGCGCGAGGCCGGCCAGCCCGGCAAGCCGCTCGACTGTCCGGGTCGTGAACGCAACGCTCCGCGTCGCCTGGGCGGTCCATTCGGCCGCGGTCGGCGGGCGGCCGCGCAAGGTCATCGCGGCCGCCACCTGCGCCTCGGCGATAAAGGCGGTCTGCATCGACAGCCATTCGTCGCCGACCACGCTTGCCGCCTTGCCGAACGCGACCATCTTCTCAGGCACCATCCGGCCCAGCTCGGCATAGTCGCCCTTGAGCGGCGTGCGCATTGCAGTCCCGATCATGTCAGTCCGTGCGGTGGCGATCTGCCGCGACGTTTCCACCATGCGCGACGCCTTCATGCCCGTTTGCGCCATCTCGAACCAAGCCGAACTCAGGCGCGACCATGTGGTGAAGGGATCAGTCATGCGTCGCTTCCAGTGCAACAGAGGTTTGGTAGCGATCATTAGCACGGAATCGTGTCAGGCAAGTGTCCTGATACCCGGCTCGCGATCCCAATAGCGTTTGCCCGCCGCGGCGGCGAACGCCTTGTCGAGTGGGACGACCCCATCGTCAGGCACCACACCCGCCTTGTCGAGGAGCGGTTTCGCCTCGGGCGTATGGCCGATTGCCTTGAGATGGCCGAACGCGTCCATCACGAACTGGACCGCTGCCCCCTCTTTGAGGAGCGTCGCAGTGCCTTCCGCCGATAGCGCGATCGCCACCGCATCCCACAGAACCGAGGGCGCGCCGGCAAGCTGGGCATCGGCCTTCATCACCGAACCATCGGCCATTTTCGCGCCGCCAACCTTCGGCGCGATAATAACGGCGCGGCCACCGGCATCGGCGATCTGCTTGTTGAGCTGGTCGACAGCCTTGGCATCCGAGCCATCGGCAATAAGGATACCAACCGAGCGCCCCTTCAGCGTCTCGATGGCACGTGGACCGCGCACCAGGCGCAGTGCGGGCGAGGGATCGAGATCCTGCACCGGCACGCCCGTTTTCGAAGCCTTGGGCACCGGCATGGCAAGCCCGGCGCCAACGCGCTTCGCCAGGTCGGGATCGACATTGACGAGGTTCGACAACATCCGCGTGCGGACATGTTCGAGCCCAACCTTGGAAAGCTCGAACACAAGAGCCGAAGCAAGATGGGCCTGCTCGGCCGGGTCGATCGAGTGGAAGAACATGCGCGCCTGGCTGTAATGATCAGCGAAGCTTTCGGGGCGGATGCGCAGCTTGTCACCCTGTTCATCCTCGCCCGAACTCGCGGCAAAACTTGTGAACCCTGTCATCGGGCATTCGCGCGGCCCGGTCTCCTCGCCGGCATCGCCAAGGCTGTTCGGCTCATAATTAGCGCGCCCCTTGGGTACCGCCATCTGCATCTGCCCATCGCGTTGGAAGTTCATCACCGGGCATTTGGGCGCATTGATCGGCAGCTGGTGGAAATTGGCGGTGCCGAGCCGCGATTTCTGCGTGTCGAGATAGGAGAAGAGCCGCCCCTGGAGCAGCGGGTCATTGGTGAAATCCACGCCCGGCACCACGTTCGCCGGGCAATAGGCGACCTGCTCGGTCTCGGCGAAGAAATTATCGGGATAGCGATCCAGCACCATCCGCCCGATCAGCCGCACCGGCAACACCTCCTCGGGGATGATCTTGGTCGGATCGAGCACGTCGAACGGCAGGCTGTCGGCGAATGCCTGATCGAAGGCCTGAATGCCGAGCTCCCATTCCGGGAAGTCGCCGCGGTCGATCGCCTCGAACAGGTCGCGACGGTGGAAATCCGGGTCGGCGCCGGCGATCTTCACCGCCTCGTCCCAGATCGTCGAGGCAACACCCTGTTTCGGTTTCCAGTGGAATTTGACGAAGGTGGACTTGCCCTTCGCATTCACCAGCCGGAAAGTATGGATGCCGAAGCCCTCCATAGTGCGGAGCGAGCGCGGGATGGTGCGATCCGACATCGCCCACATGATCATGTGAGTGGATTCCGGCATCAGCGAAATGAAGTCCCAGAAGGTGTCGTGCGCCGATGCCGCCTGAGGATAGCCGGTCTGCGCCTCCATCTTCACCGAGTGGACCAGATCCGGAAATTTGATCGCATCCTGGATGAAGAATACCGGGATATTGTTGCCGACCAGATCCCAATTGCCTTCCTTGGTGTAGAATTTCACCGCGAAGCCACGCACGTCGCGTGGCGTATCGACTGATCCCGCGCCACCTGCGACGGTCGAGAAGCGCGTGAACAGCGGGGTCCGCTCGCCGGCACGCTGAAACAGATCGGCCTTGGTGATGTCGGCAAGGCTTTCATACAGCTCGAAGAAACCATGCGCCGCCGAGCCGCGCGCATGGACGATCCGCTCCGGGATGCGCTCATGGTCGAAGTGGAAGATTTTCTCGCGCAGCACGAAATCCTCGAGCAGCACTGGCCCGCGCGCGCCTGATTTCAGCTGATTCTGATTATCCGAAATCCGAATTCCCTGGTTCGTGGTCAGGTGCCCCTCGCCCGTATGCGGGCCCTTTTGCGGGACATGCTGATGAGTTTCGCCACCATTGCCGGTATCGGTCGTGAAAATGTCGGTGGCCATTGCCCGCTCCTGTGTTGCTGTCGCAGGCTCAACAGACCAGCCTCAGCTAAGGTCCGTTGAATCGGGGGGGCTTGCCTTCGATCAACCTGAATCTCGCAAAAAGGCCGCCACCCCTTCGCGGGGCAGCGGCCAGAGCGTCGCGACGAAGCGCAGCGCCTAGAAGCTGAACTTGGCCTCCCCGCCGATGATGCGCGGCTCGTTGATCATCCCTGTCAGATTGTTGAAGTCGATCGCGCTGATGCTGCGGATCTGGTTGGTGATGTTCCGCGCGAACGCGGCGACCTCGATGCCGTTGTGCATCTTGTAGCCGAGCTTCAGCCCGCCCTCGAGCAGCGGCCGCCCGCGGAACTCGGTCGCGTCATAGAGGAAATAGTTGATCGTGCTGCGATAGGCCCAGTCGGTATAGACATAGGCCTCACCGTCACCGATCGGCACGCCGTAGCGCGCCGTCACGTTCGCCACCCATTTCGGTGCTTGGGGCAGCGGGTTGCCGTTGATCAGCGCGGTGCCCGTCGGGGTCAGCGGGTTGAGCACATGGCAACCGACCGTGCCGCCGCATACGCCGACCGCGATCCTCGCATCGTCGATCTTGGTGAAATTATAGCTTCCACCGGCGGTCAGCGTAAGCCCCGGGATCGGCTGCGCATCGAACTCCGCCTCTACACCCGAGCCGACCGCATTGGTGTTGAACAGATGCGCCGAATTGGTCGCGCCACCGACCGCGGTGATCTGCAGGTCCTTGGTGCTCCACAGATAACCGTCGATGTCGAAATGCAATTTGCCGCCGGCGAAGCTGCCCTTGAAGCCTGCCTCGCCTGAAATCGTGGTCTGCTTCTTGGCGACGTTCTGCGTGCTGCCAAAGGTCACGCGATCCTGGATGGCCGGGCCCTGATAGCCGGTCGCGACGCGCTCATAGAAGTTGATGTTCTTGGACAGCGCGACCGTTGCGCTGACATCCCAGGTAACGTCGCTCGCCCTCGCAACGGCGCGTAGCGGTACGATCACACCGCCCACATTCGGCACGCTGAGAGCGAAGGTTTGGCCATAGCCGGTGATCCGGTCGTCCTTGCGGTCATGCGAGTAACGTACGCCGGCCCGCAGCGTCAGCCAGTCGATTGCCTTCCATTCGACCGAGCCGAACACGCCATAATTCTCGTTGGTGTCGCGGTGCTCGATATCCTGGTCGAGATTGGCGGCGCGCGTCGTCGGCGGATAGGTATAGTCGAACTCGGAATATGCGAGCTTCTGGTGGAAATAATAAAGCCCACCGAGCAGCCGCACGCCGTTCATGTCCTCGCTGGCGAAGCGGATCTCCTGGCTGAACTCCTCGGGCCGCGTCACGCCGCCGGTATTGTCCGGGAACAGCGCGTCGTTGAGGGCACCGGTCGGGAAATTATAGGTGTTGCCGCCGTCGATATCGCCGGTGCTCTCGACCCTGGCCTTTTCATACGCGGTCACTGAGTAAAGCGTGCCGACGCCTTCGAAATGATAGTCGAGCCGCAGATTGGTGCCCCATTGAGTCAGCGACTGGCTGGTATAGCCATCAAGCGCGACCTTGCTCGGATCGAAGCCAGTATTGAAATCATTGCTGCCGGGCTTGAACAGCCCGGCGCGGAACACGCGCGGCGTACCCGCCAGATCGCGGGCATGGAAGTTGAGCAACGCGTTGAAATCGGCGCTCGAATAGCCGAGCTGCGCGCGGCCGGCGACATCGCGATAGCCTTCGAGTTTCTTGTCGGCCCCGCCGGTCGTCGCGGTGTTCGTCACCCAGTCGTCACGATATTGCAGGATGCCCGATCCGCGGAACGCCCAGCCGCCCCCGAGCGGCAGGTTCAGCGCGGCTTCGGCGTTGATCGTGTCATGCGTTGCCCAGGACGCGCTGGCATAGCCGCTTGGCTTGTCGTCGCTCGGCTTGGCCGAATCGAGCTTGACCACACCCGCCGGGGTGTTGCGTCCGAACAAAGTGCCCTGCGGCCCGCGCAATACTTCGACACTCTTCAGATCGAACACCGGGAAGGATTTGAGCATCGGGTTTTCGAGCGCCACATCGTCATAGACGACCGACACGGGCTGCGCGGCATTGGGGTCGAAATCGGTGTTGCCGAGGCCACGGATGTAGAAGCGCGGGAAGGTGCGGCCAAACGAGGATTCGATCTGAAGGCTCGGCGTGCGCGACGACAGGAAGCGGATATCGAGGCCGCTCGTGTTCAGCACGGCGAGCTTCTCGCCCGAGATCGAGGTGACGGCGACCGGCACGTCCTTGCTCGATTCAGCGCGACGCGTCGCGGTGACGATGATGTCGCCATTGTCCTGGTCGAGTGCCGGCGCGGCGCCCTGGGCCGGCTCAGCGGCGGCGGCAGCAGCGGGAAGCGCGCCGGCAATCACCAGCAGCGAGGCCCCGGCAAAGAGTGAACGGAGCGCGGATGTACGAAGCGACGAAGCGAGCATGGTTATCCCCAAAACTGGTCCGGCATCCCAACCCGTACGATTCCGTGTGTCCCGGAATTCACGCCAATTCGTAACATGGGCGTAATCTGCATCAAGCGCTGCGGCGGGACTTTCGCCCGGTTCGGCCACTTCCTCAGCGGACCGTTGCAGCAATGTCGCAGGCGCGCCCCGGGAGCCGCCCTGGCCATCCCCTGTTAAGCTATCTGCAGCTAGCAATGCGCATTCCGGGATTCATGCATCCGCCTTGGGGCGACGACGCGATTCGCGCGTTTCCCCAATCGGACGACGGCGCAAGCCAGATGAATGGACAGTCATGATGCGTGCCCGAAAATCGCTCCTGACCCTGATGACGATCCTGTGCACCAGCGCCGCGAACGCCGCACCACCGGCCAGCACGCCGGCGCTGCTCGATCGCCTGACCTGGGGCATCAACGAGCCCAGCCTCGCTTTGGCCGGCCGCAGCCCCGATCGCTGGCTCGATGACCAGCTGCGGGCAAAGCCCGATACGCCCCTCCCGCCGGCGGCCCAGGCACAGATCGACGCCCTGCGCATAAGCCATGAGCCGCTGGCGCAGCTGGTGGTCGAGATGGACGCGCAGAACAAGGCAAACGCCACCATCACGGATCCCGCCCGGAAGCAGCTCGCCGTCACCGCCTATCAAAAGGCACTGAACAGTCTCGGGGACGAAGCGGCGACCCGCTCGCTGCTGCGCGATCTCTATTCGCCCGCCCAGTTGCGCGAGCAGATGACCTGGTTCTGGTTCAACCATTTCAACGTCCAGGCCAACAAGCGCGATATCCGCGCCATGGTCGGCGATTATGAGGATCAGGCGATCCGCACCCACGCGCTCGGCCGGTTCCGCGATCTGCTCGAGGCGACGCTCCGCCACCCGGCGATGCTGCGCTATCTCGATAATGATCAGAACGCCGCCAACCATATAAACGAGAATTATGCCCGCGAGATCATGGAGCTGCACACCATGGGCGTCGGTTCCGGCTACAGCCAGAAGGATGTGCAGGAACTTGCGCGCATCCTGACCGGTGTCGGCATCGACCTGAAGCCCGATGCGCCAAAGCTGAAACCGGCGCTGCAGCCACTCTACATCCGCGCCGGCCTGTTCGAGTTCAACCCGGCCCGCCATGATTTCGGCGACAAGGTTTTTCTCGGCCACAGCATCAAGGGCTCGGGCTATGCCGAGGTCGAGCAGGCGCTCGATCTGATCGCCGCCTCCCCCGCGACCGCGCATCACGTCTCGGCCCAGCTCGCCACCTATTTCATGGGCGATAGCGTGCCGCCGGCCCTGGTCGACCGGATGGCGGCCAGCTTTCAGAACAGCAAGGGCGATATCCCCAAAGTGCTGCGCACCCTGTTCCGATCGAAGGAGTTCAAGGCGTCGCTCGGCAGCAGCTTCAAGGATCCGATCCATTATGCCGTCTCGGCGGTGCGGCTGGCTTATGGCGACCGCGTCATCGTCAACACCGCGCCGATCAGGGGCTGGCTCAACCGCATGGGTGAAGGCCTGTATGCGCATGAAACCCCTGACGGCTATCCGATGACATCCGCTGCCTGGACCGGCCCCGGCCAGATGGCGGTCCGCTTCGAGATCGCCCACCAGATCGGCTATAACGGCGCCGGGCTGTTCACGCCCCCGCCACCCTCCGCGCCTCCTGCGCCCGAAATGGCCGGCCCACCGGCAATGATCGCAATGCCGGCAATGACCGAGATGGCGGCTGCACCGGCAAAAGCTCCAGCGCCAGCCCCGGCGGTACCGCCGGTCGTCCCGCAGATCCGGAACGCCTCCTGGTTCGCAGGGCTCAACCGGCCGATCAGACCGGCCACCCGCGACGCGCTCGCCGCCGCGAATTCGCCCCGGGAATGGAATGCTTTGTTCCTGTCCTCGCCAGATTTCATGCGTCGCTGAGAAAGGATGCGCATCATGAACCGCCGCGATCTCCTGAAGGCAGCAGCCGCCCTTTTCCCCATTATCGTCGCCGGTCGCGCCTTCGCCGCTCCGGCGGCATCGGGCACGCGCCTGCTCGTCGTGTTCCTGCGCGGCGCCTATGATGCCGCCAACATCATCGTCCCGACGGCCAGCGATTTCTACTACGCGTCGCGCAAGACGATCGCGATTCCCCGACCCGACCCCACCAACCCCAATGCCGCGATCGCGCTCGATGCCGACTGGGGCCTGCACCCGGCGCTCAGGGACTCGATCCTGCCGCTTTGGCAAAAGGGCCAGATCGCCTTCGTGCCCTTTGCCGGCACCGACGATATGAGCCGCAGCCATTTCGAGACCCAGGACACGATCGAACTCGGCCAGCCGATCGGCGCCACCCGCGATTATGAATCCGGCTTCATGGCCCGCCTCGCCCGCGCAATCGGCCATGACACGCCGATCGCCTTCACGGATCAGCTCCCGCTCTGCTTCCGTGGCGGTCCAGTCGTGCCCAACATCGCGCTCAATGGCGTCGGCAAACCCAATGTCGATCCCCGCCAGGCCGGGCTGATCCAGGCGATGTACAAAGACGATCATGTCGGCACCGCCGATCTCGGCAAGGCGGTGAGCGAGGGCTTCGCGGTCCGCGATACCGTCTATAAATCGATCTCGGCCGAGATGGTCGCCGCCAATCGAGGCGCGGTCAGTCCGAAAGGCTTCGAGCTCTCGGCACGCCGCATCGGCCGGCTGATGCGCGATCAGTTCAACCTGGCCTTTGTCGACATCGGCGGCTGGGATACGCACGTCAACCAGGGCGGAGCGCAGGGCTATCTGGCGAACCGCATCGGCGAACTCGGCCGCGGCCTTGCTGGCTTCGCCGAGGAGATCGGCCCCGAGAACTGGGCCAACACCAATGTCGTGGTCGTCTCGGAATTCGGCCGCACCTTCCGCGAAAACGGCGACAAGGGCACCGATCACGGCCATGGCAGCGTCTATTGGGTGCTCGGCGGCGGCGTCCATGGCGGCCGCATCGTCGGACCGCAGGTGAAGCTCGCAGCCGAAACGCTCAACCAGGGCCGCGACCTGCCCGTACTCACCGACTATCGGTCGCTGGTCGGCGGCCTTGTCGCGCGGCAGTTCGGGCTGGGTGCGGATCGACTGGCGCAGATCTTCCCGAACGCCAAGCCGGCTGACCTCGGGCTGATCTGAGCGATCGCGCCGACCTCGAACACGCGCTTCGACTATCTTAGAGCATCCAGCGTTAAATCTGAACCGGGAGAGACTTTGCTTTGCCTTCCTTCCCACTTCCCCAGCGAAGGCTGGGGCCCAGTTGCGATGGCAGAGGTAATGAACCGCAGCGTACATCACCAGCGTTCCCCAACTGGACCCCAGCCTTCGCTGGGGAAGGGAGTAGAACGCCGCTCGCCGCAGGTCAGACTTAACGTGGGCCGCTCTAGGGCCGAACGGAAGACAGGGCGCGCGGCTTCGGCACTGTGTTCCCGTATCGGTCCCAGTGCCCCTCGATCTCGTCGATCACCCTGGATCCGACGATGTAGAGGCTCTCCAGCGCCGCATGCAGCCCCGCATAGCCTGCGTTCTCGCGCTGCAGATTTTCCGCCGCGCTCAGCCCCGGCGGCTGCATCGTGTAATTGCTGCCGGCGCGCAGCACCATGAAGCGGTTCTTGTCCGCGCGCCCGATGCGGTCGAGATAGAGGATCGACTGATAGGTTCCGGTCTCCTCCATTGCCGAGGTGACGAACTCGCCCTTCCCGCCTGTCCAGTATTTGGTCCAGTCGCGCGCCCATTCGGTGAGCAGCTTGCCGTGCCAGTAGGTCGACGCCGCCAGCTGATCGCCTTTCAGCACGAACGGCGGCCGCTGCGCCATCGGCGTATCGCTATAGCGCGCGCGTTCCGCCTGGATGCCCGGATCGTCAGGCAGTTTGATATCCTTGGTGAGCGCATAGGCCCATTCCTGCAGCGCCGGGTTGATCTCGAACATTTCGCCCTCGAAGACCGGCGGCGCGGGGTCGTCGGGGCCGGAGCCATGCAGCGAGAAATAGCCCGATTTCCAGTCCTTGGGCATTTCCCGCGCGTCGATCTCATGGGCGAGATCGCCATCGACGAGATAATGCGCCCACGCCGCCGATCCCACCGATCCCCTGGCCGGGTCGATCCCGGCGATGCCGGCGACCAGCCAGTAAGCGCGCCGCAGGTCGAAGCGCTGGTCTAGCCCAAGCGCCAGGGTCGCGGTCGCCGATTTGATGTTGCCCATGCCCGTGACCATGCCGAGCGTTTGCGTCGCCGGATCGTACCAGAGATCGTGATGCGATTGCGGGAAAGGAATCCGCGTGTCGAGGTGGCGGCGTTCCTTCCACAGCTGGAATTCGCCGGCCGCGTCGCCGCTATCCGCGCCGATCTCGAACATCGTGACGATAACGACACGCACCGGCAACGGATGCGTACACGGGCCGCCGGGAACGCAGTTGCCCGGGCTTCCGGCAGTCGCCCTGTGGCCCGGCGCCGCAAGCGCCACGCCCTGCCCGGAGAGCGAAAAACAGGCAAAGGCGAGCATCACGGCCCGGCTCAGAAGGCGCATCACGCATTCTCTCGACGTTGGAGGCGCGGCACCAGCCAGGTTTCGCGCCTCGGGGAACGGGGATGCAGGGCCTGCCGAACCCTGCATCCTAGATGATCAGAACGAATATTTGATCGTCGCCTGGACGTTGCGCGGCACCTGCGGCAGGGCGATATCGGCGCCAAAAAGGTCCTGCCCACCGGCGCGGAAATAGCGCGCATTGTTGACGTTCTTGACCACCACACGGAACTGCCACGGCCCCGTCTTGAACGACGCACCCAGGTTGAGCAGCCAGTAAGACGGCAGCTTCACCTTCTGCGCGTAGCTCGAATAGGTCGAATCGACGTGCGAGACGTCGCCGTTGATCGCGATGCCGTTGTCGAAGGCATAGGTCGCGGTCGCCGACACGACGTCATGCGGAATGCCCGGGCGGCGTGCCTGCGCGTTGGTCTTCGGGTAGACGAAGCCGATCTCGCTGCCGCCCAGATACAGCGACGGCGTGGCGGCGTTTACGAGATCGCCGATGCCGAAATAGTTGAAATACCCGGCCCCGCTCAGTCCCGCATCCAGCGCCGCCTGGTTGACCACGTCGATATAGGTGTAGTTGGCGGTCACCAGCAGATGTCGATCGACCGACCAGCGCAGTTCCGCTTCGACGCCCCTCGTCTTGACGACCTGGTTGGTCAGCGGGCTGTCGGAGACGACGTCGGTACGCTCCTGTTTGTAGACCGAAACCGCGGCATAGAGCCGCTTGTCGAGGAACTCTCCCTTCAGGCCGGCCTCATAAAGCGTGGATGCGGACAGGAAGGTGCCCGAGGCGATGGCCGTCGGCTGAACCTCGGCACCTTCGCCCGCGACGATCGTCGACTGCCGCGACGCGGTGAAATAGGGAATGATCCCGATCGGCGTCTTGTAGGAGATGCTGGTGTTCCAGGACCAGCCGCTGTCAGTACCGCTGGCACCGGCGGCGGGGCTGCCGATAGCGGGCCTGCCGGTAGGGTCATATTTCGCCAGGTCCGCCACGGACTTGGCGTACACATGGTCCCAACGAACGCCGCCGATGATATCGAGGCCGAAGTCGAAATCGACATCGACAAGCCCGGCAAGCCCGAAATCGAGATAATGGCCGTTCAGATAGTCCGAATAGTCGCAACCGCATTGCGACGACAGCAGGCGGGTGGATGCCGCTGTGTACCCGGTGGTGATGTCGGGGCGGTTCCAGAATTCGGCGCCGAAGTCATCGCCGAACTTGAAATGGGTGAGCCGGAGCGACGGTGAGGCCTGAAACGAGATTTTGGCGGCCGAAGTATCGAAGCTGTCAGCCAGGACGATCTTGTCTTCCAGCACATAGGAATGGATGACCTGCGAGAAGCCATAGAGGTTCTCGTTCAGATTGCTCGTGCCGTCATAGAATATCTGGTTCTTGATCTCCAGATTGCCGCCGCCGCTCCAGATCAGGTCGAAATATGCCGTCTTCTGGTCGTTATCGAGCTTGTCGCCTACCCCTGTCAGCGTGTCCTTGGGGCTGAGCTTCGTTGTACCGGGATTGATCAACGCCAGGTCCGGATAGCTCGTAGTGAGGCACGTATTGGTGTAACCGGTCGGACCGGGATTGAACACGCCGCAACCGAATGAGCCGAAGATGGTGAGGCCTTTGCCGCCGTTCGCGGCATAGACTTCCTCGCGCGAGAGCTTGCCGTCGGGAGTGGTTCCCGGAATGATGCCATCGAGGTTCGTGCCGGCATTGCCGGTGATGTAGGTGCCGTTATCGACAAGATCCTGGGTAAGCCGGTTCCAGCCGCTGTTCTGCTGGCCCCTGAACCGCTGATACATGCCGCCGAATTCGGCGCGCAGGTTCGAGGTGATGTCGGTGTCGAACGCCGCCGACAGCAACAGATTATGGGTGTGGATGTTGCGATAATAGCTGCCCGAATCCTCGAACTCGCCGTAAAGGCTGTACCCGAATTCGTGGCCGCCGATCTTGCCCGGACCGGTCACGCTGCCCTTGAGCACATTCCTGGCCCAGCTGCCGCCATCGTAACTGAGGAACCCCGAAGCCTTGGCGGCATAGGTGCCGTTGGCCGCGCGCGCCGTCTTGGGCACGAAATTCATATAGCCGCCGGTCTTGGACGGGCCGTAGATCGGCGAGGCCGGGCCGCGCACGATATCGATACGGTCGGCCGCGCCGATCGGAGTCGGATAGTTGCCGGGATTCTCCAGGCGCAACATGCCGCGGAAATAGACCTCGCCCGGCGTGCCGCGAATATCGAGTGCGCCGCCAGTGCCGAAGAACGAACTGGTGAAGGTGCCTGGCACCTGGGATACCAGATCGTAGATCTGCGTGATGCCAAAGCGATCGAGCTGCTCGGAGCTGACGGTCGAGGCCGCGCGCGGCGTCTCCACCAGCGTCTTGTTGAAACCATAGACCGACCCGACGTCCTTGACCGGCAACGCGTCGAGCGACCCGGTGATGACGATGTCGTCCTCCGGCTTCGGCTCCTCGGCGGCGGGCTTGTCCTGTGCCCGGGCCGGCGCCGTCAGCGCGGTGCAGGCAAGCAAGCTGGCAGCGATCAGGCTGAGCGGGTTGCGAAGGCTATTGCGCTGCAATGCAGCAAGTACTGTGATGTGAGTGGAGAGAATCTTGGCCATCGTCATATGCCCCCTTGGTGCCGATAGGTAGCGCTCTGTTTTCCCCGCGCTCCATCGACCGATGATGTCAGATAATCGCCTCTCCCAATTTCTTGCTATGCTGCAACGCACCATCGTAATGATGCAGTCGCAGAATTGTAAAGGAAAACTTGAGCTGGCGCCCATGTGTGAAGTTTGCCGCTTTATCCGCTGTTATTGCGCGTTTTTTGCCCGGCGCCATGGCCAGGAAACACTCAGATACCGGTACTCGGCTGGGCTTTCTCGTAAGCAAGCCTATATGGTTTCGTCGCCGTGCAGTGCCGCATGGGCGCGGATCGGCTCGCCAGCCGTTCCCGAACCCGACGCCGACAGATCTCTTGCCGATCTGAGTGCCGCTAGAGCTTGCGGTGGAGATAAACGAGGTCGAGCCAGCGGCCGAACTTGCGAGCAACCGCGGGAAGCCGCCCCACTTCAACGAATCCGAGCTTTGCGTGGAGCGCCAGGGATGACAGGTTCCCGGCATCGATTCCGGCAATCATGACATGCTTCCCGGCATCGGCGGCGCGGTCGATCAGCGATTGCACCAATCTGGTGCCCGCGCCATGGCGTCGACGGTCAGCGCGGATATGGACGCTATGCTCGACGGTTGTCTCGTAGCACGGCCATGGCCGGAATTCGCCGAAGCTGCCAAAGCCGATAAGTTCCCCGTGGCTGTACGCGGCCAGCACCGGGAAGCCACGCTCCCTACGCTCGGCAAACCAGCGAGCCCAATAGTCCGCAGTAGCGGGTGTCTCGGAATAGACGGCCGTCGTCGTAGCGATCACGTCATTATAAATGGCGAGCGCGGCCGATAGATCACCCTCACGCAGATCGGCGATCGACAGGCTTTCGCCCGAGCTTTCCAGAGACTCCATCATATGATATATATTTCTCATATGATGGATAATTTGACAAGAGCGCTGGCAGATCGCGTCAGGATCGAACGCAAGGCGCGCGCATGGTCCCTCGGCCAGCTTGCGGATCAATCGGGCGTCTCGTCCGCCATGATCAGCAAGATCGAGCGCGCCGAGGTGAACGCCACCGCTGTCGTGCTTGGCAAGCTTTCGGGCGCATTCGGCATCCCCCTGTCCGATCTTCTCAGCGGCGTCGAGCAAGATACCAGCCGACTGACGAGCCTTTCCGATCAGCCGCAATGGACTGATCCGGAGAGCGGCTATTCGCGGCGCGCCCTGTCGCCCCGGTCGTCAACTGTCCTCAGGCTGACAGAGGTGGAGATGCCGACGGGTGCCCGTGTTGCCTATCCGGCCGCGGCTTATGCGTTCGTCCAGCAACAGCTCTGGATGCTGTCTGGAAACCTCAGGCTGCGCGAAGGCGATCTCGTCCATGATCTCGCCACCGGCGACTGCCTCGCATTCGGCCCACCCGCGGATTGCGTGTTCGAGAATATCTCCCGCCAGTCATGCCGATACCTGATCGCTATCGCGCAGCTCCAGCCATCCTTCGGAAGATAAGCTAAACTCCCGTCCGCCACCCCGGCGGCAGGAGCGGAACGGTCGCACACGCGACGCCACCGTCGCGCGCAGTTCCGGCAATATTCGCCTCAAGTCGCCCGCCTGCGGGCAGCGCCTCGATCAACGCCCAGGAAATCCCCCCGAGCGGCACTTTGGCCCGGCGCCCCCCGGTCGTGCCCGGCGCGCCGGCATAGAGCCTGGAGGTCAGATAGACGAACCGCCCGCCCGGCGGCCCCTGGACGAAAGCGCCCAGGAGCCGCGCGCCGCCATCGGGTCCGGCCCCTTTCACCGTGACGGTGAGGTCGAAGACAAGGGCCTCCGGAGAGGCCGCAACCGGCCCGACCAGCGCAGCCTTGCCGCTCACGCCTCGTTGCAGGGCAACCATCGCTCCCACCGGCGGATGTTCCATCACGATGCGCAACGGCAGCTCGAAAGTCTCAGCGCGCATCGCGTTTCGCCTCCATCAGATCCGCCGCCTCGTCGAGACCGTTGGTCCGCGCCTCTTCGATCGCGGTCCGGCCCTGGCCATTGCGCAGCATCGGATTGGCACCATAAGCCAAAAGCAGGCGCACGACATCAGCGGCGGCGCCCTCTTCGTCGGGCAGGCGGAAGAGCGGCGTCGGCGCGTCCGCATCCGGCAGGGTGTGATTGGCCAGGGCTGGTTCGGCGCGAAGCACCTCTTCGAGCCGAGCCAAACGCCCGAGCGACGCGAGAGCCCGCGCGTCGTGGCTGAGCGGCGCCAGCCTTTCGGTCAGATGCGGCTGGCCGAGCACCGCCGACCAGCTGAACGGCGTCCCCCGCCATTTCCGCTCGCGCAGATCGACATCGGCACCCGCCGCAAGCAGCCGATCGACCGCCTCGAGCGAGCCGGACTGCACCGCCCGGTGCAGCGGGCTGATGCCGTCATGATCGAGCCCGTCCACCGAAGCGCCGAGCAAGAGCAGCAGGTCGACAGCCCGGGCATTGCCGAACTCGGCGGCAGCGAGCAACGGCGCGGGATTGCGCACGAGCGCCGGGTCGGCGGTGAGCAGGGTCCTGGCACCCGCCTCATCGCCGCGCAAACATGCGGCCCGAAACGCCTGCGCGCCCGCCAGCACCACGGGCCGGGCACCGTGCCGTTCCAGCAAGCCCGCCATCTCCTCAAAACCGGAAAGCTGAGCCAGCGCATGGACCGGCTGGCCGGTATAGGCGTGCAGCGTATCGGCACTGGCCCCGCGCGCGAGCAACCATTCCGCCCGCACCAGATGGTTCTGGCCGACCGCATTGCCGAGCAGATAATCGAGCGTGTTCAGTCCCTTCCAATTGCCCAGCCGCCCCTCGCCGGTCTGTCGCCACATGTCGAGCACGGCCGCGACTTCGCAGTGGCGCCAGAACAGATCATACCAGTACACGTCCGCGCCAACGATCGAGACATTGTAGAGCGCCTGAAGATCATAGGGCACAGCTCCCGCCGCGATCAGCAGCTCCACCAGCTCGAGCACTTGCGGATGACTCGGCTTGGCCCCTTCGCCAAGGCCGACCGCGCCGGTCAGGATCTTGAAGGGGCTGCCCCAGCCGTCATCGAACTGGAAATTCGGATCGGCCCCCGCTTCGAGCAACAGACGGGCAATCGTGACAGCGTTGACCGCGTCGAGCCGGCTATAGGTAACATAGGCCAGAGCGGACCAGGTGCGCGGGCCGCCCGTCCGCTTCGCCCCGCGCGGATCGCGGGCGAGCCGCCGCTCGACCTCAGCCAGATCGCCACAGGCGGCCGCCGCAAACAGGCTGTCCTTCGCGATGTCGGGATAGCGCCTAAGGATACGCCGCGCCGCGACCAGGTCGCCGCCCCAGCCATGGCCAAGCACCTGGTCCACACGGCCCTTATGGCTTTTACCGTCAGCGGCCAGATCGCCGACCGCCGCCTTGAGCGCGGCCCAGCTTTCAGCGTCATATTCGAGCGCCAGCGCATGCTGGACATCGCGCAGTCCCGGTTCGGCCGGTGCCTTGGGCCAGGCCGCAAGCAGGCGCGCCCGCGCCTGGGCATCGCCGGCGCGCAAGGCTTTCAGCCAGCGCTTGGCGTCCTTGCGCAATGTATCGAGATTCGTCCTGGGGGTGAGCGTACGGCTCATTGGATACCATCCTTCCAATCGCCAGACGTCCGCTTACGAAAGGCCGGAAGAAGGGTTCGTAAGGATCAGGTCGGACTGGATGGGAGCATCCCCCTTGCCGCGGACAGGCGGCGCTCCAGCAGCGCGCTGGGTGGAGGGATAATCGCGAGGGGTTTTGCTGTCAACGAGCGCGGCACCACATCGATCCGATGGCGGGATTGCCGCCGCCACCAGGGCCGTCACCCGCCGAGATAGGCCGCCAGTTCGTCGGGCGTGCCCATCGGGAACGCCTGTTTCAGATAGTCGAGAAACGCCGAGACGCGCGCGCTCAACAGCCTGCGCGAGGGATAAAGCGCCCAGAGCGTAATCTCTGGCCCGACGACATCACCCCAATCGACGAGCGCGCCGCGCGCAATATCGCGGCTCACCAGCGATATCGGCAGCCGCGCGGCACCGACACCAGCGCGCACCGCGTCCACAACCATGATCAGCGAGGAAAGCGCGAGGACCGGTTCGATCGCGATGGTCGATCGCCCGCCCGGTGTTTCAACCTTCCACGCTTCCCGGTCACCCGTCGTGCGGACGACGGCCGGAACGAGGGTGTCGCCGGACGGCCGGGCAAGGTCGGGACTCGCCACCACCACCATCCGGTCGTGGAGAAAGGCGCGGCCGATCAAACTCTCGTCGGGCGCCGGATTGACCCGGATCGCGAGATCATATCCCTCCTCGAACATATCGACGGCGCGATCCTCGGTGGTGACTTCAAGGCGAACCTCCGGGAATTGCATGGCGAAGCCGGCAGCGATCTTTCCCATGGCGACCTGGGAGAAGACCAGCGGCGCACTGATGCGGAGCCGACCTCGCGGCCTTTCACCGCCCGAAGCGATCGCAAGGGCCGTTTCCTCCAGCTCACTGAGCAAGCGGCCGGCGCGCTCGAACAGCGCGCGCCCCTCCTCGGTCAGCTTGAGCGCGCGCGCACCACGTTCGAACAGGCGCAGGTCAAGGCTCGCCTCCAGTTCAGCGACGCGGCGCGACAGGGTTGCCTTGGGGCGGCCCGTCGCGCGCGCGGCCTTACCGAACCCGCCATGGCGCGCGACAAGATTGAAATCAGCGAGGGCTAGCAGGTCCATTTGTTCCACCAGTGAGACAGTATGTCCAAATATAGCGTCTATTGGTTCGATTGTGGATCACTAATTTCCGAATTGCGAATTGACGCAACTCAGGAGTGACCCAAATGACCATCCTCGTTACCGCCGCGACCGGCAATGTCGGCCGCAATGTCGTCGAACAGCTCGTGAAGCGCGGCGCCGATGTGCGCGCCCTTGTTCGCGATCCGTCAAAAGCCCAGTTCCCCGCCGGTGTTGAGGTCGTGCAGGGCGACATGCTCGATGTCGATTCCCTGCGCAGCGCCGTCTCGGGCGTCTCAACCCTCTTCCTGCTCAACGCGGTCGTACCGGACGAATTCACCCAGGCGCTGATTGCCCTGAACGTCGCCCGCGAGGCCGGGATCGAGCGGATCGTCTATCTGTCGGTGATCCACAGCGACCGTTACGTGAACGTCCCGCACTTCGCCGGCAAGTTCGGCGTCGAGCGCATGATCGAGCAGATGGGGTTCAACGCCACCATCCTCCGCCCGGCCTATTTCATGGACAATGACATCACGATCAGGGACGTGGTGACCAGCTATGGCATCTATCCGATGCCGATCGGCGAGAAGGGTCTCGCCATGGTCGACGCCCGCGACGTCGGCGAGATCGCCGCCATCGAACTGGTCCGCCGCGAGCAATCAGCCGAGCCGCTGCCCCTCGACTATATCAGCCTGGTCGGCCCCGATACGCTGACCGGCGCGGACGCGGCCGCTGTGTGGACTGAAACGCTCGGCCGCACGATCGCGTACCCCGGCAGCGATACCGCCCTGTTCGAGCAGAATCTCCGCAACGCCCTGCCGAGCTGGATGGCATTCGACATGCGCCTGATGGCCGAACGCTTCATCACCGAGGGCATGGTGCCCGAGAGCGGCGACGTCGCGCGCCTCACCCAAATCCTTGGACGGCCTCTCCGCTCCTATCGCGACTTCGTCGCGCAGATCACGGCCTGACCGGCCCCCAACCCACCCGATATAAGGACCATCGCCATGATCTATTCGACCGCCACCGTTCCGGTGAACCCGAAAGGCGAGACCAGGCTGAGCCGCGCGCAGATATGGCGCGGGCTGGAACTCAAGGCCCGCGACGCCCGCCTGTTCCTCCCGCCAGGTCTCTGCACGCGCTGCGACGTCATCGAGGAGAGCCCAACCCACTTCGTGCGCGAAGCCACCATCGCCGGTGCCGATCTGCGCGAGATCATCACCCTCGAGCCGGAACGCAAGGTGACTTTCTTCCAGGCCACCGGTCCGCGCGAAGGTGCGATCATCAACGAGCTGTTCGAAGACGAAACGGGCGAGCTTCAGCTCAAATTCTACTGCTATCTCGGCCTGCGCGACAAGGAGCCGAACGGCCGGGAGGAGCAGGCCGAACAGGCGCAATTCGACAGCGACAAGGGCTATAGCGCCGCCCTCCTCTCGACGCTGAAGCGCACCCGCGAACTGCTGGCGGAAGGCCGACTTTGATTTCCACGAATGATCTGCAGGCTGGCCCTCCCCCGAGAGCCAGCCTCAAGTTTCGGCGACGCTACAAGTTTCGGGGACGCTATACTTAACTGGGCACAACAATGAGAACGAGCCGACCATGCCAGGTTCCCGGCGTCGATTCTAACCCACGCCCCTTTGTGCCATCGCCTATACCATGGCGCGCCCCTCACCCCTCAAAGCAGATTTCTCCGCGAGGTTGAATCGCGCCTCCGCTGTTCCGGCCAATTCCGCCGCTGTTCCGGCGAACTCTTCCGCTGTTATCTCCGCTGTTCCACCGCTGTTATTCGATAACAGCAAAACCGCAGTTAAGCCCCTGACTTACAGTCAAGAATCCACCCCGAAAATCCAACATAACAGCGGCGGAAAAAAATCTCCGCGCGGAACAGCGGATAACAGCGGTGATCACTCTCGCCGCGGCTCACCGCTTCCGCAGCGGCCGCATATACAGCACGCGCATATCCTCCTCCATCCGTGCCCGGTCGACCTCGAGCACGACAGTCTGGGCCCGCTCGCCGAGATGCGGGCGATAGGCCTCGGTCCAGGACAGGGTGTCGCCATAAGCGGCGGTCTGGCTGGTCTCGAAATCGACATAGAGGCTCTCGGACCGGGTCACGATCTTCGGGTCGAGCCAGGCCATCGCCGCCAGCTCGTCCCACATCGGAAAGCCGGGCTCCAGCGCGGTCTGGAACATGTCGGTGAGCGCCGTTCCGGCCGGCTTCAGGCTCGACAGGAATTCGCGTGTCCACTGCGTACCGGTCGAGGGGTCGACCGGGATCATCGTCACCTTGGGCCAGGGCGCATGAGCGACGATCCGCGCGGCCTCCGGATCCCAGCGGATATTGAACTCGCGGCGCGGCGTGTTGACGAACTCACGGGCGAACTGCTCGGCCGACGGGCCGCTCAGCGCCTGGCGCGGGAGCAGGCTGCCACCCATATAGACCAGCTCCTTCACATTCGCGGCGAAGCTCGGGTCGAGGCTCTGCGCTATCGCGATATTGGTCATCGGACCGGTAGCGAAAAGCGTGATCTCATGCGGATGCGCGCGCACCATCCGCACCAGGAAATCGGCGGCGATCTCGGTCGAGGCTTTCGTGGTAGGATTGCCCATGGGCAGCCTGGGCACGAACTCGGGCGAGGGGTTGCCGGGGTGCGCCTGCAGCGTGTCGCCCGGCCAGTAATCAGTCCATGGCCCCTTGAAGACGAGCCGGCCGTACATCCCCTCCCAGCGCTTGGTCGCCTCCTGGCTGTTGAGCAGCGGATAGGTCGCGCCCGGCACGACCGGGATGTCGGTGCGGCCAAGGATCTCGAGTGTGCGCAGCCCATAAGCTGTCGCGGTATCGCGCCACACCGATCCGCTGGTGGTGGTGAGGCCGAGCACCTCGACATCGGGTGCCTGCAGCAGCAGCACCGGCACACCGTTCAGTCCGATCAGATCGTCGTCGATCAGGACGAGGCGTTTCGGCGCCGGGCCCGCGGCGACCAGCAACGCGCCGCCGAGCAGCAGCACGGCAGCGCGGATCGCGCGGCGGACGTGGAGAAAAGGGCCGGACATCGGGCAGGTTCCCCCTGGTGGTACGGGAAAGCCTCTCCTCGGGGTGGCGCATGACGGCGCTTCTCGACTCCAGAATGGTTCCGCGCCGCAGCGGCGTCAATATGCCCGGTCCCGGACGGGCACGCCCGCGCTCAATCCATCCCGAACAGCCGCTACGCAGCCAGCCTCACAAGGTTTCGTCCGTCCTTCTTCGCCTTGTAAAGCGCGATGTCGGTCCGCGACAGCAAGCGGGTCGCATCCTCGCCACTGATCCGCACCGCGAGCCCCGCGCTCAGCGTCACTTCGATGACCTTCCCCGACGGGAGTGTGAACGGCGTGTTGGCAACTGCGTCGCGCAGCCGCTCGGCGACCATCTCGGCCTGGGCCCGCGTCGTTTTCGGCATCAGCACCCCGAATTCCTCGCCGCCGATACGGCCGACCAGATCGCCACCGCGGAGCGCCTGACGGATGATCGCGGCAACCGCGCGCAGCACCTCGTCACCAGCGGGATGACCATAATTATCGTTGATCGCCTTGAACCGGTCGATATCGAGGATCGTTACCCAGAGCGGCGCATCGGTTCGCTCGGAGAGTTCCGCCTCCGCCTCCAGGGCTTCGAAAAAGGCGCGCCGATTGGCCAGGCCGGTCAGCGCGTCGGTGTTGGCGATCCGCTGGAGATCGGACGCCGCGCTGGTCGCTCGCGCCTGGGCGCGGATCGCGACAACGCCCACCATCCCCATGCTGAAAAGTATGAGAAAACCGAGCGCGATCAGCCCATAGCCATAGGTCGCCACCCGGCGGTCAGCCAGATCCATATCGAGTTTGCGCGTCGTGAGCAGATTGCGCTCCGCCCGCTCGACCGAACCAATCGATGTGAGCACTGCATCGAATCCGGCGCCCTTGTCCTTGCGCACCATCGCGATGACCTCGTCGTGTCGGCCTTGCGCTTCGAGATCGGTGGCTCGGCCCAGCAAGGCATAGTAATTGGCCAGGTCGCGATTCAGCGCCGCGAGATTCTCGCTCTGTCGGGGATTGTCAGCGGTGAGCGAGCTGAGCTTTCCGAAATCCGCGAGCGTCCGGCGTTTCCCGTCCGCGAAATCGCGCAGCAAAGCGCGATCACCGGTCAGCAGATAGTTGCGCTGGCCGCGCTGCGCCGAATAGACCGAGGTTCGCAGATCTCCGGCCTCGATCAACACATTGAGCGTGTGCACATAGGAGCGCTCGGCTTGCTGATGCTGCCACGTCGACCGCAGCCGGTTGACGACAAGCGCGATCGTCAACGACGTCATCAGCGCGAGCGCGAGCGCAAGCAGGATCGACATGCTGCGTGTGCTGAGCTGGAAACGCGACGCGAAGAGGAAACGCGGCTCGACCGGCCTCGGGCCGTGACCGGAACTTCGGCGCTCTTTCATCCCCCCGCCTTACAAGCGCGGGGTTGATGAATGCTGAAGATGTTTATCGAATTAACCAAACCCGCGCGCGGCGCGCTGCGAGGCCTGCACGCGCCTCGCCCTGCGCGCAGCGGCTCAGGCCGCTACGAACATCTCCGGCGGCAGCGCCATCATCGCCTCGGAACCGCCCTCGATCTTGCGGCGGAAGGCGCCGGCATCGGGCATGATCCGCTCGGCATAATAGCGCGCCGTCACCAGCTTTGCGTCGAGGAAGGCTGCGTCACCCTCCCCGGCCGCCTTCAGCTTCGAGGCAGCCATCGCCATGCGCAGCCACATCAGCCCGACGGCGACGATCCCCATCAGGTGCAGATAGGGCTGTGCGCCGGCGCCGACATTCTCCGGGTTCTTCATGCCGTTCTGCAGGAACCAGAGCGTCGCCTGCTGCAACTCGCCATTGGCCTTTTCGAGCCGGGCGGCGAAATCAGCGGTGGCCGGGTCGGTCTTGCCGGCCGCGACATCCTCACCGACGACCTTGAAGAAGGCCTGCACCGCCCGGCCGCCGTTCATCGCAAGCTTGCGGCCGACCAGGTCCATCGCCTGCACGCCATTGGTGCCCTCATAGATCATCGAGATGCGCGCATCGCGGACATATTGCTCCATGCCCCATTCGGCGATGTAGCCATGGCCGCCATAGACCTGCTGCGCATTGGTCGCGATCTCATAGCCCTTGTCGGTGCCATAGCCCTTGATCACCGGGGTCAGCAGCCCGATCAGGTCCTCGGCAAGCTGGCGTTCCTCTTCGTTCCCGGCGGCATGCTCGAGATCGACCTGGAGCGCGCCCCAGAGGCACAGGGCGCGCAGCCCCTCGGTCAGCGCCTTGGCATCCATCAGCATCCGGCGAACGTCGGGATGGACGAACAGCGTGTCGGCCTTTTCCTGCGGGTCCTTCGCGCCGGTCAGCGCCCGGCCCTGGCGCCGGTCATGCGCATACTGGACCGCGTTCTGATATGCCGTCTCGGCAACCGCCAGCCCCTGCAGGCCGACGCCGAGCCGCGCCGCGTTCATCATGATGAACATCGCAGCGAGGCCCTTCATCTCTTCGCCGACCAGCCAGCCGGTGGCGCCGTCATAGTTCATCACGCAGGTCGAATTGGCATGGATGCCCATCTTGTGCTCGATCGACCCGCACGAGACGGCATTGCGCTCGCCGAGCGAACCATCGTCGTTGACGAGGAACTTCGGCACCACGAACAACGAAATGCCCTTGGAGCTGTCCGGCGCGCCCGGCGTCTTCGCGAGCACGAGATGAACGATGTTCTCGGTCAGGTCATGCTCGCCCGACGAGATGAAGATCTTGGTGCCGGTGATCTGATAGGAGCCGCCCGGCTGCGGTTCGGCGCGGGTGCGGATCAGGCCGAGATCTGTGCCGCATTGCGGCTCGGTCAGGTTCATGGTCCCGCCCCATTTGCCCGAGACCATGTTGGGGACGTATTTCGCCTTTTGCTCCTCGGTGCCCTTCACCAGCAGAGCCGCGATCGCGCCGTGGGTGAGGCCCGGATACATGGCGAACGCCATGTTCGACGAGATCATATATTCCTGAAACGCGGTCGAGACGACATGCGGCATCTCCTGCCCGCCGAACTCGGACGGCGCCGACAAGGTGCCCCAGCCCGATTCGACGAACTTGTTATAGGCTTCCTTGAAGCCCTTCGGCGTCGTCACCGATCCATCGTCATGCCGGGTACAGCCTTCGAGATCGCCCGGCTGGTTCAAAGGAAACAGCACCTCGGCCACGAACCTGCCGCCCTCGTCGAGCACTGCATCGACCACATCCGGGGTCGCGTTGGCGAAGCCAGGCAGGTTCGCATAGCGATCGAGCCCTACGACATGCTCGAGGATGAAGCGGGTGTCGCGCACGGGCGGCGTATATTGCGGCATGGATCAGTCCTTCAGGCGGCCTTGCGCGCCATTTGTTTCGAGGAGGGTGATGAAGTCGGTGAGTTCTTCGATCGCGGCATCGATATCGCGCTTCTGGGCCTCGAGCAGCGCGACCCGCTTGTGACAGCGCTCGATCGTCACTGCGCGCTGCACCTGCCGGCCATCGCCGATATCGTAAAGGTCGATCATCTCCCGGATCTCAGCGAGGCTGAAACCAACCCGCTTGCCACGCAAAATCCAGGCGAGCCGCGCCCGGTCGCGCTGCGAATAGATCCGCGCCGTGCCACGCCGCTCTGGCGCGATCAGCTGCTCGTCTTCGTAGAAACGAAGGGCCCGGGCCGTCACGCCGAACTCGGCGGACAGGTCGGAAATCGAAAAATGGTCGCGATCGGGGTGGCGATCGATCGCGGCATAGGCAGCGACTGTAGACATGCGGCAGGGCTACATCCCCTTTACGTCAACGTCAAGCAGCCTCTTCCTCCGTCATGCCGGACCTGTTCCGGCATCCATGGTTCCGCAAACGCTTCAGGCGTTGCGCACGCGGGACCATTGACCCCCGGACAAGCCCGGGGTGACGGGGATGGCGCCTTACTCCCCGCTGCTACAAAGCAACCGCCCCTTCGAATCCCGCAAGGTCGAAGCCTCCGAAACCGACTCGCTCAACCGACTCACATCGAGCCCCGCCAGCGAGGCACGGCGCAGACAGAGCTTCTGGCAAGCCTCCGGCAGCCGTCCCGGAAATACGATGCGATCACCCTCGAACCGCGCATCGAAGCTGCAACCATCGATCTGATCGAACTCGACATGGAGATGCTCACCGACTCGCGTGACCACGCCCGACCCGCCGCAATTCTGCTGGTCGCCATAATCGACGAACACGCCGATCCGGTACGCCGTCGCGCTCGGCACGACGCAGACCCGGTCCGTATCGCGCGTATAAAGGCCGGTAATGTCGCTGTTCTTCGGATCGGGAATCACGCCCGCCTCGATCGCCGCCGCCTCGAGCCCGATCGGCGCCGACGCGTTGGCGGCAGGGTCGGCCTGTTTTCCGGAACCCCAGCAGCCGACGAGCAACAGCAACGAGGCGATCGCAAGCACATGCTTCATTCGGCCGGCACCAGCCGATCGCCCTCGATTCGCCGGAAGAAGCAGCTGCGCTCGCCGGTATGGCAGGCGGGGCCCGCCGCATCGACGATCAGCCACACCGCGTCCTGGTCGCAGTCAATCCGGATATCGGCGACGCGCAGCACATGCCCGGACGATTCGCCCTTCTTCCAGAGCGCCCCGCGACTCCGCGACCAGAAATGCGCCTCGCCCGTGGCAAGAGTCGCCTTGAGCGCCTCGGCATTCATATGCGCGAGCATCAGCACCTCGCCCGAGACGCGGTCAGTGGCAACCGCGGTGATCAGGCCTGCAGCGTCGTATTTCGGGTCCAGCACAAGGCCGGTGTCGCGGGAATCGGGCATGGAATTCCCCTTAGCCCCTCAGCGCCCAGGCGGGGAGAGGGAGAAAAGCACGCCCCGATGTTACAAAAGCGCGACAAGTGCGGATCGCCTCCCTATATGGCGGGCGAAGCAACCCCCAAAGGGCACCATGCTGACAACCAATCCGTTCGATGACGACAAGCTGCGCGAAGAGTGCGGCATCTTTGGCATATCCGGCAGTGACGGCGCGGCGGCGCTGGTCGCGCTGGGGCTGCACGCGCTCCAGCATCGCGGGCAGGAAGCCGCCGGCATCACCAGCTTCGACGGGTGCGAGTTCCACACCCACCGCGCTATGGGCCATGTCGCCGGCAATTTCGACCGCGACGACATCATCGGCGCGCTGCGCGGCAATGTCGCCTGCGGCCATGTCCGCTATTCGACGACTGGAGAAACCGCGCTCCGCAACGTCCAGCCGCTCTATGCCGATCTCGCCTCGGGCGGTTTCGCGATCGCCCATAACGGCAATATTTCCAATGCGATGCGCCTCAGGCGCGATCTCGTCCAGCGCGGCTCGATCTTCCAGTCGACCTCGGACACCGAGACGATCATCCACCTGGTGGCGACATCGAGCTACCGCACCTTTGTCGACAAGTTCATCGATGCGCTGAAGAAGGTCGAAGGCGCCTATTCGCTGATCGTGATGACGCCCGAGGGTATGATCGCCTGCCGCGATCCGCTCGGCATCCGGCCCCTGGTGATGGGCAAGCTCGACGGTGCGGTGATCTTCGCCTCGGAGACGGTAGCGCTCGACGTGGTCGGCGCGGAATTCGTCCGCTCGATCGAACCCGGCGAACTCGTCATCGTGCGCGGCAACGAGATCAGCTCGCATCACCCCTTCGCCCCGGTCGCGCCGCGGCCGTGCATCTTCGAATATGTCTATTTCTCGCGCCCCGATTCGATCTCCGAGGATCGCAGCGTCTACACCGTCCGCAAGGCGATCGGCGCCCAGCTCGCGATCGAAAGCCCGGTCGAGGCTGACCTGATCATCCCGGTCCCCGATTCGGGCACGCCTGCCGCGATCGGCTATGCCCAGCAATCCGGCATTCCCTTCGAGCTCGGCATCATCCGCTCGCATTATGTCGGCCGCACCTTCATCCAGCCGGGCGACAAGGT
>Ga0068858_100000542_pt1 | contig 39272 bp, 35 predicted proteins | sample KBSSwiS12_FD_66589 | JGI IMG/M metagenome (GOLD analysis project Ga0068858, IMG submission 66589) | Switchgrass rhizosphere microbial communities from Kellogg Biological Station, Michigan, USA - KBS Switchgrass S1-2 | ecosystem: Host-associated > Plants > Roots > Rhizosphere > Soil ... | reverse complement strand
CCAGAAGGTACCACCGGCCAGGCGTCGCATGCTGCTCACAATCTCTTTCCCGGGCTCGCTGATCGCTCGCAGCGCGGTGCCGGCCGCGGGTACGCGCGATTGCCACGATCTGACGATGGATGTCCAGACGGCTCGTCAGCTTACAGGTTAGCAAACTCAAAATCATCCGCGTCGTTGGGCTTCCCGCCTGGCGGACACACATTCGGTCCTTCGCTGGAAGTCACCGCTCTAACAGAGCTGGGATATCCCTTTCGCTCGGCGCCCAAAGTACGAACCAGGGCGTCGTGAGCTTGGCGATGTCGTCGTTCAATCACTATCCGTAACCCATCCCTGGCTCCCGGCAGGAGCCGTTTCGCCCCAACATGTCACGAACATAGTCCTTCGCCCGAACACAAGCCGCGTTGAGTGAAAGTCGAGAGGCCAACCCCGCTGCAATGGCCGAACTCAACGCGCACCCCGTACCCCTGCAGGTCACATCGAGCCGCGCACATGCCATCCTCTGCACAGAGTTCATACCAGTCACCAACAGGTCAACCGCTTCGGCCCCCGCGCCATGCCCCCCCTTGATCAGCGCCGCCTCAGCGCCAAACTCGCGCAGCCTGCACGCCTGTCGCTGCTGGTCGCGCTCATCGTCCGCAATCATCTCATCGAGAAGCGTAGCTGCCTCCGGCAAATTGGGCGTGATCAGAGACACTCGCGGAAACAGTTCCAACCGCATCGCCTGACGGCCTTCGGCATCGAGCAGAGCGGCTCCCGAAGAAGACACCAACACCGGATCCAGCACTATCGGAATCGCCGTGCGTGCAGGAAGGCATTGAGCGACTGCCTCAACAATCGATCTGTTGCCGAGCATACCGATCTTGATTGCGTCAACGGGACGTGTTGCCAGCGCGGCGCTGATTTGAGCGCGTACGAGCTCTGCCGACATGAGATGAACCGCGCGCACCTGCGAGTCGGATTGCGCAGTCACAGCCGTTATTGCGCAGAGCGAATCCACCCCCAAATCGCTCAACACCTGCACATCCCGTATCAGCCCAGCCCCACCGCTGGAGTCAGACCCCGCGATCACGAGCACGACCGGTCGGCGATTCATTCGTTGAATGCAATCAACGCCAGATGCGAGCGCCCCATTCGCTGCAATACTCGCGCCGCTCGCCAGGCGCGTACTCCGGTTCGGCAGCACAGCACGATCCGGGAATCCTGCGGCAGTAACATCGAGTTGGCCTCGAGCTCATTCAGCTCGAAGCGTAAGGCCGAAGTGAAGGGTGAGACCGGCGCCTCTATCGAGCTGCGCAAATCAACTACGACATCGCCAGCAGACACATTGGCAGGCGAGATGAATTTCAGCCTCTCGGCGGTACCCTCCTCGGCACCAGAAAACGAGAATCCTCCGAAACGCAGTGTGCGCAAATCCACCGTGACGAGTTGACCGAGCATCGAAGGCTCGAGGCCCAGCAATATCGCGAGCACCATGTGCGCCTGGAGGGTGCCCAAGACCCCGACTGCCGTCCCGAGAACGCCGGAATGCGCACAGGAGCCGGCCTGATGCGGCATGTCTGGAAACACCGCTCGATAACTCGCACCACCGCCACAGAAGGCTCCCACGTATCCCGATAGTCCCAGCACGGAGGCACTCACCAGGACTTTGCCGGCCTCATGACATTCATCACTCAGGATGTAGGTCACTGCGAAGCTGTCGGCCGCATCAACCACCAGATCCACCGCGCTGACGAGGTCTGCGGCATTGGCCGGCGTCAGTTTCTCTGCAACGGCATGGATACTCACGTGAGGATTTGCCTCCGCCAATGCCCTTTGAGCGGTGGGAGCCTTGAGAAGCCCCACCTCGCTGACCCGATACAGTGGCTGCCGATGAAGGTTTGATTCTTCGATACGGTCGTGATCCACGATTGTCAGCTGTCCGACCCCGGCGGCACATAAGTACTGAAGAACGGCGCAACCGAGACCTCCAGCACCTACAACAACCACGGACGCACCGCACAGACGCGACTGCCCCACCTCGCCTATTTCGGGAAGCACGATCTGGCGGGAATACCGGGAACTCATGCTGCCTCTGCCTCCGCCTTGGCCAGCCACTCGGCCATTCGGGCCTCCGGATCGGGGTGCTTCACGATATCGCTCACGACGGCTGCGGAGTCCGCACCTGCCTCAAACACGCCGGCCAGCCGATCTACTGTGAGTCCTCCAATCGCAACGAGCGGCGTCACACCAATGCGCCGTTTCCACTCGGTGATACGACCGAGACCCTGAGGAGGCCAAGGCATTGCCTTGAGTAACGTCGGGTAGATCGGCCCCAACGCGATGTAGTCTGGCTTCAGGGCGAGGCCGCGTTCGAGCTCAGACGAGTCATGGGTGCTGATTCCGACACGAACACCCGCTCTGCGTAGTGCCGGGATGTCCGCACTGTCCAGATCGGTCTGACCCAGGTGCACACAATCGCAGCCCTCTTCCAATGCAATTTGCCAATAATCGTTGACAACCAATTGCGCGTTGTAATGCGCACTGAATGTCCTCGCGCTTCTGATTTCCTGGCGTATCTGCTCGGTCGGACGCTCCTTCACACGCAGTTGTATCAATCGAGCTCCGACAGCAAGTAGCCGACGAACCCAGGCGGCACTCTCAACAACCGGATAGACACGCGATAGCACGATCGTCAAAGAAATGCCCTGCCGACTACGGGCGTAGAGGGAGTCGCCAGATCGCGCGGCTCCATAGGTCCGGCGAGGTATGCGGCACGGCCTGCCTCAACTGCTGAGGCAAATGCTCCAGCCATCTCCACGGGGCGGACCGCCTGAGCTACGGCAGTGTTTACGAGTACGGCGTCAAACCCAAGCTCGAGAGCCTGCGCCGCGTGCGACGGAACGCCAATCCCAGCGTCGATAATCATGGAGGTGCTCGGAAATCGTGCACGCAGCGCCTTTAGTCCAAACAGGTTGTTGAGACCGCGTCCGGATGCAATGGGTGCGCCCCACGGCATCAACACCTCGCATCCCGCTTCGAGGAGCCTTTCTGCGACGATCAAATCTTCGGTAGTGTACGGAAAGACCTGGAATCCTTCCGCGGACAGGATTCGAGCAGCCTCCACGAGACCAAACACGTCGGGTTGCAGAGTGTCGTTATCCCCGATCACTTCCAGCTTGATCCACGCGGTGCCAAACACTTCACGTGCCATTTGTGCCGTGGTAACTGCTTCTTTGACTGAGTAGCAACCGGCGGTGTTAGGCAGGACGCGCACATCGAGATCACGTACCAGGGACCAGAAACCTTGCCCGGCACGTTCACCGCTCGATTCGCGACGCAACGAGACTGTCACCACTTCGGTTCGCGACGCCTTCACGGACTGTGTCAGAATCGCAGGCGAGGGATAGCCAGCCGTACCCAATAGCAAGCGCGAATGTAGATCGATCCCGTAAACCTTCATGGCTTACCCTCCCTGCATCGGGGCGAGAATCTCGAGGTGATCGGCGTCTGATACTCGCGCACTCGCCCGCGATCCCACCGAAACGAACACGCCATTCAGCGCGGTCGCGACGACGGAGTCGCCGTAGCCGAGCTCCTTCAATACAGATGCGACATCGGAGCAAACGACATCATGCCAAACACCGTTCACGCGGATCTTCACTCATGACCTCCGGAAAGTAACGATTGTGCAGGACCACCTCTGCGGTCATGCACGCGAGTGAGGGTGCAACCAGAAATCCATGCCGATAAAAGCCGTTGACATACACTGTGCCTGCGTGCGAGCGAATCCGCGGCAAGTTGTCCGGAAACGCCGGGCGCACTCCCGTCCCCATTTCCACAATCTCTGCCTCACCGAACGCCGGATGGACCGCATAGGCGGCGCTGAGAAGCTCGAGTACGGAGCGGACGCTGATCCGAGTGCTCTCATCGCTCTCGATCGTCGTCGCCCCAATCATGAAGATGCCCTCCCCGCGCGGCACGATATAGACTGGCACGCGAGGATGCAGAACCCGGACGGGTCTGGTCAGAGAAATCTCCGAGGACCGCACGACGACCATCTCTCCCTTGACGCCTCGTAAGTTGGTCAAAACATCGCGGGCCGCAATTCCTCGGCAATCCACCACGCGATCCGCGACCGCTATCGCATCCGGCAAGGCGTTGACGTTGAAGCGAATTCGGACACCCAATTCGGCGAGTCGCCGCGCCAGCGCCGCCAACGCGGCGCGAGGATCCAGATGACCTTCATCCTCGACGAACAAGACCCTGTTGAATCGCCCAGCCAGATCGGGCTCCAACCGCCCGAGCGCCTCTCCATTGATCCATTCAAACTGTTCAGTGCGACGTGAGAAATTGATGAGCTCACTCATATCTCGCGCGTGAGCGACCACCAGGGTTCCCTTGTGTGCCGTATTCGGGAATCGCTTGCGCCACCATCCGATACTCGTGGTTCCCAACTTCGAGACAATCGGATCAGCGCCGCCTGCCAGCTCGCACCACGGCGCCAACATGCCACCCGCGTGCCACGAACAGCTCGAAGAGCCCAGATGTGCGCCACGTTCCAGGACCTCGACTGTGGCACCTCGCTCTGCGAGCTCCAAGGCACAACTCAGTCCCCCGACTCCGGCGCCGATGACAGTGACATCCACTGATCAGTCACCCTTTCGGGTCACATAGATCTCACTGCCGCTGTGCCGAAAGGTACTAGACATCTCGCGCATACCCTGTTGGCGTTGCGCCTCGGATCGCACCTCGTGCGAGATCCGCATGGAGCAGAATTTGGGACCGCACATCGAGCAGAAGTGAGCAACCTTGTGCCCCTCCTTTGGAAGGGTTGCATCGTGAAACGCGCAAGCGGTATCCGGATCGAGCGAAAGATTGAACTGGTCCTCCCAACGGAAGTCGAAACGCGCGCGCGATACTGCGTCGTCGCGGTCGCGTGCACCGGGGTGGCCTTTTGCAAGATCGGCCGCATGGGCGGCGATCTTGTAGGTGATCACACCCGTCTTCACGTCGTTACGGTCAGGCAACCCGAGATGTTCCTTGGGAGTGACGTAACAAAGCATTGCCGTGCCGAACCATCCGATCATTGCGGCCCCGATGGCGGAGGTGATGTGGTCGTAGCCCGGCGCGATATCGGTGGTCAGCGGGCCCAGGGTGTAGAAGGGAGCCTCCTTGCAAACACTGAGCTGCTTGTCCATGTTCTCTTTGATCTTATGCATCGGCACGTGACCGGGGCCTTCAATCATGACCTGGCAGTCGCGCCTCCATGCGATCCCAGTCAACTCGCCCAGAGTCTCGAGCTCGGCAAACTGCGCGGCATCATTGGCATCGGCGATTGAACCTGGCCGAAGCCCATCGCCCAGCGAAAAGCTTACATCGTAAGCTCGACAAATCTCGCAGATGTCCTCGAAGTGTTCGTACAGGAAACTCTCTCTATGATGTGCGAGACACCACTTCGCCATGATCGAGCCGCCGCGCGAGACGATCCCGGTGACCCTGTTGACCGTCAACGGTATATACGGAAGGCGGACGCCGGCGTGTATCGTGAAATAGTCGACGCCCTGCTCCGCTTGTTCGATCAAGGTATCGCGGAAAACCTCCCAGGTCAGCTCTTCGGCAATGCCTCCTACTTTTTCCAACGCCTGATAGATCGGCACAGTACCGATGGGCGTTGGGGCGTTTCGCAGGATCCATTCACGGATGGTATGAATGTTGCGCCCGGTGGACAGATCCATCACGGTGTCCGCTCCCCAGCGAATGGCCCACACCATTTTTTCCACCTCCTCAGCAGTCGAAGAGGTCACAGCGGAGTTGCCAATGTTCGCGTTGATCTTCACCAGGAAGTTCCGCCCGATAATCATCGGCTCGGACTCGGGGTGATTGATGTTGGCCGGGATGATTGCACGGCCCGCTGCTATTTCGGCGCGAACGAACTCAGGTGTCACGTAGTCAGGAATGCCGGCACCCCAGGAGTTGCCGTCTCGCCGCAAACCATCGAGAGCCCGCTCGCGACCGACATTCTCCCGAATAGCTACGAATTCCATCTCGGGCGTAATGAGACCCGCGCGCGCATATGCCAATTGGGTTACTGCGGCGCCGCTGCGTCCTCGCAGCGGCCGCCGTGAGCCGGGAAATACGTCAGCTCCTGAATAATTCTCGCGTGGGAAGCCATTGTCGATCGCTCGCACAGGTCTCCCTTCGTACATCTCCACGTCCTGGCGCGCTGAAATCCATGACTCGCGTAGTGGCGACAGTCCGCGCTCGATGTTCGTCCCCACGTGTGGATCCGTGTAGGGTCCTGAGGAGTCGTAGACCGTGAGCGGCGGCTCTCGCGATGATGGATGAAGTGAAATCTCGCGCATGGGGATGCGAATGTGTGGATGGAGAGTGCCCGCCCTGTATACCTTGCGTGATGCGGGCAGTGGCGTCGAGACGATGGAGCGCGGAACGGCATTCATTTGAGATTCCCGGGGCGACCAAACAAGCTCGGTCCCGAAAATGCCGTCAGAGGAAGAGAATCAGGCAACTGAAGAAGTTGCAATGAGACTTCGACTGAGTGTGATTCAGCCGTACTTTCCTACGCCAGCATGATCTGGATCAGGTTCAAGGGTCGCCATGCCGTCCAGCTCTGCTGGCACCGATGGCCTCTCAGCCCCCTGCCGGGGCTCCCCTAGCGATTGGTAAGATAGCCCCACGTGGAGGCTGAGGTCAACAGTGGATGGCGCACGACCGCTCGGCGGCCGCCGTTCGCATGTCGGCACTCGCGACTCTTCTGACGAAGAGCACAACACGATCCAATGCAGGTATACGTTTTCGCTCAAACACCGAGAAGCCAGCAACCGTATCGGCGTGATCTGCTCCTTCGTATAGCTCCATTTCTACACTGGCACCTTTGGAAGCCAACGCGTCACGAAGTTGGCGGGTCTGAATCGCTAACACGCGACGATCTTCGAGGCCGTGAAGCAACAATGCCGGCGGCGCCCGGGCGGTGGCATACCTGACCGGTTGCCAGTCTGACGGCTGGTACGGCGATGAAAATATCTTACGCAACACCTCGGTGTCAGGGTCGAGTACATAGGGCCCTGAAAGACCAATGAATCCGACGATATCTTCCTCGGTTGCCTGGACGGCTGTCAGGTAGGTCGGCGCCAAGGCCAGCAGCGCCGCCAGGTGCGCGCCCGCAGAATGACCCATGAGCACAATACGGGTGTGATCGCCACCCAACTCTTCGGCATGACGTTCGACCCACTCAACTGCTCGAGCGCCATCCTCTATGAACCGCGGGAAAGTCGCAGCGGGATAGAGCCGGTAGTCGGGTAGCACAGCCACAAACCCACTCTCCGCAAGAGCGCTGCCAACAAATCGATAGTTCGACTTGTCGCCGTGGGTCCAGGCGCCTCCATACCAAAAGATGACCACCGGTAATCCCTTCGCGTCCGGCGGGGCATACACATCCAGGTGCTGACGCGGGTCCTCTCCGTAGGCAAGATCGGCCCGATAGCGAACAGTTGCTAATCGGGCAGGTGCATTGGCGATTGCAAATACCGCCGTATCGCAGCCGGTCAGCAGTAAGCAAATTACGACCAGGACGGCCGCCCGCGGACAAAGGCCTGACATCGTCGCACTCCCGGCTAAAGAGACTGTTCGCTCCGTTTTCGCGCCCCGACCAGCCGCGGTGGGAAAACGGCGCGTTCGTCGAAGACCCTCGCTCGGACAATCGCGATAACTAAGCGGCCTTCACCGGCACCGCTACGCGATGCAGCGAGGCAATGCTCACGATTCGCTCCGGAATGAGGGGTCCCTGCCGCCCGGCTCGATCAAGTGCACGAAACAGACTACTGGCGCCAGCCGGAGAGGTCACAGCGAGAAACCGGGTGCCCGCTGAGCCGACCTGAAAACCATGGAGCGTGCGTGCGGGTACGCGCAACGACTCGCCGGCGCCATAAGTCCTGACATTACCGCTGCTCACGATGTCCAGGGTTCCTTCCAACACGTAGAAATCCTCGTCCCAGGGATGGCTGTGCAGCGGTGCACCGCCACCAACTGAGCCAGAGACCTAAAATACTTCATAGCGTCCGCCGTTGGTTTCCCCTGCGGTGAGTACACGGACGCGATCAGACAATACTGTCAATTCCTCGGGCACAGGCATGGCGGGGCTGCGATTCAGATTCTCGGTCGACATCGTTGTAACTCCAGTAATAGGTGCGTGATTGAGGATGCACGGTTATACGGATCAACCGACCATTCAGATGCATCCTCCACGTGCCGCCCACGGACTGTCAGGCGCGCCTGCCCGGATGTGGGCGACACGTCGTGCTTGGAAGTCTTACTTCCATTCCCATATTTTCGTTTGCGTCTTCCCGGCTGCGTCGACTTCGAACTCAAACACCCCGGCGATGCCATTCAAACGTCCGAACGAGGGTGACGAACTGTTGAAGACGAGGCATCCTCGATAACTGACCGCGCCGCCCTCCTTGAATCGCCCCACCCCCACTCCTTTCCAGCTCACGAGGGATCCATCGACGCAGGCAAAGACACCCTGTCCACTCCCCTCGGTCGTCCCATCGGGTCGGGGTATCGACACATAAGTCCCGATGTTGCCTCCGTCGCTACCCAGCAACTTGCCCGCATCCTCAAAGGAAACCTCGATACTGACCGGCTGTGTTCCGAGGGCCCGACGTGAAGTCCGTGCTCCCTGACCGGCATAAATCTGTTCACCTAACATGACACTTACCCCCTGGTTTGATGATTGACGGCCCTCATACGAGCCGGGTACCTCGACTGGATGCACCAAAACTTGCCAACCTGCTGGATGCGCTGCAGCAAAGACTCGCCGCTTTTCAGCGATACTGCATCCAAGCGACGATCCTACTCGTATAGCCGCATGAAAGCGGATCCGAAGAGAGGCGTGGGAGCACGCCGGACGGGGTAGCGGGCGCGCGTGATGACATCCGAATCGACTTTCCTACCGGCTCACAAGGGGCTTTCCGCCCTGGCTGGTGAACTGTCCCGCCAGGAGTTGGCAGCGGGCGGTTCCCCCTCTGGCGCAGCGAGCTAGTGTCAGACCCGGTGCCTCAGATTCGGATGCTCGAGTCAGTGACCGAGAGTCGCAATCACCTGCCTCAGTGACTCAAACGCGCTCACTCCGATGGGCCCGAGCGCTGTTTGACTCAGGACCATCATGATAATGATGCGCACCGTCCATCGCTCGAACTTCGCATCCAACTTGGTTTCCACCGAGCCGATGCGCGCATCCAGCCTGGCTTCCCCTGACTCGATACGCGCGCCCAACTGTGCTTCCAGCGTGTCAATTCGCGCTGTCACTGTGGCGATCCTCATATCGAGGACTGGTACCGTCACAAATTGACTCTTCTCAACCACTCGGTCAATTGCCTCCGCCAGAATGAGGGCCTGCTCCATCGAGAACGCTCCCTTCCCACTCAGGAGCTCGATTGTCTGTGCCTGCATGATAAGTCATCCAACTGAAACGCGCTGATACATACGTTACAGCCGAGACTGTCCCTCCTGAACCCAATTTGCCTATGCAAATGCCCAATTACGGATCCAAGCGAGAGCGTGTTATACCTACGATAGGCGTCGGATTCTGACGTGGATGTACTTGCGTGTGTTCGGACGTCGCGCAAGCGTTGGGCACCACCATGCATGACGAACGGGTGGCGGTCGAGGGCATGACTGTTTGAGAGATGCGATGGTGCGTCCTGAGATCGTGGACGAAGCCCGCGACCGCACACTCAAGCCTCTCTGAACCACGCCATCGTCAAGAGCGCGGTTGCGAGCACTGAAAGTATGATGGGCGGCCAAAAGAAATACGCCACTTGAAGAGCCGCTATCGCGACATTGGCCACCACGAACACGCCCAGCAAACCCCTGATCGAGGATGCGCCGCCCGCCATCCCCGCGAGCAACCAAAGCAAAGCCGCCTCCATGATGAAGGTAACGCCGGCCATGTGTCCGAAACCGACGTGGAAGTCCCAGTAGCTTCGCATGAAGCCGAAGACCGGGTAGTTGGTTTTCGCTGCCGCTGACAACGCCTCCCGCGCCTGGCCGTTCACTCCGATGAGCCACGGTGAGAAAAACCAATGGCCGATTGCAAACAGCAGGAAGATTACGGCGGCGGTTCGCAGAAGTCGCGCTGAAGTCATTTTTGCATCCCCATTTCGTCCATCATCTGATAATTCGCCGCTGGGCTTTTAGGTTGCCTCTCGCGGAAAGACGCCCGCTATATTTCGCTCCGGAGGCGGTTGATTTGCGAGACTCACGCGGGCGTGCTCACGAATCCAGACAGCGGAGTCCGGGGTGAACTGCGGCTGCGACGGGAAAGGGCAACGCACTTCGCGGTCGTAACGCTCCAGATTGAAACCGGGACTGAAGGGTGCCACCGCAAACTGCGCGAGCTCGCGAAGTTGGTTGGCGAACGTCCGGCGATTGCGCGGCATCGCCGCATAGCGACGCGCGATCGTCTCGAAGTCTTCCGCGGGGCGGCCGGTCACTTCGAGCACGTCGTTGGTGGGTGCGCCCACCTCGAAGGCCCCACGCCGGTGATCCTCGATGTAATAGCGAACACCGCTGAACACATCGATCGGATAGCCGTCCAACCGGGCGGCCTTCATGAACAACCAGGTCGGCGTCGGTAAGACCCGGATCGATCGCCCCACGGCCCGGCCGATCGCATCGGCCATGTCTTTCGCACCTAGAAGTGCTGGTCCCGTTGGCCGGTAGCGCTTCCCGGCATGCCGCGCAGGCTCCTGGAGGGCCGCGACGGCGACACGGGCGATATCTTCATTCGACGGAGGCGCGTTGCGACTGTCCCCGAACAGCCAGGGAAAAACGCCGAGGTGCGCTGCCGCTCCCATCGTCGCGAAGTAGACGTCAGCGAAAAAGCCCGGGTTGACGATCGTATGTGCAACTCCAGGTATCATCGAGAACAACCGATCGACCAACCAGTGCTGACGGGTCATGAGCGAAGGATGCGAGGGGCTTGCCAGCCACTGAGTCAGGCCGACGATGTGTTCGAGCCGGGCTTCCCGGGCGGCAACTGCGAAGGCGACCGCTCCTTGAGGCATGTGCGGCTTCAACGGGGGACAATAGTATGCGCGCTGCACGTCCTTCAACGCATCCGCCACCCGTTCGACATCGCACATCTCGGCGACCGCGATCTCGGCCCCTTGCGCCCTGAGTTGCTCGCTGCGGCCATCCTCTCGATGTACTAACGCACGGACTGGATAGCCGGCCTGCAGCAGCTCAGTGACGACGACACTGCCCGTCTTTCCGGTCGCGCCCGTCACGAGAATTCGTGGCTTGATCATGATCACCTCCGTACCCGCGTTCTTCAGGCGAATCGGATTGGTACCACCCGGTACCCCACTGCGATCGGCAGTTTGGTACTATGTGGTACCCATGTCAAGCGGGAAGATGATGGCCAAGGCATCTACATCAAACAGGCGTCGACAACGCGGCGAGGCCACCGGAGCCCGAGGGCGCATTCTCGACGCCGCTTTCGCAGCGTTCATGCAGAGTGGTTATGCAGCGACGAGCACGCTCGAGATCGCCACGCGCGCGGGCGTATCGAAACGTGAGCTTTACTCGTTGGTGGGCAACAAAGAAAAAATGCTCGCGGCATGCATCACAGAGCGCGCACATCGACTGCAGGCTCCCGCGGACTTGCCTATACCGCGCGATCGAGAAACCCTCGCGCAGGTGTTAGCTGGGTTCGGGGCGCAGCTTCTTCGTGAGGTCACCGATCCCGAAGTCATCGCGGTATTCCGACTGGCCATTGCTGAGGCGGTTCGCGCGCCTGAAGTGGCACAGACGCTAAACTCGATCGGACGTGAAGCCACCCGCAGTGCCTTGCGTAAGATCCTGTCCCAGGCTCAAGAGGCTGGCCTGCTCAGCGGTCATCCCGTCGAGCTTGCCGAGCAGTTCAGCGCCCTGCTCTGGCGTGATTGGATGGTCAACTTGTTGCTGGGTGTTGCCGAGCGCCCGAGCCCCCGCGAAATCGCGGGCCGCGCCCAGGACGCGGCAGTGTCTTTCCTGCGGCTTCAAGCTTCGGCGTAAGACGCGGCTAAGGGCCAATGCGCGTAAGTACCCAACAGTGGGTTGCATGAGTCATCTCCACTTTGGAGGCATCAAGGTGCATGATCACCGCTGCCATGCGTTGAAAATGAACGCTCCACGTCAGATAGCGTCGGACAATTGCCACACTTGTCGGCTCTCGTTGACGGATTTTCCCACCAGTCTGAACGTTATCGATGATGCCTCGACGTGAGACGCGGTTAGGATCTTCCTCGCCGATCGAGCCGTAGCGGTTGTGCCCACGGTATCGGCGTAGAGAGATTCAATATGGAACAGGAAAGGGAAATGGTTGCGGCGGGAAGTTCCGATCGCCGAGCCGCCATGGTGACGCGAACGCTGTATCTGGTGACGCCGCCGTCTGCGACGTCCGCCTCCATCGCAAATGGACGAGTGCCTTCATGGATGGAACCGGACTCCGCTGAACGAGCTGCGCCCATATCAGTCTGGTGGGACTACCCGCCGAGCTAGGATCCAAACGCCAACAGATATCGCGGCGACAGAAACCAACCCGGTGATCGGACCATGACGGAGAGCACGGTCATGAACAGGATGACGGAGGCATTCCTCACCAAGGCTGCGCTCGCGCGATCACATATTTTGCGGCCACGAACTCAGTCGTTCTCCTCGCGGCACGCCACGCCCCCATTTTTTTCTGCGCAAAGCGCCTCGATAGCCCTGCTGCTCAACGCTCTCTTGTGGAACGTGACTTCATCGATCACGCCGTCGAAGTACGCGTATCCGCCGCCCTGGGCGCTCGATCCGATGCGCATATTTGCAGAATGGCTATCCGTGAAACTGGGTACGGGCTTGGCCGCCTCCTTCACACCGTTGACGTAGATGGCGATTTCGGACTTGCTCAGAACGCCCACCACGTTGTACCAGACACCAACCACGGGAGCCGTTGCACTGATGACGGTAGTCGGCGCCCCCGCAACGCAACCGTTGGCGCCCGGTCCTCCGCCGAAGCAGAACCAGAAAAAGCCATCATCCTGTTTCAACAAGCGCCAACCATCCGCGTTGTCAATTCCGGTGTTGGCAATCTTGTCAACGATTGACATGTCGCCGGGCGGACGAACGCCATTGCTGCCGGGAGGGTGGGAAAGCGCATTGAACTTCACAAAAGCGCTGACAGTGAACGTCGGCGTATTCAAGCCGGAACGATTGCCGACATCGATGGTCGGTCCGGTCCCGTCAAATTGAAAAGCTAACGGCCAACTGATTGTGTGGTCGAAGATGACGGGGGTTTGACCGTTGATGGATTGTGCCGATGCACCCGAGACCACGGTTAGAGTTAGAGCGAGCCCTAGAAGCGAACGAGTGGTTTTCATCGAACGTCTCCTCGTTATATTCTTTACTTTCCGGGCAGTGAGTGAGCAATTGTCGAGTAAGGATTCTACTCGAAGGCTCCTGATCCCGCGAACGTGGCGGAGATCTCCCGTGATGCCCTGCAACAAGAGGAGTCAGTCGCGGGCGGGCTCCCGTCAGACTCGACCTACAGGCATCGCCGTGGACGTGCGCGGCCCGAATCCAACAATGAGGTTGGTCAGCTCCGCGGGCCGATCCAGAGTGAGGAAGTGACCGCCATCGCCGACGGTCCTCACCACGACGCCGGGGATCAGCCCGCCAGTTCGCTCGCGCTGTGCGACCGGCGCCCAGTCCTGCTCGCCATATACGAGCAGGGTTGGAACTTTGATCTGTGGGTAAAGGTTTCGCGCCTCCGCCCATCGCCGCTCATGAGAGAGCAGCCTCAGAAATCCCTGGTAGTGGCCACGGCGCTCGCCCACTTCGTAGAACTCCGCTCTGAGCTGCGGCGACAACGCGTCGGCGGAGGCAACCCCGCCGGCCATAATCGTGTCGGAGACGAATCTGTTCCGCAGCCGCATCAGTGTTGCGCCCAGTATCGGTACTCCGGCGGGTCCCAGAATGAGCCGCGCCACCAGTGAGCTGCTGCGAATGCCACCAGCGGGCGGATAGTCATATGGATTGATCGCAATCACGCGTGCAACCCGTGGATTCTGCCGCGCGGCGAGAACGAGCGCGATGGTACCGCCGATCGAGACGCCGACCACGCAAGCTTCCTTGATATCGAGCGTCTCCAGGAATGCCTCGGTCCATTCGTAGAAATCCTCCGGGGCATACTCGGCATTGGGGATGTCGGACCAGCCATGACCCGGATAGTCGCAGGCATAGACCGTGAATTGCTCCGCCAGCCTGGGAATGATTTTCCCGAAGATATCGAGCTGCGTACGCAACGTGTGGAGCAACACCAGGTTGGGTCCGCGGCCCGTCTTCAGATATCTCACGCGGATGCCACCGATATTCGCGTAGTCGATTGTGACACCCGGACCCCAGGGGACTCGGGCGGGAGCCGTTGGGCGGCGGCGGAGTGCTTCAACTACGTAAGAAACAAGCACCGGCGCAACGACGCATGCCAGTGCGATGAGTGCAAGCGTTTCGGTCGTCATGTCGGCAGAACTCCGCTGATTGTGTACTCCCCCGGGGTCCCGCGCACGCGGAGCTCGCGTCGCGGGATTCGAACTACCCTGCTCATGAGGCAGCGCGGCCCAGAACGATCTGCTGAGTCTGTCTCTGAACGTCCCCCGTCAACTTCGCGCTCGCAGTCGCAAGTGGCCCGTCGGTCACTCGTGCACCGCTATTCGAGTTGAGGGTACCCAGCAAGGTCTGTTGCGCGAGCTCCTGAACGTCCGCAACGCGGGAGATGCCAGCGGTGGGCGCCGGCCGACTGGAGCCTATGGGAGCAGTCCCGCCTTCCAGGACCGCGCGCACCTGACTTTGTGCATCAGCGAAGCTCTCGGCGGCCTGGGATGCCTGCGCATATGCGGCCAATGCGGCAAACGCCGGTACCAGAAGCCAATTGCGGGTGTTGATTGACGACAGTGTGTTCATGATCTTTCTCCTGACTTTCGAAGCTTTGTGATTACGGTCGAACATTCTGCATGTATATACATGCATTTGGGTAAGAAAACGGAATTATCATTTCGAAGCCAACTTTCGCGCTGCAAGGTACGCAGACTGCTTCAACGCGGCGGCCTCGGCGGTGCCCAGGCGCGCCTCGAAGGCGGCTTGAGCCTTTTCCCACTTCGTCGTGAGCTTGCGCACGGTGCGCTCACCCTCCGCGCTCAGAATCCAGCGCCGCTCGCGCCCGTCCTCGGCCGAGCGGGTCCTTGCCAAACCCGCCTTCTTGATATGAGCGAGTGTCCGCGTCGCCGTCGTCTGGTCGATGCCGATCATCTCCGCCAGCTCGGTGGTCGTGAGATCCGGAGCCCTGACCATCACCTGCAACGCCGTGAACTGAGTCAGCGGAACCCCGCTATCGCCCAGTGCCTCCTCGTAGAGTGCCGTGGCCGCCCGGGCCGCCTGGCGTAGCGTCGCGCAATAGCAAGGCAGTGCTTGTAGTGCCATTTGAGTCATCGTGGGCATACCCTACATGTATATACATGGGATGTCAAGCCCGCCCCGATCCATCGTTACCAGGAGCGGTTTCCCTTCCCCGGCAATGACCTTGCTCGCGCTGCAATCGCAGCCATGGCGGACAGCACGATACAAAAGCAAGCCGGCGCACGGGCACCACCGTAATGCATGCATACACATGTGTTATAACAACACAACAATTAACGCTGAATCGCCTGGACCTGTAGCGCGAGTTTGTCCATACTCCGGATCATTGTTCTCGATAAACGCGTGGAGGTTGACGTGCGAAACAACAACTCGGTGTTACTGGGCGCGCTCTTGTCGGTCGTCGCAAGCATCCCTGCGCGCGCCGATACGGACTTGACCGGCAAGTGGGTTGGAACATTCAACGGGGTCCAGGTCGAGATCCCGCTGCAGCCCGGCCCGTTTGGCTGGCAGGGCGAAGAACCCAAGAAAATCCGGGCGCCGAAGTTTGTAGAGGCCACCTTGCAACTCGACGTCGAGACCCAGAAAAAGGGCCTCGCGGTGGGTACCTGGAACGCCGGCGAATTCAAACACACTTTCGTGTGCGCACAGATCAGTCAGGCTGCCTGGAATTGCGTGGACGCCGGAGGCCGCGCCAGCCTGGAGATCGAGTCGGCAACCGAGATCAGGTTGTGCTACCTGGACAACCGGGAAGGAGCGCAGGGCGCCGGTTGTGCGCAGCTGCGGAAATCTCAATGAGCCACTTGACAGTCACATGTATATACATGCACAGTACGGCACATGAAATTACAGCCCCTCCCCTGTTACTGCGCGACGGTCCGGCAAGCCGCCCGGGCGATCACCGTGCTTTACGAGCAGATGCTGGCCGACAGCGGCCTCCATGCGACGCAGTACACGGCGTTGCAGCTTCTCGACTCGGCGCCCAACCTGAGCACAACGGAACTGGCGGAGGCTCTGGGTATTGACCAGACCACGGCCACCCGGACGCTGGCGCTGATCAAAAAGGCCGGGCTTGCAAGCGATACCATCGGCCTGGACCGCCGGCAGCGCCGCTGGGCTCTCAGCGCCCAGGGCCAATCGCTGGTGAGACAGCTGACACCTCGGTGGGAGGCCGCGCAGGAAGCCTTCGAGAAGCGGCTGGGACGAGCGGAAGCGGAAGCCCTGAAGAACGCCTCGTACCTCGCCGCCAGCACGCTCTGTGCGAGTTGACCCCTCCATGGCTCGACAACGCACCGGCAGATTTGGACACATCAATTTTCGGATATACGCATGTATATACATGCGTTAGGAATCCCAGGACATCGAAGAGGTCCCATGAGGTTTGTCTCGAATCGAGCTGCTGTTGTGCCGCGCCTGGCCGCTCTCACCACGGCCAGCCTCCTCGTGCAGTTGTGCGTGTCAGGTTGTGCTGTTGGTCCGTCCTATGGAAAGCCTGCCACAACACTCGAGAACTTCCACAACGCTGCCCCGATGGAGGCTCGCCCGACGAGTGCTCCTGCGCCCGCGCTCGAAAGCTGGTGGGATGGATTCAACGACCCGATACTCTCGCGGATCGTGCTTCGGGCGCGTGATCAGAACCTCGATCTTGCGGCGGCACTGGCGCGGGTCCAGCAGGCTCGGGCAGCCGCCCGCGAAGCCAGCGCACAGCTCCTGCCAACCATCAATGCCAATGGCCAGGCTACTCGGATCCACCAGTCTCTGGAGAGTCCGGTCGGCCAGATCGCCAGCCACCTGCCTGGATTCAGCCGCGATCAGTCGCTCTACGATGCAGGCCTGGGCGCGAGCTGGGAGTTGGATCTGTTCGGCGGTCTGCGCCGTGGGAGAGAGGCCGCCTCGGCCGAAGCGGACGCCGCCATCGCTCAGCAGGTCGGCACACGGATTTCAGTGACCGCGGATGCCGCGGACGCCTACTTACGCATCCGGGGAGATCAGGCGCGCATTACCGTTGCCGAGCAGCAGGTCATCACCGATGAGCACCTTCTGGAGCTCGTCCGCCTGAGATTCAGTCGTGGACTGGCCGCGGTGCGCGAGGTCGCGCAAGCCGAAGCGCTGTTGTCACAGGCCCGCGCGTCACTACAGCCACTGCGAATCGACCTGGAGGCGCAAATGAACCGACTGGACGTCCTGTTGGGCGTGCAGCCAGGGACTTCCGCCCCGGAGCTGCGGGCGCCTCGCGACATTCCATCCGTGCCGAGCATTTCAGCGAATGACGAGCCGCTCGAGGTGCTGCGCCGCCGCCCGGATGTCATCGCCGCTGAGCGGCACCTGGCAGCATCGAATGCCCGGATCGGCCAGGCGGTTGCCGACTACTATCCGAAGATTTCCCTGGCAGGCGTGCTCGGCTACGAGAGCTCGGTGCCGGGCGATCTGTTTAAAGCCGCGACGTTCCAGCCGCAGGGAATCGCGGGACTTCGCTGGCGATTGTTTGATTTCGGCAAAGTGAGCGCCGAAGTGGCCCAGGCCAAGGGGGCCAAGGCCGAAGCCCTCGCCCGCTACCAACAAGCGGTGCTGCGCGCAGCCGAAGAGGTCGAGAATGCCTTCACCGCACTGGTGCAACTCGAGGCGCACAACCAGGAGCTACTCACCGAAGTCGCGTCATTGAAGCGCGCGCGTGATGCCTCGCAAGACGCCTACCAGGGCGGAGTGAGCGCGCTGACTGATGTCCTCGATGCCGATCGCCAATTGCTCGCCGCCCAGGACGAGCTCGCGCAAACGCGTGCCGATTCCGCCAGATCCGCGGTGGGTACATTCCGAGCGCTGGGCGGCGGTTGGTGAGATCGCATGCAAATGGCCACTCATTTTTTTGGGAGCACACCCATGCTTGGAGTTAGAACCACGGCTCTCGCTGTTGCTGTCTGGGCGGCGACCATGAACCTCTCGGCCTGCTCGCCCTCTCAATCAGCGCAGGACCCGAGAACCGTCCCTCAGCTCGTGCAAGTCGCAGTAGTGCAGCCCGCTGAGGCCGGTGGACGAGCATTCACCGGGGTTGTATCGGCTCGCGTCCAAAGTAACCTGGGTTTTCGCGTTTCGGGCAAAGTCATTGAGCGCCTGGTCGATAGTGGTCAGCCGGTGCAACAGGGCCAACCGCTTCTGCGCCTGGACCGCACAGACTACACGCACGCCATCACGACCCAGATCGGCAATGTGGATGCGGCCCGCGCCCGCTCTCTGCAGGCTGCCGCCGAGGAGGCACGCTACAGTGGCCTCGTATCGTCGGGAGCGGTATCCCAATCGTCCTACGATCAGGTCAAGGCTGCGGCGGACAGCGCTCGCGCCTTGTTGTCAGCTGCCGAAGCGCAGCTCAAAGTCGCTCAGGATGAAGGTACATACTCAACACTCGTAGCGGATGCCGACGGCACCGTGGTGGAAACCCTCGCGGAGCCTGGACAATTTGTTTCCGCGGGTCAGACCGTCGTTCGGGTGGCACGAGCCGGAGCGCGCGAGGCGGCCATCAATCTGCCTGAGACACTGCGTCCGGCGCTCGGTTCGACCGCTCACGCCATCCTGTTTGGAGCTAACACCCAATCCGCCACTCGATACCCAGCGCGCCTGCGGCAGCTATCCGACGCCGCCGATCCGCTGACCCGCACGTTCGAGGCTCGCTATGTGTTGGATGGAGCAGCGGCCAGAGCCCCGCTCGGTGCGACCATAACAGTGTACCTCGACGAGTCGGAGCACGTGGGCGCCTCGTCAGTTCCACTTGGGGCGATTGATGACGAGGGTCGAGGCCCCGGTGTGTGGTTGCTCGACCGCCCATCCTCAACCGTATCGTACCGATCCGTCACAGTCCTTCGATTGGACGGTGAGCGGGCGGTCGTGAGCGGGGCCATTCACATAGCAGACCCGATCATTGCCGTCGGTGGGCATTTCCTGCGTGAAGGACAGCGCATCCGGGTGGTCGAGTCGCGCGTCGCGCGAGAGTAAACAACATGAGCCAGTTCAACTTGTCTGCGCTTGCCGTCCGCGAGCGATCGATCACCCTCTTTCTGATCGTGGCCATCATCCTTTCGGGCGCGTACGCATTCCTCCGCCTCGGTCGAGCCGAGGATCCTTCATTCCTGATCAAGACCCTGACGGTCACCGCCGTGTGGCCCGGAGCCACGGCCCAGGAGATGCAGGACCTCGTCGCCGAGCCGCTCGAGAAGCGAATGCAGGAGTTGCGTTGGTATGATCGAGTAGAAAGCTTCACGCGCCCTGGCATCGCGGTGATGATGATCACCCTGAGCGACAAGACTCCGCCGCCCGCGGTTGCGGAGGAATTCTATCAGGCGCGCAAGAAGCTCGGCGATGAGGCGTCCAAGCTTCCGACCGGTGTGCTCGGCCCGTTTGTCAACGATGAGTACTCTGATGTCATCTTCGCCGTATACGCCCTCGAGGCCCACGGCATGCCACCGCGAGAGCTCACGCGCCAGGCCGAGACACTACGACAGCACCTTCTGCACGTCCCAGGCGTCAAGAAGGTCAACATTCAGGGCGAGCGCCCTGAGCGCATCTTCGTGGACTTCTCTTACGCCCGGCTGGCGAACCTGGGTGTGAGTCCAACGAGCGTTTTTGACGCGCTCCAACGTCAGAACGCAGTAACGCCCGCCGGCTCGATCGATACAAATGGACCGCAGGTGTTCATCCGCCTCGATGGAGCCTACGACGGTTTGCAGAAGATCCGTGATACGCCGATCGCCGCGGGCGGTCGTACACTCAGACTCGGGGACATCGCCGAGGTCAAACGGGGTTACGAGGATCCGGCGACCTTCCTGATCCGCCACGATGGCGAGCCTGCCCTCGTACTCGGCGTCGTCATGCAGGACGGTTGGAACGGATTGGACCTCGGCCGAGCGTTGAACGAGCAGGAGAAGGAGATCGCGGGGACGCTGCCGGCCGGCGTGCGGTTCACGAAGGTGGTCGATCAGGCGGTGAACATCAAGGAGGCCGTCGGCGAGTTCATGCTCAAATTCTTTGTCGCCCTCGCCGTCATCATGATCGTGAGCCTGGTCAGCCTGGGGTGGCGGGTGGGTGTTGTAGTGGCTGCAGCCGTCCCCTTGACCCTGGCCGCCGTCTTCGTCGTCATGCTCCTCAGCGGCCGTGTCTTCGACCGGATTACCCTGGGTGCGCTCGTGATCGGCCTCGGACTGCTGGTCGATGATGCGATCATTGCGATCGAGATGATGGTGGTGAAGCTCGAGGAGGGTTTCGAGCGGGTCAAAGCGGCCGGCTACGCCTGGAGTCACACGGCAGCCCCCATGCTCTCGGGGACATTGGTCACCATCATCGGATTCACCCCTGTGGGTTTCGCCCGCTCGACGGCGGGAGAGTATGCGGGCAACATTTTCTGGATCGTGGGCTTCGCGCTGATCATCTCCTGGCTGGTGGCCGTCGTCTTCACACCTTACCTCGGTGTCAAGCTCCTCCCGGACATCAAACCCGTCGCGGGCGGCCACGCCGGGATCTATTCAACACCGCGCTACGAACGTCTGCGACAGCTCATCTCCCGGGCCGTAGACCATAAATTCAAAGTCGCAGTCATGGTGGTTGCGGCGTTCCTGATTGCAGGACTGGGCATGGGTTTCGTCAAGCGCCAGTTCTTCCCGAGCTCCGACCGCCCCGAGGTGTTGGTTGAAGTGCAGATGCCGGAGGGGACCAGCATCGAAGCCACCACGGCTGCCGCCACCAAGGTCGAACAATGGGTGCGCAAACAACCGGAGGCGAAGATCGTGACGACCTACATCGGTCAGGGCGCGCCCCGCTTCTTCTTTTCCTACAACCCCGAGCTGCCGGATCCTGCCTTCGCGAAACTGATCGTCCTCACTGCGGATGCCCATGCGCGCGATCAACTGAAGTGGCGACTACGCGAGCGGATCGCCCAGGGACTGGCGCCCGAGGCCCGCGTGCGTGTCTCACAGCTCATCTTCGGCCCCTTTCCCCGTTACCTGGTGAACTTCCGGGTCATGGGTCCCGACCTCGGGCAGTTGCGGACCATTGCCGAGCAGGTTCAGGCGGCCATGCGCGCCAATCCCCATACCCGCGAAGTGAATCAGGACTGGGGCGAGCGCACTCCGACAGCTCACTTCATACTCGATCAGGATCGACTGCAGCTGATGGGGCTCAGCTCGCGCGATGCGGCCGAACAGCTTCAGTTCCTCTTGACGGGCGTGCCCGTCACTCAGGTTCGTGAGGACATTCGTACCGTTGAAGTGGTGGCGCGCAGTGCAGGCCCGCAGCGCCTCGACCCGGCACGACTCGGTGAGTTGACGCTGACGAGTCGCACCGGACGCGTCGTCCCATTGAGCCAGATCGGGCACGTCGAAATCCGCCCCGAAGATCCCATTCTCAGACGGCGTGACCGTACGCCGACCATCACTGTCCAATCCGACTTCGATGAAGCCATGCAGCCGCCCGAAGTCTCCATGGAGATTGAGAAAGCGCTCGCGCCGATCATCGCACGTCTGCCGAACGGTTATCGTATCGAGACGGGAGGCAACATCGAGGACTCGACCAAGGCGAACTCTGCGTTGCTGCCGATCTTTCCGGTCATGCTGCTGCTGACACTGTTGGTGTTGGTCGTGCAGACGCGGTCACTGTCCGCGATGACCATGGTGTTCCTGACCTCGCCGCTGGGGTTGGTGGGCGCTGTCCCCATTTTGCTCATTCTGCACCAGCCCTTCGGCTTCAATGCCATTCTCGGACTCATTGGCCTGTCGGGCATTCTGATGCGCAATACATTGATCCTGATAGGCCAGATCCACGCGAACGAGGCCCAGGGCCTGGATCCCTATCATGCGGTCATCGAAGCCACCGTGCAGCGCGCGCGGCCGGTGCTCCTCACGGCGCTCGCGGCAGTGTTGGCATTTATTCCGCTGACAACGTCTGTGTTCTGGGGCTCGATGGCGTGCACGCTGATCGGCGGCACAGCCGCCGGTACCGTGCTGACACTGCTCTTCCTCCCGGCCCTTTATGCCATCTGGTTTCGGGTCAAAAGACCCACCGTGCACGCACTCCCGGTGCAATTGGCCGCTACTGCCTGACTCCTGACCGGTGGCCAACAACATGGCGGCGGTATGCCAGGAGGCAGATATTGCCGATCAGTCCACGCGGAATTACAAACGTTTGCAGGGGCTCAGGCTGAGGGCCGTAATGAAGTTTGAAGCTATCTGCACCCCTCAGCAGGTCGATGGCCGCCACACCGTTGTCACAAGCCCACATGATGAGACTAGCCCTCAGTGCCGCTCCCGGCGAGTACCGGGCCCACGCCGGGTCGTAAGCCAGCATATATCCATACAGGACACCATGTTGATAGAACCCCAGGTGGCAGGCGGCGAAACCCCGTGCCGAGCGCAGACCACACAGATGCAGCGAGCCCTTCGCTGCCATCGCAGCGACACACTTTCGCAGGAACCGCGATCCAAGCGGATGATCATACAAAGTACCGCGGCGCTGACGCGCGAGCCACGCGGACTTCTGCTCTATCACAGCCTCGATGATGGGCTCATACGGATCCGGCGCGCTCCATACATAAAACTCGTAGCCCTCTTTGGCCAGTTTCCTCAGATCGTAGCGGATCTCCTTACGGGCGTGCGCAGTCTGCTGGTTGAGCCAGTCCAGCCCGCTGTGCCAACAAACAGGGATTCGATAAGTGTTCTCCTGTGACTCCACCCACGGCTTTATTCCAGCCGCCTGAAAAAGGGCCCCAATGCGTGCGTCCCCTCGCACCTGACTCAGACGAATGACATCGTAATCTGCGCGTGATGTGATTGCAGACCACAATTTGAGAAGCGCACGGCGGGTATTCACATTCGGATGGATGATGGCATCACAGTATTCTGCCGCTCGTGCGCCGGCCCATTCGAGCATACGAACCCCTAAATAGCGTCTTCTCACCATGGGGAGAAGACCGACGAGATGTGAACCATCCCAGAGGGTAGCGATGCGCAGCTCGCGTCCCTCTGTACGTCCAATCGTCTCAGCCCAGGCTGAAATCCAACCGAAGTCCTGGAACGGTCGTGTTCGGGCAGCCGTTGAGAGACGGGACCACGGCTCTTCCAACTTCGCGAATGCGGGTTCTGCTTCGATCAGGCGCGTGGTGAGCGTATATTCCTCGCCATCGCAGAGGCCAAGCTCCGAGTTGGAGACTGTCGCGCCGATGACGTTCATAGGCTCTCCTATCGAATCACCCTACTGCGCGCCTCCCGAGTGTGCGTCCTTGCGTGAATCAGGTGATTCGTTGCTGTAACAGCACGGATCATTCCCGGCCACGACCTCGTTGGCTCATTAACATACGATAAGGAGCTCAACCAACAGTGTGTCTACACTTTGAGCGTTGGCGTGCCCTGTGCCAGCAATGCCTCGTCCGCGCCAGCTCGCCATGAACAACGCCGCCTGGTTGACAATCTGCCGGGCTGTGGCCGATATCGCGGGCTTTGTACTGTTCGCTTTGCTGTCGCGAATCTACGGGCCCGCGGTAACGGGCCAGTATTCCTATTCCTTCGCCATCGGCAGCCTCGTAGGGTTGGTTGCCACGGCAGGCCTGGAGGAATTCGGAATTCGAGCATTCGTGCGTGCGGCGCACAATCAGGCGCGAGTCTGGAGCAATCTGCTGTCGACCCAGGTCGCTCAATCGGCAGCAACTCTACTGGGTCTTGCGATTTTCATGGCAATCTCGCATACCCGGCTCGCGTCGTCGCTTCTCGTACTCGAGCTCACACTGTTTCAATTAGCTGCGGCACTGGCCCAAACTTTGTTTGTGCCCGCCATGGCGCAGCGCAACATGGTGAAGCCGGCTCTGCAGGAGCTCGCGTGCCGCGTCGGCGGGATTGCGCTCGTGCTGATCATCCTGGCAATCGGGCCACCGCAACCAACGCTCGCACTCCTGCCCTTGCCTGCCGCTGGCCTCGTCCTGCTGCTGCTCGCCTTCAAAAACAGTCGACACCATGCGGCTTTCCAACGACTGAATCTGAGCTGGAGTGTGTGGAAGGACACGTGGCGGCAGACAGGCCATTTTGCTGGCGCACAGACGCTCAGTCAGTTCTACGTCCGAACCGACCTGCTGATGATTGCGTATTTTCTCGGAAACGAACCCATTGGAATCTACGCGACGGATATCAAATTTGTCGAGGTCGGTCTCGTGCCTCTCGCGCTGCTTGGCACCGCCGTATACCCAGTGTTGAGTACGTTGCTCAGCTCCCCTGCGGCAACGCGCTCGGCGGCAGTCCGGGACTTCTGTAGCCTGGAAATAATGCTGAGTGGTTGGCTCACAGCTGGAATATCGCTGTTATTGCCGTGTCTGATTGTGCCGCTGTTCGGCACACAGTTTGCGCCCGCGGTAGCCCTGCTCCCATGGTTCGCAGCGCTAGCCTTCGTAAAAGGTTTGGAAGTGGCGTTATCCCGGCTCGCGTACTCCTTCAATCGGCAATCGCTCTATCTGCACAGCCTGCTATCAGGCATTTCGGTGCTTGCCGTTCTCAATCTTCTGTGGATTCCGAGGTACGGCCTGGTAGGAGCAATTCTGGCTGCCATATGCGGCACCACGTGTGTAGGCATCGTTTGCGGTGTAGGCATGAGACGTCATGTCGCGTGGTACGCGTTCGTCGAGTTGATCATGAGAGCCGTCGCTGCCTTGCTGATGACTTTCGCCGTCGTCGAAATCGCATTGGCACCACGACTGGCCCCTTGGCTGGCGGCTACCCTTGGCTGCGCGCTCTACCCAGCCTTCAGCGCACTGGCAGGTCTGCTGCCCAATCCTGTTCGCAGTATTCTTTTCGCAGGCGGTCGACCCGCCCCCCTCCATTTCGGGGGGCGGAAATAATTCCCAACACCGGGCTGGTCCTGTGGCTGAGCTGTTGGCTATGGGTGTTCGATGACACAACTCGGAAGTACGAGGGGACCAACACAGTTATGCGCGAACGAAAGGCCTGTTGAGGACTGGAATACTGTTTGCTCAGGTGATCTCCCAATCGCAAGGCAACCCAGGAGGCATCGTCATGGCTTCTGCAAACGACCCGACCCAATCAACACAACAGAGCGGACCGCAAACGCAATCCGGCGGAAACGGCGGATCGCGGAGTAGCCAGGAACTGCAGGCGCAGGCAGGCGAGCAGCAACAGAGGCGAGGCGCAACGAGCCGGTCCATCACCAGCTCTCGGGATCAGGAGCTCTCGAGACTCTCCGACAATCCATTTGAGCGGATGTGGGATCTATCGAGACAGATGGACCGAATGATGAACTCGGTCTTCCGAAGCTTCGGGTCCGGCTCATTCGGCTCGAACTTCCCGAACCTTCCTTCGGGCGCAAGCGGGGACGCTGGGTTCGCGCCGAGCATTTGGTCGCCCCGAATCGATGTGCAGCAACGCGGTGATTCGCTGCAGGTGTGCGCAGATCTGCCCGGCGTCCGCAAGGAGGATGTAAACATTGAGCTGACTGAGGAAGGTCTGACAATTACGGGTGAGCGTCGCGAGGAACGGGAAGAAGGCGGCCGGGAGCGCGGCTATCGGTCCATCGAGCGCAGCTATGGGAGTTTCTATCGAACGATCCCCCTGCCCAAAGGCCTCAAGACCGAAGAGCTCAAGGCACAGATGCAGGATGGAGTACTGGAGATTACGATACCGCTGGATGAGCGCGCTCGGCCGCGCCGGATCCAAATCCAGGGCTGATCGCCTGCTGCTAAAGGACCCGTGGTTAGAGTGATTGGCTGACGCGAATGGAACCCGGAGAGGCTCCCATCCGGCCTCTCCGGGGGTCGATCCCTCCGCCCGCTTGCGGGCCGCACGTGTCTGGTAACGGCCTAATGCTTCGGGTTCAATCTCCTGGCCACTGCCTCATCCATCTCGGCCGCCGCGCGATCCTTTTTTGCCATCCAGGCTGATGCACGCAGCTGATATGCAAGCGCGTCGCCGGGGTTCTTCACAATTGCGGCGGTGAGATCGGTGATCGCCGCATCCAGCTCGTGAAGATGAAGGCGGACAAACCCTCGACCGCGCAGCGCCTCAGCGTCCTCTGGATTCATCTGGATGGCACGATCGTAGTCATCCATCGCGCCTTGGCTGTCGCCGAGCTCCTGCCGCAGGAAACCGCGATACCGATAGGTTTCCGCGGCGGCTGGATTCAACTCGATCGCGCGACTGAAGTCGGCTAGTGCGCGCTCACGTTCGTGTTTGGCTGTGAATGCCTGACCGCGATTCAGGTATGCGGCATATTGGGTGGGATCCAGCGTGAGCGCCCTTGAAAAGTCAGCGATTGCCGGGTCCCATTTCTTGTCACGTAGATAGGCCGCGCCTCGATTCGAGTAAGCTGCAACGAGTGTTGGATTGAAAGACAGGGCGCGGGTGAAATCGTCGATGGCCCGGTTGCGATCTCCCCTGCTTTCATAGGCATCGGCGCGTGCCAGGTACGCATCGGCATCACTCGGAGTCAGCCGGATCGCTTCATTGAACTGCGCGAATGCCTCCTCGAGCTTGCCCGCTCGTTCCAGGCGCAAACCCACATCCAGGTGGGCACTCCCCATGTTGGGGTCCAACCGCAGTGCCTCGGCAGCATCCTTGCCGGCATTCTCATAGTCACCCATGGCCCGGAAAGCGACGCCCCGATCGCGCCAGGTGATCGGATTGGTCGGATCGATTTCAATCGCCTTGCTGTAGTCGGCGATCGCCCGAGCGTAGAGGCGGCCATGCGCGAAGATGGAGGCGCGACTCAGATAGATGGGAACCGATTGGGGTTCGAGCTGCGTTGCCCGGGTGAGGTCGGCGACAGCCCCATCAGCATCTCCCTGCTTCATGAGGATGGAGGCGCGATTGATGTAGGCAGAAACCAACTTCGGGTCGAGGGTGGCCGCCTGCGTAAAGTCGGACAGAGCCTGCGACAGAGCACCCTTGCGGGAGTACATCAGACCGCGGTTGAGATAGGTTTTTGCCCGAATACGCCGCTGCTCGGGGCGACTCAAAACCTTTGCGTAGTCATCAATCGCATGATCCAGGTCGCCCAGCTCCTGATAATGAAACGCGCGGTTTTTCAGTGCCGTGGCTCTTTCGAATTCCTCCAGGCGCTCGTCATCGACGATATGCGTGCAAGCAATGATGGCTGCATCCGGTTTATCAGTGCTGCAGTGAATCCGATCGTCGGCATGGCCTCCTTCGTGATTCGCGCCGCGGCCATCGGTTGACGGCAGTGAGGCCGCGATAACAACGAGAGACGGCAACAGCCATGAGCTCCACACAGATGGCGGAGTATTTTGGCCTCGGCAGTACAGCCGGTTGAGTCCGATCATGGTTCAGATTATCCCGGCTGTGCGGTCGCCCCACTGCAGGGCGCTACCGACCGCTCAATATGATAGGGACATGATACCTGCGGGCGCTTCTTTCTAGTATTGACAGCGCTGACAATGCGGCATAGCCTGTTGGTGTCATCTGCTCACTACGGAAAGATTGAGCGGTCATAGGGGGTGCTCGTGCTGTGGGTCATGCGCTGACATGACTCATCGGTATGTTTGACTCTGGTCATCCCTCTATCACCGATACAGGGAGACCTATGTCGCATCGAGTCCACAAGCGCGCTCGCCGGGCAGCTCGTGCCGCGGTAGTCGCTGCAACATCACTGCCGGCAATCCTGATATGCGGCGTCGCCGCCGCTCAACAGACGAGTCGCGTAACCGCCGCTCAACAGACGAGTCGCGTAACCGCCGCTCAACAAACGAGCCGCGTCGCCGCCGCTCAGCAAACAGACGTCGCCGCCGGTGCCCCGCAGGCACCCAGCGTCCCAACAACAACTTCCCAGGAGCCTGCCGCGACAGGGGATCTTCAGGAGGTTGTCGTCACGGGCTTTCGCGCCTCACTGCAATCCGCACTGGATGCCAAACGCGTCTCGATTCAGCCGATTGAATCAGTAGCCGCCGAAGATATCGGCAAGATGCCGGATCAGAACGTCTCCGAGTCATTGCAACGTCTGCCCGGTATTTCCATCAACCGCTCCGGCGGCAAGGGCACTCAGGTGCTCATTGATGGGCTCGCCAACAATCTGATTACCTTGAATGGCGAAATCCTGCTGACAGGTCGGGAAATCTACTCGAGTGGTGAAGGCTCCGGGGGCGGCGGGAACATTCAATATGCCTCTCTGGAAGGCATTCCGAGCGAGGAAATCGGCGGCATTGACGTCATCAAGAATCCGACGGCCCGCGATCGTGAAGGCGGCTTGGGCGGCCAGATCGATCTGAAAACGCGGTCCCCGCTCGCGCAGCACATGGGTTTGAATCTCGGCGGCAACCTGCGCGGCACCAAGGCCACGGATGCCGAAGGTGGCGTCACCCCGGTGGCCACCCTGGTCGGTGGTTTCAAATTCAATGACAGTTTCGCCGTGACGGCCGGTGCCTCCTACGACGATGAGAAAACCCACGGCAAGCAATTCCAGGACCAGAACCGCAATCAATGGCTGGTCACCAACACCGCAACCGTCGGCTCCTACGTCGGCAGTCCGGTAGCCAGCACCAATACCACCCTGCCCAACGGCCAGACATACATCGATCCGCAACTGGCGTACTTCAGTGACATTCTCGACCAGATCAAGACCAAGGGCGCCACTTTAGGGGCGGAGTGGCAGTGGACTGACGATATCAGGAGCACATTCAACTATTTCTTCATCCGTGAAGAAGAGACTAGCACGACGTATTCGAACAAGGCCTGGTTCTCAGGCGGTAGCGGCGAGAACAATGCGCCCGGCGCGCCGGCCTCGTTTCCGGGAATCGATCCGTCGCAGCCCTACTCCATTGATTCCAACGGTGTGATCCAATCGGCCACCCTGGTAGCCAACGGCGCGGAAACCTCGACATTGTTCGAAAGCAACAAGACGACCGCGCACAATTTTCAACTGAATACGAAGTTTGGTGGTGACAGCCGGGTGACCGGTGATGTCGGCCTGGCTTATGCCAAGGCGACAGGCGACTACGAAGCCGCGCAGGCCGATGTCGAGCACGGTGCCTATGCCGCGTTCGGCAGCACGGCGCCATCAGTCCAACCGACGGCGCCCGGTTGCAACAATGGCAGCAACAACTGTACGAATGGCAACCACGGGTACGCCTTCACCTGGAACAACGGCGGCAATTCCGGTCTGCCCACGGTGTCCTACCCGAATAACTATGGTTACAGCGATGTGCTGTCCAATCCTGCGTACACGCTGTTCAAATCGAACTGGGCCTGGGCCAACAAGGTGGACGAGAAGAACTACGCGGCCAAATTCAATCTGAAAGCACGCGCCGGCAGTGTCCTGACACTCTCGGCCGGTGGCCGGTATCAATACCGGGAGGTCGACTATGTTCATGGTCGTTATCTCGAAAGTGGTGTCGACCCCTATGGGCTCGGCGGCGTGGGAGCCGCTTCGGCTGCCGGCAACTGCTGTCTGGGTCCGGGATCGGGAACGTGGCTGTATTTCCAGGATCCGGGTTACGCCACGATCCCCTACTCCACTCCTCAGTCCAATCCCAACCTGTTTCTCACCTACAACAATTTTGCGGTGGGCAATATCGGTGTGAAAAATCCGGTCACCGGCGGACTGACGAATCCAGCCACGTACTTGAACACGCTGTGGGGGCAGGCAGGCGTTCCCAACAACACGGAGACGTTTTTCGAGGATCCCCTGAATTCCTACGATGTGCAGGAGAAAACCTACTCCGGCTTCGTCATGGCGGATGCCGGCGAGCCGTCCGACATCTATCACGCCAATTTTGGCGTGCGGATCGTGAAGACGACCCTCACGGTGGCGGGAGGCCAGACGAATCCCAATGGCTCGACGTTCGTGGGCACGGCGTCCTGGAATGGCGTGAATGCCAATGACGTCGCGTTTGAGAGCAAACGCAGCTACACCGATGTCCTGCCATCGCTCAACTTCGTGCTGAATGCAACGGAGACCCAGAAGGTCCGCCTCGGGGCGGCGCGCGTGGTTGCTCCGCAGAACCTCAACGACGTCGGTCGAGGCCTGCAATATGACTTCACCCGCGCAACGGACGGACCCAACGGTGAAGTGCGCTTCAAGTTCGACGGCGGTCACGCCGGCAATGCGAAGCTCGATCCGTTTCGCGCCTCCCAATTCAGCATTGCCTGGGAGGACTATTTCGCCCCCGGCGGCCTGATCAGCATCGGCGGGTTCTACAAGGCCGTGGACAATTTTGTCACCACGGCAAACGTGCCTACGTTCGTGCCCGACGGTGTTGGCGGAACCACAGCCAATGTGGACTCGCTCGTGAATGGGGGTACGGGCACTATCAAGGGCCTGGAGGTGGGCGGACAATACGCATTCAGCAACGGATTCGGATTCCAGGCGAACTACACGCGCTCGGACTCTGACTCCACCCAATCGAGCTCATTCGCGGCGCACCTGCCGATTCCCGGCGTCTCCAAGAATTCCGTCAATCTCATCGGCTACTTTGAGCGCGCCGGCTTTTCAGGTCGGCTCGCCTATGCCTGGCGCAGTGAAGCAGTCAATTCATCCGGCGTCGGCTCGGCATTCTCGTTCCAGGACATCAACGGCGTACAGACGCACTACACCATCTACTCAGCGGCCTACGGGCAGCTGGATGGCCAGGTGGGCTATGACTTCGGTCCTCATCTGGGCGTGGTGGCCTCTGTGGTCAATCTGACCAACGAGAAGCAGCACACCTACCTGCAATGGAAAAATGAGCCCTTCACGTACGATGATACGGGACGGCGATTTTTCTTTGGTGTGAAGGGCAAGCTCTGAGCTCCGACACTCGCATCCGGAACATAGCTATTGCAGGTGGCGGCACTGCCGGCTGGATGGCCGCGAGCATGTTGGCTCGCGCGCTGTCCGGTACAGGGATTGCCATCACGGTAGTTGAATCTCCTGAGATCGCTACTGTGGGTGTGGGCGAAGCAACCATTCCGCCCATCATCGAGTTGCTGCAGTTTCTCAGCATCGATGCGGCGGATTTTGTCCGCCATACCCAGGCGACCTACAAGTTGGGCATCCAGTTTGTAGATTGGAAGCAACCCGGCCACACCTACTGGCACCCCTTTGGTACGTTCGGAGTGTCGATCAACCGCCGTCCGTTCTACCACTGCTGGCAGACGGCACAGGCTCGTGGACACGCCTTGCGATTCGAAGATTTCAGTCCCTGCGCAGCGCTCGCCAACTCGAACAAGTTTCGCTTCCCAGACCGCAATCCGCTGGGTGAGACCTCGGGTGTCCGCTACGCGCTTCATTTCGACGCCATTCTCGTGGCGCGCTATTTGCGTGCATACGCAGAGCGTCTGGGCGTGACGCGCATCGAAAGGACTGTCAGCGGTACCACCCTTTCGACGAGCGGCCTGATCGATGCACTGCACTTTTCAGACGGATCGCAGTTGCGCGCTGATCTCTACATTGATTGCAGTGGTTTTCGGGGCGTACTCATTGAAGAGGCACTCGGGACTGGCTACGTGGACTGGTCGGAGCTGCTGCCTTGTAATCGCGCCGTCGCATTTCCAACTCCCACGACCGGGCCACGCCCTCCCTACACCCGATCGCGGGCCCGAACAGCCGGATGGCAGTGGACCATTCCCCTTCAAAATCGAACCGGCAACGGCTATGTGTATTGCAGCTCTCATTGCAATGACGAGCAGGCGTTGGAAGACCTGCTGCGCATGACAGGCGGTCAGCCGAGTGCAGAACCCCGCTTTTTGCGCTTTGTGAGCGGCCGGCGCAAGCTCTACTGGAATCGCAACTGCATCGCCCTGGGACTGGCATCCGGGTTCCTGGAACCCCTCGAATCAACCAGCATTCACCTGGTCGCCAGCGGGCTCTATCATCTGCTCGAGCGCTTCCCGGACACGCGCTTCGACCAGGCCAACATTGACTCTTACAATCGCGAGCTCACGGAAGAATGGGAGCGAATCCGGGACTTCATCGTTCTCCATTACTATCGCTCGCGGCGCGAGGACTCTGCGTTCTGGCGGGACTGCCGGTCGCTGAGGATTCCCGACTCCTTGCGTGAACGCATTGAATTATACGAAGGCACGGGGCGCATCAGACCGCGCCAGGGCGAGCTGTTTACTGACCTGAGCTGGTTCTACATCTTCGACGGACTGGGCACCCGGGCCGCCACCTGCGATCCGCTCGTGGAGGTCATTCCGCCGGCAAAGCTCAACGAGATCCTGACGAGCCTGGCCGGCGCCACGGCAGCCCTGGTTGAAGCGGCTCCCACCCACGACAGCTACTTCAATCCGTAAGGGGCTGCCCAGGTGACCCTGACCACCCGCTGATTATGAATCAATCAATCCCTGGGCTGCGCAACCGTGCGCAGATAAGGCTTGAGTGTCTTGAATCCACCGGGATACTTCTGCTTCGCCTGCTCATCCGAAACACTCGTAGGAATGATCACATCCTGACCGGGACGCCAGTTCACCGGAGTGGCCACTGAGTGCTTCGCGGACAGTTGGCACGAGTCCAAAAGACGCAGCACCTCGTCGAAGTTGCGGCCAGAGCTCATCGGGTACGTCAGCATGGCCTTGATCTTCTTATCGGGCCCGATGATGAAGACCGACCTTACCGTGGCATTGTCCGCTGCGGTGCGGCCTTCAGAGGTCGTTCCCGCACCTTCGGGAAGCATGTCGTAGGCCGTCGCTATCTTCAGCTCGGGATCGCCGATCATGGGGTAATTCACCGCGTGGCCCTGCGTCTCTTCGATGTCCTTGGCCCAACGGGAATGATTACCGACCGGATCCACGCTCAATCCAATGATCCTGGTGCCGCGCTTGTCGAATTCCGGCTTCAGTCCTGCCATGTAACCCAACTCTGTGGTGCACACCGGCGTGAAATCCTTGGGATGCGAGAACAGGATGGCCCAGCCGTTACCGATCCAGTCGTGAAAAGAAATCTTCCCCTGCGTGGTCTCAGCCACAAAATCGGGAGCTACGGAGTTGATTCTGAGTGACATCAGTCGATCCTCTTGTTGGGATTGGTACTGTGAATCGGCACAGTGTCGACGATTATGGGCTGCAAGTAAAACGTCAAAATATCGCTGGAGTCCCCACCCACAGCATCCGCAACACACGCTTCCCGGCATTCGACATCTCAAACGAGTGTCGCTGATCAAAATGCGCCGTATCACCCGGCCCGAGAATGAACGTCTCATTCCCCATCGTCATTCTGAGCTCGCCTTCGAGGATGTAATAAAACCCCTCACCCTCGCGAGCCGCGGCAGGTGCCTTCGTGCCCGCCGGTATCGACATCAGCAGCGCCTCCATCTGGCGCTCCGGATGTCCGCCACTCAGGCGGACGTATTTCACTGGTGAGCCCGTGTCGATGGCTTCCGGTGACTTTGCGCGGCGGACGATCTGACTCGATGGCGGCGGGTTGATGAAGTAGTGAATGTCTACCTGCAGCGCCCGCGCTATCGCCAACAGCGACGTGATTGACGGAGTGGTTTGACTGCGCTCCACCTGGGACAGAAACGGTGCGGACAGGCCGGACTGGTCAGCGAGCTCCTGCAAGGTGAGACCCAGACGCCGGCGGCGAGCACGCACTGCCGAAGCGATCGGCAGAGAATCCTTCGAAGCAGTGCGCTTGGCTTTGGCCATCGCGGATCACTTCCGGCTCTAAGGAGATGCGCTGTGGTCGGCGCTGATGCGCCAGCCCCGCGCGGTCTTGCGCAACACCAACAGGCAATTCCCGCTGTACACCCCAAGGGAATAGGTCCCCACCAGCATCGCATGAGATGTTTCTATAGCTCTTATCTCTAACACGCTGATTTTCAAAGACCCCATCGTTCCACCGAAGCGCTCAGCATACATGCTCCGGATGGCCTCGTAGCCGCTGACGAAGCGGGTACCGGACAGATACAGGGTATCGGGAGATTCCTCGTAACACTCCATGAAGGCGTCGAGGTTTCCCGCCGACCACGCCGCTGCACTGCGGCTCAACAGTTCTTCAATTTCCTGGCGCATGCGCCGCAGAGTGGCGAGCAGGTCCTGCTCTGTCAACTTTTGTTGCTATATCAAAAATATTTGACGCGAGTCCCGCGGCGATGACACTCTCGAAAACAGCGCCGTGGCGTGCTCAACAGTTTGTCGGAGAAATACAAGATGAGGTCGGTCGGAGTCAGCTCATTTCGCGGTCTGGCGGCCGCGCTCTTTGGCACTACATTCGCCGCCACGGGTATGGCAGCAGAGGACAGCACGTCCTCTGGCGTGCAGGAAGTCGTCGTAACCGCTCAGCGCCGTAGCGAGAATCTCCAGACGGTTCCCCTGAGCGTGACTGCGCTGGATAACTCCAGCATCGAGCGAATGGGCATTACGACTTTGAAGGACCTCGCGCGTGAGGTGCCCGGGCTCAACGTGGTGTCATCCGGTCCTGGTCAGAACATCCTGATCATGAGAGGCATCTCCTCAACAGCCGGCACCACTGCGACGGTGGGTTATTACCTCGATGACACGCCGATCCAGGCGTCGAGCAACGCGGCGTTACTGTCAGCTCGCGGCGTCGTGGACCCCGCTCTTTTCGACCTGGCGCGCGTGGAAGTTCTGCGTGGCCCACAAGGTACTTTGTACGGTTCGAGCTCAATGGGCGGCACGGTGAAATACGTGACGACCCAGCCGGATGCCACGCGATTCAGCGCCACGGCGGGATCTCAATTATCGTATACCGATGGCGGTGGCCCGAATATCGAGACCACCGGTACTGTGAACCTGCCGATCGCAGCAACAGTCGCGGCCAGAGTCTCAGCCTTCTACCGCCACAATGACGGTTTCATCGACCGTTACAACATCGACCCCACCAATTACCTCGCCGTGAACTCCTCCGCCGGCGTGGTCAAGAATGTCAACACCGAGAATACGTCCGGCGTGCGCGCCGTCGTGAAAATCGACGCGACCTCGAACCTGTCGATCACCCCTTCGGTGATATTCCAGGAACAACGGCTGGGCGGCCCCTACAACTTCGATTCTCCGCAAGGTGGCTTCGGCCATCTCATCCAGGCGCGCGACACCGCTGAGCCGACGAGCCAGAAAACGTGGATCGGGAATGTGACGGTGCGAGAGACCTTGCCGCAGTTTGAGGTGATGTCGTCGACCTCGTATTACGACCGCGACATCATCATCAACGAGGATGCTTCCAACGTACTGTATTTCTTCTTCTCCCCCGTGCCGCAGAATTCCGTATACCCGGTCTCCATGAACGGCAACTATCGGAATAAAGAATGGACTGAGGAAATACGGTTTACTTCCACATTCCAGGGGCCGTTCCAGCTCACCAGCGGACTGTTCTATCACTACGTCCAGGCGCCGCTGTCTTCGTCTATTCCCGACACACCGGGGTACCAGGCAGCTTTCGGAGATCCCTTCGGCGGCGAGACTATCTACGGAGGTACTCGCAATGCCAGCCTTCGCGAATATGCGGCATACGGCGAAGCCTCCTACGATATCCCGGATATCGTGAAGATCACTGCCGGCGTGCGTGGCTTCAGGGTCGACCAGACTTTTCTGCAGACGGGTGAAGGCGTCCTGAACGGCGGCGACAGCATCAACGGCAGCACGTCACGGGATACGGGTGCCAATCCGAAAATCACCCTCGCCCATTCATTCAACGCGGATGACATGGTCTATGTCACTGCCTCGAAGGGTTACCGGCCTGGTGGCCCTAACAACCCGGCACCCGCCAATGTCTGCGGCCCGGACGTGGAGAAACTGGGTCTCAGCCAGACCCAGCTCACCCAGTACAACTCGGACCATCTGTGGAATTACGAGCTCGGCGGAAAGTCCCGCTGGCTGGATCGCCGCCTGACTGTCAACGGCGCCCTCTACTACATCGACTGGAGCGCGGTCCAACAGCAGATTGTCCTGGGTTGCGGATTCAACATCACGGCCAACTTCGGCAAGGCGAGCAGCAAGGGTGGTGAGCTCGAGGTTGCCTATGTGCCCGTTGACGGGCTGACCTTCACCGCATCCGCGAGCTATACGGATGCAACTCTCGGCAACGCGATTCCCGGTTCGGATGCGAAACAGGGGGATCGGCTCACCGACGTCCCTCGATGGACAGCCGCGGTATCGGGCGAATACGAACGTTCGGTCTTCGGTAACACCACTGGATTTGCCCGCATCGACTTTACGGATCGGGATGGTGCCAACGCTCTGTATGACCGGACGAGCCCGTATTATCACTACGATGGGTTCGGCCTGTTGAACCTGCGCATCGGACTCGAGACCCCGGCAGCCTGGAAGGCGTCTTTGTATCTGGATAACCTGTTCAATAAGATCGGTGAAACGGCTCTGCCGGTGGCCATTGCCGCTGACCTGCCCACTACGCGGCGCATCGCTGTGAACACGCCTCGCACGGTCGGAGTGTCGTTGCAGTATCAGTTCTGATCGGAGCGCGATGGCAAGCGAAGCGAACGTCTCCAGGCGGATCATCCGCCCCGCCGGTTACTTTGCGCTGAGCTTTGGCAGCATGGTGGGCTCGGGCTGGATCATCCTGCTCGGCGAATGGCTGCGGCGCGCGGCTCCGGGAGGAGCCCTTCTCGCAATGCTCGCGGGCGGCGCGCTCATGGCGCTCGTGGGATGTTGCTACGCTGAGCTGGCGGCGCGACTGCCCAGGGCCGGTGGCGATTTTCTGTATGCGCTGGAAGGACTCGGGCGCACAGCCGGATTCGTTGTCGGGTCCTTCATCACCCTCTTCCTCATTTCGCTGTGCGCCTTCGAGGCCACCGCGCTCGCATGGCTGGTCACAGAGCTGGCACCAGGGGCACAGGGGAAAACGCTCTACCACATCCTCGGCGAGTCAGTAACGAGCGACGCCCTCGTGCTCGGGCTCATCGGTGCCACGACCGTCTGCGTGTTGAATCTGCGAGGAGTTCGCTCGTCGGTTACCTTCCAGCGCGTCGTGACGTTTACGTTTCTCGCCGTCATCGGCGCGCTGATTGTTTGTGGATTTGTATTCGGCTCCGCGAAGAATCTCGAGCCGATGTTTCAGCCCGCCGATGGGCATCCCTGGACGAGCGGTGCCTTCTGGATCTTCGCGCAGTGCGCCATGTTGTTGAATGGATTTCAGGCCGCGTTGTACGTGATTGAAGAACGGGCGACCGATGTCAGCGTTCGCACCGCAACGTTGAGCATGGTCGGTGGGATCGTGGCAGCCGCGCTCTTTTATTCCGGGATCATTCTGGCGGCCGGCCGCATGTTGCCGTGGCAACAGATCCTCGCGGCGCATCTGCCGGCCGTCGCCGCTTTCAACGCGCTCACTCCCAACGGCCTGGTCGGGTCTGTTGTGCTCGTTGTTTCAATCGCCTCCACCGCAAAAACCTGGAACGCCCTGGTCCTGATGGCATCCCGCATCCTGCTCGCGCAAGCCGGTGCGGGAATGCTGCCGCCGTCCTGCACCAAGGCCAGCACGGCCATCCTCACGGTCACGTTACTCAGCATCTTCGGGATGTTGCTCGGGAAAGGCGCTCTCATTCCGATCATCAACATGGCGACCATCTGTATCACCCTGATTGTTGTGCTCGCGCTCGTCGTGCTGCTCGAGTTGCGCCGCGCTCTGCCGCAATCACCGGGATTCGCGGTTCCGGGTGGCCTGCCAACGATCCTCGTGTGCCTCGCGGGCGCGCTCCTCATGGCTGGTTTTGCCTTCTTCGGCCCTCTGCTGCGGGCGCCGGGCCGGGTTCCTCTGGAATGGATGTTGATGGCGGCCTGGGCAGCGTTGAGTGTGTTCTTCGCCAGACGCTGACGCATCGCAACATCAACAGACGTCGGAATCTGTTGCATAAACTGTCGAGTAGTCCACTTCAGGGGTACCGCCTGGCGGACGATACTTGCGTCCATGAGTTGTCCCAAGCATCTCGGATCATTGCGCCAGCAGGCCGCGGCGTCCTTTTCCCTCGCACATCGAATTCAGGGCGGAGTCCCGAGTCGTGTTGAGAGCCCGTAATGGCGTTGCCTGAGCCCGACGCTCTCGACCTATTGGAAACAACAACGAGCTTTGAGTCACAAAACGGTGCGCCGCGGCGCCCCGAGAGTGACGGAGTCGTCAGTTTATTACCCATCTGGTCGCGCCAGATCGAGACCTCCCGCCAGCAGACTGAAGACGCCATTGTTGCGTTGACCGCGCGCTTTGCGGCGATTGTTCAGCGGATCGAGGCCGCCCTCAACACGAGCGGAACTGGCTCACAACACGACGCCCGCGCCGAAGCCGAGCGTAGCCGGGGTGATCTCGCCCTGGTGATCGATTCGCTCAGAGCCATTCAGCAGAGCCGCAATGAGCTCGTCGGCCAGATCCGGGTACTGACGGACTACACCGCGGAGCTGCACAAGATGGCCACGGAAGTCGATCAGATCGGCTTTCGCACCAACATCCTGTCCCTGAATGCCGCCATCGAGGCCGCGCACGCCGGGGAAAGCGGTAAGGGATTCGCGGTCGTCGCCACGGAAGTACGAGCTCTCTCCAACGCGGCCCGCGATACGGGCAAGCAGATTACCAAGAAGGTCGGCCTCATCAATGAGGCCCTTCTGCGGATCGGAAGGACCAATGAGGAAGTGGCGGCCCGCGATGAGCATGCCGTCCAGGCATCAGATGAAAAGATCCGCGCGGTGATCGCGCGCTTCGAGAGCAGCACACGAGCATTGACGGCGTCGGCACAACAGTCGCACGTCGAAAGCGCAGCCATCAAGGGGGAAATCTGCGAGTCCCTGGTAGCCCTGCAATTCCAGGACCGGGTCGGCCAGATCCTGGCGCAGGTGGTGACGAGCATGAACGAGCTCTCGACCAAGGCAGCCTATGCGACGGCCGAGGAAGCCGCGCAGCTGGCGAAAGAGCATGCCGATCAGATG
>Ga0068858_100000541_pt1 | contig 39274 bp, 39 predicted proteins | sample KBSSwiS12_FD_66589 | JGI IMG/M metagenome (GOLD analysis project Ga0068858, IMG submission 66589) | Switchgrass rhizosphere microbial communities from Kellogg Biological Station, Michigan, USA - KBS Switchgrass S1-2 | ecosystem: Host-associated > Plants > Roots > Rhizosphere > Soil ... | reverse complement strand
GTACGCATCACCTCGGTGTTGCCGGTGGCATCGAAGGTATAGTCGGCGCCGCCATCGGTGAGCTCCACCACCCGGGCCACGGTTTCCTCGCGGCTCAGCCCCTGGCTGTTGAGGAAGTCGGTCATGCCGAACTGGCGACCCCATGCCTCGCGGTCGGGGTTGATGTCGACGCCGATGATCTTGCTCGCCCCCGCCAGCCTGGCGCCCTGGATCACGTTCAGCCCGATCCCGCCAAGGCCGAACACCACGACATTGTCGCCGACCTGCACCTTGGCGGTGTTGACCACCGCGCCGACCCCCGTCGTCACCCCGCAACCGATATAGCAGCTGGTCTGGAACGGCGCGTCGTCGCGGATCTTCGCCACCGCGATCTCGGGCAGCACGGTGAAGTTCGAAAAGGTCGAACAGCCCATATAATGGAAGATCGTCCGACCCTTGTAGCTGAAGCGGCTGGTGCCATCGGGCATCACGCCCTTCCCTTGCGTCGCCCGGATCGCGGTGCACAAATTGGTCTTGCCCGACAGGCACGACTTACACTGGCGACATTCCGGCGTGTAGAGCGGGATGACATGGTCGCCCGGCTTGACCGAGGTCACCCCGGCGCCGACCTCGCGCACGATGCCGGCGCCTTCATGACCCAGCACCGAGGGAAAGATCCCCTCGCTGTCCAGCCCGTCCAGCGTATAGGCATCGGTGTGGCAGATGCCCGTCGCCATGATCTCGACCAGTACCTCGCCGGCCTTCGGCCCTTCCAGATCGAGCTCGACGATCTCGAGCGGCTTCTTCGCTTCGAACGCTACGGCGGCACGGGTTTTCATGGCAGGGAATCTCCGGAAGGTCTGGCGCGTCTATGCCTGAAACGGGCAGTACGCCTAGGGTCGAATTGGCGCGGCCAGACTAGCGATGCGATAGCGCGCGATACGCCACTACCCCTTGACCGCGTCGCTATCCCCCGCCATAGGCCCGCTTCCGCGGCGGTGTAGCTCAGCTGGTTAGAGCGCAGCACTCATAATGCTGAGGTCGCTGGTTCAAGTCCAGCCACCGCTACCAACACATAATCTGAGAAGTGCCCTGCATTCGCCCGTCGATGCTCGCACCGTGTCACGGTCATCGCCCATGACCAGAAAACCCCAGCTTCCCTCGCCTCGAAAGACACGCATCGGCAACCATCGCCGCCGGTCAAGCGAACATGTGCCGCGACAGCGGTTCCCACGGGCCGCCGCGATACCACCATGACGCCAGCCCGGTGATCGCCACCGGGCGGGGCGAAAAATCCGCCTCCAGCATGCGCAGCAGCGCGCGCGCCACATCCGGCCTGACCTTGTTCTGCACCGTGACGTGCGGACGCCATCCGGCCTGGTCCTGCGGCGTCAGCAGGCCGGTGAAATGATCGGCCAAACGTGCGCGAATCGCCACGAGCTCGTCGCTCTCGATGCGATAGGCCACGCCCTCCCCCAGCGAGACCAGTCCGGCGACACGTGCCCGAGGTGCCGCGACGCCACGCGTCTCGGCAGTCAGCTGGCTTTTCAACTCCACGGCCAGCGACGGCGGGAGGTGATGAAACATCGTCAGATGCGCGGCGAGCTGGTTGCGCTCGGGCGGGAAATGCTGCCGCCGCAGCGCATCGAACCGTGCCGCATCCGCTGCGCCGAGCAGCGCCGTGACGATGATCGGCGCCGGGGTCGGCGCCGGCGCGTCGCTCAAATCTCGACCTGGCTGCCCAGCTCGACCACGCGGTTGGTCGGCAGGCGGAAGAACTCCATCGCGCTTTCCGCGTTTCGCAGCATCCAGGCGAACAGCCGCTCGCGCCACAGCATCATGCCAGGCTTGTCGGACGGCAACAGCGTCTGCCGCGCGAGGAAGAAGCTGGTGTCCATCATGCGGAACTCGGCACCGCAGCGATCGACCTTGGCCAGCGCCGCAGGCACGTCGGGCTCTTCCATGAAGCCGTATTTCAGGATCAGCCGGTGGAAACCGTCGCCCAGCTCGTCGAGATGGCAGCGCTCGTCGTCCGGCCACCAGGGCTGGTCCATGATCTTGACGGTTAGCAGGATGACGCGCTCATGCAGCACCTTGTTGTGCTTCAGGTTGTGGAGCAGCGCATGCGGCACGCCGTCGGGCGATGACGTCATGAACACCGCCGTGCCGGGCACGCGGGCGGCCGAGCTCGCCGCCGAATGGATGAACACCTTGATCGGCATCGCGCCCTCGCGCATCCGCTCGATCATCAGCTTGCGGCCTTTCGACCAGGTCGTCAGCACGGTGAAGACGATGAAGCCGATGAGCAGCGGGAACCAGCCGCCCGAGGGAATCTTGGTCAGGTTGGCGGTCAGATACATGCCGTCGACGAAGAACAGCACGGAGAGCAACGGCACCGAATAATAGCGCGGCCAATGCCACAGGCGCGACAGCACGACGCCCAGCAAGCAGGTGTCGATCGCCATCGCGCCCGTCACCGCGATGCCATAGGCTGAGGTGAGGTTCGACGAGGTGCGGAAAAACATGATGAGGATCAGCACCATCGCCAGCAACAGCCAGTTGATCAGCGGAATGTAGATCTGCCCTGCGGTTGCCGCGCTGGTATGGTCAATGCGAAGCCGCGGGATGAAGCCGAGCTGAATCGCCTGCTGCGTTACCGAAAAGGCGCCGGAGATCACCGCCTGCGAGGCGATCACCGCGGCCGCGGTCGCCAGCAGCACGAGCGGGAAACGCAGCGCCTCGGGTGCGAGCAGGTAGAACGGGCTCTCCAGCGCGGGATGGCCGACACGCGCTAGCAGCGCGGCCTGGCCCATATAGTTCATCATCAGCGCCGGCAGCACGAAGAACAGCCAGGACACGCGGATCGGGTTGCGCCCGAAATGGCCCATATCGGCGTACAGCGCCTCGGCGCCGGTCACCGCCAGCACGACCGAGCCGAGCGCGAGAAAGGCGCGCACCGGGTCCATCAGGAAGAACTCGACCGCATAATGCGGTGAGAAGGCCCACAGCACATGCGGCGTCTGCGCGATGCTCATCACGCCAAGTACCGCGATCGTGCCGAAATAGAGCAGCATGATCGGCCCGAAGAACAGCCCGATCCGCGCCGTGCCGCTGCGCTGGATCAGGAACAGCGCGATGATGATCACCGCCGCGATCGGCAGGACGAGGTGCGCCAGGCCCGGCGCGGCCACCGACAGGCCCTCGACCGCGCCCAGCACCGTCACCGCCGGGGTGATCATGCTGTCGCCGTAGAACAAGGCGGTGGCGAACACGCCGAGCAGGATGATGCCGTTCGACCAGCGTCGGGTCTTGGTACGCCCCGAGACGAGCGCGAGCAGCGCCAGGCTGCCACCCTCGCCCTTGTTGTCGGCGCGCATGATGATCGAGACGTATTTCACGCTGACGACGATCATCATCGACCAGAACATCAGGCTGGTGACGCCCATGATGTGCGCCGGATCGAGCGCCAGCTTGTGGTGCCCGGCAAAGGTCTCGCGAAAGGCATAGAGCGGACTGGTGCCGATATCGCCGAACACCACGCCAATCGCGCCGAGCGCAAGCTTGATCAGCCCGTCCTGCGCATGGCCGTGCGGCGCCCGGGACGAATCAACGCCCGGATCGCTGTCCGAAGGTGCGGTGCTCACCGCGCCGGGTTTCTGTGCGAAGGCTGCATCTGGTGCATAACGATCAACTGCGCTCAAAGCCCCCATGGCGAGCGGTGCGGCGCCCTATCACGCGCCCGCACCCCCTGCAACAGCGCCGCGGAACAGCGCCTCGGCCTCGCCGCGGGTCGGCACCGCGCGCAGCACGAAGCTGCTGCTGATCGTGTTGACCCCGGGCAGCCGCCCGAGATGCTCGCGGTGCAGGCGCTCATAATCGTCGAGGTCGCGGCAGACGATCTTGAGCCGGTAATCCTGCGCGCCCGAGACCAGCGCGCATTCGACCACGCCATCGATCTCGGCGACCGCGCGCTCGAACTGGGCAAGGTCCTCCTCGATCTGCGTGCCGAGCGTGATGTCGACCAGCGCGGTGACGTGAAAGCCGAGCCGGCGATGCCCGAGTCGCGCGCCATATCCGGTGATGTGGCCCGATGCCTCCAGCCCCTGGATGCGACGCGTGCAGGCCGATTGCGACAGTCCGACCTTGCCGGCGATCTGGCTGACCGACGCGCGCGCGTCGATCGCGAGCTGCTTGAGGATTCCCGCGTCAATTCGGTCGAGTTGCATGAAATCGCCTCACAGACAACATTTAGTGACTAACTTATGCGGGCAGACCGTTGTTCACAATGATCTTTGCACAGATTCGCGCCGCCATTCGCGCTACTATCGACGCCATCATATAGCTTTGGAGAGTGTCATGCGCATCGGTGTGCCCAAGGAAATCAAGAACCATGAATATCGCGTCGGCCTGACCCCGCCCTCGGTCACCGAACTGACCGCTGCTGGCCACGAGGTCATCGTTCAGACCGGTGCCGGGCTCGGCATCGATTTCGAGGACAGCGATTATGTCGAGGCCGGCGCGCGTATCGTCAGCGACGCGCGGACGGTGTTCGCCGAGAGCGACATGATCGTGAAGGTCAAGGAGCCGCAGCCGCAAGAGGTGGCGATGCTCGAGCCGCGCCACCTGCTGTTCACCTATCTCCACCTCGCCGCCGACAAGCCGCAGGCGGAAGGGCTGATCAAGTCGGGCGCGACGTGCATCGCTTATGAAACCGTCACCGCCAACGACCGCTCGCTGCCGCTGCTGAAGCCGATGAGCGAAGTCGCCGGCCGCATGTCGATCCAGGTCGGTGCGCACTACCTCGAAAAGGAGCAGGGCGGTCGCGGCGTGTTGCTCGGCGGCGTACCCGGCGTGGCCCCTGCCCGCGTCGCGATCCTCGGCGGCGGCGTGTCGGGCGTCAATGCGGCGCAGATGGCGGTCGGCATGCGCGCCGATGTGACGATCTACGACATCTCCAACGCCCGCCTCGCCGAGCTCGACATGTTCTTCTCCAGTCAGATCAAGACCGCCTATGCCTCCAAGGCGGCGATCGCCTCGGCGGTTCGCAATGCGCATCTGGTGATCGGCGCGGTACTGGTGCCCGGCGCAGCGGCGCCCAAGCTCGTCACGCGCGAAATGCTCAAGACAATGAAGCGCGGCTCGGTGCTGGTCGACATCGCGATCGACCAAGGGGGCTGCTTCGAGACCAGCCACGCCACGACGCATGACAATCCGGTGTTCGAGGTCGACGGCGTGATCCACTATTGCGTCGCCAACATGCCGGGCGCGGTCGCCCGCACCTCAACCTTCGCGCTCAACAATGCGACACTGCCGTTCGTGCTCAAGCTGGCCAATCTCGGCGCCGAGGCGGCGATGAAGGCCGACCCGCATCTCGCCCATGGTCTCAACGTCTCGGCCGGCAAGATCCGCCACCAGGCCGTCGCCGAGGCGCTCGATCTGCCGTTTGAGGCCTGGAACGGCTGACATCCGGCACGTGCTCCTGCGCATGCAGGAGTCCAGGGTTTCGGGCGGTGCCGTTCGCGGCTCTGGGCTCCTGCTTCCGCAAGGGCACAAGTAATGAGCGATCGCTCGCTTCTCAGGGAGCGGTCGGGCTTCCATTCTGGGCGAGGAACTGGTCGAGCAGCGCGAGCCGCGCCGCCAGCTCGTCATGATACGATACGCCCGGCGGCGTGAGAGTCAGCGCATGTGCCCAGGCGGCGCGCGCCGCGGGCAATTGCCGGGCGCGGATATAGGCCACCCCGAGGAAGAAATACGGCCCGGGATGAGTTGGCGCCAGCGAGATGGCGCGGCGAAAGGCGAACAGCGTCGCCGGCGACATGGTGTCGCCGTCATGTTGCGCCAGTGCCGTGCCAAGTCCGGTCCACAGCATCACGCTGTTAGGCGACTGGTGCAGGCCCGACAGGATCAGCGACGTGCCACTGCGCAGATCGCCGGCCCGGATCAGCGCATCGGACGTGCCGAGGAACGCGCCCTCGCCGGTGAACTGGCCGAACATCTTGCCGCGTAACGCGACCAGACCCGGATCGACCTCGATCGGTGTCACATCGGCCTTGACCGGGTGCGCTTCGACGCCAGGGCTGCCCTGCAATGCATAGCCGGTGGCGCCAAGCGTCAGCGCCGCGCCGACGAACCACAGCATGTCGCGGCCCACGCCGATCAGCCGTAACAGGCCGGCCGCGGCGATGCCGATCAACGCGAGCGCAACCCAACCCATCACTTCTTCTTCCGCTTGAAACTGCCGCGCGCCAGCCACGCCCCGATGCCGAGCATCAGCAGCGGCGCCAGCCACAAGGGCGCGGTGATCCAGCTGAACGGCGGGTCATAGGTGACGTAATCGCCATAGCGCGCCACCAGCCAGCGCCGCACACTCTCGGGGCTCTCGCCTCGCGCGATCCGCTCCCGCACCAGCGCGCGCATGTCCCCGGCCATTTCGGCGTCGCTGTCGGCGATCGACTGGCCCTGGCACACCAGACAGCGCAGCGTGTACATCAGATCACGCGCCTTGGCCTCGAGCGCCGGGTCCTTGAGCTGGGTATTGGCCAGCGCCGCCGGCGGCAGGTTGCTGTCGGCCAGCGCCGGTCCTGCAACCAGCAGCAACAGCGGGAGCAGCGCGCGCTTCATCGCGCCGCCCGCAATTTGGCCAGGATGTCGGGCACGTCGTCGGCGCGGATGTCGCCGATATGCTGCTCGATGATCCTGCCCTGCGCGTCGATCAGGAAGGTCTCGGGCACCCCGGACGAGCCGATCGACAGTTGCACGCTGCTCTGCTTGTCATCGCCGATCCGTGCATAGGGGTCGCCGTTGCGGGCGAGGAAATCGCGCAGCGCCCAGGGCGTATCGCGCACCGCGACGGCGTCGATCTCGACCCCGGCCTGCTTCAACGCCATCAGTTGCGGCGCCTCGGCGATGCACGGCAGGCACCAGCTGGCGAAGACGTTGAGCAGCCGCGGCTTGCCCGGCGCGAAGTCCGCGCTCGACAGGCCTGGCTTGCCCGGCACGATCGCCGGAAGAGTGAAATCGGGCAGCGGCTTGCCGACCATCGCCGATTTGACCGTGCGGTCGGTCGGCGCCTTCAGCCCGAAGGTCACGATGCCGAACAGCAGGACGAAACCCAGAAAGGGCAGCCACAACAGCCAGCGCTTCATGCCAGCGCCTCCTCTTCGCGCTTCCACGCCCGGCGCTCGCGAGACAGCCGCCCGAGCAGCGACAGCGCCCCGCCGAGCGCGACCAGCGCGCCGCCAAGCCAGATGAAGGTCACGAACGGCTTCCACCATAGCCGTAACTGCCAGCGCCCCTGCTCGTCCTGCTGCCCGAGCACGGTATAGAGTTGGCCATCGAGCTTGGTGGCGATCGCGCTCTCGCTGGTCACCGTCGCCGGCGTGGCGAAGAAGCGCGATTGCGGCTTCAGCGTGAAGGCGCTGCCGTCACCGCGCCGCGCGGTCAGTGTCGCCTCCAGCGCGGAATAATTCGGCCCGACCACCGGCGCGATCGAATCGAGCGTGATGGTGAACGGCCCGACATGCTGCCGCTCGCCCAGCCGGGTCGCGACCAGCTCCTGCCGGGTGAAGGCGCTGTCCGACGCCATGCCGGCGAGACTGATGGCGATGCCGAGATGCGCGACCACCATGCCCCAGGTGAACAGCGGCGTGCGGCGCAGGTCGCGCTTCCACAGCGGCGCGACACTGGCGGCGGCGAGGCCGGCCGCCAGTGTCAGGCCGAGCAGCGGCAGGATGCCGATGCCGGGTGCGAAGATGAGGAACAAGGCGAGCGTGATCAACGCCACGCCGCCCGGCACGGCCATCCGTTTGAGCACCTCGGTTGCACCGTCGCGCCGCCAGCGCATCAGCGGCCCCGCCCCCATGATGGCGACGAGGATCAGCGCGATCGGCCCGGCGGTCTTGTCGAAGAAAGGCGGGCCGATCGACAGTTGCACCCCGAACGCCGCCGCCACGATCGGATAGAGCGTGCCGATCAGCACGATGCCGAGCACGACCGAGAGCAGCAGGTTGTTGGCGACCAGCGCGCCCTCGCGGCTGACCGCCTCGAAGGTATTGCCGGCGCGCACCGTACCCACCCGCGCCGCGAACAGGATCAGCGCGCCGCCGATATAGATCGCCAGCAGCGCGAGGATGAAGGCGCCGCGCTTGGGGTCGACGGCAAAGGCGTGGACGCTGGTCAGGATGCCCGAGCGCACCAGGAAAGTGCCGATCATCGACATCGAAAAGGCCACCACCGCCAGCATCACCGTCCAGGCGCGCAGGCCGTCGCGCGTCGCCAGCACCGTCACCGAATGGAGCAGCGCGGTCGCCGCCAGCCACGGCATCAGCGAGGCGTTCTCGACCGGGTCCCAGAACCACCAGCCACCCCAGCCGAGCTCATAATAGGCCCAGTAGCTGCCCGCAGTGATGCCGAGCGTCAGGAAGATCCAGGCACCGAGCACCCAGGGCCGCATCGCCCGGGCGAAGGCGGGCCCGACATCGCGCGTGACCAGCGCACCGACCGCGAAGGAGAAGGCCACCGAGATGCCGACATAGCCGATATAGAGCGTCGGCGGATGGAACGCCAAACCGGGGTCCTGCAGCAACGGGTTGAGCCCATTGCCGTCCGCCGGCACCGGATTGGCTCTTGCGAACGGATTGGAGGAAAACAGTAGAAAGGCATAGAAACCCAGCGCAATTGCTGCCTGCGCGCCGAGCGTCGCGATCAGCGTGCGGTTGTCGAGCCTGCGCTCGAGCAAGGCCACCGCGCCGCCGGCCACGCCGAGGATCGTGACCCAAAGCAGCATCGAGCCCTCATGGTTTCCCCAGGCGCCGGCGAACTTGTAGAGCAGCGGCTTGTCGGAATGACTGTTGTCGACGACCAGCTGCACCGACATGTCGCTTTGCATGAATACCGTGATCAGCAACAGCATCGCCGCCACGGCAAGCAGCCCCTGCACCACCGCCACCGGGCGGACGGCGGCCATGGCCTCGTCATGGTTCCTGGCGATGCCGATCGCGGCGAAGATCAGCTGCAACGCGGCGAGCGCGCCCGCGAACCACAGCGCGGCGAGACCAGCTTCGGCGATCATGAACCGACTCCGTCACCCCGGACTTGTTCCGGGGTCCACCGTCCCGCGAATCTGCGGCCCTGGGCGTCGGCGGCACCGTGGATGCCGGAACAAGTCCGGCATGACGGGAAGTGGCAATGGCCCATCACTGCACCAACGTCTTTGTTTCATGCATCTTTCCGGCCATTTCGGGCGGCATGTACTTCTCATCATGCTTGGCGAGCAGGTTGGTCGCGGTGAAGCTGCCGTCCGGGTTGAACTGCCCCTCCGCCACCACGCCCGATTTCTCACGGAACAGGTCCGGCGTGATGCCGCGAAAAGTCACCGGCACCGTCGCCACCCCGTCGGTGACGACGAAATTGATCGTCACGCCGTCACGCTGCTTGTGGATCGAGCCGCCCTCGACCATGCCGCCCAGCCGCACCGCATGACCCAGCGGCAGTCCGGCCTTTTTGACGTCACCCGGCGCATAGAAGAACGCCGCCTGATCCTTGAGCGCCGACAGCGCGAGCACCGCCGCACCCGCGATCGCCAGCACCGCGAGGCCCGCCAGCACCAGCCTTTGTTGCTTGGCCTTCATTTCTTCTCGGCATCCCGCATGCGCAGCCACGACCACAGCGCCAGCGCCGCCGAACTGGCGAAGGTCAGACCATAGGCCGCGATGACGAAAGGCCAGGGGTTCATGCTGTCGCCATCCGACGCATCCGCGCCTCGGCCCGGGCGGCGCCGAGCAGCGCGCGCATCCGCATCAGCACGATCGCGGCGAAGAACAACGTGAAGCCGAGCAGCGTGAAGGGTAGCGGCCACAGCAGCGATCCGGCGATGCTCGATTTGGTCAGGCCGATGCTCTGGCCCTGGTGAAGGGTATTCCACCACACCACCGAATATCGGATGATCGGCAGCAGCACCGAGCCGGCAATGCCGTAGATCGCCGGAATGCGCCCGTCGCCGCCGCGATCGGCGTCGGCGCGGTTCAGGGCCATGAAACCGAGATAGACGAAGAACAGCAGCAGCATCGAGGTCAGCCGCCCGTCCCATTGCCACCATGTCCCCCAGGTCGGCCGCCCCCAGATCGAGCCCGTAGCGAGGCTCAGCGCGGCAAACAGGGCACCGGGCAACGCGATGGCGCGCGCCGCGATCATCGCCAGCGGATGACGCCAGACGAGATAGGCGATCGACGAGATCGCGATCCCGCTCCACCCACCCATGCCGAGCCAGGAGGTCGGCACATGGATATAGAGGATGCGCACCGTCTCGCCCTGAAGGTAATCGGGCGGGGTCCGGAACAGTCCGGCCCCGGCGCCGAACAGGACCAGCGCCACGCCCGACCAGAACAGCACCGGCGTCAGCGGCCGGGCGATCCTCAGGAAACGGGCGGGGTTGGCAAGGGCATGAAGGCTGGGCACAGTCCGTCGCTGCTAGGGCTTTTGCGCATTGGAATCCAGCGCGGTTCGGTTTCCAAAATCGTCCGTCGTGTTGAACTTGTTTCAGCATCCATGCGCGGTCCCCCGAACCAGGAGCGACGCGCCCGTGAATCCTGATCGCACATGGACCCTGAAACGAGTTCAGGGTTACGGTAGTTGGAATTGCTGCCTTTCACGAAAACGCAGCCGTAAGGCTGTTGAATTCAGCCGCGCCCGATCAGCCGCCTGGCGAGCATGTCCGCGACGTCAGCGGCGGGGGCGCCGCTACGGTCGCTCTCATCCCATATCTCGACCAGGCGATCAGGAATGCGGGCGATTCGCGCCTCGACCTCGGCGCGGTCGCCCTGGCCAAGATATTCGAGGCCGACATTGATGATGCCGCCGGCGTTGATGACATAGTCCGGGGCATAGAGGATGTCGCGGGCATGGAGCCGCGCGCCCTCCTGCCCGGTGGCGAGCTGGTTGTTGGCGCCGCCCGCGACGATCGTCGTACGCAGCGCATCGATCGAGCGTTCGGTAAGGATCGCGCCCAGCGCATTCGGGCTGACCACATCGGCGGCGATGCCGAGGATCGCCTCGGCCGATTCGGTCGCAGCACCCAGTTCCTCCGCCAGCGCCGCCGCCTTGGCCGCGTCGACGTCCGCCAGCGTCAGCCGCGCGCCATCCTTCGCCAGCAGGCGGGCGAGACCACCCCCGACACTGCCGACGCCCTGGATCGCGACATGAACGTCCTTCATCGAATCGACGCCGAGCTTGCGCTGTGCGGCCGCCCTGACGCCGAGATACACCCCCATGGCCGTGAACGGGCCGGGGTCGCCGCCTGCGCTGCCGGCGGCGACCGGCAGGCCGGAGACGTGACGGGTGCGGGTCGCGATGACCTTCATCCGCGCCTCGGACATGCCGACATCCTCGGCGGTGACATATTTTCCGCCGAGCGATTCGACCGCGTCGCCAAACGCCTCCAGCTGCGCGGTGGAGATTTCGGCGCCACGCGCTGGCGCCAGCACGACGCCCTTGCCGCCGCCCATCGGCAGGCCCGCCATGGCGTTCTTGAAGCTCATCCCGCGCGACAGGCGCAGCGCGTCGGTGATGGCGTCGTCGCTGGTCGCATAATGCCAGAAGCGCACGCCGCCGGCCGCGGGACCGAGCCTGGTCGAATGCACCGCGATGATCGCCTGGAGACCGGACTCCCGATCGGTGAACAGATGGACGCCCTCATGGTCGTCAAAATCGGGGAAACCCCAGCCGCTGGTCACTTCTGGATCCCGGGAAAATGATGGGGCGACCGACGGGACTTGAACCCGCAACTTCCGGCATCACAAGCCGGTGCTCTAACCAATTGAACTACGATCGCCGCAGAGCCGCCGCCCCTAGCGGGCCGGGCATGGCACCGTCAAGGCTGTCAGAAGCGCCCCTCGGCGGAAAGCGTATAGCCTTTGGGCCCGGCCTGGAAGCCGGCCAGCTGCAGGCGGCTGATCGTCGCGGCGTCGCCGCCGGGCACGATCAGATCGGCGTGGAACCGGCCATTGCCGGGCAGGCGCAGCTCGATCGCCGCGCCGCCCGCGGCGGCGCGCAGCGGTATCAACAGCGCGCCGGCATCGCAGCGCGCGTCGCCCGTCATGCTGCCGCCAAGGTCAACCCCGGCGATGTCGCCGGTCACCACCGCGCGCACCCGGCCCTGGGCGCGGGCGCAGCGACCGTCGTCGAAACGGACGCTCGCGCCGCTGAGATCGAGCTGCGCGATCGGCAGGGGCGCGAACACCGCACCGGTCGGCAGGCTGGCGGTGACGTCATCAATGCCTTGGCTGTGTCGACTGACCGTCACCGCCCCTTCCGCCGCCGGGCCGTCACCACGGCCATGTACCGCAACGCGCGCGCGGCCGAGCAACAGGTTGAGCGGCGACAGGCGGGCACGCATGTCGCCCAGCGCCACGCCCCCGGCTGCCGCCTCGTCCATCGTGCCGAGCCACACGCTGCCATGCACCGCCCGCGCCGACAGGCCGGCCTCGCCCAGTCCCGCCCAGCCGGCGACCAACCGAAGCGGCAACAGCAACAGCAGCGCGACGGCGAACATCGCGCCGAACAGGACGGCGGGGCGGGTCTGGAAGCGGAACTTCATGGCTGTTCCGCCCAAAGATTAGCCCGTGTTCCTGCGAACGCAGGAACCCAGGGTTCCGGGCGCAGCGCTGTTGGCTCTGGGTTCCTGCGTTCGCAGGAACACTTTGAAGAAAAGCGCACACTCACGGCCCGCGCACCCTGAGCGACGCCTGCGCCGCCACCGTCTTGTCGCCATTGTCGGTCAGGGTCAGCGTATCGACCAGGATGCCATCGTCCTCGAGCCCGGCGATCCAGGCCATCAGCGCACCCGGCCGCGCCGAGCCGATGCCGATCTGCACACCATTGTCGCCGACACGCGTGACGGTGGCGAGCGCGAAGCCGGCGACATTGGCGCGGTCGCGGATGACGGTATCGAGAGGCGCGCCGAGTGGCGCCGGCCGGTCACGTTCCAGCGCCTTGACGTCAAGGACGCGCGCCTCGGTCTCGGCGAGCACGACGACGGCCGCATCATGACGGGTCCGCGCGGTCGACAGCGCGTCGGTCACCGGCAGGATGATAGCGGCCCAGACGATGGTCAGCGCCAGCAGGGCGACCATCACCAGCAACAGGCGCTGCTCGCGCAGCGATCGCGACCGGAACCAGGTCCACAGCTCTCCGGTCATGACGCGCTCACGGTAAGGTCGATGCTGAACACGCCGCCGTTATTCTGCGCCATACTCTGCGCCACACTGAAACCCTGGCGGCGCAGGCGCTGGGTGATGTCGGTGATCAGCCCCTCATTCTGCACCGCGACCGTGGCGCGCAGCCGGCCGGTGCCGTCGAACGACAAGGCGCGCAGTTCCGCGCCCGGCGTCGCGCCGACCGCGGCGAACACCGACGCCGCCGTGCCGCTGAAGCCAAGCCCCGCCCCGCGCAAGCGCGTCAGCCGCTCGCCGAGCTGGCGGTCGGCATTGTTGACCGTCTTACCACGGGGCAGCGCGGTGCGCGCAAGGGCGTCGGCGCGCGCCTCCATCGACGAAGCGGCCATGTTGAGCTTCACGATCTCGGTCAGGCTGATCAGCAGGGTCACGACGAGGATCGCCGCGCCGAGCCACGCCAGATGCCGCACCAGCGCCCAGTCGATCGCCGCCCGGGTGCGGCGCGCGAACGCGCCCTGGCGCAGATCGAGCGCCGGCGCGGCGACCGCGCCGACGATCGCGGCTTCCAGTTCGTCGCGGCCCAGCGTTGCCGGCGCCACGCCGCCGGTGACCAGTTCGGTCAACCGCGCCTCGTCGGCAAAGCCGCTGGTCGTGCCGCGCACCACGCCCTCGCCGCCGAGATCGGCACGGACATAGCCCTGTTCGGGACGCGGCAACAGCATCGGGGCGGGGATGACCGCGTCGGGGTCGATCCCTTCCGCCGCCAGTGCCGCCAGCGCGCCGCGCATCCAGTGCGCGGAGACCACGCCGATCGGCCGCTCCACCCCGTCCGCCTCGCGGCCAACCGCGACGTGTAACTCGGCGATCGGCGTCACGCTGGCGTCGGCGGCAAGCAGGCGGGCGGCGGCGGCGGCCTGGGCGGTCGAACGATCCGGCAGGTCCGCCCAGTGCAACGTGACCGATTCGGCCGGCGCCACGGCCACGGCATTTTCCGGTGCCGTCGCGTCGAATGACGGCACGCCGTCGCCGCGCGCGGTGACGCGGTCGCCGGCAACGCGCAGCCAGCGCCACGGGGACTGCCCGCTCGGCAGGAAAAGGACCAGCGTGTCGCTCATGACGGCTCACCCCATTGCCGCGTCGCGAGCCGCGCGGGAAGCCTTGTCGCGTCGATCAGGCCGCGATCCTCGAGATCGGCATCGCCCAGTCGGACATCGACGCGCAGCGCGAACCAAGTCGTGGTGACCGATGTCTGGGCAACGGCGTCGGGCGCGGCGGTGACCGCCGACAGCGCCGGCAACTTCCAGAATTCGCTCGTGCTGGCATAGCCCTGCGGCGGACGCCGGAGCAACAATTGCCGCGCGCCCTCGACCGACAGCGTGTCGGGCAGCAGCATCGCGAACAACGCTGCCTGTTCGGGAAGCAGGGTGTTGACGTTGATCTTCGACGGCTCGGCCCTGGGCAGTGTGCAGATCCACGGGCGCAGCTTGGCATAGACTGCCGCCGTCACGCCGCTGACGGCGCGCAACTCGCTCGGGTCGACCATCAGCGTGTTGGCCGGGCGATAGCCGGTATAGCCGCTGTCCTCGACACCCTGCTCGACCGGCGAACTGTCGCTGTCGAGCCAGTCGGAGGTCGCACCGGCAATGCCGTCGGGCGAGGAGGTCGGTGCGCCGACCAGCCTGATCAGCCGGGCGAACTGGCGCCGCGCCGGGCTGAAGGCGGCATAAGTACCCGGACCGGTCTCGACGACGAGGCTGTTGAGGTTGAAGCAATTGCCGCCATCGCTGACCCGCGCGGTGGCGATGCCGCCGGGGATCGGCAACGGATAGGGCTTGTCGCTCCATCCGCCCGCAAGCGTCACCCGGGTCGGGTCGCGCGCCAGCAGGTCGCTGACCTTGGTCACAGCGAGGATTTCCGCCGCCCCGGCGTAAGCGCGGGCCTGATCGAGCGCGACGGCGTTGCCGCCGATCTTCGTCGACAGGCGCAGTTTCTCCAGCGCCGTACCGGCGAGCACGGCGATCACCGCAACGAGCAACAGCACCGTCAGCAGCGCGGCGCCGCGTTCCTGCAGACGATCAACCGGTCGCATGGTTCATCTGGTCGGCGCCGACGAGGAACAGCGCACGGAATTCGGTGCCGTTATCGCGAACGAGACGGAGCTCCATCGCCTGCGGCATCACCGCTGCCGAGGCGCCGTCCCAATGGTCGCTCCACGCGCCATTGTAGCGATAGCGGAACGTCGCACTGCGCACATGGGTCAGCATCGGCGCGGTCGGCAGCGGTGCCGCGCCATCGAGCATCGGATAGGCGACGCGGGCGATACCGCCATCGACATAGATGTAATCGACCTTCTGCACGCTGGCGCGCGGCGCATCGTCGAGGTTGCTCCACCCGCCGCGCACCAGCCGCAGCATCGGCACGGTACCCGAGCCGGCGGCGCCGAAGAATGCCGGCTGCGACACACCGTCCTCCCCCCGGCTGCCGCGCGGCAGCGCCTGGGCGAGATCGGCCGTGAGCGACGACGTCAGGCGGTTGAAGGCGGCGACATCGTCGAGCCTTGCCGCCGTCGCGCTCTGCGCGCGAACGCTGAAACTGAGCAAGCCGACCCCGGCGGCGGCCAGCAGCCCGAAGATGAACAGCGAGATCATCACCTCGACCAGGGTGAAGCCAGCCTGACCGCTCCCCTCCCTGGAAGGGGAGTTGGGCAAGATGTGGATCAACCGCATCACGAAGCGACCGGCACGCTCGCGCGCACCATGGTGATGCGCCCCTGCCGCACACCCGCCGCGTCCGTCACCGTCACGTCGATGCGCAGGATCCGCGCATCGCCCGTCGGTTCGACATGCCGCGTCCACGACCATGCCCGTCCGCCATTGGTCTCTACCCCACTCGTATCGCCGATCACCGGCGGCCGCGCATCGGTGACCGCCTCGATCGCGACATTGCGCGCGACGAGCTGCGCGGTCAGCGTCGAATCGAGGATGCTCGCGCCACGGATCGTCGCGCCGTCCAGCCGGATCAATGCCAGCGCGGCAAGGCTGAACACCGCCAGCGCAACCATGATCTCGATCAACGTGAAGCCGTGTTCGGCGGAACGCGCACCGTATGTGAAGCCGTGTTCGGCGGAACGCACCCTGGACGTGAAGCCGTGTTCGGCGGTGCGCAAATTCAGCCCGTGCTCCTGCGAAAGCAGGAGCCCAGGATTCCGGGCGGAACGCTTGTGGCCCTGGGCTCCTGCTTGCGCAGGAGCACGGCTGGTTGCTAAGCGGCCCACGATCACCTGCCCACCTTCACCGCACCATCACCGGCAATCGTGATCGCGGTGGTCGCATTGTCCCGGTCGAGCCGCACCGCCAGCGGATGATCGACCAGACCGGTCGGATCGAAGATCACCCGCTCACGCCCACCGCCCACGTCGGCGCGGGTGCCCTGCCCCCATTGTGCGACGCGCAGCGGCTTCTCGCCAATCGCGACCCAAGCGCCGCTACGGCGCTCATCAAAGCCATAGCCGGCCGGCGAGACCCACAGGCTCACCGGCCGCGACCGGGCGATCGCCAGGTCGTGCGCCGCCCTGGCGCGCCCGGCGAAGCGCTCCGCCTCGTCGGCCAGCCGGCCGCGCGGATCAGGCAGCGCCCACACCACCGCCGCCGTCGCCAACCCGATCAGGGCGATGACGACCATCAGCTCAATGAGGGTAAAGCCCTCGCTGCCTGGGCGGTTATTGCCAGCTGCCGATATCGGCATTTGCACCCTCGCCGCCTTCGCGATTGTCCGCGCCGAGCGTCCAGACATCGGCTTCACCATGCTGGCCGGGCGAGGCATAGAGATAGGGGTGACCCCAGGGATCGACCGGCAGCTTGTTCTTGAGATAGCCACCCGCCTGATATTTCGCCGCATCGACGCCGGCCGGCGCGGACACGAGTGCCTCGAGGCCCTGCGACGTGGTGGGGTAAGCGCCGTTCTGCAGCTTGTAGAGATCCAGCGCGCCCTCGATCGACGAGATGTCCGCCTTGGCCTTGGTGATGCGCCCCTTGTCGCCGAGCGGCAGCACGTTGATCACCACGATCGTCGCGAGCAGGCCGATGATCACGATGACGACCATCAGTTCGACCAGCGTGAAGCCGTGTTCGGCGGAACGCCTCAAAGACGTGAAGCCGTGTTCGGCGGAACGCCTCAGGGGCGTGAAGCCACTTTCTCCTTTCGTCACCCCGGACTTGTTCCGGGGTCCACCGTACCGCGAGAGAAGTGGCTGGCGCGTGTGCGGCTTGGTGGATGCCGGAGCAAGTCCGGCATGACGAATGAATTTGGTCGGCGGTTTCATCAACATCCTCATTGTCCCGCCAGCGTATTGAGCTGCAGGATCGGCAACAAGATCGATAGCACGATGGTGGCGACCACGCCGCCCATCACGACGATGATCAGCGGCTCGAGCAGCGCCATCGCGGTGGCGGTGAAGCGGTCGAACTCGCGTTCGAGATAGTCGGCGGCGCGTTCGAGCATGGTGTCGAGCTGGCCCGCCGCCTCGCCCGACGCCGCGAGATAGACCAGCAGTGGCGGGAACACGCCGGTGCGGCGCATCGCCGCCGACAGGCTGCCGCCGCCACGGATCGATTCGATGATCTCGTCCGAAGCCAGCCGCAACCGGCGATTGTGGATCGTCCCGCCGGTCAGCGTCAGACCCTCCAGCAACGGCAGACGGCTGGCGACCATCGTCGATAGCGTGCGCGCCATGCGCGCGGCGTGGAGATCGCGCAGCAGCCGTCCGAGCAGCGGCAGCCGCAGCAGCCGGCTATCGACCGCCAGCCGGATCGCCGGCTCCTTGAGCGCGCGCCATGCCAGCGCCGTCAGCGCCGCGATGACGATCAGCATCGCCCACCACCAGCCGACGAGAAAGGCCGACAGTCCCATCACCATGCGCGTCAGCAGCGGCAGCTGCTGCCCGACGGTATCGAACTGCGCGACGACCTGCGGCACGACGAACATCATCAGCGCGGTGACGACGAAGATCGCGACCACCGCCAGCACCGTCGGATAGGCCAAAGTGGTGATGATCTTGCCGCGAATCTCGGCCTGGCGTTCAAGCAGCACCGAGAGCCGGTCGAGAATGGTCGGCAACGAGCCCGAGCTCTCGCCGGCCGAGACCATCGCGCGGTAGAGCGGCGGAAAGCTCCTCGGCTCGCGGCCCATCGCCTCGGCGAGGCGGCGGCCCTCGACGACGCCGGCATGGACCGTCTCGATCACCTCGCGCACCTGCGGCTTTTCGGTCTGGCGGGTGATGGTGCGCAGTGATTCCTCCAGCGGCGAGACGCGGTTGAGCGTGGCCAGCTGGCGGGTGAACAAAGTGAGCTGCTTGCCACTCATCTTGCGCTTGCCGAAGCGCAGGTCCGACAAGAGCGGCGTCCCCCGTGGTGGCGCCCCGGAGCCGGGTTCGACCTTGACCACGAACAGGCGCTTGCGATCGAGCAGCACCCGCGCATCGTCGATCGACGCCGCGCTGACATGCCCGCGGGTCTCGCGTCCGCGCGTGTCGATGGCGAGATAGTCGAACTCAGCCATCCGCCGCGATCAGGGGTTCGGGTTCGGTAGCGTCACGGCGCGACACGCGCACGGCTTCTTCAGGCGTAGTCTCGCCGGCCAGCACCAGCGCGCGCGCGGCGCTGGCGAGGTCGTCGGTCTGCGCGAAGGCGTGCTTGACGATGGCCAGCTCGTCGCCGCCATCGTTGATCATCCGCCTGATCGGCTCGTCGATCCGCACCGCCTCGAACACACCGATGCGTCCCTTGAAGCCGCTACCCGAGCACTGCTCGCAGCCGACCGGCTCATAGACGATCGCGCCCTTCTTCAACCCGAGCATCGCCGTGACCGAGGGCGGCGCCTCGACCGCGCGGCGGCAATGCGCGCACAGGCGGCGCACCAGCCGCTGCGCGATCACCGCGCGCAAGGTCGAGGCGAGCAGGAACGGCTCAACCTTCATGTCGCGCATCCGCGTGATCGCGCCGATCGCGTCGTTGGTGTGGACGGTCGACAGCACGAGATGCCCGGTGAGCGAGGCCTGTACCGCGATCTCGGCGGTCTCGCGGTCGCGGATTTCGCCGACCATCACCACGTCCGGATCCTGGCGCAGGATGGCGCGCAGGCCGGCGGCGAAGGTCAGCCCGACCTTGGGATTGACCTGGGTCTGGCCGACGCCCTCGATGGCATATTCGACCGGATCCTCGACCGTGAGGATGTTGCGGCTGCCATCGTTCAAGAGGCGCAGTGCGGCGTAGAGCGTGGTGGTCTTGCCCGAGCCGGTCGGGCCGGTGACGAGGATGATGCCGTTGGGCTCGGTCAGCGCATGGGTCAGCATCGCCAGCGTGGCGGGCTTCATGCCGAGCATGGTCAGGTCGATGCCGGCATTGTCCTTGTCGAGGATACGCAGCACGACGCGCTCGCCAGCGCGGCTCGGCAAGGTCGAGACCCGCACGTCGAGCAGCTTGCCGCCCAGCGTCAGGCCGATGCGGCCATCCTGCGGCACGCGGCGCTCGGCGATGTCGAGCCGCGCCATCACCTTGATGCGGCTGACCACCACCGGCGCGACGTGCGGCGGCATGCGCAGCGTCTCGCGTAACACCCCGTCGATGCGCATGCGCACGACGAGGCCGGTCTCGTACGGCTCGACATGGATGTCCGACACCCCGTTGCGCGCGGCGTCGGCGATGATGCCGTTGATCAGGCGGATGGCCGGCGCGTCGTCGGCGGTGTCGAGCAGGTCGTCGGCGGTCGGCAGATGATCGGCGAGCAGGTCGAGTTCGTCGCCGAGACCAAGCGAGCCGGCGGCCATCGCCGCGGCCTGGCCATCCATCGCATATCGCTCCGATAGGAGCTTATCGAACGCCTCGGCCGAAACGAAGCCGACGTCGAACGGCCGGGCGAAATGGCGGCGCAGCTCGAGCAGCACCTTGGGGTCGCTGCCCTCGCGCATCGCGATCGTCAGTTCGCCGGCCTCGTCGCTGTCGAGCACCACGCCGAAGCGCCGCGCAAAGGCATAGGGAATCGCCGCTGCCGGCACCGCGCCGAACCCGGCGGTGCTGTCGCTGATATCGGCGATCGGCGCGCTGCTCATTGGCGATGCTTGCGGCGGATCGGCGTGGCCGGCCCGCGCGCGGTCGGCACGGCGATGCGCGGGTCCTCGATACTGCCCGGCGTGCCCGGCGGCGGCAGCGGGGGTGCGGCGCCCATATAGTCGCGCACCAGCTCGTCGATGCTCGGCTCCTCGTCGGGGCGCTGGCCGGCCTGCTGCACGCGCAGATAGCCATAGCGCTGCTCGGTCACTCGGCGCGTGTCCTCGGCACTGCGCAGGATGGTCGGGCGGATGAAGATCATCAGGTTGGTCTTGGTCCGCGTCTTGGCCTTGGAGCGGAACAGCGCGCCGAGGCCGGGGATGTCGCCGAGCAATGGGATCTTCTCGATCGTGCGGCGCTCATTGTCGTCGAGCAGGCCGCCGATCACCGCGATCTGGCCGTCATCGACCGTCAGCGTCGTCTCGACCTCGCGCTTGTTGAGGATCAGGTCGCTATTGTCGCTCGACACCGGGCCGGCGATCGAACTGACCTGCTGGTGCAGGAACAGCTTGATCGTGCCGGAGGAATTGATCTGCGGCCGGACCTCCAGCTCGATGCCGACATTCTCGCGCTGCACGGTGCGGAAGGCGTTGTTGAAGTTGGTCGACAGCGCCTGGCCGGTGGTGATCGGTATCTCCTGGCCGACCAGGATGCGCGCCGGCTGGTTGTCGAGCGTCAGGACATGCGGGCTCTGCAACAGGTTGGAGGTCGTGTCGGACTTCAGCGCGTTGACGATCCCGCCGAAGATCGCATCGCTGCCGAGCTTGGTACCGAAGCCGAACAGCCCGCCGGTGCTGCTGGTCAGCGAGCTGAGCACCGACTGGGTCAGCGTGTCGCTGACGCTATTGGACGTGGTCGTCGTCGTGCTCGAGCCGTTGGTCACGATCGTCGTCGTCGCGCCGAGCTGTTGCGCGCCAATCGCGCCGGCGATGGCGAGCAGGTTGGGCGCCGAGCTCGAATAGGTCGTCGAGGCGAACGGTATGGAGCTGCCGCCCAGCCCGGAGAGCAGGAACTGCACCCCGAGCTTGTTGGCGGTCGAATCCGACACTTCGGCGACGATCGCCTCGACCAGCACCTGCTCGCGCCGCGTGTCGAGCTGACGCACCACCTCGGCGAGCTGGCGCTGTACCTCGGCCGGGGCGGCAATGACGATCGCGTTGGCGCCGGCGAAGCGGGTGACGACCGAGGCGGTGCGCCCGCCCTCGGCCGTCACCGCGGCCTGGCCTCCGCTGGTGCCGGTGGTGGTCGGCATCGCCTGGGGCGGCACGATGTTGGTGTTGGGCTGGCCGGCGCTGCCCGCCGCCCCGCCGAATGTCGCCTGTGAGAGTTGCGCCTGGGCCGGCTGGGTGGCCGGCTGGCCGACCAGCTGCTGCAGCACGGGGAGCAACTGCTCGGCATCGGCATTTTCGAGAAAGATCACCTTGATCTCGGTGCCGTTCCGCGCGCGCCGATCGAGATCAGCGGCGACCCCGGCGAGGCGCGCGACGGTCGACGGGTCGCCGCGCAGTGCGATCGAATTGGAGCTGGTGATCGCCACCACGCTGGCACTGGGCCCGTTGCTGGCGCCGCCGGCCTGCCCGCTCGTCCCGATCAGTGCCTGCAGCGCGGTGGCGATCTCGCGCGCGCCGGCATTCTTCAGCGCGACGACGCGGGTCGAGGCATTGTCCGTGTCGATCCGCGCCAGCACCTGGCGGACGCGGCGGACATTGTCGGCGAAATCGACGATGACGATCGAGTTGCCGCCGCGATTGGCGGTGACCGAGCCTTGCGGGCTGACCAGCGAGCGCACCGTATCGACCGCGGAAGCCGCATCGATCGCGCGCAACCGTACCACTTCGGTGACGAAGGCGTTGCGCCCGACGCCCGAGGCGCCGACCCGGCTCGGCTGGGCGGCGGCGTTGTCGAGCGGCTGGATGCGGAAAGCGCCGTTCGAGGTCGGCACCGCGACGAGGCCATTGGCGCGGAGCGTCGAGAGGAACACCTCGAAATATTCCGACCTGGACAGCGGTCGCTCCGACACCACGGTGACCTTGCCGTTGACCCGCGCGTCAATGATGAAGATGCGGCCCGTGACCCGCGCGGCATCGGCGATGAAGGCGCGGATATCGGCATCATGCACGTTGAGCGTCGTCTGCGCGACAACCGGTGCGGCGAGCGCCAGCGCGAGAAGGGGTGCCAGGATAAGCTTGTTCATGGGCTCGCGATCGTGATGACGATGGGGACAGTCGAATTGCCGCGCTCTACGGTGATCGGCAGGTCGCCGCCATGCGGATATTGCTGCGCCAGCCGGTCGAGGTCGCCCGGCCCGCTCACCGCGCGGCCGCCGATCGCGGTGACGACATCGCCGTCATGCAGCCCGGCCTGGCGAAAGGCGGCGCCCGAACCCTGCGGACGCACCACCAGCCCGCTGATCCGCCCGTTATCGATGCGCGGGATGAAACCGATCTCGGCGCGGAGCTGCGCCGGGCTGAGCCCGCTTACTCCGCCCATCGGCGGGGCCGCAGCCGCCAGGGGTGGCGGTAAGGCGCCTGCCGTTGGGGGCGTGGCCGTCGCGCCGTCCTGCGGCAGATAAAGCTCTTCGCTGGCGCCGCCGCGATCGATCGTGACATGGTCGAAGGCGACCGCCTTGAGCCTGACCCCCGGCATGATCTCCTGCCCGACCACGATGCTCTGCTGGACATTGTCCGGCCCGGCGATAATCGCCGAGCCGCCGCCCATCGCCTCGTCGACGCGCGTGCCGAACAATGTCAGCTGGAGCGAGGTGACGACCGACGGCCTGTCGTCGCCGCCGTTCAGCCGGAAGAAGGGGTCGAAGTCGCGCAGCATGGCGCTCGGCGAACCGGCGAAACCGGGCGTGGCGGGGCGCCAGTCGCCGAGCGGCCCGGTCGGCGTCACTATCAGCCACACGAGCCGTGCGCACTGCACCGCGAGCAGCGCCAGCAGCGCAAGCTCGGCGAGAGAATAGACATTGGTGCGCGGGAGGCGCCCGAACCAGGCGCGCGCTCGTGCATCCAGAACCAAACGCATGCGAAAGACCCCGATCGCGAGCTACCGAACCGACGTTGTTACAGGCGCGCGGCGGCGATGGGAACCATGCCCGACAGCCGCCTTGCCCGCCAATGTTCGCGCCGGGCTGGAAAATCCCCCGGCGCGATGGCATCTGCCCGACCATGTCCGTCGCAACCGTTCCCGTCTTCGGCCGTTTCGGGTCCGGCCTGCATGCCGAGGAGATGGTCGCAGCGCTGGCGGCGACCCCCGGCGTGCAGCGCGTGCCCAACCCCAAGCTGACGCTGTTCCTGCGCCGCCGGTTCCTCGACCCCGACACGTGCACCGCGCTGATCGCGCGGATCGATGCGACGCGGCGGCCCTCGACAATCTCGGATTCGAACGGCGACACCTATTATCGCACCAGCGAAACCTGCGATCTCGATCGCAGCGATCCGCTGGTCGCCGCGCTCGACGCGCGGATCTGCGCGTTCGCCGGCCTCGACCCGCAATTTGGCGAACCGATGCAGGGCCAGCGCTATGCGGTCGGGCAGGAATTCAAGGCACATACCGACTATTTCGAGCCGCTCGGCGTCGATTACGAGCGCTTCTGCAGCGTCGCCGGCCAGCGCACCTGGACGGTGATGCTGTATCTCAACGAACCCGAGGCCGGCGGCGCGACCCGGTTCAAGGCGATCGACAAGATCATCCAGCCCGAGACCGGCAAGTTGCTCGCCTGGAACAATCGCCGCCCCGATGGCTCGCCCAACCCTTCGACGATCCACCACGGCATGAAGGTCCGCGCCGGCGTGAAGTACGTCGTCACCAAATGGTTTCGCGAGCGGCCCTGGGGCTGGTAGCGGCCGCCAACCCCGTACGACACCTGCACGCGAGCGATATTTCGCGCTGCGATTACCGGCAAAATCACCTGTTTTCACCTGCTAGCAGGTGAAGTTTTTTTCGATTTTCCAATATCACGTTATTACAGATAGTTAGTGAGATAAAGCTGGAAATAGCAGGTGAATTAACAGGTGCCGAGCAGGTGCAAGAACAGGTGGGGAGCAGGTGGAAGCAGGTGCCGAGCAGGTCCAAGCAGGACGACGGGCGCGCCATCGCGCGACACTCGTGCACTAATCGACAATGAGAATGAGCGCGACCGCCGCCCCGGCGGGACACTGGTCAGCGGCTATTATGAAGCAACCGCGCAGAAAGTGAATCGAGCACGCGTCGAACGTAAGCCTAGGCCGATGGCGGCGGGTCCAGGCTGATGGGCACGATATCGGGCGTCGCCGGAAACAATATCCGCGCGACCCGTGCCGCCGCCACTGCCCCGGCGAGTTGCGCCACGACGAACATCGGCACGTCATGCGGCGCAATGCCCGCGAAGCTGTCCGAAAGGCTGCGCGCAACGGTAATCGCGGGATTGGCGAAACTGGTCGACGAGGTGAACCAATAGGCCGCGGTGATGTACAGCGCCACGCTTGCCGGAACCCAGTCGGGCCGATGCCGGACGGTGCCGAGAATGGTGAGGATCAGGCCGAAGGTCGCCACCGCCTCGCCGGCCCATTGACCGATGCCGGTGCGCGCATGGGTCGAGACCTGGAGGACCGGCACGTCGAACATGAGGTGGGCGATGAACACGCCAGCGATGCCGCAGGCAAGCTGGGCAATCATGTAGAGCACCGCGTCGCGCCAGCCCAGGTCGCCGCGACCCGCCGCGACCATGGTGACCGCCGGGTTGAAATGCGCCCCGGAGATCGGCCCCAACATCGTGATCAGCACGAAGAGGATTGCCCCGGTCGCCAGCGTGTTGCCGAGCAGCGCGATGGCGACGTTTCCGCCGGCGAGGCGCTGCGCCATGATGCCCGATCCGATGACGGTCGCGAACAGGAAGGCCGAGCCGATCCCTTCCGCCAGCAAGCGGCGCGCGAGTGGCTGGGTCATCTGGCGCACGCCACTGTTCGGGCGATCGCCGCGAGATGATCGGCACCCGCCGGCGGCCGCCCTTCCCCCCGGCGTTCGGAGTAACGGTCGGTGAGATACGCGCTGGAACCGCGCGTAAGGAGCGTGAACTTGACCAGCTCCTCCATCACGTCGACGACGCGATCATAAAGCGGCCCCGGCTTCATCCGTCCGGCATCGTCGAACTCGGTATAGGCTTTCGGCACGCTCGACTGGTTCGGGATGGTGATCATGCGCATCCACCGGCCGAGCAGGCGCAAGGTGTTGACCGCGTTGAACGACTGGCTGCCGCCCGACACCTGCATCACGGCGAGCGTGCGGCCCTGGGTCGGGCGGACCCCGCCGACCTCCAGCGGAAGCCAGTCGATCTGCGACTTGATGATGCCGGTGATCGCGCCATGCCGCTCGGGCGAGCACCACACCTGCCCCTCCGACCAGAGCGACAAGGCGCGCAGTTCGGCCACCTTGGGATGGTCGGCCGGCGCGCCATCGGGCTGCGGCAGCCCGGCGGGATCGAACAGGCGCGTCTCGCATCCAAGTGCCTGCAAGAGGCGCTCGGCTTCGAGCGCCAGCAGCTTGCTGTAGGAGCGCTGCCTGAGCGAGCCATAGAGCAGCAGGATACGCGGCGCATGCGCCGGCACGGCAGGGCCGCGAAGTGCGTCAGCGATCCGCCGGTCGAGAAAGGCCGGGTCGATATTGGGCAGATCGATCATGCGCGTACGACCTCGCCGTCTTCCTTGACGAAATCGGTCGGCAGCGGGTCTGGCAGGATGGCGAGCACGACTTCCGATGGGCGGCACAGCCGCACGCCGAGCGGCGTCTCGACCAGCGGACGGTTGATCAGGATCGGATGCGCCATCATCGCATCGATCAGCGCGTCGTCACGCAATACGTCGTCCGACAGGCCGAGTTCGGCATAGGGCGTTCCCTTCTGCCGCAACAGGCCGCGCGGCGTCAGGCCGGCGGCCGCGATCAGCGCGACCAGCTTCGCCCGTGTCGGCGGGTCTTGCAGATATTCGATGATCACCGGCTCGACGCCGGTCGCCCGGATCATCGCCAGGGTATTGCGCGAGGTGCCGCAGGCCGGATTGTGGTAGATGGTGACGTCGCTCATCGCGCCTCGGCCTCCGCCAGGTCGTCGTGGATGGCCTGAAGGCGGAGGCGCAGGATCGGCATCGGGACCTCGCCATCGTTAAAGGGCAGCTCGACCAGCCTCGCGACGCGCCGTGACAGCGCGGCATGCGCGGCCTCGAACGCCGCGTCGACCCGATCATCGTCGCCCTCCACGGCGGCGGGATCGGGAAGCCCCCAATGGACCTTGACCGGATGGCCCGGCCAGATCGGGCAGATTTCGCCTGCGGCGTTGTCGCAAACGGTGATCACGACGTCGATCGGCGGCGCGCCGGGCGCGGCGAATTCGTCCCAGCTCTTCGAGCGCAGCCCATCAGTCGGATAGCCGTGCCGCGCCAGCAGACGGAGCGCGCCGGGATGCACCGCGCCCTTGGGAAACGACCCGGCGGAAAAGGCGCGGAAGCACCCCTCGCCCAGCCGGTTGATGATCGCCTCGCCCAGGATCGAGCGCGCACTGTTCCCGGTGCACAATATCAGGATGTTGATGGTCGCGGTGGTCATGTGTTGCCCGTCGCATCGCAACGGCTACGCAGCGCGACATCGGCGAGCGACGCGCAGATTTCGGGCGATCCGCCGCAGCAATCCTGCATGAGATACTCGAGTAGTGCGGTCATATCCTCATATCTCGCGCTGTAGATAACCGACCTGCCCTCGCGCCGGCTGTCGATCAGGCTGGCATGGGCCAATATCGTCAGATTGGCAGACAGGGTGTTGGGCGGCACGTCGAGCCGGCGCGCGATCTCGCCGGCGGGAATGCCCTCATGGCCCGCCTGAACCAGCATGCGAAACACGGACAATCGCCCCTGATGCGCGAGGGCGGACAGCGCGGTTACGGCGGCCTTCATTTCCATAGTTCTGCTATGGAAGAAATAAAGGCCATCGACAATACCAAGTATGGGAGTCCTATCGCATGACTTGGCCCGGAGTTCGAGCGAGCCAGCCCGGCCCAGCTTCGCAGATGCGGGAGCCGCGGGCCGATCACCTAAAAGGGCGCCACCGCTTTCGCGGCGACGCCCCTTTTTTAGGCGTTTGCCAGGATCAGAATTTTACGGAAGCTTCCAGGCCGAAGGTACGCGGCGCATTGAAGTTGCCGTAATCGCCGAGGACATTACCGATGTTGCCAGTCGCCAGAACGCCGGGCGCAGGCGCAGTGACGGTGCTTGATACGGCGCTCGTCTGCACGGCGGGCAGGCTGTTCGACGGATCGCGACGGAAGACATATTGCTTGTCGAACATGTTGCGCACCCAGAGCGACAGCGTGAGCTTGCTGCCACCCAAGCCCGGCGTGATGTCCGCCAGCGAGAGGCGGCCGTTCACGATGAACGAGGCATCATTGTGCGTCACGAACTGATCGAACGCCTGTGTCGATTGCGAGTAATTCGCATCGAGGTGAAGCTTCGCCTTGGCGCCGGCATCGTTGATCGGCAGGCTGTAATCGATCGACCCACTCGCCGCGTTGCGCGGGGTGAAGACGATATAGAATTTCTGCATTGTCGTGGTCGAGTTTCCGGTCGCAACGTTGAACGGCCCGGTGGGCACGCCAGCCACCAACGCCTGTCTGAACTCCTGATAGACGACCGGCACCGCGGGGATGTCGGTGTAGGTGTAGGCATAGGACAGGTTCAGCGTCAGACCTTCGACCGGCGCCACCGTCAGATCGGCTTCGATACCACGGATCTTGGTAGTGCCCGGCGCATTGAAGGTAACGAGGTTATTGAAGTTGCCCGTTGCGGTCGACTGGATCGTGCTGAGATCGACCTGGCTGCCCTTGCGGTTCATGATATAGCCCGCGAGATTCAGGCGGATCCGGTGATCCCAGAAATCCGTCTTCAGGCCGATCTCGTACGACTTGACGTCTTCAGGGTTGAACGCCTGATAGTTCGAAGTGCGCGAGCTGGCGCCGCCGGCGCGGTAGCCGGTCGCGTATTTGGCATAGGCGTGGATCGTCGGGCTGAAATCATAGGCGATCGTCGCCATCGGATTAAAGCGGTTCCAGGTCTTGTTCAAAGGCGCGTAGCCTGCCGCATTCGCCTTAGCCGTATCAACATCGTAGTTGACGGTGCGCGAATAGTGCAGGACGCCGCGCTTCTTGTCGCGCGTATAACGACCACCCACCGTGACGTGTAGCGCGTCATTGAGGAAGTTGCCGGTCACCTGGCCGTAGGCGGCATAGCTCTTCGACCACACTTCAGACGCGCGATCGATACCGCGGCAGCTGGGGTCGGAACCGTTGCCCGCCGGGAAGAGCGCGCCAGTGCCGCAGGGGTCAAGAACGACGAATGAATAGCCGGTCGTCTGCCCGGCGGTCGTGTAGCCGACGATCGCGTTCGAGTTCGGCGTGGCGGCGTCGTCGCTGACATGCTCGTTGAAATAATAGACGCCGGCCACATAGTCGAAGTTCGATATGGAACCAACAGCCTGGATTTCCTGGCTGAACTGATTCTGATGCAGGTCGGCGAGGCTGTAACGGCTGAAGTTGCAAGCACTGCCTGAGCACCCTGGCGCAACGACCGGTACGCGGTGTGCGCCACCGGAGTTGTCCCACTGAGTCGCCGACACGCCACGCCATGCAGTGATCGAGCGCAGCTCGATCTCGGGCGCAAGCTTCCACTTGAACGTGTTGGTGAAACCATGTGTCTTATCGATGCTCGCCTGCTGCGGAACGCCGATATCGGCGTCTTCCATCCGGGTCGCGCCGTTGACGACGACACCTGGCATCAGTGGCTTGACCGAGCCCGACACGCCGGTGAACTGGGTGCCGGGAAGACGGCATGTCGAGCTTGCGGGAATGGCGACCGGAGCCGCAGTCGTGCCGCCGTTCAATGCCCGGCAATTGTTAGGGTCATAGTTCAGCAGCTGGCTGTAGAACGGCGTGTTCTTGTCCTGCGCGACATCGTACGAGAAATCGTCCGTGATCGAGTCGGTCGGCTTCCACCGCACTGCGGCACGGAAGCCCTGACGGTCATAATAATTCCAGCCGACCGAGCCGGGCAGCGGATCCCTGGTGGTTGCGTCCTGATGCTGGATGATGCCATCAAGTTTCAGGCTGAAGCCCATGACCTCTGGCAGGTCGAGATGCCCGTCCACATTGTAAGCACCGTAATTGCCGGTGCCGGCGGTGAAACGACCGTCGAACTTACCGCTCGGCGCCTTGGCGACCATGCTTAGTGCGCCGCCTTCGGTATTGCGGCCGAACAAAGTGCCCTGTGGACCCTTGAGGACTTCGATGCGCTCGATATCGAACAGGCCGGCGTTGAGGCCGTGCTGGCGGCCGAGATAGACGCCGTCGATATAGATGCCTACGCCCTGCTCGCGGGCGGGCTGATTGGCGTCGAGCGGCACGATACCGCGGATACCGACGGTCAGCGCCGACTGGCGCGCCTCGAAGGTTGCGACGCGCAACGACGGCACAGCGCCATCGGCGAGATCATACAGGCTCTGCACATGGCGATCGGTGAGCGTGGCGCTGGACAGCACGTTGATGGCGATCGGCGTGCTCTGCAGGTTGGTCTCACGCTTGAGCGCGGTGACCACGACATCGGGAACCTGGTCCGCCGAATCGGCCGGCGCGGCCTCGGCCGGCGCAGCCTCAGCAGGTGCCGCTGCGGGCGGATCGGCAACCGGTGCAGTCGCGGCGAGGGCCGGCGACGCCGTGATGGCGAGGAGCGCGCCACCCAGCAGCAGCTGAGCGCGGAAACAGGTATTGGAACGCATGGTGTATTTCCCCTTGGTCAGGACTCGGGTCCTTGGGGAGCGCGGCTAGAGCCGGATTATGTCAGCGTTGTTACATTCACTGTAATCAAAGTGTCATAGTGCTTGTTTTTGTGCGGCGCAGCATGCTCCTTTCCGGCACGCGGCCGCAAAGCGAAAGCATCGCGGTCGGATGTCGGAAAATATTTCGCCGCGCGGCGATCATCGCCCGCCGTCAAGCCGCCCGGCAATGGTGGGCGCGACAGGGATTGAACCTGTGACCCCACCCGTGTGAAGGGTGTGCTCTACCGCTGAGCTACGCGCCCATTGCCCCGCCGCATTTCCCGCGGCCCGCAATGTCACCGTCGGCGATCCGCCAACGGAACAGGGCGGCGTCGCCGCCGCCCCTGTGTCGTTCGCCTTAGGCCAGGCGGCAAAGGCTTGTCCAGCCCCGCCACCCTGGCGACGTGCAATCAGTTCACCGCGTCCTTCAGGCCCTTGCCGGCCTTGAACTTGGGCTGGGTCGATGCCTTGATCGACATCGGCTCGCCGGTCCGCGGGTTGCGGCCGGTCGATGCCTTGCGCTTCGAGATCGAGAAAGTTCCGAAGCCGACGAGGCGAACCTCGTCCCCCTTTTTCAGCGCCGCGGAGATCACATCGAAAACTGCCTCGACCGCCTTGCTGGTGTCACCCTTGCCCAGCCCGGAGACGTCCGCGACCGATGCGATCAATTCCTGCTTGTTCATGCCCTCAGACCCCCGTGTTCTTTAAAGCTGTTCGACTGAGTCGCGGCGCGCGGCCGAAACTCCAATAAGGCGGGTCAAGCGGTCAGTGTCAAAGCAAAATGTCCGGATTCGAGCCGTCACCGACTCGAATCCAACTTCGATCAAAGCCGATTAATGGTGAACGCCGCCCCCGATCGGCGCGACGCCGGCCGGCGGCTGCGCCGCGAGGTCGTCCGCCTCGCTCCAGTCGATCGCCTCGAGCGGCGCGGTCAGCGCGAGACGCAGCACCTCGTCGACATGGCTTACCGGGATGATCGTCAGCCCCTCGCGGATATTGGCGGGAATCTCGGCGAGGTCCTTCTCGTTCTCGGCCGGGATCAGCACCGTCGTGATGCCACCGCGCAACGCGGCGAGCAGCTTCTCCTTGAGTCCGCCGATCGGCAGCACGCGACCGCGCAACGTCACCTCGCCGGTCATGGCGATGTCGCGCCGCACCGCGACTCCGGTCAGCGTCGACACGATCGAGGTGACGATGCCGATCCCCGCCGATGGCCCATCCTTGGGCACCGCGCCCTCGGGCAGATGGATATGGATGTCCTTGCGATTGAAGATGCTCGGCTTGATCCCGTAGCTCGGGCTACGCGCCTTGATGAAGCTGAGCGCGGTCTCGATCGATTCCTTCATCACGTCGCCGAGCTTGCCGGTGATCTTGGCCGCGCCCTTGCCCGGCACGGTGACGCTTTCGATCGTCAGCAGTTCGCCGCCGACCTCGGTCCAGGCGAGCCCCGTGACGGCGCCGATCTGATCGTCTTCCTCGGACAGGCCGTGGCGGAATTTCTTCACGCCGGCGAACTCGGCGATATTGTCGGGCGTGATCGTCACGCTCTCCGCCTTGCCTTCGAGAATGCGCCGCAGCGCCTTGCGCGCGAGCTTGGCGATCTCGCGCTCCAGCGTGCGCACGCCGGCCTCGCGGGTATAGCCCTGGATCAGCGCGCGCAGGCCCGCCGTGGTGAGGACGAACTCGCCGTCCTTCAGGCCATGCGCCTCGATCTGCTTGGCGATCAGGTGGCGCTCGGCGATCTCGACCTTCTCATCCTCGGTATAGCCTTCGAGCCGGATGATCTCCATCCGGTCGAGCAGCGCCTGGGGCAGGTTAAGCGTGTTCGCGGTGGTGACGAACATGATGTCCGACAGGTCGAGGTCGATCTCGAGATAATGGTCCTGGAACTTGCTGTTCTGCTCCGGGTCGAGCACCTCGAGCAGCGCCGAGGCGGGGTCGCCGCGGAAATCCTGGCCGAGCTTGTCGATCTCGTCGAGCAGGAACAGCGGGTTCGACGCGCCGGCCTTTTTCAAATTGGTGACGATCTTGCCGGGCAGGGAGCCGATATAGGTTCGCCGGTGGCCGCGGATCTCGGCCTCGTCGCGCACACCGCCGAGCGACTGGCGCACGAACTCGCGGCCGGTCGCCTTGGCGATCGACTTGCCGAGGCTGGTCTTGCCGACGCCGGGCGGGCCGACGAGGCACAGGATCGGCCCCTTCAGCCTGTTGGTGCGCGCCTGTACCGCGAGATATTCGATGATCCGGTCCTTGACCTTCTCCAGCGCATAATGGTCCTCGTCGAGCACCGCCTGCGCCGCCGCGATATCCTTTTTCAGCTTCGACTTCTTGCCCCAGGGCAGGCCGAGCAGCACGTCGAGATAATTGCGCACCACCGTGGCCTCGGCCGACATCGGCGCCATGGTCTTCAATTTCTTCAGCTCGGCGGTCGCCTTGGTGCGTGCTTCCTTGGACAGCTTGAGCGTCGCGATCTTCTGGGTCAGCTCGGCGATCTCGTCGCCCTCGCCTTCCTCACCCTCATTGCCCAGCTCGCGCTGGATCGCCTTCAGCTGCTCGTTGAGATAATATTCGCGCTGCGTCTTCTCCATCTGGCGCTTGACGCGGCTCTTGATCTTCTTCTCGACCTGCAACACGCCGAGCTCGCCCTCCATGAAGGCGAACACCATCTCCAGCCGCTTGGCCGGATCGGCCTCGACCAGCAGCGCCTGCTTGTCGGACACCTTGATCGCGATATTGCCGGCGACCGCATCCGCCAGACGCGACGCATCCTCGATCTCGCCAAGCTGCACCGCCGTCTCGGCCGGAAGCTTGCGGTTCAATTTGGCGTAATTCTCGAACTGGTCGACCACCGAGCGCATCAACGCAGCGGTCTCATGGCTCGCCGCTTCGAGTTCGGTCTCGCCCTGCTCGCCTTCCAGCATCGTCACATCGGCGACGAGATAGCCGTCCCTGGCGGTGATCGCCTCGAGCTGGGCGCGCAGCTTGCCCTCGACCAGCACGCGCACCGTGCCGTCGGGCAGCTTGAGCAATTGCAGCACCGTGGCGGTGACGCCGATGTCATAGAGGTCGTCGCGGTCCGGGTCGTCCTCCGCCGGATCGAGCTGGGCAACGAGGAAAATTTCCTTGTCGGCGGCCATCGCGGCTTCCAGCGCCGCGACCGACTTGTCGCGGCCGACGAACAGCGGCACGATCATGTGCGGGAAGACGACGATGTCGCGTAGCGGCAGAACGGGGTAGGTGTTGGTCATGCGAACTCCGGGGACGCCTGAACGCGGCGCCGATTGTCCCTTATATGGTGTTGGTAACGCTTCCATCAATCGCCGCGCGATTTTGATGGGCGCGGCAGCGTTTTCGGCCCTTCCCGCGGCCGCCCGCCCGTTCGCCGACCCCGTCGCGCGCGCCCGCGCGGCGATGGGCGGGAGCGCGCTGCTCGCCAGGGTCAGGGCGATCGGCTGGACCGGCACCGCGCGCGTGGTCACCGCCGGCCGCGCGCTGGAACTCGGCGTCGAGACGCGCGTCGAGCCATTTATCCGCGCCCGTTCCGATACATGGCTGATCGAGGAGGGGCGGGTCGAGAAGCGCACGCTGATGGTCGAGGGCAATGACGCCTTTGTCGTGTTCAAGGGCCGGCAGGTTCCGCTGCCGGCGCCGCAGGCCGCGCATGAGCGCCAGCAATTCGGCATTTACGGCCATATGCTGCTCGCCGGCATCGCCATCGCGCGCGGCAACGTCATCGCCTCGGCCAAGGCGGGTTACCCCGAGGCCTTGCTGGCGCTCGGCCGCGACGGCATGCCCGCCACCGCCGCCTATGTCGTCGATTCGCCCGATTCGACCGGCACGATTCGCGAACGCTTCAGCTTTTCCGGCAGCGTCAGCGACCAGGGCCTGCGCTGGCCGCAGCGCATCGCCATCACGCAGAACGGCAAGCCGTTCTTCGCACTGGCGATCGACGACCTGATGGTGGAACTGTCCACGACATGATCCGCCTGCTGCTCGCCCCCGCTTTGTTGACACTCACCGCGGCGTCGCTGCCCGGCAAGGGCGAGCCCGCGATCACGCCGCAGACTGCGCGCTCGGGCGGACCGATCGACCCCGATCAGGCCAGGCTGCGCTTCGACGCCGCCGACCTGCGCTTCGACGTGCTGCCGGAGACCGAGACGCTCAACGGTATCGCGATCCTCAGCTTCACCGCGAAAGCGCCGCTCGACCGGCTGGTGATCGATCTCGACCATAATCTCGGGCCGAGCGCGGTGGCGATCGATGGCGTCGCGTTGCCGCCTTCCGCCTTTGCCAATCCCGATGGCCGGTTGATCATCACCCTGCCCCGCCGCCTTGCGACCGGCGATCATGTCACCGCGACGATCAGCTATGGCGGCACGCCGCATGTCGCGGTCAAGGCACCGTGGGACGTCGGCATGGTATGGTCGAAGACGCCGGACGGCCGCACCTGGTTCGCCACCACCTCCGAGGCCGATGGCTGCGACATCTTCTGGCCGTGCCTCGACTTCCCGACCGGCGAACCGGAGGTGGTCAATCTGCACGTCACCGTGCCCGCCGGTCTCAAGGTACCCTCCAACGGCGTGCTGCTCGGCGTCGATACGCTGTCGGATGGCCGCACGACGTGGAACTGGCGGGTCAAACACCCCAACACCTACGCCATCGCGCTCAATGTCGGCCCCTATGAGGTGATCTCGGGTAATTACCGGAGCCGCTACGGCAACACGATCCCGATGTTCTACTGGTACCTGCCGGGCGAGGAAGCCAAGGCGAAAGCGCTGTTTGCCGAATTCGCCCCGACGCTCGATTTCTTCGAAAGCACGATCGGCCCCTATCCGTTCGGCGACGAGAAGGTCGGCGTGGTCGAGACGCCGCATCTCGGCATGGAGCACCAGACGATCAATGCCTATGGCAATGAGTATAAAAAGGCGCCCGAGGGGTTCGACTGGCTGTTCCAGCACGAATTCGCCCATGAATGGTTCGGCAACCAGCTGACCGCCAGCGACTGGGACGATTACTGGCTGCACGAGGGCTATGCCGAATATATGCAGCCGCTCTATGGCCGTTGGCGCGAGGGCGAGGCGCGCTATGCGACGATGCTCGACGACCAGCGCAACAAGATTCTCAACCTCAGGCCGATGGTTTCGGGGCACAGTCGCACCGAGGAGGAGGTTTACGAGCTCGACAAGGGCGGACCCGGCCAGGACATCTATTACAAGGGCGCGTGGATGCTCCACACGCTCAGGAACCTGATCGGCGACCGCGCCTTTCGCGATGTCACCCGGCTGGCGGTCTATGGCCGGATCGATCCCCGGCCGGGCAATTTCCGCCCGCGCTATGCCACCACGGCGGAATATGAGCATATCGTCCGCCGCGTGACCGGGCGGGATCTGGGCTGGTTGTTCGACGTCTATCTGCGCCAGGCGACCTTGCCGGAACTGATCGAAACGCGGCGCGGCAACCGGCTCGACCTGCGCTGGCAGGCGCCGGGCGGTCATCCCTTCCCGATGCCGGTCGAGGTGCAGGTCGACGGCCGCCTCCTTCGCCTGGCGATGACCGGCGGGATTGGCAGCCTGATCGTGCCGCGCGGCGCGCATATCGTCACCGACCCGTTCGCCCGGATCCTCAAGCGCTCGCGCGCTATTGAGGAATATCAGGCGTGGAAGGACGAGCAGGCGCGCAAGGCGGCACCGAAATAAGTGTATGGTATAGATAACACGCCAGGCTTATGGGGGGAACATGTCGGAGATCTTCAAGGTACATCCGGTGGGCTGGCCCGGCGCTGCCGCCTTCGTGCTCGGTATGCTGGTCTTCTTCGCTACCGTGATCATGGCGCGGCTGCGCGCCGGCAAGAATCCGAAGGTGCCCAATGCCGGCAAGGCAAGCATCACCTGGCTGTGGATCGTCGTACAGGGAATGGGCATCGGCGCCGTCGGCATGGGCCGGGTCGATATCCTCACCACCCCGCCGACCCCCGCGATGTTCGCCCGGGGGCTGATCGTGCTCGCGCTGATGCTCTGCGCGGTCTGGCTGTTCGATTCCTCGTCACGCACCATGGGCAGAAACTGGAGCCTGGTCGCGCGCACCCGCAGCGACCACAGCCTCGTCCAGACCGGCCCGTTCGCGCTGGTCCGCCACCCGATCTATGTCGCGCTGTTCCTGTTCATGGTCGCCATGGCGATCGCTTATGGCCATGGCCGCAACCTCGTGGTCGGCGTGCCGCTGTTCGCGCTCGGCACCTGGATGCGCATCCGCCACGAGGAGCGCCTGCTGCGCGCGATGTTCGGGGCAGAATATGATGCCTATGCCGCGCGGGTTAAGCGCTTCGTTCCGGGTATCTTCTAGGCGATCCATAACCGTCCCCCCCGGCTTGTTCGGGGGTCCACCGTGCCCGGTGAGAAGCGGCCGGTGCGTTCGCGGGACAGTGGATGCCGGAACAAGTCCGGCATGACGGGCGGGGTTATTTGTGCGCCTCCCGCCACATCGACCAGAAACGCGGCCCGTCCTTCGCGATGCGCCAGTCGCCCAGCACCTCGAAACCCAGCGCACGGTAGAAGCCGAGATTCCGTTCGGTCGCCGTCTCCAGATAGGCCGGCAGCCCGGACCCGGCGATCCGCTCCAGCCCGGCGCGCACCGCGGCGCCACCCAGACCCCGGCCCTGCGCGGCCGGATCGCAGCCCGCGATGTGCAGATACCAGTAATCGCCGCGCGGGAAATGCAGGTCGATCGCGTTCGACACCGCCAGTGCCCGGCCGAGCGCCGTCCCGAACGTGCCGATCATCGGCAGCGCCTGGCGCAGCACGTGCCAATAGGTCGTTCGCGTGCGCCCCGGACCGCGCCACAAGGTCGCCGCCTCGCCACCGGCGGTCACCAGCCGCATGCCGTCGGCATCCTCGTCGAACAGCAACGCGAACAGCCGCGGCAGCTTGCGCGCCCGCACCGCAGGGTCAGGGAAGATGTACCCAATCGCCGGATCGTCGGCGAAAGCACGGGCGAGCATCGCGGCGATCCGCGCCCGGTCGGCATTGCCGGCGACGCGGATCGAGGGGCTGTCGGTCACCGTGCAGCGTTACGCCGCGCCGGTGCCGGTCTTCTCTTTCTTGGCATAGACGCGGATCGGTTCCTTGCGGCCGTCGATCACGTCCTTGTCGATCATCACCTCGTCGATCGAGTCCATGCCTGGCAGGTCGAACATCGTGTCGAGCAAGATGCCTTCGAGGATCGAGCGCAGCCCGCGCGCGCCGGTCTTGCGATCGATCGCCTTCCTGGCGACCTGCACCAGCGCGTCATCGGTGAAGCCGAGCTTGACCGACTCCATGTCGAACAGCTTCTGATACTGTTTGACCAGCGCGTTCTTCGGCTCGGTCAGGATCGTCACCAGCGCCGGCACGTCGAGATCCTCCAGCGTGGCGATCACCGGCAGACGGCCGACGAATTCGGGAATCAGGCCGAACTTGAGCAGATCCTCGGGCTCGACCGACTTCAAGGTCTCGCCGGTGCGGCGCTCTTCCGGTGCGGCGACATAGGCGCCGAAACCGATCGACTTGCCCTGCAGGCGGTCGCCGATGATCTTTTCCAGGCCTGAGAACGCACCGCCGCAGATGAACAGGATGTTGGTCGTGTCGACCTGCAGGAATTCCTGCTGCGGATGCTTGCGCCCGCCCTGTGGCGGCACCGAGGCGGTGGTGCCCTCCATCAGCTTGAGCAACGCCTGCTGCACGCCCTCGCCCGACACGTCGCGCGTGATCGAGGGATTCTCCGCCTTGCGGCTGATCTTGTCGATCTCGTCGATGTACACGATGCCACGTTGCGCCCGCTCGACATTGTAATCCGAGGCCTGGAGCAGCTTGAGGATGATGTTCTCGACATCCTCGCCGACATAGCCGGCCTCGGTCAGCGTCGTGGCATCGGCCATGGTGAAGGGCACGTCGAGGATGCGGGCCAGCGTCTGGGCGAGCAAAGTCTTGCCGCAGCCGGTCGGCCCGACGAGCAGGATGTTCGACTTGGCGAGCTCGACATCGGCGCCCTTCTGGCCGTGGTTGAGGCGCTTGTAATGGTTGTGCACCGCGACCGAGAGGACGCGCTTGGCGCGCTTCTGGCCAATGACGTAATCGTCCAGCACGTCGCAGATTTCCTGCGGCGTCGGCACGCCACCATCCTTTTTGGAGACCAGGGCTGACTTGGTCTCCTCACGGATGATGTCGTTGCACAGCTCCACGCACTCGTCGCAGATGAAGACCGTGGGGCCGGCGATCAGCTTGCGCACCTCATGCTGCGACTTGCCGCAGAAGGAACAATAGAGCGTGCTTTTCGAATCGCCGCCGCTGAGCTTCGTCATTCAAACCTTCCTTCGCACACCCGGAAGAGGCACGCTGTTACAGGGGCGCATCCTAGACCGCCCGGCTTACATCCGACAATCGACAAAATGTTGTTAGTCGAACAGCCTCAATATCGCGTTTACGCGCTCGGCAAAGCCGGCTGTCCGGATTCATCGGACACCGCCGGCCGCTTGTCGAACACCTCGTCGATCAGGCCGAACTCCTTGGCCTCATGCGACGACAGGAACTTGTCGCGATCCATCGCATGCTCGATCTCGCCGATCGGCTTGCCGGTATATTCGGCGTAGAGCTCGTTCATGCGGTGACGGATGCGCAGGATCTCGCGCGCCTGGATCTCGATATCGGACGCCATGCCCTGTGCCCCGCCCGAGGGCTGGTGGATCATGATCCGCGCATTGGTCAGCGCGACGCGCATGCCCGGCTCGCCGGCGCAGAGCAGGAAGCTGCCCATCGAAGCGGCCTGGCCGATGCAGACGGTGCCGACGCGCGGGCGGATATATTTCATCGTGTCATGGATCGCCATGCCCGCCGTGACGACGCCGCCCGGCGAGTTGATGTACATGTAGATGTCCTTCTTCGGGTTCTCGGACTCGAGGAAGAGCAACTGGGCGGTGATGACCGAGGCCATATGGTCCTCGACGCCGCCGGTGACGAAGATGATGCGCTCGCGCAGCAGCCGCGAATAGATGTCGAAGCTGCGCTCGCCGCGGTTCGACTGCTCGATCACGATCGGCACGAGGCCGGCCTGGGTCTGGTGCAGGCCAAGCCCGGCCTGGGTCAGGGGGCTGGAGAAATCGCCGGTCTCGAACGGATTGTGCATGTGAAATTCTGGTCCTTATGCCCCGTGGATGCGCCT
>Ga0068858_100000540_pt1 | contig 39342 bp, 30 predicted proteins | sample KBSSwiS12_FD_66589 | JGI IMG/M metagenome (GOLD analysis project Ga0068858, IMG submission 66589) | Switchgrass rhizosphere microbial communities from Kellogg Biological Station, Michigan, USA - KBS Switchgrass S1-2 | ecosystem: Host-associated > Plants > Roots > Rhizosphere > Soil ... | reverse complement strand
ACCGCTGAAGAACTGCGGGGCGCCGCATTCATCGACACCAATGTGGCCTTCCTCGTGCGCGTAGATCGCGCCCCAGGGCGGGCTCAGCGTGGCGAGGCTCAATGAGTTCGCGGCTGTCCCGGTAGTGACCGCGAACGCGCGTACCTGCGTTCCGAAGAACTTGCCGAGAACCTCATCGAGGCGCTCGGTCCACGGGTCATCACCATACGCAATCGTATGTCCCTGGTTGGCTTCACCGATCGCAGCGAGAATTTCCGGCGCGGCCGTGGCCGTGTTGTCACTGTAGAAACGCATAGCCGTATCTTCCGGGGTTCGGGGTCAGTCGTAGCGCCACTTGAACGACCAGGCGCCCAATGTAAGAAATACCAGTGCGGTCACGCCGAGGTACATGAGGTCGGTGCTGATTTGGGGCAAGCCCGCACCGTCAATCATGACGGCTCGGGCCGCATTCAGGACATGGGTCAATGGGAAGAGGCTGGCGACCCATTGCACCCATCGGGGCGAGCCCTCCAGCGAGTACCAGACGCCCGATAGCAACATCATCGGCCAGGTCAGCAGGTTCAAGAGGCCGCCGACGACTTCTTCGCTCGAGAAGCGTGCCGCTATGGTGAGGCCCATTGCCACCATCGACAGGGCGCCCAACAGGCCGACCAGGATGACCAGCAGAATGCTGCCGGCGCGTTGGAAGTGGATGATTGTCCCGATCCCCACGTACAACACGGTCGTCACGAAGAGGATCAGCACCAGGCGCGAGAGGACCTGCGCCGTGAGAAACTCGAACGCGGTCAGCGGCGTTGCATGCAGGCGCTTGAGAAAGCCGCTTTTACGATATCGCAGCACGACGTAGCCCACGCCGAAGAGGCAGCTGAACATCATGTTCATACCGAGGATGCCGGGGAACAGGTAGTCCACATACCGCACGGCCGCTCCTGTCACGGGTTCGCGTTGCACGCCGGCAGCCGATGCGAGAAGCAGCTTCTCAACTATGTAGCCCTTGGGCGAGTCCGTGTTGACCCAATAGCGGGGTGCGCCATGCAGGTCGAGCAACAGGTCGATCTGCTGGTGCGTCACTTTGTGCAGGCCCGTGCCCTGATCGGTGATGGGCACAAACTCGACATAGCGCTCACTGAGGAACGGGTGTGCCTGTTTGTCGATGACGGCGGCAATGACACCCACCTTGAAGAACGGCCGTTCCTTGCCCCCGAATATGAAGCTCATGCCGATCACGAGCGCGATTGGCATGAGCAATGAGAAAATCATCGTCCTGCGATCGCGCACGAATTCGAGGTTGCGGGCATGCCAGACGGCGGCAAGTCGCTTGATCACGCGCGCAGCTCCTTGCCGGTGAGCTCGAGAAACAAATCTTCGAGATTCGCCGGGCGGATGCGCAGGTTGGCCAGGGGTACGCGCGCGTCAATCAGCAGTCGCAACGTTGCGTCGAGATCGGCGGTCGTGATTTCGGTGCGCTCGGCAACATCGATGATCCGCAACGGCAGGCTCCGCGCGCTGTCCGGGAAGTCCCGTCGCGGCAGCTCCAGCATCACTTCTTCGAAGTGCTCCTGCAGCAGGCGACGAGGTGGGCCTTGCGCAATGATGCGACCCCGATCGACGATGGCGATCTCGTCGCACAGCAGCTCCGCTTCTTCCATGTAATGGGTGGTGAGTATGATGGTCTTCCTGCGCGCCTTGATGGACTGAATGAGCTCCCAGAAATTGCGCCGCGCCTGCGGATCGAGACCGGTCGTGGGCTCATCCAGGAACAGCACCTCGGGGTCATTCACCAGCGCGATGGCGAGCAGCAGTCGCTGAAGCTGTCCACCTGAAAGCTTGCGATTGTCACGGCTCTCCAGCTTTTCCAAGGCGCACATGCGGATGACTTCATCGACGCTCAGGCCGTGCGCATACAGGCCGCGGAACAAAGTAATGCTCTGGCGGACAGTGAGAAAATCCTGCAGGGACGTTTTCTGGAACAGAATTCCCGCTCGTTCGCGGAAACGCTGATCGAGCGGCGCTCCGCGATAGCGCACTTCTCCGGAGGTCGCTTCGAGAATGCCCTCCATGATTTCAATGGTCGTGGTCTTGCCGGCGCCGTTCGGACCGAGCAGGCCGAAGCAGATGCCTTCAGGCACGGCCAATGAGAGGCCATCGACGGCCGTCACGTTGGGGTACTGCTTGATGAGATTGCGGACTTCGAGAATGGGTTCGTTCACGCGGGGCGATGCTAGCGGAACATCGTGTACGCGTGCATCATCTGAACTGTGCTAGGCATGGTTACGTCTCAGTTGCCGTTGTGGTCCGACAAGGACGCTGCCCACGGATGGGTCGTTCGCGAGAGCAATCGCGCACGTCGTCTCACTGTGCGTGTGTTCCACACCGGTCGTGTGGAAGTAGTCGTTCCGTCGCGGACATCTGCACTTACTGTCGAACGCTTCGTGGAAAGGCACCGCACCTGGATCGAGCGCAAGCGCGAAGAGGCGCGAGCACGCGCAGTCCCCGCGGCGCCATTCCCCCCAGCGCAAATCGATCTTGCGGCTTGTGGCGAGGTGTGGCGAATCCATCTCACCGGAGTTGGTAAGCGCCTGCGCCTGAAACCCATCGGTGATCGGTTCCTGGCTCTCGAGGGTGATACGAGTGACAGTCGCGCCGTGCGGCAGTTGCTGCGGCGCTGGTTGTCCGATCGAGCCACGGAAGTCCTCGGACCCATGCTGTATACCCTGGCCCGCGAGCTGGGATTCGACTTCGAGCGGGTGCTGATCCGGCGCCAGCGCAGCCGCTGGGGCAGTTGCTCGACTCGTGGCACGATCAGCCTCAACTGCTGTCTGATGTTTCAGCGCCCCCAGGTGGTGCGCTACCTCATGATCCACGAGCTGTCCCATACCGAGCAGATGAATCACTCACGGCGCTTCTGGCAGATCGTCGGGCGTCATTGTCCTGAGTACCGGCGGCTCGATCGCGAGCTGCTGGATGGCTGGCGGCGCGTTCCATCCTGGGTCTTCGCCGAGGACCCGGCATGAGCGGGAAGGTCGATCTCACGAACGAGGCGATTCACTGGGAGCTCGGCTCATCCCTCTCGTACGGTGAGTATCTGCAGCTCGACAAGATTCTCGATGCGCAGAAGCCACTGACGTACGAGCACGATGAGATGATGTTCATTATCGTCCATCAGTCCTCGGAGCTGTGGATGCGGCTCATGCTTCATGAGCTGCGCGGTGTGCTCGAGTGTGTGCGGCGTGATGACCTCGATCCGTCGTTCAAGATGCTTGCTCGAGTCACCCACGTGCAGACGCAGCTGATCGCGACCTGGGACGTGTTGTCCACCATGACACCGTCCGAGTACTCGGCGTTTCGCAACGCTCTGGGACGATCCTCGGGATTCCAGTCCGTTCAGTACCGGATGCTGGAGTTCATGCTCGGAAACAAACACCCGCAGATGGTCGATGTTCACAAGCGGGATCCACAGGCGCACGCCGCGTTGCAAAGCACGCTGGAAGCACCATCGCTGTACGACGAAGTGTTGCGGCTCCTGAGTCGGCGCGGCTACGGGATCCCGGAAGACTACCTGACCCGCGATTTCAAGGACCCGTACGTCGCGAGCAAACAGGTGGCCGGCGCTTGGCTGGGCGTTTATCACAATGCCGAAAAAGATTGGGATCTGTACGAGTTGGCCGAGCGGCTGGTGGATCTCGACCAGAAATTCCAGTTGTGGCGCTGCCATCACCTGAAGACGGTGGAACGAATCATTGGCTACAAGCCCGGCACCGGTGGCACCGGTGGCGTCTCTTATCTCGCCAAGGCACTCGAGCTGAAGTTTTTCCCGGAGTTGTGGACCATCCGGACGTCCATGTAAAACGAAATTGCCGCTGGCAGCTTACTGCCAGTGAGCCGCGGTCGGTACGCCCAGCCGCTTCGCCGCGCGCCGGGCCGACGCTGAGGCATTTACCAGCAGCGGTTGATCTGCCAGACGCATGTGGTCGAGGTCGCTTCCTGCGTTGCCATACGCGGCCGTAACGGCGCCGGGGTGCGCCTTGCGTAGCGCGTCGAAGCAACGGGTCTTCTCGGTACCCCGACGATTAGGTGTGGTCAGGTGTCCATCCAGACGATCACCGTCCCACTGAACGCCCGTGCAGATTACTTCGTCGAATCCCAGGGCGGCACCGAATGCCGGCACGTAAAGGTCGGTGCTCGCGCTCATCAATACGAGCCGCGCGCCTTCGCGGCGGTGCTGCTCAATGTGCGCAAGTGCGTCGGCGAATACACCACCCGCGAGCACTGACGGGACAAACTTCGAAGTGTAGGCCTGCACCTTCGCGCGTGTTTGACCACGCAGAGTAGAGCGGATGAACGCCTGTTTGACGTCTCCGTGGTCACGCAACCGTAGAACAAACAAAAGGACGGTCCAGAAGAGGCAGAGCATGCCCAGATATTTCCTGGGCGCGCTCATCGGGAAACCCATCACGTACGGTAGAAGCGTATCGCGATGGGTAATGGTCCCGTCCAGGTCGAAGACGGCCAATTGCACCGGGCCGGCAGCGGCTCGACTGTGGCCCGGTGCGGTCGTCGTCAGGCGGCCTTTCCTGGGGCCGCGAGCTGACGAAGCACGTACTGCAGAATTCCACCGTGCCGGTAGTATTCACGTTCCTTCGGCGTGTCGATACGCACACGCGCCTTGAAGTTGATCGCCTTCCCACCCTCCGGAGGAGTTGCGGTCACCGAGACTTCCTTTGCATCACCGACCGTCAGACCACTGACGTCGAATACTTCGCGGCCTGTCAGACCGAGTGATTGGGCGTTCTGGCCGGGCAGGAACTGCAATGGCACGACGCCCATGCCGATGAGGTTGGAGCGGTGGATGCGCTCGAAGCTTTCGGCGATGACAGCCTTGACGCCCAACAACATCGTGCCTTTCGCCGCCCAGTCGCGGGAAGAGCCGGTGCCGTACTCGCGGCCCGCGAGGATCACGAGCGGGGTGCCTTCCTTCTTGTACTTCATCGCGGCGTCGTAGATCGAGGTCTGCTCATTGCTGGGCAGGTGAATCGATACGCCGCCTTCCACACCCGGAACCAACAGGTTGCGCAGGCGGATGTTGGCGAACGTGCCGCGCATCATGACTTCATGGTTGCCACGGCGCGCGCCGTAGGAGTTGAAGTCGACCGGTTGCACGCCCTGTTCGACGAGATATTTCGCGGCGGGGCTGGTCTTCGAGATGTTGCCGGCGGGCGAGATGTGATCCGTCGTGACCGAGTCGCCGAGCACCGCGAGCGCGCGGGCGCCCTTGATGTCCGACAGCGTCCCCGGGGTCATTGTCATGCCCTCGAAATAGGGCGGGTTCTTCACGTAGGTGGATTTTGCATCCCACGTGTAGCGCTTGCCCTGGGGGACCTTGATGCTCGTCCAGTTCTCATCACCGGTAAACACGCTGGCGTAGCTCTTCTGGAACATCTGCGAGTCGATGGACCGGGTCAGCGCTTCCTGCACTTCCTGATCGCTCGGCCAGATGTCGGCGAGCATCACGGGTTTGCCGTCCGTACCGGTGCCAATCGGCTCCGTGGTGAGATCGATGTCCAGGGTGCCCGCGATCGCATAGGCCACGACGAGCGGCGGAGAGGCCAGGAAGTTCATCTTCACTTCGGGGTGCACGCGGCCCTCGAAGTTGCGGTTGCCTGACAGCACCGAGCAGGCGGTGATGTCACCGGCTTTGACCGCAGCTGAGATCTCCGGCTTCAACGGGCCTGAGTTGCCGATGCAGGTGGTGCAACCGTAGCCCACGACATCGAATCCCAATGCCGCCAGGTCGCCGAGCACGCCGGCCTTCGTGAAGTAATCAGTCACCACGCGCGAGCCGGGAGCGAGGCTGGTCTTGACCCACGGCTTCGAGGTGAGTCCCTTCGCCACGGCCTTGCGGGCCAACAGGCCCGAGCCGATCATCACTGACGGGTTCGAGGTGTTGGTGCAGCTCGTGATGGCGGCGATCAGAACCGCGCCGTCCTTCAGCTCAAAGGTCTTGCCGTCGAGAGTCGCGGTTGCAACGCCCCTGGCGCTCGGATTCTTCGCCGCGCGCTCCTCGGCGGTCTTCTTGCCGTTTGTCTCATAGACAGACTTGGCCTTCTGCAGCGGCACGCGATCCTGCGGGCGGCGCGGGCCGGCGAGGCTGGGCTCGACGGTGCTGAGATCGAGCTCCAACACATCGGTGTAGACGGCAGGCTGGTCGCCGTTGTTGCGCCACATGCCCTGGTGCTTCGCGTAGGCGCTCACCAGGTCGATGCGCTCGCGCGGACGGCCCGACAGCTCGAGGTAGCGGATGGTCTCATCATCAATCGGGAAGATGCCGCACGTGCTGCCGTATTCCGGCGCCATGTTGGCAATCGTCGCGCGATCGGCGAGCGGCAGGTTGGCCAGGCCGTCACCGAAGAATTCAACAAACTTGTCCACCACGCCCTTCTTGCGGAGGATCTCCACGACCGTCAGGACCAGGTCGGTGGCGGTCGCGCCGGGCTTCAACTTGCCGTTCAGGCGGAAGCCGATGACCTGCGGAATCAACATCGTGACCGGCTGGCCGAGCATGGCGGCTTCGGCTTCGATGCCACCGACACCCCAGCCCAACACCCCGAGACCGTTGATCATCGTGGTGTGGGAGTCCGTGCCGACGAGAGTGTCGGGATAGGCCCGTGGCTTGCCGTCAACTTCACCGTCGAATATCACGCGTCCCAGGTACTCGAGATTGACCTGGTGCACGATGCCGGTGTTCGGGGGAACCACCTTGAAGTTGCGGAACGCGGTCTGGCCCCAGCGCAAAAATGAATAGCGCTCGCCGTTGCGTCCGAATTCGATTGCCGTGTTGGCTGCGAGGGAGTTGGATTTGCCGTATTCATCGACCTGCACGGAGTGATCGATCACCAGTTCGGCGGGAGCGAGGGGATTCACCCGCTCGGCATCGCCACCCAGCTTGACGATCGCATCGCGCATTGCGGCAAGGTCGACGACGCAGGGGACTCCGGTGAAGTCCTGGAGAATCACGCGTGCGGGCGTGAATGCGATTTCGTAGGACGGGGTTGCGGCCGGATCCCAGTTCAGCAGCGCATCGATGTCCGCCCGGGTGACGTTGACACCGTCTTCGAAGCGCAGGAGATTTTCCAGCAGAATTTTCAGGGAGTAGGGGAGTCGCGCTACTTTGTCCTTGGGAAGAGCCGCGAGGCTCCAGATGTCGTAAGTGCGACCGCCACTATTGAGTGTCGTCCGCGCGTTGAAGCTGTTCGTCATGGATACTCCCGTAACCCTAAAAAAGCGCGGCGAATTATATAGAGTTCGCTACGCCGCCGCTTGTTGCTCCGACGTAGAATGTACGTACTCGATCACAGCGCCACCGAGACAGCGGTCATTTTCGTAAGCGACCGCGTACTGACCGGGCGTGACTGCTCGCTGAGGCGCATCGAAAAGGATGCGAGCCGTGCCGTCGGCTTTAGGCTCGAACGTCGCCACCTGGTCTACTTGCCGGTAACGTACTTTGACAGTGCAACGGAATGGTGCGGTTCTCGCGTCCACCAGCCAATGCATCGGTCCGGTCGTCAGTGAAGAACTTCGCAACAGCGGATGGTCGTGACCCTGCACCACAATGAGTGCGTTGCGCGCGCCATCCTTGGCTGCCAGATACCAGGGCTGCTCCAGGCGTCCGCGCTTGCCGCCAATATGCAGGCCTTCGCGCTGACCCAGGGTGTAGAAGGCCAGTCCCTGATGAGTTCCCAGAACCTCGCCTTCGGCTGATTCGATCGGTCCGGGACGCTGCTCGAGAAACTGGCTGAGGAACTCACGGAAAGGGCGCTCGCCAATGAAGCAGATGCCCGTGCTGTCCGGCTTGTCATACACCGGTAATCCAGCGCGCCGCGCGCGCTCGCGTACAGCGCTCTTTTCGATCTCACCGAGCGGCATCAGCGTCTGGGAGAGATGTTCGGTCGCTACTGCATGCAGGAAGTAGCTCTGGTCTTTGCTGCCGTCCAGAGCCTTATGCAGCTCCACGCCTCGTGGCCCGTGGATGATCCGTGCGTAGTGGCCGGTGGCGAAACGCGAGGCCCCCAGCCTTCTTACGTAGCGGAGAGCCACACCAAACTTGATCTCGCGATTGCATAGAACATCCGGATTGGGTGTCCGGCCGGCACGCTGCTCGCTGAGAAAGTACTCAAAGACTCGTGCCTTGTACTCGGCGGCGAAGCTCACCCGGTGCAGGGGAATATCGAGCTCGCGGGCGATTGCGCGCGCATCCTGGAAGTCCTGTGCGGATGTACAGTAACCGTCGTCGTCTTCCCAGTTACTCATGAAGAGCCCCTGGACCGCCCAGCCTTGCTCCTTGAGGAGAAGAGCCGCGACGGCGGAATCCACCCCGCCAGATAGGCCGACGATAACGGATCTGTCCATCAGACACTTACCGCAGTTACTGCATGTGCAGTCTGAAGATTCAGATGACCCACCGACGTGATTGGCTGACGCTTACCGTCCAAATAGTCCTCGATACAGCGCATGACGAGCGGACTGCGCAGGCGCTCGCCGCGTTTCTGTAGATCCGTCCGGGACAACCAATGGGTCCCCACGATGCCGTGATCAAGGGGCTGTCCTGCCTGGTGATCGTCCACAGTGCCACTGAATGCGAAGCGCATCGTTGCCACGCCACTCTCAGGGCTTCGCCAGAGATATACGCCGATCAATGACTTGGGCTCGAAACGCCATGCAGTTTCTTCGCGGGTTTCGCGGACGACGGCCTTGATCAAAGACTCGCCTTGCTCAACATGACCCGCGGGCTGGTTGAAGACGAGGCGCTCATTGATCCGTTCTTCGACTACGAGGAAGCGACCGTCCGTTTCAGCGATTGCGGCGACGGTGATTTCGGGCGGGCGGGCAGCGGACATGCCCTCAATTATAAATGGATCAGCCGCGTCGAGCGACGCGCAACCCTTGATCTACAGCACTGGCGTTCCAGACGCTGTCGAACTCCTGCAAATACAGGCGTGCGACGGGAGGATTGTTGACGTCAGCTATGCCATCCCAAGTGTCCGCACGCATGCGGTACATGATGGCCCGATCATCAGCGATCAGATAAGCCGACGCACGCTGTGGAGCTTGAGCGGCAACGTAGCGAATGTCGATGCAGCTCGAGAGGCGGCGGCCCATGGAAACGAAGCGGTTGCTGTCGCGCATGACACGCGTGGGCTCGGACAACAACACGCGCACCTTGGAGAAGCTGTGCGTGAGAACAAAGTGTTTGATGACTTCGAGGAAAGAGGTCTGATCGTACAGGTCGGGTTCCAGATCGGGGGTATAGATGGAAATGAGGCGGCGGGCGCTGCCGGCGATCTCGTTGACCGCGGCCCGGACCTCCGGAAGTGTCGTGAGTACACTCAGTGTTTCCGTCCCCTGGCGGGTGTTGGATCGTGAGTCCACCCGACCGGCGGATTCGGGTGTATAGCGCGCATTCTGCATCTGCGCGAGCGTACTGTTTAAGTCAAATTCCCCGATTATGTCCACAAGCGGCACTGCCACTGCACCTGCTCAATGGCAGGCTCGGAGAATCTTAGTGACGGGACCTACATTGGGTTGCCGAACCTGTCACGGTTTGAGGCAAGAGCCATCAGATGTTCTTCGCCAAGTGTGACGCCAATCCCACGTAGCTTTCCGGCTGCAAAGCCTTCAGTCGCGCCTTTTCAGTGTCACTCAATGGCAGCGAGTCGATGAACGCCGCCAGTGACTGCGCATCGATCGCCCGTCCCCGGGTGAAGTCCTTCAGCCGCTCGTAACCGCTCGGCGAGCCGGTGGCGCGCAGAACGGTCTGTACGGCTTCTCCCAGCACTTCCCAGGCACCGCGGATATCGGCGGCGATCCGCTGCGGATCGGCGGCCACTTTCCCGAGTCCGCGGCCCAGCGCGCGCCAGGCAATCAGAGTATGGCCCAGCGCCACGCCGACATTGCGCAGGACGGTCGAATCCGTGAGGTCGCGCTGCCAGCGTGACACCGGCAGCACCTGCGCGAAGTGTTTGAGAAGCGCGTTGGCGACCCCGAGATTGCCCTCGCAATTCTCGAAATCGATGGGATTTACCTTGTGAGGCATCGTGGAGGAGCCCACTTCGCCGGCCACCGGGCGCTGCCGCAGGTAGCCCAGCGAAATATAACCCCACACATTGCGACTGAAGTCGATGAGTACGACATTGATCGCGGCCACGGCATCACAGTACTCGGCAATCCAGTCGTGCGGCTCGATCTGCGTGGTGTAGGGATTCAGATGCAGCTCCAGTGACTCGATGAAGCGGCGGCTGATGTTGGGCCAGTCTGCGTTCGGAACCGCGGCCACGTGTGCATTGAAGTTGCCCACGGCGCCATTCATCTTCCCGAGGATGCTGACTGCCTGCCAGCGTTGCACGGCACGACGCAGTCGCGCGGTGACGTTGGCAAACTCCTTACCGAGCGTGGTGGGACTGGCGGGCTGTCCATGAGTACGCGCCAGCATCGCGAGTTCCGCATAGCGATGTGACAACTCCGCGACCTCGTCGATGCGGGTCTGCAGCGTTTCAACGAGCGTGGCGCGCGCGGATTTCAACATCCGGGCGTAGCTCAGATTGTTGATATCTTCGGACGTGCAGCCGAAGTGAACGAGCTCGAGTGACGCATCGCTCGCGCCGGCATCGCTCAATTGTTGACGCACGTAGTATTCGACGGCTTTGACGTCGTGATTGATGCTGGCTTCGATAGCTTTGACCGCTTCAGCCGCGCTCGCATCCGGATCGTCCGCGAGCTGCCGCGCGCGTTCCACCACCGAAGAGGGCAGTGCCGAGCCGGCGAGCTGTGGCACCGATGTGGCCAGATGCAGCAGCCAGTGGGCTTCGATCCGGATGCGCTCCCGGATGAGTCCGGCTTCGGACAGAATGCCGCGCAAAGGTTCCGTGGCGGCACGATAACGTCCATCAATGGGCGAAAGAGCCTCGACCGGGGGCAAAGCGTCGCGGGAAGGAGCCGTCATGCGTATGAAGTGCCTCGAAGTGCTACGATTTGCATGATAACGCAATGAGCCGCCCAGGTGCCTTCATGACGAATTCGTTTCGGATCGAGCGCGACAGCATGGGGGAGCTGCAGGTCCCCGCTGACGCGCTCTGGGGCGCGCAGACCCAACGCGCGGTACAGAATTTTCCGATCAGTGGAATTCGCCTGCCGCGCGCCTTCATTGGCTCGCTGGCGCTCGTGAAGCAGGCGGCGGCCCGTGCCAACATGCGGCTGGGGCTGCTCGATGGCGCGGTGGCGCAGGCAATTGATGGAGCCGCCGCCGACGTGGCCGCCGGCCGACACGATGAGCAGTTTCCCATCGATATTTTTCAGACGGGCTCGGGCACCAGCACGAACATGAATGCCAACGAGGTGATTGCCTCGCTCGCCACGCGGCGGCTCGGCAAACCCGTTCATGCGAATGATCATGTCAACATGGGTCAGAGCAGTAACGACTCGATTCCGACAGCGATTCACGTGAGTGCGGCTTTGTCCCTGAAGCGGGAATTGGTGCCGGCGCTCGAACATCTTCGTGATGTGTTGCGTGCGAAAGAGCGTGAGGTAGGGAACATCGTCAAGACGGGCCGGACGCATCTGATGGATGCGATGCCGGTGACTCTTGGGCAGGAGTTGTCGGGTTGGCGAACACAGATCGAGCATGGCATGGAGCGGCTCACTGGCGTGGAGCCGAGACTGCATGCACTTGCTCAAGGCGGCACTGCTGTCGGCACGGGCATCAATGCACATCCTGAGTTCGGAACGCGCTTTGCACAGGAGCTGTCGGACCTGACCGGTCTCTCATTCAAGCAGGGACGCAATTTCTTCGAAGGATTGTCCTCCCAGGACACCGCCGTGGAGTTGTCGGGACAGCTCAAGGTCATCGCGGTCAGCCTGATGAAAATTGCCAATGACCTGCGCTGGATGAACAGCGGGCCACTGGCGGGACTCGGTGAGATTGCGCTGCCGGCACTGCAGCCCGGCAGCAGCATCATGCCCGGCAAGGTCAATCCCGTGATCCCGGAAGCGGCCACCATGGTAGCCGCCAAGGTGATCGGGAACGATGCGACGATCACGATCGGCGGTCAGTCCGGCAACTTCCAGTTGAATGTGATGTTGCCGGTGATTGCCTACAGCCTGCTGGAAAGCATTCGTCTGCTCGCGAACGTGTCGCGCGCGCTGGCGGACAACGCGATCGCCGGCTTCAAGGTCAACCAGGGGCGCATCGCTGAAGCGCTGGATCGCAATCCCATTCTGGTCACCGCGTTGAATCCCGTCATTGGCTACGAGAAGGGCGCGGCCATCGCGAAGAAGGCGTATGCGGAAGGCAGGCCGATCCTCGAAGTGGCCGAGAAGATGACTGATCTGCCGCGGGATGAGCTGGCGCGCCTGTTGGATCCCGCGGATCTGGCACGCGGTGGTATCAAGGGCGGCGGCAGCGGCGGAGGTTGAGCGCAAGTCCATGCAGGAAGATCCCGCTCAGGTCAGCGACGGGCGGACATTGACTAGCCCGCATGACTGGCGCGCGCGCATCGAAGCGAGGCTGGCCAACACGCGGCCTCGCCACGCCATGGAAGACTGGTTGACGCCGGGTTTGTCGCTGAAGGAGAGCCGCGCCTTACGGGCGTATCTGCCCACCGCGCCGATACCTGCGGCAGTATTGGTTCCTGTCGTCGAGCGTGACCATGAGTTGACGGTGTTGCTGACGCAGCGCGCCAGTCAACTGAAAAATCACGCCGGCCAGATCAGTTTTCCGGGCGGCCGCATCGAGCCGGAAGATGCCGGCCCGAGCGCCGCCGCCTTGCGCGAGGCCCACGAGGAGATCGGGCTCGAGGCGCGGTTTGTTTCGATCGTGGGCTATCTCGCCGATCACATTCTCTTGAGTGGCTTCCGGGTGACACCGGTAGTCGCGTTCGTGCGTCCGGGCTTTGAGCTGATGTTGGATTCACAGGAAGTGACCGACACGTTCGAAGTGCCGTTGAGCTATGCGTTCGAGCCGGCCAACCAGCGTTCGCAACGACGCCGCTTCGGCAGTGCCGGCGAGGTCAATGTGTGGGACATCCAATACCAGGGACGCAACATTTGGGGAGCGACCGCGGGCATGTTGTTGAATCTGTACCGGCTGTGTGTGGCTGACGATCCCGCGACGGTCGCGGAGCTGGCGGGCCTACGTGATGAGTGACCCTATGAATGCGCTGCTGGAGTTGATGCGACGGCTGCGCGATCCCAACGGTGGCTGCCCGTGGGATCGTGAGCAGACATTCGCGACTGTCGCACCCTACACGATCGAGGAAGCCTACGAAGTGGCGGATGCGATCGATCGAAATGATCCGCGGCAGTTGCGCGACGAGCTGGGCGACCTGTTGTTTCAGATTGTATTTCACTCGAGAATGGCCGAAGAACAGGGGCTGTTCGATTTCTCGGGCGTCGCGGCTTCGATTCACGATAAGCTGGTGAGACGCCATCCCCACGTGTTTGGTGATGCCCCCCGGGAAGGTATCGAGGCACAGAGCCGCAACTGGGAAGAGCTGAAGGCACGCGAGCGTGCGGCTACCGCGGCGCGTCAGCAGTCACCGGACACGAGCGCGCTGGCCGATGTCCCCAAGGCGCTCCCGGCGCTCGCGCGAGCCGCCAAACTCGGCCGGCGGGCGGCGCGTGTTGGGTTTGACTGGCAGGAGCCGGGCCAGGTCCGCGACAAGGTCATCGAGGAGCTGGGTGAAGTGGATGAGGCCCTGGCCGGAAATGCACCGGAGCGCGTGACTGAGGAGCTGGGCGACCTGCTGTTCGCCATTGCCAATTGGACGCTACACCTGAAAATCGATCCGGAGGAGGCCTTGCGGGCGGCGAACGCCAAGTTCGAGCGCCGCTTCCGGACCATGGAAACCCTTGCCGCCGCCGCGGGCCAGAAGCTCGAAACGCTGTCGCCGGCAGCCTGGGAAGCTCTCTGGCAGAAAGCGAAGAAGGCCTGAGCAAGCAGTCCTCGTGCCGGCCAGAGCAAGGCCAGGCGCGAGGGCCAAAGCATGGGCGCCCAAAGCAGCCACCTCGCGGTTCAGTCCGCATTCACCGCTGCCCAGGTAGCGTTCCGCTGAAGATGCGCTCCTTACTCCCTGCCTGGGTGCTGGCGGTTTCCGCCGCACTGGCCTTTGTGGTACCCGTGGCTCGGGCAGCGGAGGTTTCGCAGCCCATTGCCGTCGCGGTTGCGAGCGTGTCGATGGAGCAGGCGGTCAAAATGGCGGAGCAGCGGTTCCGGGCCAAGGTGGTCCGTGCCGAAACTCAGCACAACGATGGCCGGACTGTCTACGTTCTGCGAATGCTCAATGAATCCGGCCACGTCTGGACCGTCCGCGTGGATGCCTCCAACGGCGCCGTGTTATAGGGGACAATAGCCGCATGCGTGTTCTCATCGTCGAAGATGAAGTGGCTCTGCGTGACTCACTGAAGGAAAAGCTCGCCGAGGCGGGTTTCACCGTGGATGTGGCGAGCGATGGCGAGGAGGGTTTGTTCGGAGCCCTCGAATTTCCACTCGATGTCGCGATCGTCGACCTGGGCCTGCCGAAGGTTTCCGGGCTCGAGGTGATCCGCCGGGTCCGCGAGCAGCGCAAGAGTTACCCCATCCTGATTCTGACCGCGCGTGATCGCTGGCAGGACAAGGTGGAAGGGCTGCAGGCCGGCGCGGACGACTATGTCGCGAAGCCCTTCCATTTCGAGGAAGTGTTGGCTCGCGTGCAGGCGTTGTTGCGACGGTCGGGTGGCTGGGCGAGCCCCGAGCTGGCGTGTGGCGCGGTATCTCTGGACACGCGCGCTCAGACCGTGAAAGTCAACGGTGCCCCCGTTGAGCTGACGACGTTCGAGTACCGGATTCTCGAGCACCTGATGTTGCGAGCGGGCGAGGTCATCTCCAAGACGGAGCTGACCGAGCGCCTCTACGATGAAGAATCGGAGCGCGACAGCAACGTGATCGAGGTGCTGGTGGGCCGCCTGCGCCGCAAGCTCGACCCGCAGGATACCGTCAAACCTATTGAAACCTTGCGCGGTCGCGGCTATAGGTTCGCTCTCGCTCGTTCATCAACAGCTTAAACCGTGCATTCACTCAGCCAGCGGCTCCTGATCTCCGTCTCGATTCCGCTGGCTGTGTTCTTCGGCGTGATGATGATGGTGCTGGACAACGGCTTCCGCGAGTTGGCGGACCGCTCGCTGCAGCAGTTGTTGGATTCACAGATGGTCGCTCTCATTGCCGCGGCCGAGCCTCAACCGGATGGGCGGTATGCCCCGGAGTCGAATGACCTGGCGGCGCGCCTGCGCACGCCGCGCTCGGGCCTTTACGCGCAGATTGTCTCCAGCAAGACCAACGAGGTGTGGCGCTCGCCTTCCACTGCGGGGGCGTCCATCGACTTCGGTCCGAAGCGGGCGGCGGGTGTCCGGGATATCAGTTACGGCGACAATGGTCACGAGCGGATCGAGATCGAAAGCCGGGGCATCGAGTTCGAAGACCGCACCGGACACGTCGAGCTCACGTTCAGCGTGGCGGCGAGCCTGACGCCCTATGAGCAGCAGTTGTGGGCTTTTCGTCGCAAGTTGTTCGGCTGGTTCAGCGGGCTGATGTTGTTGCTCCTGGCGGCGCTGGCGGGTGTGTTGCGTTGGGTGCTGTCACCGGTGCGCAGAATGGAGCGCGAGATCAGGGCCGTGGAAGAGGGCCGCAGCGATGTCCTGGGCGCTGGCTATCCGCGAGAGTTGAGTGGAGTCGCGGGTAATCTCAATACGCTGCTGATCGGCGAACGCAAGCGAGTTGCGCGCTATCGGGACACGCTCGGGAATCTCGCGCATAGTTTGAAGACTCCGCTGGCGGTGATGCGCGCCGCGATTTCATCGAACAGCGGTGTGTCGGAAGCCGTGCTCAATCCTGAAATCGACAAGATGACGGCGATCATCGAGCATCAGCTCAAACGCGCCGCTGCATCGGGGGGTGCGCTGTTGGGCCAGGCGCCCGTCGAGGTTGCGCCGATTGTGAGTGAGCTGCGCGTGACCTTGCTGAAGGTCTACGCGCGGAAGGATCTGTCGATCGAGCTGGTGACCCCGGCGGCCTGTCAGTTTGTAGGTGACCGGGGCGACCTCACTGAGCTGCTGGGAAATGTGCTCGACAATGCGTGCAAGTGGTGCCGGGGTGTCGTGCGGTTGACCGCATCGGTCGACGATAGCTCCGAGGCGCGCCAGAACTTGAGTATCGTCGTGGAGGATGACGGCCCTGGCATCTCCGCCGAGGACCGGATTCGCATCGGTCAGCGGGGCGTGCGCACCGATGAGACCGTGCCTGGACATGGAATCGGGTTGTCGATGGTGCAGGACACCGTTGAGTTGTACGGCGGCACCATGACCATTGGCGCATCACCTACACTGGGTGGCGCCGCCTTTGAGATACGCTTGCCAGGGCGCTAACGCAGACGCTCCATGCGCTTGCTCGGGTTGCGCTCGGCGATCAACATCGCGAGCTCCAGCGCCTGCTCATGGTTCAACCGCGGATCCACTGAAGACCGGTAGGCTCGCTGCAGGTCGGTGTCAGTCAGACCCCGTGCCCCGCCTGTGCACTCGGTGACATCGTCACCCGTCAGTTCAATGTGCACGCCGCCGAGATACGACCCCATTTCCTTGTGCACGCGGAAAGCCGTGTCGAGCTCCTTGAGAATGTTTTCGAAGCGCCGTGTCTTCAGGCCACCCGTGCTCGTCTCAGTGTTGCCGTGCATGGGATCGCACACCCACAACACGCTGTGCCCCGTCGCTCTCACCGCCTCGATGGCCCGTGGCAGCGCGTTGTCGATGTCCTTCGCGCCGAAGCGATGGATCAGCGTCAGGCGTCCAGGCTGGTTCTGCGGATTCAACGTGGTCACGAGCGATTGCAGCCAGTTGGTATCCATCGCAGTGCCGACTTTGACGGCGACGGGATTGGAGATCCCACGGAAATACTCGACATGCGCGCCGTCGAGTTGCGCCGTGCGCATGCCGATCCAGGGATAGTGCGTGGACAGGTTGTACCAACGATTCTGTCGCGGAATGAAACGGGTCTGTGCCTGCTCATACAGCAGATGCAGTCCCTCGTGACTGCAATAAAAGCTCACCAGACGCGACTCATCGACCGAGCGGCCGCTCATGCCCTCGAAGAAGTCCAGGGCATCGCCAATGGAGCTCACGATCCGGTGATAAGCATCCTTCAACGGCGCATGCTTCACGAACCCGAGGTCCCAGTATTCCGGGTGGTGCAGGTCCGCAAAGCCGCCATCGACCAGGGCGCGAACGAAGTTGAGCGTCAGGGCCGCGCGCTCGTAGCCACGCAGCAGCAGCTCCGGATCGGCGGCGCGAGCCTCAGCCGTAAACTCCGGGCGGTTCACGAGATCACCGCGATAGGCCGGCAGGGTGACGCCGTTGCGGGTCTCGCTGTCGGCTGAACGCGGCTTCGCGTACTGACCCGCCATCCGGCCCACACGAATGATGGGCTTCTTGAGACCGTGCAGCAGCACAATGCTCATCTGTAGAAGGATCTTCAGCTTCTTCGCGATCTGATCGGACTCGCAGTCCGCGAAGGTTTCAGCGCAATCACCGCCCTGGAGCAGGAAGGCTTTGCCTTGCTGCGCGGCCGCCAGCCGCTCGCGCAGAGCATCGATTTCCCAGGACACCACGATCGGGGGCAGCCGCGACAAGTGGGCCACGGCCCGTTCGAGCGCCTGCGGGTCCTGATAGGTGGGCTGTTGCTGAGCAACGCGCGTCTGCCAGCTTGCGCTGTGCCACGAGGTGGTTTCTGGGGCTCTCATAGGGTCGCGATGCTATCACCCCATCGAATTCCACCCAAATGGCCCCACATTCGACGTTTTCCGGGGTTTGGAGCAGAATGCGCGCCTTTTTCCAGGGGACCTCCTATGCATCGTGTACTCATTCTCGGGGCGGGTAAGATTGGCGCGCTCATCTCAGGATTGCTTGCCGAATCAGGGAGTTACCAGGTTCAGCTCGGCGACGTCGACGGGGCTGCCGCCGAGGCGGTCGTGAAGGCCCACGGCACGGCGAACTTGCACAGCTATGCGCTGGACGCGACGAATGCACAGGCATTGGCTAAACACCTCATCGACCACCCAGTCGACGCGATCATTTCGAGCCTGCCGTACTACTGCAATGTCGGCGTGGCCGAGGCCGCGCGGAAGGCGGGCGCTCATTATTTCGACCTGACGGAAGACGTCGAGGTGACACGCGCGGTACGCGCAATCGCCACCGGGGCCACCCAGGCATTCGTGCCGCAGTGTGGCCTGGCGCCTGGATTCATCAGCATCGCGGCAGCCGAGTTGATCACTCACTTTGATGAGCTCCGGTCGGTCAAATTGCGCGTCGGCGCGTTGCCTCAGCATCCCAACAACGTCCTCAAGTATTCATTGACGTGGTCCACCGAGGGCCTCATCAACGAGTACGGCAATCCCTGCCAGGCTATTGTCGATGGCAAAGTGACGGACGTGGCGCCGCTCGAAGGTCTCGAGGAGATCGAGATCGACGGTACTCTGTACGAGGCTTTCAACACCTCCGGTGGCCTGGGCTCGCTCGCCGAAACGCACGGCGCCGATTGCGAGAACATGACCTACAAGACGATCCGTTATCCAGGCCACTGCGATCAGATGCGCCTGCTGATGAACGATCTGAAGTTGAATCACGATCGCGGCACGCTGAAGCACATCCTGGAAAACGCGGTTCCGCAGACCCTGCAGGACGTCGTCATTGTTTACGCGGCAGTGACCGGTAAACAGGACGGCCAGCTTCGCGAGGAGAACTACGTGAACAAGGTGTATCCACAGGTCATTGCAGGCCGCCTCTGGTCGGCGATCCAGGTGACCACGGCATCCGGCATCACTGCCGTTGTTGATCTCGTTCTGCAGAATAAGGGCAAGTTCTCCGGGTTCGTGGCCCAGGAGCAGTTCCGTCTGACTGATATCATCGGCAATCGCTTCGGCCGTTACTATGCGCCGGGCGGCACCAAGGACATTTCGGGCCAGGTGGTTGTCTCGGGTCAGGCTGGCACTCAGCGGAAGAAAAAGGCGGTGGCATGAGCAAGCCCGATATCAACGCATTACTGGGGCGGTTGGGACTGAAGGCCTCCAACCCGGGCGCGTGGTCCGGTTCGCACGGTTGGTCCACAGCCAGTAGCGGCACGCTGATCAACGTACACAACCCCGCGGATGGATCGTTGATTGCGCGGATGCGGTCGGCGAGTGGCGAAGACTACGACGCGGTCATGAAATCCGCGGTCGAGGCCGCGGCCTCCTGGCGCCGTGTGCCGGCGCCGAAGCGCGGCGAGGCGATTCGCCTGTTGGGTGAAGAGTTGCGCCGCTACAAGCAGGATCTCGGGATGCTCGTCTCGCTCGAGAACGGCAAGATCCTGGCGGAAGGGCTCGGCGAAGTGCAGGAGATGATCGACATCGCCGACTTCGCCGTGGGGCAGTCGCGGATGTTGTATGGCTCGACCATGCATTCCGAGCGGCCGCAGCACCGCATGTACGAGCAATGGCATCCGCTCGGAGTCGTTGGAATCATTTCGGCATTCAACTTCCCGGTGGCTGTCTGGGCGTGGAACGCGTGCCTGGCCGCCATCTGTGGCAATGCTTCGGTGTGGAAGCCTTCGCCGAAGACGCCGCTCACCGCCCTGGCCGTGCAGTACATCTGCAACCGGGTCATGGAAGCCAATGAGCTGCCGGCGATCTTCCAGACCTTCATTGACAGTGGAACTGAGCTGGCGGCCCGGTTTGTAGAGGATCCGCGCGTTGCACTCGTATCGTTTACAGGGTCGACAGCTGTAGGTCGTCATGTCGGCGAGCGGGTGGCCGCGCGCCTGGGCAAGAGTCTGCTGGAGCTGGGTGGCAACAACGCGATCATTGTCGATGAGACCGCGAATCTCGATCTGGCTGTGCCGTCGATTGTCTTCGGCGCAGTGGGAACCGCGGGCCAGCGCTGCACGACGACTCGTCGCGTGTTGGTCCACCAGTCGCGACTCGACGAGCTGGAAAAGCGCCTGGTGAAGGCTTACAGCCAGGTCAAGATCGGCGACCCGCTGGACTCGGGGACGTTGATGGGGCCACTGATCGACTCGTCGGCAGTGCAGCGTTATGAGGCCGCGATTGTGGCTGCGCGGAAAGCCGGGGGCGAGGTGCTGTGTGGCGCCAAGGTTCTGCCGGGACCGGGCAACTATGTCGAGCCCACGATCATCCGGGCTCGCAACGACTGGGAGATCGTACAGACGGAGACCTTCGGGCCCATCCTGTATGTGATTCCGGTGGATTCTCTGGAACAGGCGTTAGAGCAACAGAATGCCTCGGCGCATGGCCTGTCGTCGGCGATCTTCACCGATCGCCTGCAGAACGCGGAAGCGTTTCTGTCAGCAACGGGCAGTGACTGTGGTATCGCCAACGTGAATATCGGCACATCCGGTGCCGAGATCGGCGGCGCGTTCGGGGGGGAAAAGGATACCGGTGGTGGCCGCGAGTCAGGCTCCGATGCCTGGAAAGCGTACATGCGCCGGCAAACCAACACGATCAACTGGAGCCGGGAATTACCCCTGGCCCAGGGCATCGAGTTCAAGGTGTAATGGCCCAATGCAATATCAGCACATTGTTGTTCCCCCCCACGGCGAGAAGATCACAATCAACACGGACCTGTCGCTTCAGGTCCCGGAAAAGCCGATCATTCCCTATATCGAAGGCGATGGCATCGGCATCGATGTAACGCCGGCGATGCTGCGTGTCGTGAACGCGGCGGTGGAAAAGGCATATGGCTCGCGTCGCGAGATCGCCTGGATGGAAGTCTTCACCGGCGAGAAGGCGAATGCGCGCTATGGACAGTGGTTTCCCGAGGAAACGTTGCAGGCGCTGCGGGAGTATGTTGTTTCGATCAAGGGGCCGCTGGGCACGCCGATCGGTGGTGGAATCCGCTCACTGAACGTGGCGATGCGCCAGAGCCTCGATCTGTACGCGTGCGTGCGTCCGATCCGATACTTCCCGGGTGTCGCCAGCCCGATGATGGATGCCAGCCTCACCGACATGGTGATCTTCCGTGAAAACACAGAAGACATCTATGCGGGTATCGAGTGGGCCGCGGGCACGGCTGATGTGCACAAGCTGATCACCTACCTGCAGAAGGAATTCAATGTCACGGGTATCCGCTTCCCGGCCAGCTCCGGCATCGGCATCAAGCCGGTGTCACGGCAGGGCAGCCATCGCCTGATCCGCAAGGCGATCCAGTACGCGATCGACAACGATCGCGTGTCGGTGACGCTGGTTCATAAAGGCAACATCATGAAGTTTACGGAAGGCGCCTTCCGGAACTGGGGCTACCAGCTCGCGAAAGACGAGTTCGGTGCCAAGGAGATCGGTGACGGCCCTTGGCTGTCCTTCCCGAATCCCAACACTGGCAAGGACATCGTGATCAAGGATGTCATTGCCGATAACTTCCTGCAGCAGGTGCTGCTGCGGCCCGAAGAGTACGACGTCATTGCGACGTTGAATCTCAATGGTGATTACATCTCCGATGCCTTGGCTGCCCAGGTCGGTGGCATCGGCATCGCGCCAGGCGGCAATATCGGCGATGGTCTCGCCGTGTTTGAAGCCACGCATGGAACCGCTCCCGGGTTTGCCGGTAAGGACCGCGTGAATCCGGGCTCGTTGATTCTGTCGGCGGAGATGATGCTTCGGTATCTCAAGTGGACGGAAGCCGCCGACCTGATCATGAAAGGTGTGGCGAATACGATTGCGGCCAAGGAGATGACCTACGATCTCGCCCGGCTGCGTGAGGCGATTCGGGCGCCTAAGCGCGACCTGGCCGCGCGCAGGAACGTGGAGGAAGATCTGCAGCGGTTGATCCCCGGTGCGACGCTCATGAGCTGCTCGGGGTTCGCCTCGGCGGTGATTCGGCACATGGATGACTGAGCGTCCCAAGACTGAGCGACCGAGGTTTGTTACGCCCAAAGGGCGACCGCCGGCCAGACGGAAGGCGGTCGCCCCTGGCGTGGACATGTTTGTCGGCGTGCGGCCCCCTGCAGGTCCAAGGACCGCGTATTACGATCCAGCGTGTACCCTTTGTCCCCGTCTTGCGGAATTTCTGACGGAGACGCACCACGCGCACCCGGATTATTTCGCGCGTCCGGTTCCTTCATTCGGAGCGGCTGCCCCTAAAATTTTGATCGTGGGTCTCGCACCAGGCATGCACGGCGCGAATCGCACGGGACGTCCGTTCACCGGTGACTACGCCGGGGTGCTGCTCTACGAAACGCTCCATGAGCTCGGCCTGGCTACGGCACCGGAGTCCGTATCCTCGGATGACGGTCTTCAGTTGCGGAACGCGCGCATTACGAATGCAGTCAAATGCGTGCCTCCTGAGAACAAGCCGCTGCCGGATGAAATCCGGCAGTGCAATGCTTACCTGAAGGCTGAGCTGCAAGCTCTGAAATCCGTAAGGGTGATTTTCGCGCTGGGGCGCATCGCTCATGATGGTGTCCTGGTGGCACTTGGTTTGAAGCGTAGTAAGTTCGCGTTTGGACACGGGGCGGAACACACGTTGGACGATGGGCGCGTCCTGGTGGATTCATATCATTGCAGCCGGTACAACACGTCAACCCGGGTCCTCACCCCGGAGATGTTCAAAAAGGTGATGGCGAGGACGTGTGAGATCGCAGGCCTGTAGTTTGAATGAAAGGATTTGATGCCAAGGAGTTCGTCGGATCGCTGCCGCGGCGGCCGGGCGTGTACAGGATGTACAACGCGGATCACGAGATCCTGTACATCGGCAAGGCTAAGAACCTCAAGGATCGCGTAGGGACTTACTTCGCCGCCAGCAACGTCAATCCCAAGGTCCAGGCGCTGGTGGGCCTGATTGCGCACATTGAGGTCACGGTCGCCAATTCGGAGACCGAGGCGTTGCTCCTCGAATACAACCTGATCAAGGCGCACAAGCCACGTTTCAACGTGGTTCTGCGCGATGATAAAAGCTTCCCTTACATACAGGTGCAGGATACGCACGACTTTCCGCGCCTGGCGTTCTACCGTGGATCACGCTCCGTGCCCGGCCGTTATTTCGGGCCGTTTCCCGGTGCGGGAGCGGTGAAGGAGACTCTCCGGCAGTTGCAGAAGCTGTTCCGCATACGCAACTGCCGGGATAGCTTTTTTGCAAATCGCAGCCGCCCGTGTCTGCAGCATCAGATTGGCCGTTGCTCAGCTCCCTGCGTTGGGCTCATTACCAAGGAAGCCTATGCACAGGACATCGACTCTGCGGTGAAGGTGCTGGAAGGGCGTGACAGTGAAGTCACTTCGCTCCTCGAGGCGAGGATGGAGGAGGCCGCTGGCAAGCTCGAATTCGAGCGTGCTGCGATCATCCGGGATCAACTCGCGACCATGAAGCGCGTGCTTGCCGATCAGATCGTGACGTCTGAGGGCGAGCGTGATGTCGATGTCTTTGCGATCGTTGGAGAGCCCGGTGAGTACTGCGTTAGCGTGATGCTCGTGCGTGGTGGCAGGAACCTTGGCACCAGCAGCTATTTTCCGCGAGCGGCACTCGCTGAGCCGGAAGAGGCGCTGTCTTCGTTTGTGATGCAGTACTACGCGACGCAGGAACCGCCTCCCGAGGTCCTGGTGGGACGTAAGTTGGAGGACGCGGACGCATTGGCTCAGGCATTGACCGAACGCATCTCGCGGAACGTGCATGTTCGATGCCCTGTCCGGGGATTGGGTGTCCGGTATGTCGAGCTGACGCAGGAGAATGCGGGGCAAGCTCTTCGGATGCGCCTGGCCCAGAAGAAGGGCATGGACGAGATGTTTGCCGCTCTGACCGCGGAGCTGGATCTTCCGGAGACGCCAGCGCGCGTTGAATGTTTCGATATCAGCCACACAGGCGGTGAGGGGACCGTTGCGTCGTGCGTGGTCTTTGGACCCGAGGGGCCTTTGAAGAAGGAATACCGGCGATTCAACATCACCGGTGTGACGCCGGGAGATGACTACGGAGCACTTCGCCAGGCGCTCGAGCGCCGCTATGCGCGGATCAGGGACGGCGAGATTCCACCGCCGGACCTGCTGCTGATCGATGGTGGCCTGGGACAGATCAGCCAGGTACACGAAGAACTCGAGAAACTGGGGTTTGCGGATATGACGCTCGTGGGTGTGGCCAAGGGGCCGGACCGCAAAGCGGGGCAGGAGCGGTTGTTCGTGTTCGGGGTTGCGGAACCGCACATTCCGGAAGCCCACTCGCCGGCGTCGCGACTGATCCAGCGGATTCGCGATGAGGCGCACCGTTTCGCCATTACGGGACACCGGCGCAAGCGCGCCAAGCGTTACAACGAGTCGATCCTGGAGAGCATTCCGGGCCTCGGACCTGCGAAGCGCCGCCAGTTGCTGAAACACTTCGGTGGGCTGCAGGGCGTGCTGCGGGCCGGCATTGCCGATTTTGAAAAGGTCGCCGGAATCGGGGCGGCCCTCGCCCGAAGTCTTTATGATCACCTGCATCCGGGCGCCTGAGCTGCCCGAATGAGCCGGAAGCGCGGATGCCCTTGAATTGGCCGAATACCCTGACGTGGCTTCGCATTTGCGCGATTCCCCTGGTGACACTGCTGTTCTACATGCCGTACCCGTGGGCCGATCCCGCCGCTGGGCTGCTGTTCGCACTGGCGGGAATCACTGATTCTCTCGACGGCTACCTGGCCCGGCGCCTGGGGCAGACGTCGCGCCTCGGTGCGTTTCTCGACCCTGTGGCCGATAAGCTGATTGTGGCGGTGGCGCTGGTCCTGCTGGTCAGCCGCGATCCCCGTGCTCTGATCACGCTCACTGCCGCCGTCATTATCGGCCGAGAGATCACCATCTCAGCCCTGCGTGAGTGGATGGCCGAGATTGGTCAGCGCCGGAAGGTGGCCGTATCGCAGCTCGGCAAGTACAAGACGATCCTGCAGATCGTGGGGCTCACCTGCATGCTGTTCCGCATCCCGCTGCTGGGGCTGCCCATTTACAATATCGGCGTGGTGCTCACCGAGATCGCCGCCGCGGCGACCTTGTACTCAATGGTGGCTTATCTACAGGCAGCCTGGCCCGAGCTGAGGCGCTAGTCACGCAAGCTCCCGGCCCGGCACTATGTCCTTGACTTCGTGGGGCGCATTCATACAATTCACCCCCTGCTCACGGACGCGGGAATAGCTCAGTTGGTAGAGCGAAACCTTGCCAAGGTTTAGGTCGCGAGTTCGAGTCTCGTTTCCCGCTCCAATCTCAGGCAGACACAATCGCACGGCGCGTTCCGCCTCTTGCGGGTTCCGCGCAATAGTATGCCGCCGCCGTTTCACGTAGCGCCTGCACCATGATCTGGGCGCCCGGGGACAGCCGATGGTGGCCGCGTGTCACGATGCCGAAGTTGCCGATCATCAGGCCGATATCGTCCATCAACACCGTCAGGTCACCCCGGTCGCATTCGGGTTGAACCGCCTCGCGCGGCAACGGCGCGATCATGTTGGTCATGCGCAGCAGGCTCGTGATCACGGGGTGCGAGTTGGTTTGCACCAGGTTCGCAGGTAATCGAAGACCGCGGTCCGTGAATATGCTGACCATCCGGTCGCGCACCAGGCTGCCCGGCGGAGGCAACACCCACGCCTGATCGACCAGATCATCCAGCCGCAGGTTGCGTCTGCCTGACAGGGGATGACCCCATCCCGCGATGATGGCATGACGCTCATCGGCCAACGGCTCGAAGCTCAACCCGTCGGCGTCGTGCCAGTCGAGGACCCGCGCCACCAGCATGTCGAGTTGGCCCTGCAGAAGTTTTTCCACCAGCGGCCGGCTCGCGTCCAGCTCGATGCTGATCACCATGGAGGGATATTGCTGCTTCAGCCGGGCAATCGTCATGGGTACGAGGTTGGTGCCGGGGCTGAGGACAGTGCCGATGGCGACCTTGCCGGTCTGGCCGGACTTGAGGGCGACAATCTCCTCCTGGGCCTGATGCATTTCCAACAGCGCGAGGCGGGCGTGGCGTACCCAGATCTCGCCGTACCATGTTGGGATGATTCCGCGCGCATGCCGTTCGAACAGCTTTGCGTCCACTGCAATCTCGATCTCGCGCAACAGCTTGGACGCGGCCGGTTGCGTCATGCCTGCCGATTCAGCGGCTCGTAACACACAGCGGTGATCATCGAGGTGGACCAGCAATGCCAGTTGCCGCGTCTTCAACCGCGCGCGCGCCAAAGCTTTGAGCTGGTGTTCTGACATGGGTCACTTCCTCGGGGCGCTATACGGAAAGTCGTATAGCTCACACCGATTATTTCATTAGTCGGGCATAGATGGTAGCGCTACCCTCCGGCAGGCTCGGAAAGGGGGTATCGTGTCAACACGTACAGATCGATTCATTGCCGCTGCGATTCGCCGCGCGCTGTATCCAGGCGCTTCATTTTTGGCTCTCGGGGCATTGGGAGCCATGCCGGTCCTGGCCCAGGAGACATCCGACAGCAACAGTCAACAGGTACAAGAGGTTGTTGTTACCGGGATCCGCAAAAGCCTGGAGTCTGCTCAGGCAATCAAGCAGACATCCGAGCAGATTGTTGACTCGGTCACCGCACAGGACATTGGCGCGCTTCCCGACAGGAGCGTGTCAGAAGCGTTACAACGAATCCCCGGCATCACGCTGCAACGAACTGACAACAACCGCGATCCGGCCCGGTTGGCCTCGGAAGGCGGTGGTGTCTTCATACGCGGCCTCTCCTGGGTACGCAGCGAGCTCAACGGTCGGGACATTTTCTCAGCCAACGACGGACGCGACGTCAGCTTCGAGGACATCTCGGCCGACCTGTTGTCCGGTATCGACGTGTATAAGAATCCAGCCGCCGACCAGGTGGAGGGCGGCGTGGGCGGCATCGTCAACCTGCGCACCCGCCTGCCGTTTGATTCTCAGAAACAGGTGATCGCCTTCTCGGGAGATTTCAACTACGCGGACCTGTTGAAAAAGGGCTTCTGGTCGGGCAATGCCCTGTACAGCAACCAGTGGGAGACGGATATTGGCCGGCTCGGCGGGTTGGTGTCGGCCAGCATTGGCAATATCGGCAACCGGACCGATAGTATCCAACTCGGCCGGTTCGTGCCGCAGACTCTGCCGGCGGCCCAGGACGGTCTGGCGGCCGGCTCGAATGTCTATATTCCGAACTCAATGGGATGGCGGCGGATCGACTGGCAGCAGCAACGTGTATCGCTGGCAGGTGCTTTCCAGTGGTCGCCATCGGATGAATGGGTACTGACCCTGCAGGCGTTTCAGGCGAAGGCAAATCCTCACGATCTGGAGTTCGCTGACGGCGACTACGGCGCCTACCTGGGGGCTGCCTTTCCGTATTCAGCCAACCACTTCAACAGCTCGGGTGTCATGACGTCGGGCACCGTGCCCATTACCCCTCAGCTCGATACACGATTCGAGCAGCAACATCACTCGACCACGGACTTTTCACTCAATGCCAAGTGGCAGGCGACCTCGAGGCTGCAGTTCACGGGTGATGTTCAATACATCAAGTCGCATGCGGATATCACGAGCCTGACAGCCTTCACCCAGGAAGGCGACGCCAATGGTAACGCCATTCCTGACACGACGCTGACGTACGATATCAGCGGCAACAAGCCGTACATGCAGCTCAGCCAGAATCCGAACCAGTTGACGAATCCCGCCAACTATTGGTGGGCCGCCGCGATGGATCACCTGGAAGACAACGACGCGCATTCCTGGGCCGAGCGGCTGGATGGGGATTACAAGTTCGAGGAGAATGACTGGCTCGACTCGTTCCGCTTCGGAATTCGCGCCACGGACAAGACCTCGATCACGCGCGAGACGGGTTACAACTGGTCCCTTCTCAGCCATCAGTACACGTTCGGCGGCGCGCCGATGTTTCTTGACACCTCGACGCCGGCGTCTGCATCGCAGCTCGTCTCGTTCAATGACTTCTTCCGCGGCAAGGTCAACCTGCCCGGCGTCGGTTGGTTTCCGTCCTACCAACTGGTCCGCAATGGAACCGCGTATGCCTATTCAATCCTGAAGGGCGTAGAGGACGGAAGCTTCGGTTGGACGCCCCTGACCACTGACTGGTCAAAGGCAACCCCGGGCGGTGATAATCCGATCAGTGGTATCAACAACCAGCAGGAGCATACCTACGCGGCGTATGGGCTTCTCAGGTTTGCGCACGACCACACGTGGCTCGGCAGAATGGATGGCAACGTCGGTCTGCGCGTTGTCCGGACTCGAGAACGCGCGTCCGCGGGGAAAATCAACATCAACCCGCTGCAGAGCGCCATCGCTCCAGACACCTGTATTGCCAACTATGGCGCGGCGGCGTGTCAGTTCCTGGTTGACGCTATCGCGTTCACGGCAGGTGCGAATCAGTCGTATACTTTCCCGGACAACAACTACACGGACGTGCTGCCGACCGCCAACCTGCGGTTCATGCTGGCGAAGAATCTGCAGTTGAGATTCGCGGCCGGCAAGGCGATTGTGCGTCCCACATTTACGCAGATGTCGCCCTATACGAGCGTCGGGTTCTCGTTCCTGGGTAATACGGGCTACGCGCCTGCTGCAGTGAACAGTCAGGCGGGTGCCGGCGGCAATCCCGAGCTGAAACCCACTCGCGCGAATCAGTTCGACAGCAGCCTCGAGTGGTATTTCGCGCCCACGGGCAGCCTCACGTTTGACTTCTTCTACAAGGACATTCACGACTACATTTTCCAGGGAAATTCTCCCGAGACACTGACCTCCAATGGCGTCACCGAGACTTTCCAGGTGGTGCGATATCAGAACGGTTCCAAGGGGCGGGTGCGTGGCTTCGAGCTGGCCTATCAGCAGTTCTTCGACTTTCTGCCAGGACCGCTGGCGGGATTGGGGTTCCAGGGCAACCTGACACTCGTCGATAGCTCCGGCGGACGCAATACCGCGGTGAACGTGCTCGATACCAATCAGACCACCGGCGCGGCCGATGAAACGCTGCCTTTGGAGGGCATGTCGCGGTGGAGTTATAACGCAAACCTGATGTATGAGCGGTGGCGGATCAGCTCGCGCCTGGCCTGGAACTGGCGTGAGCGGTACCTGCTCACCACTTCGGCGGCCAACATCAATGCGCCGGTCTGGTCGGAAAACTACGGCCAGTTGGACGGCGAGGTGTTCTTCAGCGCGACCAGCCATGTCAAGGTGGGTGTGCAGGCGACCAACATACTGAACTCGCGCACCTACCTCGATGTCGGCGGTGCCTTGCTGGCGCCGCGTTATAGTTGGACCGATACAGACCGGAGGTTCGCGATCGCGGTCCGTGCCCAATTCTGATCGTTCGATGTCGGCCGAAGTCCCCCGGGTTCGCAGGATCGCCATTGTGGGGGGTGGAACCGCGGGATGGATGGCCGCGGCAGTGCTCGCTCGCTTCACGCGGCCATCGCAGGTTGCGATCGAGCTGATTGAGTCGCAGGAGATCGGTACCGTAGGCGTGGGTGAAGCCACGGTGCCGGTCATACAGGTCCTCAACGGCCTGTTGGGTATTGATGAGGCTGACTTTCTTCGCAAGACCGAAGGAACGTTCAAGCTCGGAATCGAGTTCAGGGACTGGGTTCGCGCGGGTCACACGCACTTCCATTTCTTCGGCGACTTCGGCGCGCCCATTGAGGGGATTGCGCCCCATCATCACTGGCAAAGGCTGCGGCAACTGGGGGACCCCACGCCGTTGGGTGAGTATTCGCTGCCGTACGTGATGGGGAAGCTCGGGCGCTTCTCACCGGCGCAGCAAGGCTACAAGTACGCCTACCACTTCGACGCAACGTTGTTTGCGGCGGTGTTGCGGGCAAATGCCGAATCCAGGGGTGTTCGTCGGAAAGAAGGCAAGGTTGTCGATGTCCGGCTTCGCAGTGAGGATGGCTTCATTGAGGCCTTGACGCTCGAGAGTGGTGAGCGCGTCGAGGCGGATTTCTTTATTGATGCATCCGGATTTCGCGGGCTGCTCATTGAGCAGGCGTTGCGGACCGGCTATGAGGACTGGTCGCACTGGTTGCCTTGCGACCGGGCGGTTGCGGTTCCTTGCGCCAGTGCGGGAGCGTTGTCGCCGTACACCGTGTCGAGCGCCCGGCCGGCGGGGTGGCAGTGGCGGATTCCGCTGCAGCACCGGACTGGCAACGGCTACGTCTACTGTAGTCGGTTCGTCGGCGATGACGAAGCAACCGGTACTCTGTTGGGCACGTTGGACGGGCGTCCAATTGCCGAGCCCCGGTTGCTGCGGTTTACTACAGGGCGGCGACGGCAGTTCTGGAATCGAAACTGTCTGGCGATCGGGTTGGCTGCCGGTTTCATGGAGCCACTGGAGTCGACCAGTATTCAGCTCGTCCAGACCGCGCTGGCGCGCCTGATCGAGATGTTTCCCGACGGGCGGTTTGATTCTGTGATCAGCACCGAATACAACCGCGTGACGGTGAATGAGTGGGAGCGGATCCGGGATTTTCTGATCCTGCACTATTGCGCCACCGGGCGTGACGATGCACCGCTGTGGCAATATTGTCGCAAACTGCAGCTGCCCGACAGCTTGCAGCACAAAATGGATGTTTTCAGGAGCAGTGGACGCGTGCCTTTATTCAGTGAGGAGTCTTACCAGGAGCCCAGTTGGGTTGCCATCTTCCTCGGACAGGATGTTTTTCCCAGACGCTACGATCCGCTCGTAGACAACATCAGTGTTGAGCACCTGAAGCGAGGGATGTTGCAGCGTCGGCAGGCGATTCGCCGACTGGCTGAGAGCATGCCCACTCACGGTGATTTCATTGCGCAGCGCTGTGGAAGTGGTCGTGTCGGTGCAACCTGATCCGTCAGACCGGCGGATCCGTAAAGTCGTCATTGTCGGCGGTGGTACGGCGGGATGGATGGCAGCTGCCGCGTTGGCGCGCGTGTTTCGCGGACACTACTGTCCGATCGAAGTGATTGAATCCTCGGAGATCTGCACCGTGGGAGTGGGGGAGGCGACGATTCCGCCGCTGTGTGCGTTCAATCAACTTCTGGGCATTGATGAGAATGATTTTGTCCGGAAAACCCGCGCGACCTTCAAGCTCGGCATCGAGTTCCGCGACTGGACCCGGCTCGGCAGTGTGTATTTCCACCCGTTCGGTTGCTTCGGCGGAGCGATCGAAGGTGTGGACTTTCATCACTATTGGCTGAAGCTGCGGGAGCTCGGGGACGATGTGCCCCTGGCGGACTATTCGCTGGCCAACGTGGCCGCACGTGCCGGGAGGTTTTGCCGTCCAGGGTGCGAGTCAGGATCTGTTTTGTCGACCCTTGCGTACGCGTTCCATTTCGATGCGGTGCTCTATGGTCTTTATCTTCGTGCGTTCGCCGAGCAGTACGGTGTGCGGCGCATCGATCGGCGGATCGTGGATGTCCAGCTCCGCCCTGAAGATGGGTTCATTGAAGCGGTGGTGTTGGAAGGGGGAAAGCGGGTCGAGGGTGATTTGTTTATTGACTGCTCCGGCTTTCGGGGACTGCTGGTTGAGGCGCTGGGAATCGGCTATGAAGACTGGTCGCAGTGGTTGCCTTGCGATCGGGCTGTCGCGGTTCCCTGCCGGAGCTCCGGAGACCTGACACCTTACACGCGCTCGACGGCGCGGGAGGCGGGTTGGCAGTGGCGGATTCCGCTGCAGCATCGGGTCGGCAACGGATACGTGTATTCCAGCCGTTATCTGACTGACGAGTCGGCGACGGTAAAGCTGATGAAGAACCTCGAGGGCGAGGCCCTGGGAGAGCCGCGGACTCTGCGCTTCACGAGCGGGCGGCGGCGCAAATTCTGGGTGCGCAATTGTGTGGCTCTCGGACTCGCCAGTGGCTTTCTGGAGCCGTTGGAGTCGACGAGCATCCATCTCGTGCAAACGGGTATCACGCGGTTGTTCCGCCACTTTCCTGATCGCAACTTCGAGCCGCTCTTGAGCGATGAGTACAACCGGCAGGCACTGCACGAGGTTGAATGCATCCGGGATTTTCTGATCCTGCATTACAAGGCCGGCGAACGGCGCGATACACCGTTGTGGCAGTACTGCCGGTCCATGCAGATACCCGATTCATTGAGCGCGAAGATGGAGCATTTCCGTTCGCACGGGCGCCTCATCAACCAGGGGAGCGAGCTGTTTCAGGACCCCAACTGGCTGGCGGTGTTGACGGGGCAGGGTGTGTTTCCGGAAGTCTTTGATCCGCTCGTGGATATTCTGGGTGTGGGGGAGATCCGGCGGCATCTGGCGGCGATGCGATTGACCCTTCGGCGGGCGGCGATGGGGATGCCGACGCACGGGGAGTTTATTTCTCAGAACTGTCAGGCGTGAAAACGGGATTGACCTCGACTAAAGATCACGGCGTCGTTAAGGTGCAGTCCGATCCTACGTTGGCGGAGGGGCGGCTGGTGCTCGGCGGACAAGAATTGACAAAGATCGAGTTCGGGCGGAAGGAGGAGCGGGCATTGCGACTGGCTGCTGCCGCGGCGGTGTTGAGATCGCAGTCGCGGCGGATGCTGTCGTTTGTGTGCGCGGCTATCGCTGTTGCGGGCTTTGGCCGCTCTCCTGCGGTCGATGCGGCGACATCGACCGCCGATGCGTCAGGCGGCGAACTGCCTCGGTTGGTTCACGAGGCGGGCCGGTATGGGCTGCTCGTCGACGGCAAGCCCTATCTGATCCTGGGTGCCCAGGTCAACAACTCCAGCGCCTGGCCGGCCATGCTGCCGAAGGTCTGGCCAGCCATCGATCAGCTCGGTGCCAATACCGTCCAGGTGCCGATTGCATGGGAGCAGATCGAGGCCCAACAGGGTCACTTCGATTTCTCCTTTCTCGATACTCTGTTGAGCGAAGCACGTGAGCACCACGTAAGGCTCATTCTCCTGTGGTTCGCGACCTGGAAAAACGGCAGTCCGTCGTACGCGCCTGAATGGGTGAAGCTGGATACCACCCGCTATCCACGCGTGATTACCTCAACTGGCGAACGTATCGTCGCCATGTCACCTCACTCGACGGCTACGCTCGAAGCCGATCGCAAGGCATTCGTCGAGTTGATGCGTCACCTGAAACAGGTCGACTCACAGCACACCGTCATCATGGTGCAGGTGGAAAACGAAGCGGGCATGTATGGCAGCGTGCGCGACTTTTCGCCAGCGGCGCAAAAGTTGTTTGACGCAACTGTACCGGCATCATTGGTGCACGCGTTGAAGACAAAGCCCGGAACCTGGCACCAGGTGTTCGGCAAAGACGCTGATGAGTTCTTCAACGCCTGGTCGATCGCCAGCTATATCGGCAAGGTCGCCGCCGCGGGCAAAGCCGAATATCCATTGCCGATGTACTGTAACGCAGCGCTTCGTGACCCGTTCCATCCGGGTACTCCCGGCGCCTACGAGAGCGGGGGACCGACTGACAATGTGCTCGACATCTGGAAGGCCGCAGCGCCTGCCATTGATCTGCTCGCTCCGGATATTTACCTGCCGGAGTATGAAAAATACACGAGAATTCTGGAGTTGTATCAGCGACCGGACAATGCCCTGTTGGTAGCTGAGACGGGTAACTCGATACCGTATGCCCGGTACTTCTTCGCCGTATTGGGTCATCAGGCGATCGGTTTCTCGCCGTTTGGTATGGACTTCGCGGGCTACAGCAGCTATCCAGTCGGGGCTCCCAAGGTCAACCCGGAGACGGTTGCTGCTTTCGCCGTCAACTATGAGTTGGTGCGGCCGATGGCGCGGAAGCTGGCGGAGCTGTCTATGCACGGGAAGTTGCATGGGGTGTCCGAAGATCCTGCAAACCACGAGCAGACAATTGATCTCGGTGCCTGGCGTGCGACGGTGACGTATGGGCTGCCGCAGTTTGGGTCGGCCAAGTCGCCGCCGGGGAATCCGCAGCCGATGGGTGGGGTGGTCATTGGGGAGTTGGGGCCGAACGAGTTTCTCGTGGCCGGTTTTCATGCGCGTGTCAGTTTCGACGTGGCCGACCGGTCCCGCAAATTGAAGATGCAGTTCGCACGCGTGGAGGAAGGGACATTCCAGGAGGACGGGACCTGGAAGTTTCTGAGGATCTGGAACGGCGATCAGACTGACTGGGGTCTGAATCTGACCGCGGCGCCGCAGGTGCTGAGGGTTCGTCTGGCGACTTACTGACGAGGCATTTGTGTTGAAGAATTTGCTCGGATTCTGCGCGTTGTGGATTCTTGCGGCGTGTACGCGCCAGGTGACGCCGGTAAACGAGGTCAATCACTTCGCCATGAGTGACGGCGGCGTCATCGTTACCCCGACGGGAGGGGCGGCGAAGAAGGTTCAACTGACGATTCTGTCGCCGAAGGTGGTTCGTGTAACTGCGTTTCCGACTGATTCGGTGAAATTGCCGCCGAGCCTCGTGACTGTTGCAAAACCGGAGGCCAAGGCCGCGTTTTTTGCCACGGAAAAAGACGGGATCGTTTCAGTCAAGACGACCGATGTGGTTGCGCAGGTGGCGGTAGACAGCGGCAAAGTGACTTTCACCGACGCGCGAGGGAAAGTGGTGTTGAGTGAGGTGCTCAACGGCAGGAACTTCACGCCGGTCGAGGTGCAGGGGGACGAGGTTTACTCCATTCGGCAGCAGTTTGAGTCGCCGGCGGACGAGGCTTTCTACGGGCTCGGGCAGCACCAGAACGCCCAGATGAATTACAAGGGGGAGGATGTCGAGCTGGCACAACACAACATGGATGTGGGTGTGCCGTTTGTCGTATCCACCCGGAACTACGGGCTGCTGTGGGACAACAACTCGATTACCCGGTTCGGGGATCCTCGGCCCTGGCAACCCATATCAGAGTCAATGGATCTTTTTGATGCCGACGGCAAGGAGGGGGGGCTCACAGCCACTTACTACGGGCCCGACGGGAAGGTTCGCCTCAAACGGGTTGAGCACGAGCTGAATTATCAGTACGGGCCGACGGCGCCGGACCACTATCCGGCGCAGCTCAGCAAGGTGCCGAACGAGAAAGTGGTCTGGGAGGGGAAGATCGCGGCCCGCTCCGACGGGCGCCATACGTTTTCACTGTATGCGAGTGACTATCACAAGTTGTATGTCGATGGTCACGTGGTGCTGGATGCGTGGCGGCAGAATTGGAACCCGTGGTACCGGAATTTCGCACTGGAGTTGAAGAAGGGGGAGCAGCATGAGCTGCGCATCGAGTGGAACCGGACGAGCGGCTATCTGAGCTTGCAGCATCGCGATCCGCTGCCTGCGCAGGAGCGGGCGGCGTTGTCGTTGTTTTCGGAGAACGGGCGCGCGGTCGACTACTACTTCATTGCCGGTACGAACGCTGACGATGTGATCAGTGGGTACCGGTTCGTCACGGGCAAGGCCGTGATGCTGCCGCGGTGGGCGTACGGATTCTGGCAGAGCCGTGAGCGTTTCAACACTCAGGCCGAGGTGCTCGGCGCGGTTGCCGAGTATCGGAAGCGGGGTATACCGCTCGACAACATTGTGCAGGACTGGCGCTATTGGAAGGATGACAGTTGGGGGTCGCACCAGTTTGAGCAGTCGCGATATCCAAATCCCCAGGCGATGGTGGATCAGTTGCATGCGGCGCATGCGCGGCTGATGATTTCGGTGTGGCCGAAGTTCTATCCCACCACCGAGCATTTCAAGGAGCTGGATGCGAAGGGGTTCATGTATCACGGCAACCTGGATAAGCAGCAGAAGGATTGGGTCGGCCCGGGATATCTGAGCTCGTTCTATGATCCGTATTCGGCCGATGCGCGGCATCTGTTCTGGCAACAGGTTGAAGACAGCCTGGGAAAGCTCGGGATCGACGCCTGGTGGTTGGATGCCAGTGAGCCTGACATCCAGTCGAACCTGGATCCGGAGGAGCGCAAGACGCGGATGACGCCGACGGCGCTCGGGCCTGGCGGGGAGTTCTTCAACTCGTACCCGTTGCTGCATTCGCAGGGCGTTTATGAGGGGTTTCGCAAGGATCATCCGGGCGAGCGGGCGTTTATTCTCACGCGCTCGGCGTTCGCGGGATTGCAGCGATATGCGGCAGCGACCTGGAGCGGCGATGTGGCCTCGCGTTGGTCCGACTTGCATGACCAGATATCAGCGGGGGTGAACTTCTCGTTGTCGGGATTGCCCAACTGGTCGTTTGATATCGGTGGATTCGCGCTGGAGTCGCGGTATCTGAAGCCGAGTGCGGCGGACCGGAAAGAGTGGCTGGAGTTGAACACGCGTTGGTTTGAGTTCGGTGCTTTCGCGCCGTTGTTCCGGTCGCACGGCCAGAAGCCTTATCGGGAGATCTACACCCTCGGTGCTTCGAGTCCCGAGACCTACCAGACTCTGGTGTTCTACGACAAGCTGCGTTATCGCCTGATGCCCTATATCTATACGGTGGCGGCTCAGACTCATCACAATGACTACACCATCATGCGTGGGCTGGTGATGGATTTTGCTTCTGATTTGAATGTGCGGGGGATTTCGGATCAGTACATGTTTGGACCCGCGATTCTCGTGAATCCGGTGTATGAGTATGGTTCGCGCAGTCGGGATGTTTACCTGCCGGCCGGGACGGCTTGGTATGACTTCTACACGGGCGACCGTGTTGAAGGCGGAGCGCGCGTGAAAGCGGCTGCACCGTTGAACCGGATGCCTTTGTATGTGCGGGCCGGGTCAATCATTCCTATCGGGCCGGATATTCAGTACACGGGTGAGAAGCCTGATGCGCCGATCACGTTCTATGTGTACACGGGGCATGACGGGGCTTTCACGTTGTATGAGGATGCAGGGACGGACTATGGGTATGAGAAGGGGGCGTTTGCCAGCATCCCCGTCGCATACAACGACGCCACCGGCGAGTTGACTATCGGGGCCCGGAAGGGAGAGTTTCCGGGGATGGTGGGGAAGAGGGTGTTCAAGGTTCGGTGGATTTCCTCTGGCGGTGGGAAGGATCTGATGAATTTTGACGCGGCGGCCGACGCAACCGTCGATTACTCGGGCGAACAGGTGGTGGTTCGCAAGGCAGGAAGCTAGCCCCATCGCTGGTGGGCGGCTGCTGTTGCCTTTCCGAACCATATGCGCATCCGCCGGCGAGTGGGACGCAAGGCTATGCCGGGTGGCCACGCCGGGCGGGCGGCCCCCGACTCAACTGATGCCCACGCTGTGCCTCGGCCAGGTGTTCCGCAGGGCTTCGTGGCTGAAGTTGGGCGCCGACTCGCACTCAATCTCGATCACGGTGAGAGGCGAGTCGGGCGCCTGCTCGGGCAAGCCGACCAGGCGCAGGCCCAACTCGCTCTGCTCGAACTTCACCGGCGTGCCTGTTGCGAGGAATTTCGCCGACTTCACTTTCGACTTCAGCGCTCCGATCGCCATGACTGTGGGCGGCTGGTAGAAAGGGAGCCACTCTTGCGCAGGTGTCGATCCAGGCCACCGATGAACGTGCATGTAGAGCGTGTTACCGCGGCGCGTATAACCCGCGTAATTTCCCCAGCCAAAACTGCCTTGCTCGGTACCGTAAATGGCACGGCCGTTCCTCTCGAGCCAACGGCCCACTTCCGTGAGGATTCGAACAGATGGCTCGGGGATCGAGCCATCCGGCTTCGGACCGATATTCAACAGGTAGTTGCCCCCGTCCCTGGCGCAATTGACGAGATTTCTGATCACCTGCTTCGGGGTTTTCCAATCGTCATCCGCGGACGAGTAGCCCCAACTGTCGTTGAGGGTCATGCACGCCTCCCAGGCATGGCCCGACTTGTCCGCATCAACCTTCTGCTCCGGCGTGGCGAAGTCGCCTTCCAGGCCGTTGCGGTTGTTGACGATGATGTGCGGCTGCAGCTCGAACACCATCCGGTTCATCTTTTCAGACTCCCATTGTTCGGGAGTGAGCGGCAGACTGACGTCGTACCACAGGATGTCGATTTTCCCGTAGTTGGTCATCAACTCTCTGACGAGACCATGCGTGTAGTCAACGAAGCGGCGCCGGGCTTCCGGGTCCGTGGCACAACGGGCTCCATCGGGGTGGTGCCAGTCCATGAGGGAATAGTAGAGCCCGACCTTCAGTCCCTCGGCGCGGGCCGCATCTATGTACTCACGCACGAGGTCCCGCCCGGCGGCTTGCTTGGGCGCGCAGTAGTTGGTGAGCTTGGTGTCGAACAGACAGAAGCCGTCGTGATGCTTGGAGGTCATCACCATGTATTTCTGGCCGGCTCGCCTGGCCAGCTTCGCCCATTCACGCGCCGCGCCAGGGCGCGGGTTGAAATGTCTGGCCAGCAGCTCGTACTGGCTGAGCGGAATGCCTTCCATCTCGAGAGTCCATTCCTGTCGGCCGATCAGGCTGTACAGGCCCCAGTGGATGAACATGCCGAACTTGGCTTCGTGCCACCAACGCAGGCGTTCGGCGCGAGTGGCGGCTTCGGTGTTAGTTCCGCCCACGTTGGCGGCTGTCGCCGCTGCATGCGGGTTGGCAGCCGCCGCGGTGTCGGCATCGGCAACCATCGTGGCACCAGACGCTGCGGCGTTTGTGGCGAGCAGGGTGCTACTGGCGGTGGCGCACGCAGCGATACCTCCTGTGACGCCGAGCGTCTTGATGAACGAGCGCCGGCCGACGGTGGTGTTTGTGCCCATGGTTACTTGATTCATCCGCGTCAGGAGGATTGCACCGCATGATGCGAGCATCGATTCCGTACGTCAATCTGTTGATGATGACTTTGTTTGTAACGGCGCAACCTGTTGCATCCGCCGCTGACTATGTCTGGCGCAATGTCAAAGTGGGCGGCGGCGGGTTTGCGCCCGGCATCGTGTTCAGCCGTGCCGAGCGCGGTCTCGCGTATCTCCGAACTGACATGGGCGGCGCCTACCGATGGGATTCCGCGGCTCGCAGTTGGAAACCCCTGGAGGATTCGATTGCTGAATCGAGTTATTTCGGTATCGAAAGCATCGCGGCAGACCCGGTTGACGCGAATGTTGTTTACCTTGCCGCGGGAATGTATCGCCGTGAGGGCGCTGCGATTCTGAGGTCGCCTGATCGCGGTAAATCCTGGGAAGTGTTTCCGACGACCTTCCGCATGGGCGGCAACGAAGATGGCCGCGGGTTGGGCGAGCGCCTGGCCATTGATCCGAACCTGACTTCGACCTTGTACTTCGGGTCTCGTCACGATGGATTGCAACGGAGCAACGACAAGGGGCGAACATGGTCGCGCGTTGATTCGTTCCCAGTGCATGGGCTCGGTCTTCCGGAAGTTGGCCGACGCACCAACGCCGGCCTCAGCTTTGTTGTTTTTGATCCGCGCAGCGGCCACCGGGGCGTTGGATCGCGAACTGTGTTTGTCGGCGTCGCCGATCCCGGGCC
>Ga0068858_100000532_pt1 | contig 39942 bp, 32 predicted proteins | sample KBSSwiS12_FD_66589 | JGI IMG/M metagenome (GOLD analysis project Ga0068858, IMG submission 66589) | Switchgrass rhizosphere microbial communities from Kellogg Biological Station, Michigan, USA - KBS Switchgrass S1-2 | ecosystem: Host-associated > Plants > Roots > Rhizosphere > Soil ... | reverse complement strand
CGGCCCGCAATTGTCCGTTGAGGATGAAGGTATCGCGCGCCGCGACCGAGCGCTGCATCGTGTCGCTCCAGTGCTGGATCGATTTTCTGCCGACGGGAAGCGGTAACACCTGCCATCTGTCGCGCGATATCACCCACGCATACGTCAAGTCATCGAGGATCGTGTATTCGATGAGGAACGTGCCGGCAGGCAGGTATTTCTGAATGCCGGGAATGTCGATGGTCGATGCGTCCGCCGGCGCCGGCTTGAGCGCGAGATTGAGCGGCTCGAACGCGCGCGCGCGGTCGGCATACCTGAACGCTTCGTCGCCGCGACCGGTTGCGATCAGCTGCCGGATGAGCAGGCGATAAGTGTCCTGGAATCGAGAGAAATACTCATTCCAGATCAGCTTTCCGTCATCAGTCGTCTTCCGGTTCTGGAGGAGCCTGGTCTCCTCGGCGTTCAATTCTGCAAGCGCTGCGCGGAGATCGAGCTCGAACTCGGGCGGCTTGTGTGCCCGATAGTTCGCCTCGGCCCGTTGTGCATAAAGAAACGCGCGGAACGACGGATATTCGAGATCTTTCGACAGCGCGATCGCCGCAGTGAATGCCTTGGCGGCCTGGCTGACGTCGGTGCGCATCAATAGCTGCGCCTGCACTTCGGCATTTCGTGCGTCCAGGGAACGGCGAAATTCGGGATCGGTGTCCTTTGCCGTGAGGCGGACGGCTTCCTGCAGATCGTTCTGCGCCGCATCGAGCTGCTCGGTGTGCAGTTCATAGACCGCGCGCCAGCGCCGGGCGATGCCGAGGTTGTATTGCAGCAGCTTGATCGTATTCAGCTGCTCGGGCGGCGTCGCCTTCAGCGCGTCCTGCAGTCGTCGTACAGAGATGTCCTGGTATCGGAACGCCGCCCGCGGATGACCGAGGGCGAAGGCCGCCGCCGCCGTCGCGGCGAAGAGCAGAGTCTGATCGCGTGGCGATGTGAGCTGATGAGAGTCGAGGCTTGATTGCAGTGCGCGCCGCCAAGCCTGTTCACTCTGACCGGCGACACGCAATGTGCCGATCCGCCGGACCTGCACGATGGCGGCGCCCTCGGGATCGTGCTGCTGGTCATACAGCGCCACCGCCGCGTCATACCCGGCCAGCGATTGCAGAGGTCCCTGATTCGTGTCGTAAAGGTAAAGATTGGCGCGCGTCGCGACGATCCATGCGGCGAGGCCGGGATAATGACGTCTTCCCGCCTCCTGCTCGATCGCGTCGAGTGTGGCGTAGTCGGAGTTGACGCGTGCGTCAGCGTAGAAATGCAATGGACTGCCGCCGCGACGCAAGTCATCCGCAGCGGTTGTGAACATTGGTATTGCGTCTCGAGCTCCGACGGCTAATCCGATTCGCCCATCGCGATACGCCGCATATCCCGCTCGCAAGGCCTGCAATTTCGCGGCGTCGCTTGTCGCGAAGGCATCGACTTCATCGATCACGAATCGGTCGCCCGTAAGTTGCGCGAGTTGCGCCGCCAGCACCTTTGCCTGGGCCACGTTCTGTGGCAACAATTCTTCTTCGAGAAACCGCTGGGCGCTTTCCGGGAATGGTTTTATGAGCCGAGCCACAATCTTCGCGTCATTGGCGCGAAGAGCCACGGCGAGACGCTCCGGCACCCACTCCTCTCCCCGCTCCTGCGCCGTCATGGCGAGTGCCTTTTCGATCCGCGCCAGATTGGCCTGCGCCGCTTTCGACCGTGGGCCGTCCGCGACCGCGTGCTCCGCCGCGTCGAACGCCTTCAGCAGATCAGTCGGTTTGTCCTGGCGCTTTGCGCGAACGTAGTACGCCGCCGCCAGTTCGCTCATGGCGATCGGGTCGCGGTCGGCGAAACCCTCCAATGCGGCGATCGCCTTGTCCGTACAGGCCGGCAGGAGTTTCACCGCCTGCTCCCGGCTGCTGATGTCGGGACAATCGGGCCACTCTTTCCGCTCCGCCGTGTCGTTATCAGTGCAGCCCATGACAAAGCTGCAGAGGACGGCCATGGCGATGAGCGCGGGATTTCTCAAGGCTCAAATACGATACGCGTTTTGCGGGAACGTGAGCGAACGATGATCATTCGGACCGGCGGCGGAGGCCGCGATGAACGATTCGAAGCGCTGTACCGCAAGTATTACGGACGCGTGTACAAGTTTTTCCGGAAACAGGTCCACGGCGACGACGAGGCCCAGGACCTGGCCCAGGAAACCTACAAACGCATCTACGAAACATTCGCTCAATACCGCGGTGAAGCGGAATGGGCCTTCATCGAGACCACCGCGCGCAATGTGCTCTTCAATTGGATCCGGTCCCGCAAGACGGCGAAGCGATCGGCCGACACCGTCGACATCGACGGCCCCGGTTTCAACAACGATCCCCCCGCGCCGCCGCAACCCGATCTCGCCGACCGCCAGGAGGCGGAGATGCGCAGGGCGCGCCTCTGGGCGGCGATCGCGGAGCTGCCGGAAGGGCAAAAGCAATGCATGGAGCTCTGGCTGGGCGACACGAAATACGAGGCCATCGCCAGGACGCTCGGCATCAGCGTCGATGCCGTGAAGTCGCGGCTCCGCGACGCCAGAAGGGCCCTGCGCACACAACTGGGAGAGTCCCTCCCGGAGGACGAAGAATGATCACGAAGCCGGAACTGCAGGCCGTGCACGGCCAGATGCTGGCGGAACGCCGCCGGCGGCTCGGTGCCCCGCCGACCAACGAGGAACTGTTTGCATTCATGCGCGGAGAGCTGTCGTCCGATGACGAAGCGCGCGTCCGCGAGCTGTTGATCGCCTATCCCGAGCTCGCCCGGGCCATGGCCGAGCCATTCCCCGAAGACGGCGAGCTTTCTGAGGTGGAGCTGGCGTCGCATTGGAACTCGTTGCAGAAGCGCATTCATGGCGATCCCGCACAGCGGCGCGTCCGCTACTGGCAGCGCACCTCGGCGGCCCTGGCCGCGGCGATGATCCTCGCCTTCGGCGGCCTGGTGTGGCAGCGTCAGATGTCGCTCGCGCCTCGCGTGGCGACGAGCAGGCACCTGCTCCTCCCTGACGGCCAGCGCGGCGCCGGTGAGCCGGCCACCGTGATCAGCGCAGACGGCAACGCCTTCGTGCTCATCGCCTCGCTCATCGATCCGCCGGCCTCCGACGCCTACCGGCTCGAGATCGTCACCGCCGGCGGCGCGCCGCGCACGCTCTGGCGCAGCGCCGCGCTGGGCCGCCCAGGCAACGACACATTCGAGATCGTCGTCCCGCGCGCGTTCCTCGCGCCGGGCCTGTACAAGGTGATCGTCTACGGCGTCACCGGCGAACGGCAGGAACAGCTGTCGAGCTACTCGCTGCGGGTGCCCGACACGGCGCGCTGAAATCTCGGGTATCGTTCCCCGCTGCGCATGCTCAAGCGGGTCGTCAAGTCCTTCTTCCGCCTTCTCGGATTCGAGATCCATTACGTCCGCAAGGGTGTCGGCGTCGACGCCTTTGCGGACATGCGCACGCTGGCGGGGACGGAGCGGCCGGTCATCTTCGACGTCGGCGCGAACGTCGGGCAGACGATCGAGACGTTTCGCAGGTACTTCGATCGATCGGTGATCCATTCGTTCGAGCCGGGGCGGGCGACGTTCGAGGAACTGCGCCGCCGCACCGCCGGCATCGCCGACCTGCAGCTCAACAACTGCGCCCTCGGCGCGCGGCGCGGCTCGGCCGTCCTGATCGAGAACGAGCGGACCGACATGAGCTCGCTCCTCGAGCCGGGGATCGACAGCTGGGGCGAGATCGAGCGGCGTTACGACGTCGAGGTCGACACCGTCGACGGCTACTGCGCGAATCGTGGCATCGCCGCCATCGACATCCTGAAGAGCGACACGCAGGGCTTCGAGCTCGAGGTGCTCAAGGGCGCGGAGGGAATGCTGCGCAAGGGCGCCGTCCGCCTGATCTACATGGAGATCAATTTCGCGGAGATGTACAAGGGATTGCCGCGATTCGATGAGATCTACGGCTTTCTCGCCGACCGAGGTTTCCACCTCGTCGCTTTCTACGACTTCTGGTATCAGCGCCAGCGAGCGTCCTGGACCGACGCGCTCTTCATGCATGAATGAACGTGGCGCGCAACGCGCGGTCGTCATCATCCTCGCCGCCGGCCTGCTCGTCACGGCGATGATCACGACGAACGGCAGCGATCACTTCCGGCTGCCGAAGGAGCTCGCCTTCCGCGCCGAAGCGATCGCCCTGCTGGCGCTCGGCGCATTCTGGCTGACGTCGAAGCGCCGGACGTGGAGGCTCGAAAAACGTCCCGAGTTTTTTCTCGCGGCGGCGATCGTCTGCTGGACGCTCATCACGGTCGCGACTTCGACGAACCGGCAGCTGAGCGTCGACAGCCTGCTCACCGTCCTCGCGGCGGTAATGATCTTCATCGTCACCTGCCTCGCGGCACAGACGACGTCGTTCATCGCCATCGACGTGCTGATGATCGGCGCCTGCGTGAACGCGGTGATCGTCATTCTGCAGGAGCTGAAGATCTGGACGCCGTTCCTGCCGGCGCACGACGTCAACACGCACGTCGGCAGCGTCGGACTGCTCGGCAATCCGAACGACGTCGGCACCTATCTCGCGCCGGCCGCGCTCACCGCGATCGTCATGGCGATGACGGCGCAGGGGAGGCGGCGCGCCGTCTACGCCGCGATCGGCACGTTGCTCGTGGCCGGCGTGGCGGCGAGCGCGACGCGCACGGCGATCGCCGCCCTGGTCATCGGTCTCATCGTCTTCGCGATCTTTCATTCGCGCCGCGTCGCGCTCGTGGTGGCGGCGATCATCATCGCCGTCGGCCTCGCCGCGCTGTCGCCGTCGACGACGCTCGGCCGCGGCGCGCGGCAGCTCGCCGCCGCGGCCTCGCAGCGCGACTATCAGCGTCTTTTTTCCGAGCGATTGCTGCCGTTTCTCACCGCGTTCGAGATGGCGCGCGATCATCCGCTCACCGGCGTGGGACCGGGCTGTTTCAAGTACCACTACATGGCGTACCGCGTGGCGATGAGCGGCAAGTATCCGGCGGAGTGGACCCGGGGATATCCGATGAACTGGGGCGAGGTGCACAACGATCACCTGCAGGTCGCCGCGGAGAGCGGACTGCCCGGGTACGCGTTGTATCTCGCCGCGATCGCTCTGTTCGCGGGATGGCGCCGCCGCGGCGAGCCGCCGACACCGGAGGCCGGACTTGCGCGCGCATTGCGCCGGCCGCTCGCGGTGCTCGTGCTGATGATCTCCATCGGACAGTTTCCGTTGGAGCTCGCGGCGGTGCGGCTGATGTTGCTGACGCTCGGCGCGTTGTGTCTGACGTGGGATCGCGACGGGGAGGACAGACAGGAGTGTCCGTCCTACACACCGCGCGGCGGTGTAGCACAGACACTCCTGTCTGTGCTCTTCCTGATCGTCGCCACCATCGCCATTTATTACCTTTCCATCGTGCCCTACCGCGACAACCTCGTCCTCGGCGCGGTCGAGTACCGCTCCATGCTCGCGGAGTCCGGCAAAGCGCCGCGCACGATCGCGGCCGCGCAGCGGAACCTGCACGATCTCGACGGCGCGGAGCGCAGCCGCCGTCTTGACCCGAACTGGTACCTGCTCTACGGCGCGAACTGCGAGCTCATCGGACGCTGGCGCGACGCGGCCGACGTTTACACGCGCGCGCTGCGGATCGACAACCGTCCCGAGCTCTACGTCAGTCGCGGCCTGGCCCTGCTGCACCTCGGACACACGGCCGAGGCCGAAGCCGATCTCGCCGCCGCGGCGAGATTCAATCCCGACGTGCTCCATGATCTCGACGGCGATCTGCGCGAGCGTGTCGCCGCCGCGGCCGGTCTCCGCTGATGCGCGTGCTCCGTCTCATCGCCCGGCTGAACGTCGGCGGACCGGCGCAGCACGTGGTCTGGCTGCACGAAGGGCTGGCCGCGGAAGGCGTCGAGTCGATGCTCGTCACCGGCGTCGTGCCGCCGGGCGAGCAGGACATGAGCGGCTTCGCGGCCGCGCACGGCGTCACGCCGGTGGTGATCGCGTCGATGAGCCGCGAGCTCTCGCCGCGCGACCTCCTGACGATCTGGCGCGTGTGGCGGCTGATGGTCCGCTTCCGTCCCGACATCGTGCATACGCACACGGCGAAGGCCGGGGCCGTGGGACGCATCGCCGGCCTCTTTTATCGCCGCGCGAAGTTCGTCCACACGTTCCACGGGCATGTGTTCCACGGTTACTACGGAAAGTGGAAGACCCGTTTCTTCATCGCCATCGAGCGGATGCTGGCGCGGCTGAGCGATCGCATCATCGTGCTCAGCGAACAGCAGCGGCACGAGATCCACGACGAGTTCGGCGTCGGGAGAGCGGAGCAGTTCGCGATCGTGCCGCTCGGCATCGACCTCGATGAAGTCCGCGGGGGGCCGGCTGTCGCGCCGCGCGAAGAACTGGTGGTCGGAATCGTCGGCCGCGTGACGGCGATCAAGAACCACGATCTCTTTCTTCGCGTCGCGGCGCGCTGTCACGACCTGGCGCGCTTCGTCGTTTACGGCGACGGCGCCGACCGGCCGATGCTCGAGGAGCGCGCGCCGCACGTCGTCTTCGCCGGGACGCGGCCGGCGCGCGAGATCTACGCGGCGCTCGACGTCGTGGCGCTGACGTCGCGCAACGAAGGGACGCCGCTGGCGCTGATCGAAGCGATGGCCTGCGGCAAACCGGTGATCAGCACGGCCGTCGGCGGTGTCGTCGATCTCCTCGGCGACGTCGTGGAGCGGGGCGCGGGCTTCGACATCCGGGAGCGCGGGATCACCGCCGCGTCGAACGACGCTGTAGGATTTTCAGCAGGTCTCGCCCATCTTTTGCGCGACGAGAGACTGCGCCGTGAGCTCGCCGAACGCGGCCGCGATTACGTTGAACGCACGCACTCGAAAGAGCGCCTCGTCGCCGCTATACTCCGCCTCTATCGCGATCTCGCGCGATGACTGATGAGAGTCCTCATAACTGGCGGAGCGGGTTTCATCGGCTCGCATCTCGCCGATGCCTGCATCGCCCGTGGTGACGAAGTCTTCGTCGTCGACGACCTGTCCACCGGAACGCTCGACAACCTCGCGCGGATCGCCGGCAATCCCCGTTTCCACTGGACCGCGGGCTCCGTGCGCGACAGCGACATGATCGAAGAGCTGGTCGACGGCTGCGACGTCATCTTCCATCTCGCCGCCGCGGTCGGCGTGAAGCTGATCGTGGAGAGTCCGGTGCGCACGATCGAGACGAACGTCCGCGGCACCGAAGTCGTCCTCGCCGCGGCGAGCCGCCACCACAAGCGGGTGCTCATCGCGTCGACTTCCGAGGTCTATGGCCTGAGCGAGCAGGTGCCGTTCCGCGAGGACGGCAATCTCGTCATGGGGGCCACGAACAAAGGGCGCTGGAGCTACGCCTGCTCGAAGGCGATCGACGAATTTCTCGCCCTCGCGTATCACCGCGAGAAGAAGCTGCCGGCCATCATCGTCCGGCTGTTCAACACCGTCGGCCCGCGGCAGATCGGCCGCTACGGCATGGTCGTGCCGACGCTCGTCGCGCAGGCGCTCGCCGGAAAGCCGCTCACGGTGTACGGCGACGGAAAGCAGACGCGCTGCTTCGGCTTCGTCGGCGACGTCATCAAGTCGCTGCTCCTGCTGATGGCTCATCCCGGCGCGCCGGGCGAGGTCTTCAACATCGGCTCCACCGAGGAAGTGTCGATCACCCGGCTCGCCGAGCGCGTGCTGGCGCTGACCGGCTCGCGCTCGGAGATCGTCTACGTTCCGTACGGCGAAGCGTACGAAGAGGGATTCGAGGACATGCCCCGCCGCGTGCCCGACACGTCGAAGGCGGAACGGTTCATCCGCTTCACGCCGCGGACCTCGCTCGACGACATCCTGCGCGCGGTGATCCAGGAGCTGGAGGGGAGCGGACGTCCTCGTCCGCACGGCCGCGCGGCCAGCGCGGCTGACGCCGCGCAAGAGGCGGACGAGACGTCCGCTCCCCTCGACGAGAACTAAGCGTGGCTCCTTTCATCAAAGCCTCCCTCGCGGCATTCATCGCGGCGCTGGCGCTGACTCCGGCGGTCGCCGCGCTCGCCCGCCGCGTCGGCGCGGTGGCGAAGCCGAAGAGCGACCGCTGGCACTCGAAGCCGACGGCGATGCTCGGCGGCGTGGCCATCGCCGTCGCCACCATCGCGGTGCTCGTCCTCTTCGTGCCGCTGACGAGCGACGACATGATCGTCACCGCGGCCAGCGGGGCGCTCTTCCTCCTCGGCCTGGCGGACGACTTCCTGCACACCCGGCCGTATCAGAAAATGATCGGCCAGCTGCTCGCCGCCGGCACGATCGTCGCGCTCGGACTGGTGCTGCCGTGGACGTCGTACCTCGCCGTCAACGTGCTGATCACGCTCTTCTGGCTGGTCGGCATCACGAACGCCGTGAACATGCTCGACAACATGGACGGCCTGGCCACCGGCGTCTCGGCCATCGCCGCCCTGTTTCTCGGCGTCAACTTCATGCTCAATCATCAGACGAACGAGGCGCTGATGCTGGCCGCGTTCGCCGGCGCGCTCCTCGGGTTCCTCGTCTACAACCACCATCCCGCTTCGATCTTCATGGGCGATTGCGGCTCGATGTTCATCGGCTTCTTCCTCGCCTCCATCGCGCTCGTCAGCGGGACGGGCGGCGGGCGGTCGCGCAGCGTCATCGCCGTGCTCGCCGTGCCGGTGCTCGTGCTGCTCGTGCCGATCTTCGACACCACGTTCGTCACGCTGATGCGGAAGCTGGCGGGGCGGGCGGCGTCACAGGGGGGACGCGATCACACTTCGCATCGCCTCGTGGCCCTCGGCCTTTCGGAGAAGCACGCCGTGTGGATGCTCTACACCTTCGCTACGGCCGCCGGCGCGCTGGCCATTCTCGTGCGCCACACGTCACTAAAGGTGAGCCTGGCCGCGATCGTCACCTTCACGATTCTCCTCGCGTACGTCGGCATTCACCTCGCGCGCGTCCGTGTGTACGACGAGTAGCGTGAGCGGCGCGATCGCCGCGAGGACGTAGAGCATCTGCCGCAGCCGGAAGAGCGTCCCGAAGTTCGTGACGCTGTAGATCATCGGACCGGCGGTGGCGAAGAAGACGAGCACGACGAGGAGAAAGAGCGGCGTGATGCGCGCCCCGGAGCGAAGCGCGCGCACGCACGCGACGATGGCGAAGAGGATCACCGCCGAGAAGACGATCGTGTCGAAGTCGGCGAGGAGCCAGAAGCCCCGGCCTCCGCCGATGCGCACGAGCTTCAGCGGCTGCGCCGCCGCACGCGGAATGAATGTGGCGGCGACATCGCTCGCCACCGGCACCCGCGCGGCCGCGGCGCCGGCATGGATCGCGGTTGCGCCCGGGGTGCTCTCGAACCCTTTGCGCGATGCGACCAGGTAGTCCTTCAACGGCGCCGGCGCCGGCGCTGCTACCGGCGCCGTCGCCGGCGCAGGCGGAGGCGCCGTCACCGCCACCGTCTTCGGCACGGACACCGGCACCGGTACAGGCACGGGCACCGGCAACGGTTCCGCTTTTGCCTCGATCAACGTGCGCGGCTGCAGGACGTTGAGGATCTTCTCGGGGATGTCGGTGTCGCCTCCGAAGCGGAACGCCTGCGAGAGCAGAAGGAACACGACAGCCTGAGAGACGAACACCGCTGTCCAGGCTCCGCGTCTCGTCTGCGCCGCGGCGAACACGAAGAAAACGGCCGAAGCGCCCCACACGATCGCCCCGAAATACCAACGCGTCCCGGAGATGGCGTAAACGATCGCCAGCATCGCCGCCGCGCATCCGAGCAGCGAGGTCCATCGCGGCGCAGTCGCGGCGCGCCACATCTCCTGCCAGCGATAACAGACGAAGACGAAGGCCACGATCAGCAGAAAGAAGAACGTGTCTTTCAACGGCTGCAATGACCAGAGGATCATCGAAGGGCCGAACGCGATCGCGGCGAGCGCGAGCGTCTTCCGCGACCGGCCGATGCGCATGATCAGCGCGCAGGTCGCCAGGTAGGCGACGCAGTTGAAGAGGATCGCGGTCGGGGCGACGACGCCGAACGCGGCGCAGAACAGCGTGAACGCCTGCGTGAAGATGCGCGACGGGTAGTGTCCGGTGACGAAGAGCAGCGCCTTCGGGCCGCGCGCGATCAGCTCCTGCGCGTATCCGAGGTACCACGGGCCGTCGATGGCGAAGAACCAGAAGCCGCGGCCGAGTTGCAGCGAGCGCGCGATCGGAAGCTGGAGCCACGAGATCCAGAAGAGGATCTGTGCCGCGAACGCGCGGATCAGAAATCCGGCGATGACGATCGGCGAGGCCTTTCGCGCGAAACGCCACACTCCGTAGCAGGCGGCGGCCGTCAGCACGGCCTGGAAAATCGCGAAGGGCATGGACCCACACGCAACGGCATTACCCGCGGATTACTTCCGCGAGAGCGTCGGCTTGCGCCTCGATCTCGTAGTGTGTTTCGGCAAACGCGCGGCCCGCCGCCGACATCCGGCTGCGGAGCTCGCCATCGCTCACGAGTTTGCGCAACGCGTCGAGCCATTCGCCGTCGGTGATTGCCGACAGATGCGTCTCGCCGGCGATGCCCATCGTCGCGCAGACGCCGACCGGACTCATCACGAACGGTACGCCGGTGGCCATGTACTGCACCGCCTTGAATCCCGCCTTGCCCGCGCTCCACTCGTCGTCGTCGATCGGATAGACGCCGACGTCGAGCGCCTGGAAATCTTCGACCTCGCGATCGAGCGACCAGGGACGCGTTTCGACGTCGACGCCCGGCACGCGGATCGCCGCGCGTCCGGAGCCGACGATCAGCAGGCGAAAGCGCGCCTCGGTCGCGAGCCGCTCGAAGATCGGCAGCAGGCGTTCCAGATAAGGCCACGTCCCGTGCGTTCCGATCCACCCGATCGTGACGATTCCGTTCGTTCGTGACGCGGGACGAAATCTCTTCGTATCGACGACGGTCGGCACGATCACGCCGCCGGCATGCGCCGCGATGTTCGGACTCCCGCACGTCACGGTCCGCGCCCAGCGGATCAGCCGGTCGGTCTTCGACGCCCACTTGAGCAGCGTCGCCACGCGGCCGTACACCGGGCTCTCGTACGGAATCCACGTCGCGTCGTCGAGGTCGAGCACCAGCGGCCGGCGCAGCACGCGCGCGATCAGCCATTCGATGACCGGCGGTCCGAACAGCATCGCCTCGCGCTGCACGAAGACGACGTCGGCGCGCATGGCGCGAAACACCGCGCCGGTGCGCGCCACCGTGCGGATCGCCAGTCGCGGCAGCCGCCGCAGCAGCCGCCCCGGCTGGTAGAGCGCGTCGAAAAGCGCGGCGTCGAGGAAGGGCGAGAAGGTGACGTCGATCCCGCGGCGCGCGAGCGGCTCGATGAATTGCACGATGCGAAAGCGCGACGATGCCGCCTCGACCGGATATGACGCCAGCGCCAGCACGCGAATCCGTTTCATCGGCTCAGCACCGCGTCGTAAAGCCGGCGGTATCGCGCGCCGCCGACCGCGTGCAGGTCATAGCGCGCGCGTGCCACCGCGCGGCAGCGCGCGGCGAGCCCGGGGTCGCCGCGCAGCTCGTCGATGGCGCGCAAGGCGTCATCGTAGTCGTTCCCCTGCAGCAGCACGCCGACGCGTTGCTGCGGGATCTCGGTGTCGAGGTCGCCGATGCCGGCCGAGGCGATCACCGGGAGTCCGGCGGCGAGGTACTCCGCGAATTTCGTCGGCGACATCGCGCTGCGCGCATACGACCGCCGCACGAGCAGCAGCGCGACGTCGGCGGCGCGCAGATAGTTCGGCACTTCGTCCGGCGCGACCTGCAGCACGCGAAAGTCATCGGCGCCGAATCCGGCGCGACGCAAGGCCTCGGTGATCGGCGCGGTCGATCCCTGCGTCAGCACCAGCGCGAATGCGCGCGCCTTCGCCAGCAGCGCGACCATCTCGTCGATCAGGTAATAGCCGCCGAGGGCGCCGGCGTAGACGAAGACCGGCCGTTTCGTGACACCGAGGTCTGCGCGCTCGTCGCTTGCGAAGCGCTGCGGATCGACGCAGCAGGGGATCACCTCCAGCGGACGGCCGTTCGATGGAATCGCGTCACGCGCGCGCTCGGTGAGGACGACGAAACCGTCGGCCGCGCGATAGAGCCGGCGCTCCGCCGCTTTCGTCACGCGATACAGCAATCCGTTCGCCCGCCAGTTGCCGGAGTCGACGTACTCCTCGGCCAGGAATCCGCGGACGTCGAAGATCAGCCGCCCGCCGGTCAGCCATTTCGCGATCGCGCCGATCGCCGCGCCGACATGGCTGCGGCCGTGGAACAGCGTGATGTTGCCGCGCCGCGCGATCGACGCCGCGCGCCACGCGCCGCGCACGATGTCGAAAGGCTTCAGAAACGCGCGCTTGTGATACGGCAGCATGTGCCAGTCGATCCCGTCCGCGCGCAACCGCTCGCGCCACGTGGCGCTCGCCATGACGTTCGGCTCGAACGTCAGCAGCGACATCGCCACGCCGCCCGCCGCGAGCTCGCGCAGATACGGCAGCACCTGCGTCTGCACGAGCGGTTCGCGGATGCCGAAATAGCAGAGGTAAAGAGCGCGGGCGCCGGTCGTCATGCGTAGAATGCGAACCCGTTCATTATGAGTGATCGCCGCGGCCTCACCTCCCGAGTCGTGCACGGAACCCTGCTGCACCTCGGCGGTCAGGCGGTGACGATGGCTGCCACGTTCATCGCCACGCCGTTCACCATCCGCCTCCTCGGTCCCGCCGGCTACGGCGTGCTCGCCTTCATCCACGTGCTCATCGGCTATGTGTCGGTGGCGGACATGGGGATGGGAACGGCGTCGACGCGCTTCGGCTCACTCGCGCACGCCCGCGGCGACGACGAGGGAGAGTCGGCGGCCATCTGGTCGGCGCTCCTGCTGGCGGTCGTTCCGGCGACCGGCATCGCGCTCGCGCTGGCGCTCGGCGCGCGCCCCCTCGTCGAGCACGCACTGCGGCTGCCCGCGTACCTGCACGATCCCGCCATCCTCTGCTTCAGGATCGCGGCGGTCGGATTTCTGGCGCGCGCCGTCTCCGGTGTTTTCAACACGCCGGCGGTGGTGCGCCTGCGGATGGACCTCGTCGTTCTGGTCAACAACGGCACGTCGACCGCGCAGGTCGTGCTCGTGCCGCTGGTCGTCTTTCTCGGCGGCGGACTTCCCGGCGCGGTCGGCGTCGTGGCCGGCGCGGCGACCGCGTCCGCGCTGCTGTACGGAATCGTCGGCGTCCGATTGCTGCCGCAGATGCGGCGGCCACGCGTGAGCCGCGAGCTGATGAAGCAGCTCGCGCGATTCGGCGGCGCGCTGGTGGTGTCGATGATCGCCGCGGCGGTGCTCTCGAACGTCGAGAAGTTGCTGATGCCGCGCTTCGCGTCGGTGCAGGCGCTGGCGTACTACTCGGTCGCCTTCACGCTGGCGTACATGCTGACGCAGCTGCCGATGGCCATGGTCCAGTCGCTGCAGCCGGCGTTCGCGCAGCTGCACATCAATCCCGATCGTGCGCAGCTCGAGCAGCTCTATCGCCGCGCGCTGCACGCGATGCTGTTCTGGGCTCTGCCCGGCGCGCTGTTCATCTGCACCGCGGCGCGGCCGTTTCTCACGCTCTGGGCCGGGCCGCAGTTCGGACGCGAGAGCACGCTTCCGCTCTATCTGCTGATGGGCGGCGTGGTCTGCGAGATCATCGGCCTGGTCCCGCTCAATCTGCTGATCGCGTTCGGGCGCACCGACATTTTCGCCCGCATCCAGGTCTCACTGCTCGTCCCGTATCTGATCGGATCGGGCGTGCTCATTCACTTCTACGGAGCGCCCGGCGCCGCGATCGCCTGGAGCGTGCGCGCGCTGACCAGCCTCATTCTCTTTGCCCACTTCGCCGCCCGGATGTCGGGCTTCCGGTTCGTGCCGTGGCCCGACAACCGGCGCGATTATCTGCTCGCCGTCGCCGTTCTCGTCGTGCCGGTGGCCGTCGCCTGGCTCGGGTCGCCGATCGTCCGCATCGGCGTGGCGGTGGCGGCCGTCGCCGTCTACGGCATCATCATCCTGACGCGCGTGCTGACGTCCGAGGAGCGGGCCGCGCTGCAGCGGATGCTGCCGAAATCCGCATGACGGAAACGCGCACCGTCCGCCTACTCCGCTTCGCCTTTCGTCATTGGCCCTTCATGCACGGACGCGGCTGGATCCTGCACATTGCGCGCGGTCTTACCGGCAGCGCCGCGGTCCTTTCCGGCAGCGACGTCGGGACGCGCGCGAGTTGTTGTCATCGGACGACGCACCGGCGATCTTCTTCGAGGCCGACGAGGACCTGTTTGCGTTGAAGGCGCGACACGTGGCACAAAGGCGGAAGCCGTGAGGACGATTTCCGTCATTATTCCGACGTTTAACTACGGACGCTTCCTGCGCCAGGCGATCGACAGCGTCCTGGCGCAAACGTACGCGCCGCTGGAGATCATCGTCGTCGACGACGGCTCGACCGACGACACGCCGGAGATCGCCGCCTCGTACGGCGATCGCATCCGCTACATCCGCCAGCCCAACGCCGGCGTCGGCGCCGCGCGGAACAAAGGCATCGCCTCGGCGCGCGGCGAATACCTCGCCTTTCTCGATTCGGATGACGTCTGGCTGCCGGAGAAGCTGGAAAAACAGATCGCCCGCTTCGAAGCCGACCCCGAGCTCGGCTTCGTGCATGGCGGCGTGGAGCGCTTCGATGAATCCGGAACCGTGGGCATTTCGATGCCGGCGTTCGAGGGATGGATCGCGTGTCACATGCTGCGCCTCGATCGCGAGATCGTCGGCGCCATCGGCAGCGGTCTCCTTCTGCCGAAGCGCGTCGCCGAGGAGGTCGGAGGGTTCGACACGCGCCTGCCGCCGTCGGAAGACTGGGACTTCTGTTATCGCATCGCGCTCCGCTATCGCGTCGGTTTCGTGCCGCTCGTCCTCGTCCGTTATCGCCATCACCCGGCCGGCATCCATCTGAACGTGGCGAGGATGGAGCAGGGGATGATGAACGCGCTGGAAAAGGCGTTCGCCTCGCCCGATCCCGCCGTGCAGTCGCTGCGCCGGAGCACCTACGGCCGCATGCACCGCATCCTCGCCGGCTGCTATTTCAAGACCCGCCGGCCGGCGCTCTTTCTGCGGCACATGGTGAAGAGCCTGCGCTATGACCCGCGCAATCTCGGCTATTTCGCGGCCTGGCCCGTGCGCGTGGCGTTACGCGCGATCGCGCGTTGAGCTCCACGCCCGGAACATCAGGATCGCCCATACGTGGTACTTCCACTGGTCGTTCCCACGGAGATGCTCGTCCCACTTCGCGCGCACATCCGCGACGTCGAGCAATCCCTCCGCCCGCATCGCCGCCGGATCGAGCAGCGACTCCGCCCAGTCGCGCAGCCGACCGCGCAACAGGCTCTCCAGCGGAATGCCGAAACCCATCTTCGGCCGATCGATCAGCGCCGGCGGGACGTAGCGATCGAGCACGCGCCGCAGGATCTGCTTTCCTTTTCCGCCGCGCACTTTCATCGCCAGCGGCAGCGTCCAGGCGAACTCCACCAGCCGGTAGTCGAGCAGCGGCTCGCGCGCCTCGAGCGACACCGCCATGCTCGCGCGATCGACCTTCGTCAGGATGTCGTCGGGGAGATACGAGACCTGATCGAAGTACATCATCCGCTCGATCGGATCGCTCAGCGCGGGCCAGTTCGTCCGATTGGTGACCGGCGCCGCGGCCGTGTTGTTCCAGTGCGACACGAGCTCGAAGTACATCGCGTCGGGATCGTTCGCCGCCAGCACGCGCGCCACCTTGTGGATCTTTTCGCCCGCCCGCGGCCGGAAGAGCATGCGGTCCCACGCGGCCGGTGAGAACGCCGTGAGCGCGCGCCCGGCGACGGCCGGCACGCGCGCCAGCCAGGGGAAGAGGCGCTGGCCGATGAAGTAGCGGACGTAGCCGCCGAACAGTTCATCGCCGCCGTCGCCGGAGAGGCTCACCGTGACGTGCCGCCGCGCGAGCATGGAGACGAGATGCGTCGGGATCTGCGACGAATCGCCGAACGGCTCGTCGTAGATCGACGGCAGTTTCGGGATGACGTCGACGACGTCGTCCTCCGACATGCAGAGCTCCGTGTGGTCCGTGCCGAGATGCCGGGCGACAGCCTTCGCGTACGGCGACTCGTCGTATGCGGCCTCGGTGAAGCCGACGGTGAACGTCCGCACCGGGATGCGGCTCTCCGCCTGCATCAGCGCCGTGACGATCGACGAGTCGACGCCGCCGGAGAGGAAGACGCCGAGCGGGACGTCGGCGATCATGCGCAGGCGGACGGAGTCGCGGAGCAGCGCCTCCAGCTCGCGCGCCGCGTCCTCTTCTGATCCGGCGAAGCGATGCGCGCTGCCGCGCTCCGCGGCCTCGCGCGCCGACCAGTAGACCGTCGTCTTCGACTCGCGCGTGGCGGGATCGAACGTCAGAATCGTCCCCGGCATCAGCTTTCGGATCCCTTCGTAAATGCTGAACGGCGCCGGGACGTAGAGAAAACGGAGATAGAGATTCAGTGCGTCGCGATCGATGCGCGCGTCGAAGTCACGATGCCGGCGCAGCGCCTTCAGTTCGGAGCCGTAGACGAAGGTCGCGCCGGCGAACCCGTAATAAAGCGGCTTCACTCCCATCCGGTCGCGGATGAGATGCAGCCGTCGCGTCTCGCGATCCCACAACGCGATGGCGAACATCCCGTTGAAGCGCTTCACCGCCGCTTCGATCCCCCACGCCTCGAACGCCGCGAGCATCACCTCGGTGTCCGAATGTCCGCGGAACTCCACGCCGCGCAGCTCGCGGCGGAGCTCCTCGAAGTTGTAGACCTCGCCGTTGAACGTGATGACGTAGCGTCCCGACGCGGAGAGCATCGGCTGATGCCCGGCCGGCGAGAGGTCGATGATCGACAGCCGCCGGAAGCCGAGAGCCACGCCGCCCGCGGCGTCGATCCACTCGCCCGAATCATCCGGCCCGCGGTGCGCGATCGCGTCGCACATGCGCCGCACGTCGGCGGCGAGATCGTCCGCCGCCGCACCCGCGCTCACGAAGCCGGTCAGTCCGCACATGAGCGGGCGAGTGTAGCGCTATCCTGTTCCGCGCAATGACCGCACTCTTCACGCCGATCGCCATCGGCCACGCGCGCACGCCGTTCAGGGAGCTGTCCGAGATCCCGAAAGGCCCCGGCACGCAGCACGTCGCCACCGGCACGATCGAGCTTCTCCCCGAGTTCGAGGAAGGGCTCACCGACATCGAAGGCTTCTCCCACCTCTTCATCCTCTGGATCTTCGACCGCTCCGAAGGCTGGGCCCTCCTCGGCAACCCGCCCGGCGAAATCACCCCGCACGGCGTCTTCGCCACGCGCTCCCCCTACCGCCCCAACCCCATCGCCCAGACCACCGTCGAGCTCCTCGGCCGCGACGGCGCGAAGCTGACCGTGCGCGGCGTCGACATGCTCGACGGGACGCCGATCCTCGACATCAAGCCGTACAGCTCGAGCATCCCGGCGGAGACGTTGCGGCTGGGGTGGATGGAGAAAAGGGGGCGGTGATCATGCGGCGACTCGATGAGACGATTGACGAGCTGCGGTCATGGGAAGGCGTTCTTCGCTGTGGGTTACATGATGCGTCGGCTCTCCTGCTTCAGGTCGGAAGCTTTCGCCGGAAGATCGTCGCCGGTACAGCCGTCGGCTCGTTAGGTCGTGCACTCGCCACGCTTCGTTCGCGGCTCGATGAGATTGATCACTTCGGCAACGCGGCTCAGGTTAACCGACGGTCGAGAACGAGCGATCGCGAGATTGCGCAGCTTCGGGATTTCGTGGAAAGGCGAGCTGGCGAATCGACGGTAGCTGACCTCCCGACGACCTGGATGTGCCAGACGCTCTCGCTGGATCTCTCTCGCGCGCTCCGTTACATGACAGATCCGACGTTGTGCGAGGTTGTCATCGATGCGGGAGGCGAACTGCCGATTCCGAACCGTGATCATGAGCTCGGCTTCGGCAAGGCGACGTACGTCGACGATCCTCTGCCCATTCTGCTGGCATCGGATGAAGGGCGGAGCCGCTTGCTGCACTACATCTGCCTCGACATCGAAATCGCCGCCGCCGAGATTTGCGCGAAGTCGATCGTCGACGCGCCGTCGATGCCGAGCGACTTCATGGTCGACATGGCACGGCAATGCTGGGACGAGGTACGCCACGCGGAGCTCTTGAGCGATCGCATTCGTGAGCTGGGGATGAATGTCGGCACGTTCCCCTCCGACGGCTCACTCTGGGAGCGCTATCACCGCGGCGCGGATCTCCGCGAGCGGCTGGCGATTCAGCATGTCGTTCAGGAAGGGAATGGCCTCGACTCCGGCGTGGCGCTCACCGAGCTGTTGCGGGTGGGGGGAGATGACCGCACTGCTGCGATTTTCGAGTATCTCGTGGCCGACGAGGTCAATCATGTTCGCGTCGGCAATCGGTGGGTACGATGGTTGTGCGGCGATTCGGAGGAGGAATTTCTGCAAGCCGTTCGGCAGGCTGCCGTACGAATCGGAGTGAAGGTTCCGGGATCAGCGCCGGCGGCCTTGGAATTGCGTCTCGCGGCCGGTTTCACGCCTTCGTCATTGCAGGCTCTACTCGACGAGTCGGGCCTGGCGGCGCCTCTGCATCAGAAGACCGGCGATCGCCCGTAGCTCTTCGATCGTGAACATGGAGTCGATGCCCTCGAAAAAAGGATCGAGCGCCACTCCGGACTCGCGCTCGTACCGTGCGGCCTGAAGCAGCATTTCGAGCTTGTCCAGCTGACCAACGAGCGTGCCCTCCTCGGTCGCGCAGTATTCGAAGTCCTTCCAGAGCGAGAGAAGGTCTCCCGTGGTGTCGACGAGACCGAGAATCTCCGCGGTTGCCGTTTCCTCCCGGTTCCGCTTCTCCTCCTTGCTCACACCGTCCGCCGGAATGATGTCGCCGACGATCGATTCGGCGAGATCGTGAAGAACAGCTGCAGTGACCGCGCGTCCGATGTCCAGCCCTCTTCGCCGGGCGATGACTGCCGCGAGCAGTGCGACGGCAAGCATGTGATCGGCAACGCTCTCGGGTTCGGGGACGCCATGTGCCACCCATCCGCGGCGGCGCAGTTGTTTGACCGCGGCGAGACGCTCGTAGAAGTCGATCGTGGCTGCGGCGAAGTTGTCCGCGGAATCAGTTTGGCTCATTCAGTTTCAACTCTCTGATGATGTGCAGGCCCTCTCTGCTCCGTGCTCGCTCGAGAACCTGCTGCTGGTTCATTCCGCCGAGGTATTTCTTCAGAACTGCGACGATCTGGTCGTTACGACGACCCTGGGGCACTTCGTCCGCCAGGATCTGTTGCAAGGTGAAGAAGTCGTGCTCGGTGAGGAATTCGTAAGCGGGATTACGGAAGTGATACAGCAACGCGTACGAGACGTTGGCTAGCGCCCCGTAGTAATCGAGGTGAAATTGCAGATTTACCCGGCGATGCTCGGGGTCGGGAAGGTGTTGATGCACGTACTCCGCGAGTACGTCGGCGACGCCGGCGCGTCCGAGGGCGACGGCCAGCGCCCGCTTCACGATGGGAATCTCCTCATGGAAATATGCCGCACACATGACGGCTGCGCACTCGTCGAAAAGAGATGGGTCACGGCGGTAGATGGCGGAGCCGATCGTTCCGAGGAAGTAAGCGGCGTACTGCCGGTCGAACTCGTCGGGTGAATCGAGCCACCGTAGCAGCACCCTGACGTCGTCGGGGTTGCTGAGGGCCCGCCGCTCCGCGATATCGATGATGAAGTTGGTGATCTCTTTCAAGCGCCTGTGCGCGGAAATGTAATCCGTGAAGATTCCGGGGTTGGTGGTTTCCCAGATCCGCTTCTCCAGCGCACACGCCGCGAAATACTCGCGAAAGGAGTCGTGCGAAAACACGATGCGATCGCCTTCGAGGTCGAGGAAGACTCGAATGACGAGTGCGCTTTCCACGACTTCTGCGCCGTCGTCGGAGTCCTCGAGCCACTTCTTCGCCAAGGCCTGAACATCCTGGAGCAGGACGAACGTTGTACCTTCGCGAAGCATCCGTAGCGCCAGCTCGCGCAAATACCGCATTTTCTTCGCCGGCGGATAGCGATCGCCGGTCTTCTTCGCTTCCAGTTCCAGTTGATGCTCGACGTAAATCCGGTACACCTCGGCGGAGCGGATGCGCTGCGTGTCGCCCGGTTCGGCCACCTCGAGAATTCGCGTCGCCGTCGTCGCGATCATGTTGAGAAGAGACGGACGGTCCATCAGGCGCTGTAGACCGTGAATCCTCCGCAACTTTGCGCTCAGTTGCTCCGCGTCCTTGCCGAGGATCATGGAGAGGTAATCATCGACCTCGTCGTTGCTCAGTTTCCGCAGCGTGGCTACGGCGAAACCGGCTGCGGTCAGGTCGGCCAGCAAACCAGGCGGAATCGACCGTGTGCCGCTCTGAATGTCCATCATGTCTTCGGTGTCGGCGATTGTCGGTGCACCGACGAAGAAGCTCGTTCGCGCCAGCAAGGCGAACCTCACGGTCGGCCCAACGCCGTCGACCACATCGTTGAGCACCTTCTGGCTCGCCAGCGCGTCAGCGGCGGTCGCAATTTCATCGAGACCATCGAGCAGAAGGAACGCACGCCCCTGATCGATCGCGTCGTGAAGCTCAGTCGCAGTGGCGAAGGGGTTGTTTTCGCGCAGGATCAATTCCTCGATTTGCGCGCGGAACTCCGACGCCGCCGGCAGGCGCTCGAGCTTGCGGAGCTTGACGTACAGCGGAATCGTGTCGGATTGTCGGGCATGGTATTTCGCCAGCAGGTTGCGCGCCGCTCTCAGAGCCAACGCGGTTTTTCCCGCGCCGTAATTTCCGAGAAGACAGGTCCGGGATACCGGCCCCCCGTAGAGCGCCCGCTCTTCGAGCCAGGCTAGACTGGATATCGGCATCGAGCGGCCGGCGACGAAGACTTTCGTGTCGATCAATGAGGTGTCGAGCTGCTTCGCGCGTAGCGATGCTTCGATCCACGCCTCGTATGTAGTGGAAGGTCGAGCCGGCGGATCAACTGCCTGACGATCGATCAAATGCGCCAATTCGTTTTTCGTGATCTCGATGGCATCTGCCTTCGAGTCGAACCAATAGAAAGCCGCCTTGGGGTTGGCTCGCACCTCTTCGATGAAATCGAAGGTCTTTTCCGGTTGATCCATGCCTTTGATGGCCAGTCGTTGCTCGTAGGCGTTCTTGAGCTTTCCTTCAGCCAGCACCAACGCGGGTTTTCCCGCCTTTGCCGAAGAGCGGTACTCGCCGTGCGTGAGACTGATCCCCTGTGATCGGAGATTGCCGTATCTGCGGCCGATGATCAGCACGAGCAGGTCGGCCGTTGCAGCCTTCGTATAACAGGCAACTTCCAGATCGCGATCCACGATGCCGATTCGGCCGCGCTCGCCGAGGATCGGGAAGAATTGGTAGCCGGACACGACGTCAGCCAGGCGCTCCCGCAGATCGCGCAGCACATCCATCTCCGAGCTGATGAATGCCTCTTTTTGCATTGGATCGGTTGTATTTCAACACATCCGTAGGGCGACAGAGTCGAAAATCCCGCTACAATTGCCCTCAGGTCCCGCTGATTTCGAGAACAGCATGCTGACGTCCCCTGCGGAGACTGCTCGATGGCAGTCGGTCCTCGTCGATTGCATTCGGGCTGTCGATCCACTCATCGCGCGAAGCTTCGGCGCAAATGCTGATCGTGACGTGATCGACGGTGAGCTCGATATCCTCGCCGTTCTGCGGCCGGCTCCATCATTCGGTGCGGCGCTGCATTCCGTTGCAGCTGCGATAAGACTCCTCGCGGCCAGATCGTTCAACGGTTCAGTTGCGCCTACCTTCGCGTTTCAAACCTGGTTCGGACAGTTACCCGGGCGTCCGGCGCTCCATCTCGTCTTTCACGCCGACCCCTTTTTGCTGCTTCGCCTCGAGTCACCATCGTTTCTCGAGAATGTTCTGACGGACTTCGAGCTCGATATTTGCCGTAGATCGGCCGTTTCCGCGCCGTCGGTGGCCCGGCACTTTGATCTTCTCGAGAAAGCGACAAACGCGATGGTTCTGCTTCTCAATACCGACCCTCGCCTTCGCGTCCATGCCGAGGAACACGCCGGTCGTGTTGCCCGCTATGTCGATCGCTGGAGCCCGGGTCGGGCCAGGATCACTCCGCCGCCGGCAAGGCAGTCTCTCGAAGCGGCGCTCGAATTCTATTCGTCTTACAAGGAGTGACGAATTCGACCGACACACGAGTCGGCAAGCCAGGCCATACCGCGGCGTATTGCCGCCGTGATGAAGCGTCGCCAGGGCATTGCGGTGTTCGACGGCGGCGAGGGCTTCCACTCGTCGCGCTTCGCGCGGCGGATGTTGAATGAACTCCGCCATTTCCAGTGCAGCCGAAAAATGCCGATATCGCTTCTGTACAGCGCGCGGAACGCCGCATTGTGGTCGAACAGCGCGATCGTTGTCGGCGCCGTGTCGATTTCCGGCGAAGCGGCCGCCTCCGTGTAAAGCAGCTCGGTTGCGCCGGCTGTGAACATCCACAGATGTTTGTCGTACGGCCGCATCAGCAAATCGAGGTACGGCGTCGGTACTTCGGTAATGCCGCGTTGCGCGACGCGCGTCAGCTCGCCGGCGACGGCCGATGGATCCTCACAGTGCTCGAGCAGGTGAGCGCACAGCGCCACGTCGAATGAGTGATCGCGGAACGGAAGCGCATGACCGTCCGCAATGATCAGCCTGCGCCGGGAGAGTAACGCCCATCGATGATCGTCTTCGAACGTCAGATCTACAACCACGTCGGCCCGTGGATGCGGATTATTGCCGCCGCCAACGTCGAGCACGCGTTCCCATGGCCATGCGCCGGAGAAAAAGCGAAAGGGGCTGCTAAACGGCCGCATTGTGAAACGTCGCCATCGGAATGACCTCCGCGCGGTCTCCGCCGAACGATGACCAGAGCGAGTAGGTGTACGCACCGCAGTTGCCGATTAACACGACATCGCCGCGCTTCACCGTGCCGCTGATGAGGTCGGGAAGGAAGTGCAGATCCATGCAGCCGGCGTCGAACATCTGAAACGTTTGCTTCTCATGTGCTTCGTCGCCAAGACGTCCGATCGACATGTACCGCGCGGCATTCAGGGGTGGCAGGAGATTCGATCCGACATCGAGGTATACGCGGTCGCCATCGACGTCCACCACCCTCGATACGCAGGTTAGAGCGGACTCGACGAGATATCGGCCCGGCTCGACGATCGCCAGTGTGGAGCGGCGCTCGGCGCGTAATCGAATCGCATAGCCGCCGATCGATTGGCAGTTCATTGCGAGCGACCGTGGTCCGAGGAATCCACCTCCGGCATCGATGATGGGAAGATCGTGAGCTTCATTGACCACCCGTGCCCAATAATCGGGAGTGACGCCTGTGCCGGCATGAACGTGGCCTCCGACGATTTTCGGGTCCTCGAATGATCTTCGCCGCACTCCAAATTTTTCCGAGCTGTGGCCGAATCTCACGATGCCCGGTGCCTCACAGCCCGACGCGCGCCATACTTCGAACGACTGCTGGGTTGAGATCGAAACATATTTCAGATCGAATTCTGCCGCTGCCCGAAGGAACGCGGGCTCTGTCGAAGGGCCGGCGCACAACAATGGCGAGCTTGGTGCGTGAGCCTTAACGAGGCGCAGCTCTGACTCGTGACTGACCGCGAACCCGACTCCATTCCGCGCCAGCCGCGCAATCACCTCGGGATGTGAGTTGCACTTCAACATGTAATAGAGCGCGGTGCCGAATGCATCCTGAACATCGGCGACCGCTCTATCGATCGCGTCAAGATCGAGGATGAAAAACGGCGTTGCCGTCGTGCTGAGGAGTGCTTCCACCACGCGCATCGCTACGTTCCCATCTGCTCCCGCCACAACCCTGCGAACAACCCCTCCCGCGCGATCAGTTCCTCCGCCGTCCCCGACTCTTCCACCGCCCCGCCGCGCAGCACGTGAATCGTGTCGGCGTGACTGATCGTCGCGAGGCGATGCGTCACGAGCACGGTCAGGCGCCGCGGTGAGGCGAGGCTGCGGATCGTCTCCGTGACGGCGCGCTCGGTCGTGGCGTCGAGGCTGCTGGTCGGTTCGTCGAAAACCAGCACGTCCGGATCGCGCAGCAGGGCGCGGGCGATGGCGATGCGCTGGCGCTCGCCGCCGGAGAGCTTCAGTCCCCCTTCGCCGATCAACGTGTCGAGGCCCTCGCGTCCTCGGCCGAGGATCGGCGTCGCCGCCGCCTGCTCCAGCGCGACCAGGCACTCCGCGTCGCTCGCGTCGGGGCGGCTGATCTGCAGGTTCTCGCGAAGCGTGCCGGCGAAGAGCTGCGTCTCCTGCGTCACCAGTCCGATGCGCGCGCGATAGGTGTCGAGATCGACCTCGCGCAGGTCGCGTCCGTTCACGAGCAGCGCTCCCTCGTTCGGCGTGTAGAGCGCGACCAGCAGCTTCACCAGCGACGACTTCCCCGCGCCCGATGGGCCGGTGAAGGCGATCGTTTTTCCGGCGGGAAGCTCGACGTCGATGGCGCGCAGCGCGAGGTCATGCGCCGCGTCGTACGAGAGGCTCACGTGATCGAATCGGATGTTCGTGATCGGGCCGATGACTTCGCGGCCGCCGAGATCTTCCTTCGGCAGATCGAGCACCGTGTCGAGCGTGTCGAACGCCGCCCGCGCTTCCTGGTATCGCGCCACCACCGCTCCGGCCTCGGAGAGCGGCGTGAAGATGATGCTGGTGTAGAGAAACAGCGACAGGAATTCGCCGGTGGTGATCGCGCCGTTGTAGACGAGCCAGAGCTCGACCGCGAGAAACACCGCGCGCATGCCGTGAAACAGCACTCCCTCGAGGAACGTGAAGCGGCGGATGAGCCGCAGCTTCTGCTCCTCCAGCGAGAGGATGTAGTTGTTGACGTCGTGCAGCCGTCCGATCTCCTGGGCCTCGGCGCCGAGGCTCTTCAGCGTCTCGACGTTGCGGATCGCCTCGGTCACCGAGCCGGTCAACGACGCCGTCTCCAGCGCGATCAGTCGCTGCCGTTTGCGGATCGGAACGCTGATGACGAGCATGATCAGGCCGACGGTCGGCAGTCCGAGGAGATGCACGAAACCGAGGAGCGGATGCAGCGTGAACGCGTACACCGTCACGCCCGCCACCGCCACCGCGCCGAGGTAGAGACGCACCGCGCCGCTGATGCCGCTCTCCGCGTCGATGCGCGCGCGCTGGATGATCTGCAGCATCTCGCCCGAGCGCTTCGTCTCGAACTCGCGGAAGGGAAGGAGGAGCGAGTGAGCGATGCTCTTCGCGTACAGCCGCGCGCCGACGCGCCGCGAGATCACCTCGATCGAATACTCCTGCATCGTGCGGAACGTCCGCGCCAGCAGTCCGACCACCACCGAGGCGCCGATCAGGAGCAGCACGCCGCGGACGAACGTCTCCTGCGGCATCGTGCGCAGCTTCAGCACGTAGCGGTCGACGATCAGCCGGAGGATCTGCGGATCGGCCAGCATCAGCAGGCGGGCGAAGGTGGCGAGAACGAACGTCGCCGCGAGCGCTCGCCATTGCTGCCGGAGATGGATGATGAGGACGCGCATGCAGTCGGTGGGCTCGCCTGTGTATCACAGATGCTTCTGGCATTTCAGTCGTGGCGGCGGTACATTTTCCGAGGCGCTGATCCGCGCCCAACCTCGATGGTCTCTCCCCGGCAGAGACCCTCGCCGAGGCAAAGGGGGGCACACTCCCGGATCGGTATGACGGACCTTCGTCGTCGCGGACGGCGCTGCCGGGGAGCTTCGCTCGCGATGGTACGAAGGAGATCGTTATGCCGAAGCAGAAAGACCTCAAGCGGCTCGTCCGCTCCCGCATGAAGAAGACAGGCGAGGCGTACACCGCCGCGCGCCTGCAGGTCGTGAAGAAAAATGAACCGCGCGTCGACTTCGCCGAAGTGGCGGGGATGAGCGACGCGGCGGTGGAGAAACAGACCGGCCGCACCTGGGCCCAGTGGGTCGAAGTCCTCGACGGACATCGCGCCGCCGAAAAACCGCATCGCGAGATCACGCAGTTCGTGTCGTCGCTCGGAACGCCGAGCTGGTGGACGCAGATGGTCACCGTCGGTTACGAGCGCATCCGCGGTCTGCGCGACAAAGGCCAGCGCCGGGGCGGCGCATACGAGGCGGGCAAGAGCCGCACGTTCAACGTTCCGGTCGAGACGCTGTACGAGGCGTTCGCCAACGCGCGGAAGCGCAGGCGCTGGCTGCCGGTGAAGATCACCGTGCGCACGTCGATCCCCGCCCGCAGCATGCGCGTGACGTGGGACGACGGGACGTTCGTGGAATTGATGTTCCTGGCCAAAGGCGCGGCGAAGAGCACCGTCACGGTGCAGCATCAGAAACTTCCCGACCGTGCGGCGGTGGAGACGACGAAGAAGTCGTGGTCGGAGCACCTCGATCGATTGGGCGAGGTGCTGACGATTACCTGACGCGTGCGGCGCGATCGGCGTGATCGAAATACGCCAGGACAAACGGAGTCCTGGCTCAGCTCATTACGCCGGTCGCGCCCCAGGTTGCAGCGCCGCTTTCCATTTCGTGAGCAGCGGCAGGAGATGCGGTTCCGCCGCGCCGCTCTTTTCGAAGTCGTCGAGTTTTCTCCACGCCTCGGCGAGCGAGCCGGTCGCCGCGAGCAGCGTCGCTTCCGAACGAACGCGCAGCCACGGCGCCGCTTTCGGCGACAAGTCCTGCAGCCAGGCGCCGGCCAGCTGCGGCGATTTGCGGATCGCGGCCTGATACACCACGGCGTCGCTCTTCAATGCCTCGCGAACACCCGGCCGCGCGTGATCGGCGCATCGCAGGCAGACCTCGAGGAAGCGGCCGGCCTCCGCGTACTGCTGCCGGGTCAGCGCCGCGTAATACGCCATCGCGTGTGCCGTGACCGTGTCGGGCGACGCGTCGCTGACGGCGGTCGCGATCGCGAGCAATGGAGGCGACAGTTTCTCCGGCGACCTCGCGTCCGACGACGCGGCGCTCAATTGCAGGATGGCCATCCAGCGCTCGCCGCGCGGGCGGTCGAAGAACAACATGCGCAGGCGCGCGCCGTCCGTGACGGCGAACAGCGTCTGCAGCGGGAGAAGCTCGCTCACACCCATGATGGTCGAGATGACTACGAAGAATGTGGCCATCGGAGACGATGAGAGGGCGGCGACCAGCAGGGCGGACGCGAGATTCGCCGCCGGTCCTCCCGCGACGAGTGCAGCGAACGACGAGCGCTCTGTCCCCTCTGTTTGCGGCAGCAATTTCGCCTCGCCGGTTGTGATGCGATGCAGTTCGCGATTCAGCAGGATTCGCTTCGCGCGATCGATGGTGAGCAGGCTGACGCGCAGATGCTGAAAACGGAAGCCGACGGAGAGGCCGCCGATGACGTGGCCGAGCTCGTGGAGCGTGAGCGCGGCGAAATACGCGGCAATGATCTCGATTGCGGCGAGCATGACCCTGGAAGCGAGGTCCGGCTGAAGGATCCAGTCGTCAAAGGCGGCACGCTGCGGCGAACGGATCGCGACCGCCGCCGCGACAATGGCCAGACCGACAACGACGAACCAGATGGTGGCGGAGATGTCGGAAACATTGAGCGAGGAACGCCGGGGAAGCGGCAGCCGGCGGTCGAGGAAAGGCGTCGCGTCAGGTTCGGCCGTCAATGGAGTTTTGCCGTCTTCCACATTGCGATCGCGAACATGCGAGCACGAGTTCAAGCTTACCCGAACGAGGACGGATATCATTTCGATTCGATGCGCACGCTGCTCGCCACCGCGTTGCTCCTGGCCTCGGCCATTGCGTCGGCGCAGGACACGCCGAAGCCGCTCTCCGTCGCGCTCGAGCCGCTCGGCGATCGCGGCGACGCCGTGGTGGCGCGCGTTTACTTTCGCTTTGCCAACCCGCGCGCCATCACGGAAGCCGGGCTGTTCCTCGACGGCTCGTTCACCGAGGCCGGCCAGGTGCCGCGCAACTTCCGCTTCGCCGTGCCGCGGAAGGACGACAAGCTGATCTGGAGCAACACCTTCATGCGGAACGAAAAGACGATCCGCAGCTCACGCTGGGCCGTGCTGCCGGACCAGCGAAATGAGATGGCGGTCGTCCGGACGTTCGCCGAGGGGAAGACGGAGATCGAGGTCCGCCTCATTCTGGAGACCGATGACGGGCGCGGGCCGCTCCTCATCGCAAAGGCGACGGAGACGTTCACGGTGACGAAAACCAACCGGCCGCTGGCCGCCGATGCCAGCGACGATGAGCCGAACGGCAAGGAGACCGCGGGGCCTGATGAAGCGGGCGCCGTCGCGATCCGCGCTCTTCGCCGCAACGCCGCGTCGAGTCTTTATCTCGTCACCGTCGACGTTCTCCCGCCGGTGAAACGCGTGGAGTTCCGGGTCGACGACAAGAAGATTCTGTCCCGCAAGGCCCCACCGTACACCGCCGACATCGACCTCGGCGATTCACCGGAGCGCGTCGCGCTGCACGCGATCGGGTTCAACGCGGCCGGCCGTTTTGTCGACGCCGACGCGTATGTCATGAAACCGAGCGACACGCCCGTCGTGAAGATCACGCGCGTCGTGACCTCCGACGGGTTCACCCATTTCAAACTGAGCGTCCGAAACCCGAAGAGAACGCGGCTGAAAAGCGTCGCGCTCTACGCCGGAGACAGGAAGCTTTATGAGTGGGATCAACCGCCGTACGCATTGTCGGTTTCGACCGCCAGCCTGGCGGACGTCGATTTCGTTCGCGCGTCCGTCATCGACGAGAGCGGGTTTGAAGCGAAGGATCAGAGCCGCGCAAACGATCGCGCGCTCAAGTGAATCGATCGATTGCGGCGCTCTGCGCGTCGCGGAAACGATCAGCCATGGGCGCGGGACGCGTTCAGCGTCACGGCCGCGCGAATGAGCGCCTTCAATGCCTTCACGTCGATCTTCTCGCCTTCGCGAAAGTCGATGGCGCGCCTGGTGTTGCCCTCCAGGCTGGAATTGAAGAGGCCTGCCGGGTCGTCGAGTGCGGCCCCCCTGGCAAAGGTCATCTTCACGACGTTCTTGTACGCCTCCCCGGTGCAGATCAATCCGTCGTGGGACCACACCGGAACGTTCCACTTCCACTCCTCGACCACCTCGGGGTCGGCCTGCCTGATCAACGTGCGGAGCCGGGAGAGCATCTTGCCCCGCCAGTCGCCCAGCTCCCTGATCCTCTGGTCGATCATCCGGGATGGAGACTCTTCTTTCTTCGAACCGCTCTTCATGATGGCTTTCTCTCCGTTTCTCATTCGTCAGCCGGCGTGGTGGGCGCAGGAGTTGCGGCGGGAGTAATGAGCTTCGGCAGCCAGTCCTTCAGCCGGGCGTGTTCACTGAAGAACCTGAAGCGCGCCGGCGAGCGGGCCTTCAGTACGGTGGGCTCGTACACCCAGGCCATCGTCGATTCGGCGAAGTCCTCGGTTGAATCCGTGACCGCGTACTCGCTCATCGGCTGCTCCTTGTGAGTGGCGGCGTTCCAGTTCTTTTTGGTGATCCGCGCGGCGGCGGGCGGTTCGACGGGCTTCGCCAGTGCGTCTTTCACACCCTTCGCCCGGATGTCGTACAGACGCTGTCCGTCGACCCATCCAACGGCCTGCTCGAACTCGTCGAGCGAGTGAGTTGCCCGCTCGAGTCCGTGGCCAAGCTCGTGCGCGATCGTGTGCCGCTGGCTCTGCGCGGGGGGCGCGATATTCACCGGCGCAATCCCCTTTCTTCCCCTGGTGCTGGCCTTGGAGACGAGAGGGATACCGGTTGTCCTGGTTCCGCCGACGGCTGTGGTCTGCGGAAACAGCGCGGCGCTGTAGACGAACATCATTCCTTTCTTTCGTTTGATCTCCGCCGCGGCCTGCGTATCGGCGACGACGTTGAGATCGGCGTCGAAGACGTAGCGGACGTCGTAGAAGACGATGCGTCCGAGATCGGGCACGCCGCCGACTTCGCGGACGAAGTCCTCGACGGCGCCGAGGATCTCGTCGTAGAGCGGAGCGCTCTCACCCGGATCCCAGGCCTTCCAGTCGTCGGGCAGCTTTCGCTTGGCCGCCGGTCCCTCGAGCTCCTTCGTCTGGCTCGCCTTGTCGCCGACCTCCACCTTCACGTCATGGCCGAAGATCACTTTCAGCTTCTTTCTGAGCTCGTCGCGGGTGAGGCTGGTCTTCGGCGGAGCGGGTTGGAGGTGCGCGGTGACCGGCCGGGCGGAGAGCGGAACGGGGCCGCGAAAGGAGGCCGCGGCGGCGTCAGCCTCGTGCTCCGCCTGCGCCGCACTCGCGTGCGGAGCGGAGCGGCCCGGCGCCTGCTGAACGACGTGCGCAAGCTCGTGCGCCAGCAGCCGCCGGCCGGCCTGGGTTCCGGGAGCATAGCGACCCTCGGCGAACGAGACATGTTCGCCGACGCTGAACGCAGCCGCGCCCAACGCATCGGCCGCCGCGGCGGCTGACTCGTCGGTGTGGATCCGCACGTGCGCAAAGTCGTGGCCGAACTGGCTCTCGAACCCAGCCCGAGTCGTCGCGTCGAGCGGACGGCCCGCGGTCCGCAATCCGAGATTGGACGTTTCAGCACGCCGGCCAAGGCTGAAGGTTGCCGGCTTTTGAGGTTGATTCTGCTTAACGGCAAGCCTTCGCATGTCCACCAGTATTTACAGGCGTCAGTGTATGACAGCGGACGGACGCCCGAGAGAGGCGCCTGCCATCGCGACCGGGATCCAACGGCCAGGTGTCACGCCGCGTATCTCTTCTCGAACCATGAGGATGAAGAACTATCCCGTTTCGATTGAGCGATCGTATTGAGCTCTCCTCAGCGCTCGGTATCTGTTATGTACCGAGACCGGCCGTGCGCGATCTGACGGCCGCTGTCGCAGTTCCCGCCGAATACTTCCGGTTTGAGGCCGGAGAGCGAACGGACAAGGAGGCCGGCGCGGGCATTACATTGAGATTGTGGGCCGGACGTCTGTCTTTGGAGAGGAGCGATGGCTCTCCGGTCGCGGTTCCCCGTGGGATCCCAAGCGGCGTACCAATCTGGGTGTGCGTTGGAAATTCTGAACCGGGTGAGACAGGGACCTATGTTTCGCGCGGGAGGTACCGTTTCCTGAAGCGTATTCCTCTCGCCACCTGTTCGACCTGCATGAATCGCTCGCTGGCGCGGAACGCGTTGAGCTCGGCCATGACCTGGTCCACGGCGCGCTCGTAATTCTCGTCCGCCGTATAGGACTTCGTCCGCGTATTGCGGTTGTAAGACACCTCGTCGATGTCGGAATGCTTCAGTCTTATGATCAGGCCGATCCGGCGGGACCAGGCGTACACCTCTTCCGCGATCAGCCAGGGAGGGACGACGAATTTCTCCCCCTCCGGTCCGACGGTGCGATAGTCCGGGCGCTTCACCTGGAGCGAAATGAACGCGACGCAGCCGCGAATCCCGCGGAACGCCGATCTCGAGACGTCGCCCGTCACGCCGTCATCGTCCTCCTGATCGTCATCCTCGTCGGCGTCGAAGTCCGTTCCCAGCACGGGATGAAAATCGTTTTCGAGCAGACGCTGACGCAGGACCTGCAGCTTGTCTTCCTCGTGGCCGATCGAATACGAGATGAAAACGCGCGGATAGATCGTGTCGGGACTGTCGAAGCGGACTACCTTGAGCGCGCCGACGTGCACGTTCTTGTCGACGTCCTCGATGTCGAGGGCCTTGATGATCTCGTCGAGCTGGCGGTCCGCGGTGGAGGTCGTGTCGTCGTCCCAATGCCCGACCAGATCGATGCGGCCGCGCTCCAGATTGTCCCGTTTCTCGAAGATGTAATTGGAGGCCCGGAACAGGTTGACCGACGGCGGCAGATTCGACAAGACCTGATTCAGAACGCCGACGCCTCCGCCCGAAAAATCTTTCAGCTCGTCCTCGATCACGAGGCGGAACATGTGACTGTAATCCTTGAGAAAAAGGATCCTCATGTACCGCTGTTCCGTATTGCCGGTGATCATGGCATAAGAGGGCAGTCGCCCTCCGTCGAGATGGCATCCCTTGCTGATGTGCGCCGCCATCGCTTCGGACAACTCCAGCGCGCCGAACCGGTGCTCCACTCTTGCGACATTCCTCGGGTCATAAGCGAACGACGTGTCATTCAGCCCCGTGAGGGGTGAAAACTGCACGTGCTTCTCTGACCCGTAAAGAAACGCGTCGCTCGCGATCTCGTCCTCCATGAAGCGGCTGAATTTCGCGGTAAGGCCGTCGAGCAGCTTCTGCATCGTGGCTTCATAATTCTCGCGGGCGCACCCGTCGAGCATGTCGATGCCCGGCGTCTTTTCGATGTCGCAGACTGCGTCCCAATGGGCACGTCGCTGGTATGTGCTGCAACATTCGCTGAGCAGGATATTGATGTTCTGTTGACGCAGAAACTGCGTCGCCTTGGCCAGCGCGCCGGGACGATCGTTGATCCGGAGACTGAGGCGGCACACCGATTTCCAGAGCTTGACCGGAACCGGCGAGACGAGGACTTCAAACCCGTGTTTTCGATCCGTATCGAGATCACGCAGGGGCGCCACGTACAGCTCCGAGCCCTCGTAAAGGCCAAACGCCATGCTCAACCGTCGCGGTATCGGAACGGTACGCCGGTAAAGAGGCACCCACTTGCCAACGCGCATTTCTCACCTCGCTGTTGCCCGATGGAGCATTGGATTCGTCCTGTAGCCGGACGACGTCGCAGAGCGTAACCCTTGATGGCTACCTTTTCGGCTCATACCGCATCGCCACCGCCCCGGAGCCGAGCTCCAGGCGGCTCACCAGCTTCAAGTCGATAGGTTTCGACAGCCCCGCGAACAACGTCGGCCCATGCCCCGCTATCCTCGGTTGCACCACGAACTCGTACTCATCGATCAATCCCAACTCCGCCAACGCCTGCGGGAGCTTAACGCCTCCCACGAACAGTCCCTTGCCCGGCTCTCGCTTGAGCTGCTGAACAGCCTCCGCCAGATCCCCGCGCAAGAGCTCCGCGTTCCAGTCGACCCGGTCCAGAGTGCTCGACACCACGTACTTCTTTGCCGCGTCGATCGTCCGGGCGAAGGGTTCCGTCCACTCGGGCATCGCTCCCATCCGCGGCGACCGCCATGCCGCCTCCATCATTTCGTAAGTCACCCGGCCAAAGAGGAGGGCGTCGGCCTGCTCGAGGTTCTCCATCGCATGACGATGTAATTCTTCGTCCGGAACGATTCCACGATGATCGCAGCATCCGTCCAATGTGACGTTGATGGAATAGCGAAGCGGTCGCATTACGTAAGAATACCGCCAATGACAGCTGCGGCGGGTCTGGCGTGGACCCTTTATTATTTCAGTGGTTGGCGCTTGTCTGCGGCGCCAGCGTCTGTTATAGAGCAGAGTCTGGCTAGCGCAATGTCAAACTCCGGGTCGGCAAAACTCTTCGGTCCAGGCGTGAAGCGATACCGACGCATCCTTGCGTGAAACGAGCCCAAAGCCTGGTCTCCAGTAGATTCTGAACGTCCCGGGCTCGGCAGAGGAATTGACACCTTCCCGTCTCGAGGCCGCGATCGCGCTTCCGAAGTTCGTCGAGCGCTGGAGATTCAACACAACGATGATACTGCGTGCGCCTGACGGCCCTGGTGTAAGCTGCACGGCCGGTCCCGCGTGCCAAAATCCGGAGCGGCGCGCCGCCCAAGAACATGCGAGAGGAAAATCATGAGCAAAGTATTCGTCAACATTGGGCTTAGCCTCGATGGTTACATGGCACCGGAAGGGATGACCCTGGCGAATTGGGACAAGCCTGAGTACAAGAACTGGGGCGCCAAATGGGGGGCGCTGATGGCCTGGATCCTCAATCAGCAGTACTTCCGCGAGAACCTCAAGCTCGGACCAGGGGGAGAAACCGGCCCGGTCAATGACCTGCTTCGCAGCACCACGGAGCGCATCGGCGCCAACATCATGGGCAAGCGAATGTTCGACCAGGGCGAGCGCGCCTGGCCGGAGGAGGCTCCGTTTCACAGACCGGTATACGTTCTTACGCATGAGAAACGCGAGCCCTGGGCGCGTCCCGGTGGGACGACCTTTTACTTCATCAATGACGGGCCGGAGCATGCCCTGGAGCTGGCTCGGGAATCCGCAGACAGTCGTGATATTCGAATCGCGGGTGGAGCGGATGTGATCCAGCAGTACCTGAACCTGGGTGTCGTTGATGAGCTGGAAATCGCCCTGGCGCCCGTGTTGTTCGGCGGCGGGCGCCGGCTCTTCGAGAACCTAAGCGAGCCCGGGCCGCAGTTTCGCGTTGATAAGGTTCTTGATGGTCCGGCCGCCACGCACCTGCGCTATGTGCGTCAGTGAGGACGGCCTGACGGTCCAGAGGATCGCGCGCTGATAGCGGCCGACATACACCCTGCGTCATCGGCAGATTAGCGCCGGGCCGTGACACTTTCTGGCTCGAGTTGGTGGCCCATTGCGACACGTGTGAAAATACATCCATGCGCACGCGTGCAAGTGCCTTCTCGGCCACGGTTCACTTTCCCGTCCTTTGCGCGTTGCTGTCGTTTGCGTTGACGAACTGTGTTGTCGTGCATCTTGCACGGACGGCCCTCGAGGATCGTGGCAGTGCGTTAGAGATACCGGCAGGTACGGTCGACGACGCAAGCCGCTTGAACCAAACGGCGGTGCGGGAGGTCGTCGATGTGGTCGCGGATGACGCTGTTGCCGTAGCGCAGATTCAAGCCGCCCTTACCCGCGCACGCGCCGCGTCAGTTCGCGTTTCCATCGCGGGCTTTCGCCACTCCATGGGCGGACAGACGATTACGCAGGACGGCATCGTTCTGAACATGCTTGGACACAACCGCATGGAACTGGACGGAGAGATTCTCAAGGTGCAGAGCGGCGCGGTATGGAAGGATGTTGTCGAATACCTGGACCGACGCGGACGCTCCGTAGCCGTGATGCAGTCTGACAGCCCTTTCTCCATCGGCGGCTCGCTCAGCGTGAACTGTCACGGATGGCAACATCTCAGCGAGCCGATCGCCGCGACCGTCGTGGCACTGACCGTGCTGCAACCGGACGGACAGGTGGTCCGCTGCAGCAGAACTGAGAACGCGGAGCTCTTTTCCCACGTGTTGGGCGGCTACGGCCTGTTTGGGATCATTCTCGATGCCGAACTGCAAACGGTCGCTGACGAACGGTATCGGGAGGCTCACACTGACTGCGATGTGCAGTCCTATGAGCACATGTTCGATGAGAAAGTGCGCGGCCGGCCGTCGGTGGGATTGGCCTACGGAAGAATCAGCGTCGCCCCGGCCACGTTCATGCGCGAGGCGGTTCTCACGACATATGAGCGCGAAGCCGGACCTGTCCCCCAGCTCGGCGAAATGCACTTGTCACGACTCGAGCGGCTGGTGTTCCGAGGATCGGTGGGCAGCGAGTATGGAAAGAACCTGCGTTGGCGGCTCGAGAAATTGCAGCCACGAATCTCCGGCACGAAACATTTCTCGCGCAACCAGCTTCTTCATCAAACGATCGAGGTATACGTCGACCGCAGTGGTTCATCGACCGACATACTTCACGAATACTTCGTGCCGAGAGGACACCTTTCCGACTTCATCGATCGGATCCGGCCGATCCTCTTTCGACGCGATCACGTCGACCTCTTGAACATCACCGTGCGCGATGTGAGAAAAGATCACACCACCGCACTCGCCTACGCCCGTGACGATGTCTTTGCCGTGGTGATGCTATTCAGTCAAAAGCGATCACCCGAGGCCGACGCAGCGATGCAGCACGTGACGCGTGAGCTCATCGACGTGGCTCTCGAGCTCGGCGGCACGTACTACCTGCCGTATCGGCTGCACGCAACGGTCGAGCAGTTCGAACGCGCGTATCCCCAAGCGCGCGAGTATTTCGACGAGAAACGGCGGCGGGACCCGGACGAGGTGCTCAGCAACTTGTGGTACTCGCGCTATGGAAAGCCTGCACCATAAGCCCATATTCGAAATCCAGCTTGTCGGCCTGGGTTGAGGCTTAGCTTCCGGGCAAACTCGCTCATTTCGATGGCCATGGCGAGTGCAGCGCGTGCTTCCAGGCTCATCTGGAGGGCTTCGGCGGTGATCCGTTCGAGATTGCGCTCCAGGCCTTCAATTCCGCCTCTCGTCCAGGGGCGTCGGATGCTCGTTCTACGCTCCGTAGAAGTCTTGCGTTCTCGGACGTTCCGAGGGACGCTCATGCTGAGGTGAGACGATGAGCAGCAAGGCTCGCAGCATGGCACGTGAGATCGCACGCCGCGGCAGCATCGCCGATTTTGATGACTGCTTCTTTGAGGTGATCGTAGAACCACTTCGAGACGAACGCCGGCTGTGCCCGAAGTGCCGCGCCGCAGCCAATGCGACCACCGGGAACTCTGGCACCGCTGTTCACGAAGACCCTTGCGGAAGTTCCTGATCAATCAAGCAGCGATCCCCGTCGACAATCTCGCGAACGCACGACTTACAGGAAGTACCAACGCCCGCGTGTGGTCTGACTAACGTCCTTGGTGAGAGCCGTGCGGCCGGTTCCGTGTGCCGAAGCCGCCATGACGCTGGCGTTACAGTAGGCAGCTCGGCTGCCGGGCCGAAGCCGGGCCGCATCAGCTTCACATCAAAGTTAGGCTGTTCAGCGTACTTCTGCGGAGTCATGGGCTAATAGCTTAACGGATCAGAACCGCGCCGCTTGAGAGATCGGAGGAATTCGCCGAGAGAACCACTAAAGGGCCCCACTAGACGCGGCATAGGAGCCCGCTGCACAGAAACGCCTTGGTGTGTAACCAGAACCTTAAACAACGCGTGCGACCACACAGGACCTGATGGCGATGCCGTTGGGTTGCCAGTATTGCGAATGTTTTCCGGGGCTTGAATGCATGTAAATTCCAGTACGTCCCCATCGGCGGCTGTTATTTTCGCCGATGCCTCGCCGCCAGCATTGACGCTCGCTCTCAACACCGTCAGACCGTTATGTGACAAGCTTACGGCGTCTGGCGCAATGTCGGAATCCCACTTTACGATCTTCACAGTCAACGTCTCTGCCGACAACCGCAGTACAAGTGGATTCTCGTCGGGCACACTCCAATGCAGTTCTTCCGTCAGCGGCGGGGATGTGACCGTAATTGTCACCCCTTCTGCTAAGTCCACCAGATCGGAAACCGGATTCCATGAATTCAACGCATTGGCGTCGTTACGCGACGCTCGAACGTAATACCATCGATTCCATTTGTATTTAGCGTCCATAGCCGCCTTGAGTTCGGCGCCATTTAATCCGCTTGCCTTGTGCATTGCAGCCCTTCGCCAGCGGTACAATGCGGACGCCAGGTGTTTCTCGGACAACCCCCATCCGGCAGCGAGCGCCAGCTCCGACGGCGCTTCCACCGCCACCGGCGATTCCTTCGAGGTTTGACCCCGCAGATGTGACGACAGTGCTCGATTTCCAACCCTTCGCTGCAGTGCTGCGGCGGCGGAAGGCGACAAGTCCCGAACCGCCTTCTTGGAAGCATGCGGGACCACAGTTTCTCGTTTGGGTGCATTTTCAAATGTCTTCATGTCAGAGGAGTGCCCGACCCGACAGATTGTCCTACCCCCTGCCGCAAATCGGCCCAACGGATCAGACGCTAAGCTGCACGGCCAGGGCCCGCGTGCCGAAGCCAGAGCGTCACGCGGCGCGCCTGCATGTGAGGCGCGCGAATGCGCGCCGCGTGACGCCGTGATGTTTTTGACTTTACGAGGCGGCTCGGCCGCCGGGCCGAAGCCGGGCCGTGCCAGCTTCTGCGGCGAGTTAGGCGGCGCTAGTAGACCGCCGCGCCTGCTGCGATGGAGCCTGCAATGTTGAACGAGAAACCAAGGGCGGAGCAGGTACGTTGAATAACTGAGGCAAACCATGGCGGAGCGAGCGGGGAAATGACGACGGCTTCCACAAGCTCCTCGACGTTCACCCGCACATGATGGCCGACCGGCGGATTGGGTTCCAAGGAACGAGCCGTTGTGTCGAGGAATAAGGCACGTAGCTCATTTTCATGACGATAGACGAGCGACTTGCACATGAGTTGACCATAAGAATTGAACTCGTTGGGCAATCGCTGAGTTAGCGACGAGTAATCGATGTAGTTCGCTCGCCCAACGTAAATGTCTTCTTGGCGATAAGGACCACTAAACGTTTCGGGGATGGTTTGATCTACCCGCTGGAACGTAGATCGAATGGCAACTCCGTACGATCCACCGTAGCCGCGCCACATAGCCATCGACTCGTGATCTCCAAGATGCCAACAGTTGACGTAGCCTTCGCGACGAGTGCCTGCCAAGATTTGCTCGTTGTGGCGAAACACCGCCTCGAGATCCTGACGGGTGCGTCCTTCGGGTGGGTTTTGAAGCATTGCCTCGCGCTGAGCGGCGTAGGCTCGAGTGAATGACCCTTCCAGGGGATCGCCAAGGAGGTCAACGCGGGAGAAGTACAGAGAGCGATCGTGAAGAAATGCGGCAAACTTTGCAAAATCGAAATAGCGCCAAACCCGGGCGTCTGGGTTGACGTTTCGGTCGAAGACCGGATGAGGCTTCCGCATTGTGTCTTAGTGTATCGCGTCCGCCTAACGGATCAGACGTTAAGCTGCGCGGCCAGGGCCCACGTGGCTACGGCAGAGCGGCACGCCGTCTGCCCGCATATGAGGCGCGCGATGCAGGCGGCGTGACGCTGCGCAAGTTCCGCTGAACGAGCCGGCTCGGCCGGCGGCCCCGGAGCCGGGCCGTGCCAGCTTCTACGGCGAGTTAGGCGCCGCTCGCTTTGAGCGGAAAATCTTCCGGACATTCGATCGATCTTACAGACAAATCGACATCGAGGTCTGGCCAGTACAAGTGGTCTTCTGACGGGCGATTCACGTTAACGATCTTCGCTACCGTAGCCTCAGTAAACCAAGGAAATTCGGCGAAGGGCACGAAGAGTTCGCGGTCTCCTAGCCAAATCCAGAAACCGTGGCGGGAGATATTCGTCACCTCAGACACCGAAGTGCAACTGCCAAGCTGTTCTAATGTCTTGCTCATGTGCTTCAACCGCTTTCTGAATCTGCGCCAACTCATGAGTCGGGATGCCGTGATTCTGAGCTAGGGCGATCTCCGGCTCGATCCAAAACTTCGCCTCACCGTCTGATGATGCCACATGAATATGTATTCGAGGTTCTTCTCTGGAAAAGAAGAAGAACCGATAGGGACCATCCCGGAAGACGGTTGGACTCATTGTCGGCCTCGAGACGCCATAATCTGCGAGACTACATGTGGTCGGCGATGTAGTCAACCTTTTGAATCTGCAGCTACTTATAAGAAACTTGCTGCGAAATTCTGCGGTGGATTTACGGCATCAGAGCGACGGCCTCGACGGAGGGCAAGAATTCATGTCCAAACCCATCTCGTGCGGATCCGCGGGTGGCGCTGCGCCTTGGCACTGCAGTCCCGGCGATGGGTTTCAATGTCACCGAGATAGCGAACTGATCGCCAAGGAACCTACGCGCAGGAAACGGCGAGGCACTCCCCTGGTGATGCGCCTTCATTTCAAAAGTAACGATTTTGTGCGAAACAACTTTTGCACGAAACAACTTTGCGTCGGAGGTGCAATCGCGACGCTAGGCCTCTGGCCATGTCGACGGACGCCGCGAATGCGGCCTCCTTTTCCGCGTGCGCCTAACGGTCAAACGGTTCACCCGCAAGACGCAGTCAGGTGCGCCGCGGGCAGAGCGGCGCGCCGCTTGACGCGACTAACGGTGCAACCGGCGGAAGACGTCTGCAAGCGGCGTGACGCCGTGCGTCTTGG
>Ga0068858_100000531_pt1 | contig 39942 bp, 34 predicted proteins | sample KBSSwiS12_FD_66589 | JGI IMG/M metagenome (GOLD analysis project Ga0068858, IMG submission 66589) | Switchgrass rhizosphere microbial communities from Kellogg Biological Station, Michigan, USA - KBS Switchgrass S1-2 | ecosystem: Host-associated > Plants > Roots > Rhizosphere > Soil ... | reverse complement strand
AGTGTACAAGTGAGCCGTCCAACAGGAAATCGGACGAAGGCGGCATTCAATCCAGGTTCGCGGGCCCGCTTGATCGCAACAGCGGCTCTGGGGTAAGAGTCATGGTATGTTCAGGCGGAAACCCTATGTCGCGTAACAGCTGGAAGTCGATATTTACCGCAGGGGGCGGTCTGCGCGCAGGTTGGCGCTTTGCCCTGTTCGCAGGATTCTGGTTGGCATCGGGATACATCCTCTTCCCCCTGGTGAGTCTCGTACACCATTTCTCCGAGACGGGTTTCACGGCTCAAGACATCCTCGCGTACAAGACCGCAGACGCTCTCTACATGATCTCGGTAAGTGCGCTGCTGGTGCGGTTGGAAAGGCAGCGCATGTCATGGTTTGGCTTCGGTCTGGAGCGGGGCACTTTGAGGCTCTTCTTGGCCGGAAGCCTCTGGGCTGCTGCGATGGTCAGCCTGCTGCTGTTCATCTGCTGCGTGTGCGGCTACGTCACCTACAGTGGCCTCGCCGAGCATGGCAGCGACCTCTGGAAATATACGGGGATATGGCTGGCGGCCATGTTGTTGGTGGGCCTTGACGAGGAGCTGCAATTCCGCGGCTATGCACTGGCGAGCCTCACCCGAGGTGTTGGCTTCTGGCCAGCCGCGATACTCCTGTCACTGGGCTTCGCCGGCGATCACCTGACCAAGCCCATGGAAACCGTGCCAGACGTGCTCAATATAGCGTTGCTCGGCCTGTTCGTCTGTTATAGCGTGCGCCGCACCGGGAGCCTCTGGTTCGCGATTGGCTTCCACGCGTCCTTTGATTTTTTTGCCCTCGCATTTTATGGCTCGCCGAACACCGGGAACAGCGGCCTGCCCCTCCCCCACCATCTGCTGGAGATGCAAATCACCGGCCCTTCATGGCTCACAGGCGGCCCGCAGGGGATCGAGGCGAGCTGGCTTGTACCCCCTCTGCTTGCGGTGATGTTGGAATTGCTCCGTCGGGTATACCCCACGGACCGGTATCCTCACGCTTGATGGTTTGTCCCCGTCTCTAAGTTACGTGCCCATCCGTTCGACCCATTGAGCAGACGCTGTTCGGAACAGTGCCATCGAACACAACCTTTAACGAGGGGCTGCCGTAAAGACTCTCCGGAGTAACTGTCGCGCGCTCCCATGGGATACGGCCGAAGTACCAGACCTTCCAGAGCCGCAAGTCTATTCCAGGCCTGCGCTCGAGCAGTTCACGGAATGTCGTGACCTCCCCCACCACTACACCTGTGGACTCCTGCAGTGTCTCGCGGACAAACCGCGAGCAGAATTGGCGCCGCGATGATCGCAGGTTGAAGCCCGTGTCGTATATCCGTCCCAGGCGGCACCCTGCCGCTCGCTGCAGCCGACGGATTTCTTCGTCCGACAACGGCCGATGCAGCCGCAGCACGGCCACGCGTCCATGCGCCGAGCGTCGCACGAAGTTGGCGAATCTCGTAAAACGTGACAGCGGAACGCGACTCTCGGCGACCACGGCCCCAACGCCATCGAATCCCACGACGATGCCAACGTGATTGGTCCACGTGCCAGTAGCGTGTGCTATCTGTCGGAACGGGGTCCTGCTGATGCGGGTGAAGACGATATCGCCAGCGCGGAGGGTGCCTTCGAGTTCGTGCCGCCTCAGAGTAGGAAGCGTTGACTCGCGCCCGGCGGAAATCATCGGAGGTCCAATCTTCTTCATCGGCGTGCTCGTCTTGAGGTAGATGCGACGGCCCGCAGCGTCCCAGAGCATAGCCGTTTGCGCTACCTGAACCGACGGAGTCGCTTGAAATTACCCTCCAGGTATCGTCTCCTGATACCTCCGAAGGTGGCGATATAAAAGGGCTGCCTACAATGACTCTCGGGAGGGCTACCCATCGGGAGGGCTACCCATGGCTCCGGGTCTTGCTCCCGGATCGCGGCGGAAAGCGCCGCCCTCGATCAGTCGAACCTGCCTGCACGAATAACATCGGGGCGAATGTTGGGACTCCCAGCGTTGCCGCAATTTGGTGCGCGAACGCGGACCTCCTTTGTCTGACCTGGAGCAAGGGCGACATCGGCACTGCCCGCTAGCGTATTCTGAGCGCAGTTCACCGAGCGTGCCGCTCCCGACCATCGCTGAGCGGCCGGATTTCGGACCTCATAGATGGCATCCACCGTGTTGCCTGCGCCGCTCCTCGCCGGATCCCATCCCACGCGATAGCGATACTGGACGCCTGCGGCGCGAGCCCAGCCGGACCAGTCAGTCATGCGATAGCCGCCAGCAGGTGGAGGGGGAGGCGTAACTGCAGCAGGTGGAGGGAGCGCAGCAGGAGCAGTCTGAGCTGGGCGCTCACGTAGAGCAAGATTGCACCAGTGATTGGGGTCTTCAAAACCAGTGACACCATACAACTTGCGATGCGCCGCGCCGCAGACCAGTGGTTTGACTCGGCTGAAATCAACGTCGCGCATCGTTTGGCCCCACAAACAATTCGCTGCGTCGTAGGACGCGCATGCAGGATTTCCATCGCTCGTAATGGTGAAGACAAGCCGCCCACCGTTTGGCGGTGGGAATGTATCTTCCTTCCAAGCATCCGCCGCCAAAGCCAGGGTGCCGATGTAACAGGGTGAGAACGCAATCAATAGGGCAGCAACACCTATCAGCTTGAAGCGCTTCATGGGTCGACTCCTTTCTCGATTCGGTCGCGAGGGGGCGGTCAAGCGCGGCGTTATCTTTTGACATGGCGCAGCATCCCGAAGCACGCGGTGACAGCCTCCCTAAGCGCCCTTTCACAATACTACTGTGGTTTGTTCGCTGACTATCGCAGGGGTGGAACGAGCGCCCTGGAAGGAATCCGTCGCCAACAACCCAACGTCGAATCCTGGTGTCCCACTCGAATTACTCGCTGGCCTTTGCCAACACCCAGTCGCGAAAAGCCGTGACGGCTGCATCCTGAGCGCGTTCCTCAGGGCACACGATATAGTACGCAAACCCTGTCGCGACCGAGACTTTAAAGGGCCGCACCAGGCGGCGCGCTGCCAAATGATCCCGTGCCAACGCCGCGCTCGTCAGCACGACGCCGCGCCCTGCGATAGCCGCCTGAATGGCCATGCCATCATCGGAAAATCGCAACCCCTTGCGCGGATCGACGGTATCGACGCCCGCCGCCTTCAACCATGCCGACCAGTCCGGCCAAACACCGTGAGCCGGGCGCCAATCGACATGCACGAGCGGCTTCCCGCGGAGGTCGGCCGGTGTCTTCATTCTCGGTGGGCCAGCGGCCAACCGAGGACTGCACACGGGAAACAATTCGCCTTCAAACAGCCGCGTTGATTCCGCACCGGCGTACACCCCGGATCCGTACCGAAGTGCGAGATCCACGCCCCCCGTATCAAGATTCACCACGACTTCAGACGAATGCAACAGCAAATCAATATCGGGATACTGGCGCTCGAACTCGTGAAGGCGGGGCACCAACCACATTGCGGCTAATGACGGAACGACGGTGACCGTCAGCACCCGCCGCGAGCCTTGCGAGAGCGTGTTCGCCGCGGCGGACAACCGATCGAATGCGGTTCGTAAGTCCGGTACCGCCGCGAGTGCCTCGTTCGTTAGCACATACCCCGCACTGTGGCGGCGCAAAAGCTTGCGGCCAATCTGGTCCTCGAGCGACTTAATCTGCTGTCCTACCGCGGCAGCTGTCACGTGCAGCTCCTTCGCCGCCTCTCTGAACGAGCTGTGTCTGGAAACAACCTCGAGCGCGCGCAACGAGTTCAGCGGAGGTAGTCGATGCAGCATGGTCACATCCCATAAAGATTTTCTATTCGAACCGCCAAGAAATCATGGCTACGCCGTTCGTGCCAGCCGGCCTAGGCTACTCGCCAGGTAGTCATTTTCATGGACTGCGGAGCGATTCTCAAATGACGATACAAAAGGCACGATCGTTAGTTCGAATTTTTGAGTTTCTGTTCCATCAAACCCAACCCGCTTCGCTGCTGTCGGTGGCTCCAGCATTCTGGCGCCGACACTACGCAGGTGCACCGCCCCAGCCTCGGGGAATGCCGCTCGAAGCGCTCGACGACCGGCTACTCGAAGACATCGGTGCTCCAACTCGGATGTCCGGTCGGTTCCCGGACCGCGCAGAGCACACATGGACTTCGGCTAAGGTACTACTCGCGGATACCCACTCCACGCGCGATAAGCAACACCGCAGCAACGAAAAGTGTTAATCCGGAGGCGCACATTGTGAAGAACGCCATGGCGAAATTCACGTCAGATATGCCCAGGAAGCCATATCGAAGGGCGCTCACTGTATAAAACATCGGATTCAGGAGCGAAAGTCCCTGCGCCCAGTTTGGCAGTGTTGCGACCGGGTTGAATACGCCGCCGACATACATGAGTGGAGTGAGGATCAAAGTCTGGATTGTGGTCACCTGGTCGAAGCTGCTTGCGAAAAGAGCTGTAATGAAGCCGCTGAGCGCGGACACCAGAGCAGCCACGCATACAACTGCTACGCTTGTGAAGACCGAATGAACTTTAATATGTGTAAAGAGCATCGCGGTCGCCAGCGCGACCATACCCACCAGGATTCCACGTATCATCCCGCCCAACACATACCCCAGCACGCCTATCCAACCTGGCAGCGGTGCTACGACCAGTTCCTCGACATACCTGAAATGCCGCGCCCCCAGGAATCCTGCGGCCGTATGACCGTAGGCATAAGGGATAACCCACAAGACGACAAGTCCAGGCGCCAGGTATTGGATGTAATCGACGCCCTCCACCGATCCGATACGCCCCCCGATGATTTCACCGAATATTGTGAAATACAGGATCGTCGTAATGATAGGTGGCGCGAGCGTGACGCTCCAAAAGCGGAGGATGACTGTGCACTCACGCAAGACCAACGTTTTTAGTGCAATCCAATGCATATAGGCTGGAGAGCATTACGTCTTGCTCTTTCCGAGACGTGCGCTCTCTCGTTTCAGCGGGCGCGATACCGGACACACCTCCTGGAGATAGCCGTTGAGAGTATTTACCAGGTTATCGCCTACCAACTTGTAATGGATGAATTGGCCCCGTCGCTCCCCGGCAATGAGGCCCGCATTCTCGAGAATGGACAGGTGCTTGGAAATGGACGGCTTCGAGATTTCGAAGCGGTCCGCGATCTGCCCGGCCGTCAGCTCGGCGGCTGAGAGATAAGCGAGAATCTTGCGGCGCACGCTGGAGGAGAGCGCATCAAATACATTGTCGAGTGACATAAGTCGATTCCGATATCATTTAGCCTATTGACTAATTAACTAACTGTATTTAGGATATTTAGCGAATAAGCTAATTGTACAACAAAAGGAGAGTGCCATGATGGTCTGGACGTATCTGGTGTACGTGGCGGTGAGTATTGCCGTGACAATCTGGGTAGGCGGAAGTCTGCATCGCAACGGGCGGGTCTTCCTGGTAGCCAATTTTCACGCTCAGGAAAAGCTGGCCGACTCAGTGAATCACCTGCTGCTGGTCGGTTTTTACCTGATCAACATCGGGTTCGTCTGCCTCGCGTTGCGCTTCGGCGACAAGCCGACGGAAATAGTGGGCGCAATCGAGTTTCTCAGCACGAAGATCGGGCTCGTGATTGTGCTGCTCGGTGTCATGCATTTCTTCAACATGCGTATGCTCGTGCGGTTCCGCGAGTCCAGGCTGTTCGGGAGCTTGGCCTCTGGGGTTGCGGCGGCGTGACGACCAACCGCGAGATCCTGCTGGTCTACGCCGAGGAATGCCCCCTGCGATGCAGTTGAGGGCGCTGTACTAAGGCCCGGATGCGACCCACGCGCTCTCGTTGATGAGCAGCGCATCCGGGACGGTCAACCGCATCAACCATTGGATTTTCACATCCCAGCGCCGATCCCGGTTTCAAACCAATAATCCAGCGTTCCGTCGGAGCCCTTTCCAAAGTCCCCTTCAAAGCCGCCCTCACCGCGCAGCCCGGAGAGATCACCTGTCCCGGAACGGGGAACGACAAACCATCGGGCCGTGATCCTGCCGTTCTCGATGACTTCCGAGCCTTGAAGGACAAAGGTGCCTTGGCGTCCGCCCAGTTTTCCGCAAAATCGTTGCACGCTGACCATGCTGGCAGATCGATCGTCGCGTCGAACCTGTAAAGCCCGAACAGTTGATTCGCCGTCTATATCCCCGGTGAACGTCTCGCTTAACAGGACCTCCATCAATGCCGGGCTCGCCGTTTGATCGTAGGGCTTGGCTTCGGAACGCTGGACGGTAATTTTTGCTGCAGCTCGTGCCCGCGAACGCGGCTCCGTCTGAGATTGCCCGACCGCGTGAATGGATTCATGGTCGTTCACTTGCGCCCTCCTTTCGCTAAAGTTGCAGGGGCTCGAGCATAAGGGCGCCAGCAAGAACGATTCCCACAGATCGGAGCCCCCTACGCTGCAGTCACTGCGGCCCACAGCACTGCGCACCAACTGATAGCATTGTTCAATCGTAGCGCGACCTCCATCAATCCTGGGGATCGCATCTCGCCCAACCGAAAGAGGCTCCATGTCAGAACCAGTCCAGTACGGCCGCCGACGTTTTCTCGGCGCTGCCGCGATCGCGGTCGCCACGACCCCGCTCGGAAGTTCCATTGCCCATGCACAATCCTCCGCGAAGGAATCGGGGAACCTGCCTTCGATCAAGCCAGCAACGAATATGTCCTTTGCCTCGCTGAAACAGATCGAGGCAGGCGTATTGAATGTTGGATACGCCGAAGTCGGTCCCGCTACGGGCACCCCGGTGATTCTTCTGCATGGCTGGCCTTACGACATTCACAGCTTTGCCGAAGTCGCGCCATTGCTCGCAGCCACCGGCTACCGGGTGATTGTTCCGTATTTGCGGGGCTATGGCACCACGCGCTTTCTTTCCAATGAAACGCCTCGCAATGGCCAGCAATCAGTCGTCGCTGCCGACATCATCGCCTTGCTGGACGCACTGCGGATCGAAAAGGCGGTCGTCGCGGGTTTTGATTGGGGAGCACGTACAGCCAACATCGTGGCAGCGCTCTGGCCTGAGCGTTGCAAGGCCATGGTTACCGTAAGCGGTTATCTGATCGGCAGCCAGCAAGCGGGCAAGAAGCCGTTGCCACCCAAGGCTGAGCTGCAATGGTGGTACCAGTACTATTTTGCCACCGAGCGCGGCCAAGCGGGTTACCAGGAATACCGGAGAGATTTTGCGAAGCTCATCTGGCAACTTGCCTCGCCAAAGTGGCACTTCGACGATGCGACCTTCGCTCGTAGCGCGCAGGCTTTGGACAATCCGGACCATGTCAGCATCGTCATCCATAACTATCGTTGGCGGCTCGGTCTGGCTGAAGGCGAGCCGAAGTACGCCGAGATGGAAACGCGGCTTGCTCAAGCTCCGGTTATCACGGTACCCACGATCGCCCTTGAAGGTGATGCCAATGGAGCCCCGCATCCCGATCCGCAAGCCTACGCTGCAAAGTTTTCCGGCAAGTATGCCTTCCGGCTGATCGAAGGCGGTATCGGGCACAACCTGCCGCAAGAGGCTCCGCAGGCGTTTACAAAAGCGGTCGTGGATGTCGACCGGCTGTGATCCCTCTCGCCGACGCTACGCTCGCGCCTCGACTCGCGCAGCCTCGAGCTGTTCGGCGAGGCGCTTGTCCGAAACCTTCATCGGGGTTTTCAGCTCCTGCGCAAACAGCGAGACGCGATATTCCTCGATCATCCAACGCAACTGCGCGAGATTGGGGGGAGCTGTGGGTCTGATCAACTGCGCGGTCAGATCCTGCATGCCGATGACGAACGGTTTTACCTTCGCGGCCAGCTCAGCGTCACGCCGTGCATTTGCGGGTAAACGCTCTATCCGCCGCCCGATTGCCTTCAGGTAGCGTGGCAAATAGTCCAGCCAGGGACGCGGCAGCGACTCAATGAAGTCGCAGGGCAGCAGAGCCCCTAGCTGCGAGTTGATGTCCTTGACCGCCTCCGCGAAAGACGGTGACTTGAGTTTCTCGAGACCCGTGCGGACCGCGCGCCACTCCTTGAATGTTGAAGTCACGCTCGCCGCCAGGCGATCTGCAACTTCATTCAACTGCGAGCGGCGGCTATCGAGCAGACTTGAGAATACCCGCTCGCTGCGCGGCAAAGGTTGGTCGCCGGGGAGGAAACATTCCCTGAATGCGCGCCGAGACAATGCGTCAGCGACCGAGCCATCGAGCGGGAGGCCGCGGCTGAGCAACACCAGCTCGCGGTCATCGGCCATGCGTTTGGCCGCATACTTCGACTGCTGAGGCAACAACAGCATGGCAAGACGCGTCAGTCCGGTACGCGAAATGGACTCCGCATCACCGGGACTGCGAGCTTCAATGAGCGCCACACCGACGGTACGGTCCTCGACGGCGGGATAGACAGCCAGTCGCAATCGGTTGCGCTCGACCTCTGCTGTCTCGGCAAGCTCGCCGAAATCCCACTGACGATGAAGACGTGACGCCTCCGGCGGGGCCGACTGCGAACCGATGCCGCCCCTGCTGCCGTCCGCTTTTCCGGCGCCCGAGCCGGCGCTACGAACATCCCCTCGCCCTACTCCAGTACCGTGCAATTTCCTTCTAATTGCCGCGAGATCGCGCCCCTCAGCGACCACGCGGTCCTGCGCATCAACGACGCGAATGTTCATTCGCAGATGATCGGGCAGCACCAACGCGGCAAGGTCCGCAGCGGTAACCGGCGCCCCCGCGCGTTGCGTCACCCATTGCGCCAGCCATTCGTAGAACCCAGGCAAATTGCTTTCGAGGCGCACATCGCCGCGACCCGGCGCTGGACCGCCAGAGCGCGTGCCCTCCCCAAAGTCCCCGCCGATCTCTGCGAGTGCCTCACGAGCGTGATCCGGCACCGGCACCAACGGCTTACGCAGCGCCTTTGGGAGTGCCCGGAATACTGCGGTGACCTTCTCCAACCGCATACCCGGAACGAGCCACGCTAGCCGGTCCGGCTGAAGCATGTCCACCAACGGCTCCGGGATGACCAACGTCACACCGTCGTCAGGTTCGGCTGGCTCAAACTTATATTGCAGCGGCAAGCGATTGGCGCCAACTGGCAACTCATTCGGGAACCGTTCGGTCGAGGCGTCGGGGGCCTCACGCTGCATGAGGTCCGCGTGCGACATGTACAACACGCGAGGGTTCTCGCGCTCGGCTCCAGCGCGCCAATGCTCAAAAGCCGACACCGAGCTTACGCGTTCAGGAATCCGCTTCGCGTAAAACTCCATTTGCGCCTGCTCATCTACGAGGATGTCACGGCGGCGAATCTTCGCCTCCAGCGCCTCGATTTCGTCGCGGAGCTTGCGATTCGCATGGAGGAAGTCACCGCGAATCGCACCATTCGCACCGCCGCGGTGGCGACGGCCGGCACGGTGCGATGCGTCGCTCCCGCCGGCGCCGCGCCCCGAGTCACGGCCCGAGTCGCGCTCCTCTCCTCCTATGAGCGCCTCCCGAATGAAGATCTCCCGTGCCTCAATCGGCGCAATCGCGCCGTAGTTCACACGTCGCTGGGAGGCAAGCGTCAACCCATACAGCGAAATAGACTCAAAAGCCGCAACAAACCCGCGCCCCTCAACCCAATGTGGCTCGCTATAGGTACGCTTGAGCAAATGCGCGCCAGCCGACTCAATCCAACTCGAGTCAATCGCAGCCACCATACGCGCGTACAGCCGCGTGGTCTCCAACAGGCTACCCGCGACCACCCATTTCGGTGGTTTGGAGGCCAGCGGAGTTCCCGGCGCAATTACGAAGCGCATGCCGCGCGGTCCGTCATATTCGCGCTTCTCATCCAGGTTGCCGATCGAACCCAGGAAGCCCGTCAGGATCGCCTGGTGTAAGTCGGCGTAACTGGCCGCAGCCTGGTTAGGCCGTAGCTCCAACTCACGGACACTCTGCGAGAGCTGCGAATGCAGCTCCTGCCACTCGCGCATGCGCACGAACGACAGGAAATGCTCGCGGCACCACTTGCGCAATTGGCTACCGGACAGAGCGGCCGATTGTTCCTTGAATGCTCGCCAGAGATTCAGCACCGTAATGAAATCTGAGCGGGCATCGGCGAACAGCGCGTGCTTCTCCGCGGACTGCTGTTGGGCATCCGAAGGCCGCTCGCGGGGGTCCTGGGCCTCCAGGAATGCCGTGATCGCCAACATTTCGGTCACGCAATTGTGATGCGAGGCGGCCAGCAGCATCCGGCCTAGCCGAGGGTCAACAGGCAGGCCGGCAATCTTCGCGCCGAGGCTGGTGACCCGGCGTTGATCATCCATGGCCTTCAGCTCTTGCAGCAGCCGCACGCCGTCATTGACGAGCCGGGTATCCGGTGGATCGAGGAACGGGAAGCTCTCAGGCTCGCCCAAGCCGAGCGTTGCCATCCGCAGGATCACGCTGGCGAGGTTGGTACGCAGGACCTCGGGCGCGGTGAAGTCCTCCTGGCGCGAGAAGTCCTCTTCGGAATAAAGCCGGATGCAGATACCCTCCGCTTCACGGCCGCAACGGCCTTTGCGCTGGTCTGCGCTCGCCTTCGAGATGCGCTCGATCGGCAGCCGTTGAACTTTGCCGCGCACGCTGTAGCGACTGATCCGTGCCAGACCCGAATCAACGACAAAGCGAATGCCCGGCACCGTGAGGGAGGTTTCGGCAACGTTGGTGGCGAGAACGACACGACGACCTGTATGCGACGCAAAGATTCGTTCCTGGTCACGAGCCGACAACCGCGCAAACAGGGGCAGTACCTCGGTGTGGCGCAGTTGTGCCTTGCCGAGCGCCTCGCTGGCCTCGCGAATGTGCTTCTCACCCGGCAGGAATACCAGCGTGTCGCCGCGCATGCCGGTGCCATTGCGGTCGAGCTCGCGCACGGCTGCGACGATGCCTTCCGGCAAGGACAACTCGACGTCTTCGTCCTCTGCGATCAGCGGTCGATAGCGGATCTCGACAGGATAACTTCGGCCGGAGACCTCGATCACCGGCGCGCCACCAAAGAAGTTGGAGAATTTGCCGGGATCGATCGTGGCGGAGGTCACGATGATGCGCAGATCGGGCCGCCGTGGGGACAATATCTTGAGCACGCCCAACAGCAGATCGATGTTGAGACTGCGCTCGTGAGCCTCGTCGATGATCAGGGTATCGTAACGGCGCAGGCTGCGATCGCTCTCCAGCTCCTTGAGCAGGATGCCATCGGTCATCAGCTTGACGCGCGTGTTAGGGCCAGTGCGATCGTTGAAGCGGACCTTGTACCCGACCAATCCAACGGAGTTGGCAGGACTCACAAGGGCAGGTTCGCCAGCCGGGGGCACGGCCAGTGCGCCCGCGCCACCCCGTCCCTTTCGCTTCCCCGGCACATCGATAGTAGTGGCTAACTCCTCGGCGAGCCGGGCCGCCAGCGCCCGCGCGGCGATACGCCGAGGTTGAGTGTGCCCAATCAGCCCGTTGGCGCCCCGCCCCGCCTCCAGGCAGAACTTGGGTAACTGGGTTGTCTTGCCCGACCCGGTCGCCCCACAGACGACGATGACCGGGTGACGTGCGAGAGCCTCGAGAATCTCAACTCGATGTGCAGTGATCGGTAAAGCGGGATCGTACTCGAGCCTCAAGTTGCCTACAGCACTCCGCGGCGCATCTGGTCCAGCTCGATCGACTCGAACAGGGCGCGGAAATTGCCCTCGCCGAAGCCCTCGTTGCCCTTGCGCTGGATGATCTCGAAGAAAATCGGGCCAATGACATTTTGCGTGAAAATCTGCAGCAGCACACCCTCGCCCTTGCTCGGATTGCCGTCGATCAGAATGGCGCGCTCCTTGAGCGCCGCCAGCTGCTCGCCATGTCCCTGAACGCGCGCATCGACACCCTCGTAGTAACTGTCGGGCGCACTTTGGAACGCCACGCCATGGCGGCGCAGTACGTCGACCGTCCGATAAATGTCATTCGTTCCGAGTGCGATGTGCTGAATGCCCTCGCCATGATACTCGCGCAGGTATTCCTCGATCTGGCTCTTGTCATCCTGTGATTCGTTGATCGGAATCCGAATCTTCCCGCAGGGGCTCGTCATCGCCCGCGACAGCAGGCCCGTCTGCTTGCCCTCGATATCGAAATAGCGGATCTCCCGAAAGTTGAATAGCTTCTCGTAGAAGCCCGCCCATACATCCATCCTCCCGCGCATGACGTTGTGGGTCAGGTGATCGATGCACGCAAGGCCGGCCGTCTCGGTAGCCGGGGCCGATGTTTCGGGCCGAAAGTCCACGTCGTAGATCGAAGGGGACGCCCCAGCCCGCCCGCCATACAGGTCCACGAGATAGATCAGAGAGCCGCCAATCCCCACGATACTCGGAATGTTGAGTTCCATCGGCCCCGCACTCTGCGGCCCGGGCTTCGCGCCCAGCTCCAGGGCGCGACGGTACGCAAACGCAGCATCCTTCACGCGAAAAGCCATGGCACACGCCGAAGGACCGTGCTCGCGCGCAAAAGCCTGCGCAAACGAGTCCTGCTCCGCGTTGATGATGAAATTGACATCGCCCTGGGAATGCAGAGTCACATTCTTCGATCGATGCCGCGCGACCACGGGAAAACCCAGCCGTTCGAACAGAGTGCGTAACAATTGCGGATCCGGAGCCGTGTACTCCACGAACTCGAAGCCGTCCGTGCCCATCGGATTCGACACTGAATCATTCATGTGCTCACCAAATCAGTCACAATTGCCACCATTATACCGCCCCAAAACGGGGCACCAACGCCCTCTCAATGTATAATCCAGCCGCCGTAAATGGGCCTACCGGGGCGGTCGTGTCCGTCCCGCCAGTGGCTTGCAGGGGGCATTTTTGACGACAGTCGCGCAGTTCGAGATCAAGCATCACCAGTTTCTGGATCCTGCAGGTAGGTTGCGCGAGCCCGCGCCCGCCCTGGCCCACGACAGTGCCGAGCTCATCAAGATGTACCGCCTCATGACCTTGGTGCGGACGTTCGACACCAAGGCCGTGAACCTGCAACGCACGGGCAAGCTCGGCACATATGCCTCTTGTTTAGGTCATGAGGCCACCCACGTCGCTGTCGGCGCAGCCATGCGCCCTGAGGACGTCCTGGCGCCGGTCTACCGCGAGTTCGGCACCCAGCTTTGGCGCGGCGTAAAGCTCTCCGAGATCCTCATCTATTGGGGCGGCGACGAGCGCGGCTGCGATTTCAGCGTTCCGCGACAGGACTTTCCCTGGTGCATACCCATTGCTTCCCAGATGTTGCATGGTGCGGGCGCTGCGATGGCTTTCAAGATCCGAGGCGAGCCCCGGTGCTCCGTTACTTACATTGGTGACGGCGGCACCTCCGAAGGTGCCTTTTACGAAGGTATCAACCTTGCCGGCGCTCGCGCCCTGCCAGCGGTCTTTGTCGTAGTTAACAACCGCTGGGCCATTTCCGTGCCCATCGAAAGTCAGACAGCGACGCGCACCCTTGCACAGAAGGCAATCGCTGCAGGTATCCCGGGCGTGCAAGTCGATGGGAACGACGTCATCGCCGTCCGTCATGTTGTCGGAGAGGCTCTGGAGAGAGCACGCAGCGGTGGCGGCCCAACAGTCGTGGAAGCCCTGACATATCGGTTGAGCGATCACACCACGGCAGACGATGCGAGCCGTTATCGTCCCGCCGACGAAGTGAGCGAAGCCTGGCAACGCGAGCCCCTACTGCGCATCCGGGCATTTCTCAAGAAGAAAGGCGCGTGGGACGATCGCCAAGAGCAGGAATTGAAATCTGAATGTGCGCGCCAGGTCGAAGCGGCCGTGGATGAGTATCTGAGCGCTCCTAAAGCGACTACGGATGCAATGTTCGAGCATCTGTTCGCCAAGCCGCCCAAGAGCCTCCTGCAGCAACGCGAAGTGGCTCGCCGCTACGCGAACAAGAAAGAACCCTGATCAGTCCATGGCAAAGATCACGATGTTGGAAGCTATCACCCGCGCACACGCGTGGGAGATGAGTCACGACTCTTCCGTAGTCGTCCTCGGCGAGGACGTTGGCGTCAATGGCGGCGTATTCCGGGCGACGGCCGGGCTGCAGGAGCAGTTCGGCAAGGACCGCGTACAGGACACACCTCTTGCCGAAGGTATGATTGCCGGGATGTCGATCGGGATGGCCACACAGGGATTGCGCCCGGTAGCCGAAATCCAGTTCATGGGCTTTATCTATCCAGCCATGGACCAGATCGCCAACCACCTGGCACGCCTGCGGAACAGAACCCGCGGCCGGCTGACTTGCCCGGTCGTCATACGCATGCCCCATGGTGGCGGTATTCACGCCCCCGAACATCACTCCGAGTGCCTCGAAGCAATGTTGGCGCATCACGCAGGCCTGCGCGTGGTTTGCCCGTCCTCGCCTGCTCGAGCGTACGGATTGCTGCTGGCGGCGATTCGCGACCCGGACCCCGTCATATTTCTCGAACCCGTGCGCCTGTATCGGCTGACACGCCAGGAAGTCGCTGACGATGGTCAGGCCATGAAACTGGACGTGTGTTACAAATTGCGCGAGGGCACGGATGTCACGATCGTGACCTGGGGAGCAATGACAGTAGAGACGCTGAAGGTTGCCCAGGAACTGGAACGGGATAATGTCAGCTGCGAAGTCATTGACCTTGCAACACTGTCACCGATTGACCACGATACTATCCTCGAGTCCGTGGCAAAGACCGGTCGGCTCGTAATCGTTCACGAAGCCCCGCGAAACTGCGGCATAGGCGCGGAAATCGCTGCCACCGTGGCCGAGCACGGCCTCTACGACCTGCACGCCCCCATCAAGCGGGTCACCGGTTACGACACCATCGTTCCACTTTCGCGCCTCGAATACGACTACATCCCCAGCACCGCCCGAATTGCCGACGCCGTGCGCGCAACACTTGCCGAATAGCCCCTGCTCCATGAAAACTTTCAATCTTCCGGACCTGGGCGAGGGACTCGCCGAAGCCGAAATCGTCCGCTGGCACGTCAACGCCGGTGACCACATCAAAGTTGACGACCCCATGCTGGCAGTGGAGACGGCCAAGGCGATAGTTGAAGTACCGGCTCCGTTTTCCGGTGTCATCAAGGCGACTCACGGCAAACCGGGCGACATGGTGGCCACCGGCGCACTGCTCGTGGAGTTCGAAACAGACTCGCCTGCGGATTCCGGCACGGTAGTGGGCCGTATGCCCACGAGTGACGAAGACTTCTTCGTCGAACACAGTCACAACAGCGACGGCGCTATCACGACCAATGATGCGTCGCAGCACACAGGTCATGTGAGAGCTGTACCGGCAGCGCGCGCGTTGGCCAAACGCCTTGGTATCGATCTGACACAGGTTCAAGGCACGGGCCGCGGCCAGTTGGTCACGGTCGATGACATACTGCAGGCGTCGCAAGTGCCCGCCGCGCCCCTGGCAACCGCCGCGACACGCGCGACCAACGCACCGACGTCAGCCGCACCGACGTCAGCCGCACCGACGTCAGCCGCATCGGCCGGCCCGCAGCACAAGCTCGCGGACGACGCCGAACAACTTCGCGGGCCGCGGCGCGCCATGGCCCAAAGCATGGCTCTCTCACGCGACAACGTGATGGGATGCACCCTGTTCGATGATGCCGACCTGCACGAATGGCACGACGACCAGGACATCACAAGCCGCCTGCTCCGCGCGGTCGGTGCTGGATGCGCCGCGGAACCCGGCCTGAATGCCTGGTTCGACGGCACCGCACAAACCCGCAAAACCCACAGCCACATCGATGTCGCGATCGCGGTCGACACGCCCGAGGGCCTGATCGCCCCCGTAATCCGCAACATCGCCGGACGGCCCGTTGCGGAATTGCGACGCGATGTTGACAAATTGAAACGCAACACTCTCGAACGGACCGTTACGCCGGAAGAGCTGCGCAACTTCACCTTCATGTTATCCAACTTCGGTATGATTGCCGGCCGTTACGCGACGCCTGTCGTGGTGCCGCCGGCCGTCGCCATCCTGGGCTCCGGCCGCCTCAGTCACGACGTCGTCGCAACCAAAGGCGGCAGCATCGAGGCACACCTTCGGATGCCGCTATCACTCACGTTCGATCACCGCTGCGTCACGGGCGGTGAGGCCGCACGCTTCATGGCGGCGGTCATTCGAGACCTTCAGAAAGGCAGTTGATTATGCACGCGCAGGTAACTCCCGAAGACAGCCGTCTTCTGCACAGCATTCCTCCGGCGCGGGTGGCGCTGATCGAGCGGATCGCACAGGCGACACCCAAGGGCGCCAAGGCTCAAAACAGCCTACAACAACGTTTTATCCGTTCCTACTTCCGCGGAGTGGGCGAAGAAGACCTCGCGGAGCGCACACCCGCGGTGCTCGCCAAGGCGGCGATGGATCATCTCGCCTTCGGCTCCGAGCGCCGGCCCGCCGGACAATCGCTGGTACGGGTGTTCAACCCCGATCCGCAGCGCGATGGATTCGAGTCACCGCATACCGTGGTCATGCTCGTCACCGATGATGCGCCGTTCCTCGTTGATTCAGTCGGCATCGTCTTCCGGCGCGCCGAAGTTGCAGTCCACCTGATTGTTCACCCAGTGCTGGATGTCCGCCGTGACGGCCGCGGCCGCCTCGCCGAATTGGGCGCCAATGGCTCGGACAAGACGCATGCCGAGTCCTGGCAGCTCTATGAAGTTGACCGCCAGACCGACCCCGCCCAACTGGAAAAGCTGGAACGCGAGATCGAGTCGACACTCGCCGACGTTCACGTTGCCGTTGAAGACTGGGTGCGCATGCGCGACAAGGTCAAAGGGATCATCGCCCATCTCGAATCCAACCCACCACCACTGCCGGCCGATGAAATCAGTGAAGGCCGCCGCCTCCTCGAGTGGATGGAAGGCCGCCACTTCGTATTTCTCGGCTACCGGCACTACAACCTGGAGCGCGGCTCGAGCGAGGACAAACTGATCCCCGACACTCGCACCGGACTCGGTATTCTGCGCAATGGCAACCGCGGCACACACCGCTCCGGAACAACGACGCTCCGTGGCGATGTGCGCGCCCGGGCGCGCGAGAACGAGCTCCTGATCCTGACCAAGGCCAATTCGACGGCAACGGTGCATCGAGGCGAATACCTCGACTACATCGGCGTCAAAACCTTCGACGAGCGCGGCAAAGTCAACGGCGAGCACCGGTTTCTCGGTCTATGGACCTCCACGGCCTACCACCGCAGCCCCCGTGACATCCCGGTCCTGCGAAGAAAGGTTGAGCGAGTCATAGAGTATTTCGGCCTCGACCCCGCAAGCCACGACGGCAAGGCAGTGCTGAACGTCCTCGAGACCTATCCGCGGGACGAGTTGTTTCAGGCCAGTGTTGATGACCTGATCCGCATCGCGCGTGGCGTGGTCAATCTCTACGAGCGCCGCACTGTCCGCATGTTAGTGCGCCGCGACCCGTATCACCGCTTCTACTCGTGCCTCATCTATGTGCCGCGTGATCGGTACAACACGGAAGTGCGCCAGCGTATCGAGAAGATAGTCCTCGAGGGCTTCGCCGCGAAGAGCGTCGAAACCCAGGTGCAGATATCCGGCTCCAACCATGCCCGCGTGCATGTAGTCGTCCATACGGATGCCGATGCCCGCCCCAAGGTTGATCTGGCGGCGATCGAGGCGAGGATTGCCGAAGCGGCGCTGACATGGGCAGACCGTTTGCGCGACGTAGTCGTGCAGAACAAGGGCGAGGCCCCCGGAATAGCCCTTGCCAATCGGTATCGCCGCGCCTTCCCGATGGCATACGAGGAAGATGTCGATCCTCGCGACGCACTCGACGATCTCGCCGACCTGGAAGCTCTCAGAGAGCAATCCGCGCAACTTCCAGATGCCGCCAAGACCGGCGCCTTGCGTTTGAGCCTGCACCGTCCGCCGGCGCAAAAACCGGAGCGAGTGCACCTGAAGATCGTCAAGCTCGGCGAGCCCGTGCCGATTTCCGACCTGTTGCCCATGTTGGAGAACTTCGGGCTGCGGGTTATCTCCGAGCGTCCCTATGAGCTTGCCTGGCCTGAAGGCGGCGCCGCCTGGATCCAGGACTTTGAGCTCGAGCATCGCGATCACCTGCGCGTCGAGATCGCAAAGGTTGAGACGGACTTCACCGAGGCATTCCTGGCAGGCTGGCGCGGCGATATCGAGAACGACGGCTTCAATCGCTTGTTGCTGGTTGCCGGTCTGAAGGCACGCGAGATCGTAGTGCTGCGGGCGTACTGCCGCTACCTGCTACAGACCGGTGTCCCGTTCAGCCAGGCGTACATGGAACGCACGCTGGCTGCCAATCCGGCCATCGCGCGGAACCTCGTCCGGCTGTTCGAACGGCGCTTTGATCCCGATGCGGCAATCTCCAACAAAGGGGCGGCCAAGGGCACCCAGCGCGACGGCGACAAGCTGGTCGCACAGCTGCGCACCGACCTCGATGCGGTGGTAAGCCTCGATGAAGACCGCATCCTGCGCGGTTACCTGAATGTCGTCGAGGCCACGCTGCGGACCAACTTCTATCAGCTTCAGGATGGCCAGACTCAGAACGGCCGCCCGAAGAGCTATGTAGCCTTCAAACTCGATCCGTCCAAAATTCCCGATCTGCCCCTGCCCCGTCCCAAGTTCGAGGTGTTTGTCTACAGCCCGCGCGTCGAGGCCGTTCACCTGCGCATGGGCTACGTCGCTCGCGGCGGTATCCGCTGGTCCGACCGCCGGGAGGACTTCCGCACCGAGATTCTGGGTCTCATGAAGGCTCAGAACGTCAAGAACACACTGATCGTTCCGGTTGGAGCCAAGGGTGGGTTCGTCTGCAAGAAGCTTCCGAGCGGCACCCGCGAAGAAGTGCAGGCAGAGGTCATCGCCTGCTACCAGACTTTGATTCGCAGTCTGCTCGACCTGACCGACAACATCGTGGCTGGCAAGGTTGTGCCGCCGCCGCGTGTGATCCGCCGTGATCCTGACGATACGTACCTGGTCGTCGCAGCCGACAAGGGCACGGCAACCTTCTCCGATATCGCCAACGCGATTTCCTTGGAATACGGGTACTGGCTCGGCGATGCCTGCGCGTCCGGTGGCTCAGCCGGCTACGACCACAAGAAGATGGCGATCACCGCCCGGGGCGCGTGGGAGTGTGTCAAGCGCCACTTCCGCGAAATGGGCGTCGACATCCAGAAGAAGGACTTCACCGCCGTGGGCATCGGCGACATGTCGGGTGACGTCTTTGGCAATGGAATGTTGCTGTCGCGGCATACCCGGTTGCTGGCAGCATTCGACCACCGCCACATTTTCCTCGATCCGGCGGCCGATGCGGCCACCAGCTTCGCGGAACGCGAGCGGCTGTTTGATCTGCCGCGTTCGAGTTGGGACGACTACGACCGAAAGAAGATCTCCAAGGGCGGTGGTGTCTTTGCGCGCACCGCAAAGTCAATTGCGCTGTCGCCCGAATCGAGCGCCATGCTGGGAATCCAGGCAACGGCCGCTGCTCCCAACGAAATCATTCGCGCCATCCTGCGCATGCAGGCCGACCTCCTGTGGAACGGCGGCATCGGCACATACGTCAAGTCGAGCGAAGAATCCAACACCGAAGTCGGCGACCGCACCAATGATGCAGTACGCATCAACGGCAATGACCTGCGTGTCAAGGTGGTCGGCGAAGGCGGCAACCTGGGCCTCACGCAGCGAGGGCGCGTCGAATACGGACTTGGAGGCGGCCGCCTCAATACTGACTTCATCGACAACTCCGCCGGTGTAAACACGTCGGATGTCGAGGTCAACATCAAGATACTGCTCAACCCTCTGATGCAGGCAGGCAAGCTCACGCGAGGCGAGCGAAACAAGCTGCTCGCACGGATGACCAACGAGGTTGCAGGTCTCGTACTGCGCAACAACTACCTGCAGAGCCAGGCGATCAGCACACTCGAGCTGACGGCCCGTGCGCGCCTGCCCGAATACCAGTATCTGATACGCTCGCTGGAGCGCTCCGGCGAGCTCAATCGCGCCCTCGAATTCCTTCCCGCTGACGACGAGTTGGCCGATCGGCGTAAGCGTGGAGCCGGCCTGACGCGGCCGGAGCTGTCCATCCTGTTGGCGTACAGCAAGATCTGGTTGACCAATCATCTGCTGGCGTCCAACGTTCCAGAAGATCCCTACCTGTCCTCGGAACTGGCTCGCTACTTCCCCGAGCCCGTACAGGAGCGCTTCGCGCGCGCGATCTCGCAGCATCGCCTGCGGCGGGAAATCATCACCACCGCCACGACAAACAGCCTCGTGAACCGCATGGGTCCGGCCTTCGTGCCGCGTGCCCAGGAGGACACGGGCGCCGAGCCGGCGCAGATCGCCCGCGCCTACACGGCAGCGCGCGAGATCTTCGACATGCGCAAGACCTGGGCGGAGATTGAAGGGCTCGACACCAAAGTGCCCGCGAAGCTGCAATATTCGATGGCGTTCCAGACGAGCCGGCTGCTGCGTCACGTTACCTATTGGCTGCTGGCACATCGCAGGCAACAGCTGCAGGTCGACGCCGCGGTGGCGGAATTCCGCAAGGGCGTCCGTCAGCTCGAAGCTGAAATTGCCGACGTGATGAGCGGCTCGGACCGGGAACGCTTCGAGAAGATCCGCACGGAGCATGTTGAGGCCGGCGTGCCCGCCGATCTGGCGGCCCGCATCGCGGGCTTGGCTGCGCACAACGCAGCGCTGGATATAGTCGAAATCGCCACCACCCACAAAGTCGGTGTTGCCGAGGGCGCCCGCGTGTATTTTGAGATCGGCGCACGAGTCGGGCTGGACTGGTTACGCGACCAGATCGAACAACTGTCGGTCGACGGACCCTGGCAGGCCATCGCTCGTACAGGACTGCGCGACGGGGCGATGCGCATTCATCGACGGCTGGCTGAACGAGTGTTGTCACGTACAGATCAAGGCGCTGCCCACGCTCGCGTCACGGCGTGGCTGGAGGCCGGCGGCGACGAGCTGGCCCACTGGAAGCGTACACTCGCCGAAATGCGCGCCTTCGGTGCAACCGACTTCGCGTCGCTATCGGTAGGTGTGGAATCAGTGCGGAAGCTCGCGGACTAGGGCGGGATGTTGTGCTATAGCTTGTACTTTATGGGGCCGTGTAGTGCCCGCACCTGAGGGAGCCCAAGTATGCCCGGGAAACTGATTCTGGTTCGTCACGGCCAAAGCATCTGGAACGTGGAGAACCTGTTTACCGGCTGGCACGACGTTGACCTGTCGGACCAGGGCCGCAGGGAGGCTGCACAGGCCGGCCGCGAGCTGCTGAAGGAACAGCTCGCGATCGATATCGCGTTCACGTCGGTCCTCAAGCGCGCCATCCGCACGCTCTGGCTGATTCTTGACGAGATGGACCGGATGTGGATTCCCATCGAGACCTCCTGGCGCCTCAACGAGCGTCACTACGGCGCGCTGCAGGGACTCAACAAGGCGCAGACAGTAGAGAAACACGGCGAGGCGCAGGTAAAGATCTGGCGCCGCAGCTATGACATTCCCCCGCCGCCTCTGGATCCCAGTGATCCACGGCACCCGAAGTTCGATCTGCGATATCAGGGCGTGGACGTCGCCGAGCTACCCGCCGCCGAGTCGCTCAAGGACACGTTACAGCGCGTGCTGCCTTACTGGCACAGCCGGATCGCCCCTGAGCTGCGCGCCGGGCGTAACGTGATGGTGGCGGCGCATGGCAACAGCCTGCGCGCCATGGTGAAGATGTTGGACAACGTCCCGGAGAAGGACATTGTCGAACTCAACATCCCGACCGGCGTACCGCTGCTGTACGAGTTGGATGCGAGGTTGACACCCGTGAGCAGCCGCTACCTGGGTGACCCCGCCGCCATCGCCGCCGCTGCCGAGGCCGTGCGGCGCCAAACCGAGAAGAAATAGATTCCCGGATTTCCGGCGCGCCAGCGCCGCTACGCTTGAGACCCCCTCAGGCGGCCCAACCGTCGTATCGCCCCCCAAACTCCCCAGCCAGGTCCGTCAGCCGCTGGCTGAGAGCCTGCATCTCCGGCACGATCAGCCGCATCGACTTGGACGCATGCAGGCTGAACGGCAGGTCCGTCTTCTCCGCCATCGGCTTCGCATCAACACTGAACCCATCGGACTCGAGCCGCGAACGCACAGCCTGACAGGCCGGCTCATCCGGCAATGCTATGAAGAAGTCGACCTTGTACTCGTTGAACGGTGCGTAGCCCTTCGAGCGCAGCTGCTCGATGATCTTCGCGTCCCAACTCTCCTGCTTCGATCCCTGGATCTTGCGCAGCTTGAAATAGATTCGCGCGATGATGATGGCGGCAGCGAGGACAAAAGTGACAATGACCCAGGTCATGTTTCGTCAGTCCGCGCAGAGAAATCAGGTTTGCGCTTCTCGAGGAAAGCCCTGATGCCTTCCGTCCCCTGCGGCGTGAGCGCCTGCGACGCAATGGTCTCACTCTCGAGCACCATCTGCGACTCGAAGCCCGCAATGGAGGCCGCCACCAGGCGCTTCGTCTTGCCAAAAGCCTTCGTGGGTCCAGCCGCGAGGCGCTCGGCAAACCGCACCGCCTCATCCACCACCTGTGAGTCCTCGACAACTGAGTTGACCAGGCCCCACTCGAGCGCCTCGCTGGAGGGCAGCGCGCGGTCGAGCAACAGCAACTCCATGGTGCGTTTTACGCCAATGGTACGGGGCAGCAGGAACGAGGTGCCTCCATCCGGAGTCAACCCAACTCCCGAGTAGGCGAGCTTGAACTTGGAGCTCGCGCCGCACACGGCCAGGTCCGCCATGGTGACCAGCCCAACACCGGCGCCGGCCGCCGTTCCATTGACCGCGGCTATCACTGGCGCATCCATTCGCACGAAATGCGAGATCGCAGAGTGCAGGTAACCGGTCAACTCGCGCAGATAGCCGTCAACCCCGCCACCGCGCGAAGCCATCGCGCTCAGGTCGCCGCCGAGGCAGAAGTGACGGCCTGCCCCCGTCAGCACGACAGCTCGTACAGCCGGGTTGCGGGCGCAGGTCATGGCGGCCGCCAACAAATCCATGGCTGTTTCCAGGTTGAGCGTGTTAGCGCTATCGGGCCTGTTAAGAGTCACGAGGGCGACCGCGCCCCGGGTCTCGACTTGAACGCTGGGTGTGGACATGCGTCGGATCCTTGTCCTGGATTACTCGTCGGGCGCGATTGTGATGCGCAGGCCAGCCAGCTCGTTCGTGAATTCAAGCTGGCAGGAGAGGCGGGAATTCTGCTGGTGATGCGACAGCTCGGTGAGGAGCTCGCGTTCATCTGACATGGGATCGGGCAGTTTCGACGTCCATTCGGGGTCCACGTACACGTGGCAAGTAGCGCAGGAACACATGCCGCCGCAAATGGCCGCGACACCATAGTCGAGCTCACGAAGCGTCTCCATGACCTTCAGTCCAGGCTTCGCATCCACTTCATGCTCGACCCCGTCGCGATCGACGACACGCAAAAGCGCCATGAAATTACCTCTGATTGTAGTGGGGCTCGGGCACGGAAGGACCCGAGCAGCGTAGTGTGCCGATTCGACGCCTGAGGCGCCAGTCAGGGGGACTAGGCGCCCCCCGAACGCCAGTCCCCGCTGGGGACGTCACCGCTGCCGCGGCTCCAGTCATCAAGGGTGCGCGGCAGACGCATCCACAGGTGGCGTTCTGCCTCCAGCTCTGCGTCCGTAGGCGACATGCGCATGCGCCGTTCTCGATACCAGAAATACGTATGGAGGTCGAAAAGCCAAACGGACGCGGCCAGCTGCAGTGACGTGATCTCTTCGAGCCCGGAGTGCTGCAGAAGAAGGGACGCGTACGGCCTCGCAGACTCGTGGTAGGACAGTATGCAGGCGATATCCAGCAATGGATCGGAGACGGCCCCGCACTCCCAGTCGATGAGGACGAGCCCTCGCCCGCTTTCGATGACGTTCGACCCGTGCAGATCGTGATGCAGGATGGCCAGCGGCCTTTGGGCAGCTCCGGAAATGCGCCATGCCGCGGCCGCGTACCTCAGGTAGTCCGCGGGTAGATGACCCGGCTCGCCCCTCTGACCAACGACTCGCTTAGCGTACCCCTCCATCGCATCCAGCAAGTCGAACCTGCCAAGCGCCGGCGCCGGCAATTCATGCAGGCGTCGTAACGTGCCTCCCAGAAGAGCAAGGCGCTTCGGGTCGGCAAAATCCGGCTCCGTCCACAGCCGCCCGGCTACATATTCCGTTATCGACCAGCGGTCATTGGCAAGCACGACCCGCGGTGCAATACCCGCCTCAGACGCGATCCGATGCAGCTCGCGCTCAACGGATCGATCCGACGTGAGCCAAGCGTCCGGTCCCCGACTCAGGCGCAAGACAAACCGCCCCACAGGCGTACGCACCTCATAGCTGCGATTTACGCTGCCCCCGGGCAGCTCGGACAGCCCAATGGACGGGTCGCTCGGCCGATAACCAGGCACGTGCGCCAAGGCCTCGGCGAGCATTAGCTCGCGGGCACGGGGGTCCGATAGGTCTTCAGCCATCTCAGGAATCCGACGGCAGAAACGCCCAGATAGACGACAGACAATAGCGCATACAGGTAAAGCCCCTGGCTGCCGAATAAAAAGCTCAGCACCGAGTCTATAAAGATCCAGTACAACCAATTTTCGAGCTTGACGCGCGCCTCCAACCACGTCGCATACAGACTGCCCCAGGTAGTCAGCGAGTCAAGGAAAGGCCATGCCGCCTGAGTCTGGCTGGCGAGCCAGCGTGCGGTGAGCGCACTCATCAGCACGACTGCCCCACACGCCGCCAGATGCCGGCGGATCGGCCAAGTGCTCACAACCAACGTGCCTCGCGCCGCCTCCTCGCGTGTCCAGTGCCACCAACCGTAAACCGAGATCACGACGTAATACACCTGGAGCGCCGCCTGCATCGGCAGCTGCCTATCCAGCGCCAGATAGATCAGGATCGCCGAGCCCAGCCCGCCCGTCATCCAACACCAGCGGCTTCGCCGGATGGCCAACACGCCATAAGCGAGTCCTAAAGCCACGGATACGGCTTCGAGTGGCGACGTTGCCGCCAACCCGTTGTACAACGCATCCATTGCTTGGCCCCAATCCGTCATGGGGCCGCCATGGGCCCTAAGACCTTCATCACAAACACGGCCTTGTCGTTGTTCTCAAACGTGACACGCAACTCGCGAGTCAGCGCATCAAAGACAACATCGTAGGGACCGAACACCTGCGTACTCAGGCTGTTCGTGACCACCTTGAGACGCGCATCGGCGTTGAGCCGGTCGATGAAGTCCTTGATCGGAGGAATGTACTGCGCATTGAGCGGATACAGACTGAGCTCGACTGCGATATCCATACCGGCTCTCCTGTTTAGTTGAACCCTAACGGAAGGAATAACTGACGTTGACCCCCCAGGCGCGGGGATCACCGAGTTGGGTATAGAGCCGGTTGACCGGCGGATCCGCGAGAAAGTCCTGCGGCCTGTCCGAGAAGTAGAACCCGCGCACCGGATACCTCTTGTCCAGCAGGTTACGGCCCCACACGCTGGCGGACCATTTCTGCGCCTCCCAACCCAATCGGCCATTCACGAGCCCATAGGGCTTGGAGGTCGTCCAGTTGGGCGGCAAGTCGAAATAGTATGACCCCATTCCCGTCACATCCACGCGCGCGAACGGACCGCGCGGATCGCGGTACGTCGCACTGACCGCCGCCTGCCAACTCGGCGCGTTGGGCAGCGCGCGGTCCGGCAGAACCACTTCGTCCTGCACAAAGCCGTGATAGCGCGTCTGCAGAAGCCCGAGTGAGGCAGCAAAGGTGAGTGCCTGGGCCGCCTGCCACTGCACCTCGCTTTCCAAGCCATAGTTGAATCCGCTGTCGGCATTGCCCGTGAAGAGGACAAACGTGTTCGGATCGCTGGGATCGAGCTGCTCGCTGGTCTTGACCTGCAACGACTTGCGCCGCATGTAGAAGACATCGGCATTCACGCGCAGTGTGCGTTCGAGCAGTTCCGCCTTGTAACCAACCTCGAAGTTGACGTTGGACTCGGGCCCGAACTGAATCTGACCGGGCAGCAATGGCTCACTGAGATTGAAGCCACCCGCCTTGTAGCCGCGGCTCACGGTTGCGTAAACACTCGCATCGGTGCTGAGCTTGCGGATGAGCGATGCGGCACCGCCCCATAGATTGTTGGATGGGTGAAAGTCATGTGCCGAGTCAGGGTTCAGGATGAGATCCGCATAACTGGCCGCCCAGCGTTCGCCGCGTAAGCCAACAATCCAGTGCCACTGCCCCCCCAGATCGCCGTCGAGCTCGCCAAATACAGCGCCCGCGCGCGACTGGAAATGGCTGCTGGTCAAGGTGGATGAAACGGGTGGCACATCGCCGCCCTCCGCGGGGTCGAAGAAGATCCCCGCGCTGTCCTCATTGAGGCTTTCGTGAAGTTGTAATCCGTACACGCCCACCAACCAGTTCAAGCCATGCTCGGTGTTCGTCCCCTCGGTGTTCGTTCCTAGGCGCACCTCCAGACTCTGTGTGGTTCGCTCCCGGGTCTGCACGTCGGTGTAGTCATAGATGAAGGGGGCCCACAGGAGCGGGTTTCCCCAGTCACCGTCAAAGCCATACTTGACCCGCGTATCGGCATAGCTGCCAATGACAGTCAGAGTAGCCGGCGCGCTCCCGGCCAGCTCTATTCCGGAAAGTGCCAGGCGCAACGATGCGCCGGTGGAATGCTGGGAGTCGACTCCGGGATTGTCCGACTGGGTGTTGCGCGAGCCATCGAGCGTGAAAGCATCGTAGCCGTTGTCGATTTGAACGTGCAGCAGGCTCAGATCCACCCGCAACCGATCGGACGGCTGGTAGCGCCAGCGGCCGCGCAATGTTAACTCCCCGCGCCGCTCGGTATCGTTCCGATTCAGGTACACGTCATGGTAGTAACCATCGCTCTTGTAGTGCTGGGCGGCCAGCCGGAACGACGAGTCGAGGGCCGGAACAGGGCCGGTTAGGACAGCGCCATAAGAGCGCTCACCATAGTTGCCCGCGCCCAACTCAACGCGTCCGCCCGCTGTATCCGCAGGCTCCGCGCTTTGTGCATAAATGAGACCGCCGAGCGCATTGGCGCCGTAGCGCAGGCCCTGCGGGCCCCGGAGCACTTCCACGTGATCGACATCGAATAGGGTTGCGGCGCTGCCCAGACCACTGAAATCGACGTCATCCATGAGCAAACCCACGGACGGATTCGGCGCGCCCTGATATTGTTCGAGCTCGCCGATGCCGCGGATCTGAAAGTATCGCGGCCGCGAGGTATCACCGGCCCAGTTGAGATTCGGTATGAGCGCGAGTACATCTTCCAGATGCTGCTGCCCCGCCTGCCTGAGAGTCGTGGCATCGAGTACCGACACGCTGGCCGGAACATCCTGCGCGGCTGCCGGTCTGAACGTACCGGTGATGATGACTTCGTCAAGCGCTGGCTGGGACTCGGGGGATGTCGCGAGAGCCTGGTATGAAACGAATAGAAGAACGACGCAGCCGAGACTTCGCAAGATTACCTGCTCCCTACGCCGGTACTAACCGGATCAGGTTCAACGGGTTCGCCGGCGAATACCGACGTCTCAGGTCCTGCGGGGACCACCCCAAGGTTTGTATGCGCGTATGTTAACACGGCGCCCGCGGCGTGTGCGCTACTTCACGCAAAAGGTTTAGAATTGGCCCATGACAAGAAAGATCCAGGTTCACCAGGTAGATGCCTTCACGCGCGATCGCTTCACCGGTAACCCAGCCGGCGTCGTGCTCAACGCAGATGGACTCTCCGAAGCACAGATGCTCGCCATTGCGCGCGAGCTCAACAACGCCGACACGGCTTTCATTCTCGCGCCGGACAACAGCGAGTACGGCGTGCGTGCGCGCTTCTTCACGCCGCGGACTGAGGTCGGTTTCGTTGGACACGCTACGGTGGCAGCGCACTATGTGCTGTCACGGCGGGCCAGTGCGCCGCGGCATGTCCGGCAGAAGTCAAAAGCCGGCGTTGTAGATATCGAAGTCAGAGGTGTCGAGGAGGATCGCAGTATTGCGATTCGCCAGAGCACGCCCCCGATGGGCCGCGAGTTGAATGACCGCGAGCGCCTCGCGGTGCTGGACGCGCTTGCACTCGCTACAGACGACCTCGACCCGCGTTGCCCCTTGCGTATCGTCGGGTCGAGCAGCACGCGCCTTATCATCGGCGTGCGCAGCGAGGACGCACTCAAACATCTCAAGCCCGATTTCAGCCGGCTGACTACGTTGTCCGCGCAGCTGGGCGCGGCCGGCTACTTCGTATTCACACTTGCGACGACAGGCGGCAACCACCTCACCGAGTCGCGAATGTTCTGCCCGGCGCTTGGAATCTCGGAAGACCCCGTCAGCGGCAATGCGCATGGCCTGCTCGGAGTCTATCTTGCGCACCACGGCTTCCTGCCGCGAAACGAGCAGCGTGTTTCGTTCAGCGGCCTGCAGGGACACCAACTGCATCGGCCCGGACGCGTGAACGTCGAGCTGGAAATCAGGGAAGGCACGATCGAAGGGGTCTGGATCATCGGGCAGGCCATCTCCATCTTCGAGACGGAAATAGAGATCTAGGCCGGCGGATAAATTCAATGCGTGGGACCTGCCGTCCCGGTTAAAGTGCGCCCTCCGCCCCCAAATCTGTTGTAGTCCTGGCACACCCAAAATGACCGAACCCCGTTTCGAGCCTGTCCTCCCGCTTACCGACATCCCCCAGGGCAGCATGCGTCCCGTCACCATTGGAGGGCGCGAGATCGTGATCTGCCACACCCGCGAAGGCGTTTATGCGCTCGACAACATCTGCACGCATGCGCACGCGAGGATGTGCGAGGGCCGGCTGAGAGCCACGCGGCTGGTATGCCCGCTGCATGGCGCCTCGTTCGATATTCGTGACGGCAAGGTGTTGGGACCGCCCGCGGTCTTACCGTTGCCTACCTTCAAGGTGCGGGTCGTGGATGGGACAATCGAAGTCGCTGTCTGAGCCTCCAGATCAACCAGGCCGCAGGCAGAGCCACGCAGGCGCCAGCCAGAAACGGCGCCTTTGAGCCCAACGCGGCATACATCGGCCCGGAAGCAAACGGACCGATCACCCTCGCAAGGCTACTGCTCGATTGATAGGTTCCCATGACCGCTCCGCGGTCGTGTGTGTCCGACTGTTTGGAGGCCAACGCCGAATTGCTCGGCGTGAACGCTCCGACACCCATTCCGCACAGGGCGAGGCCGAAGACCGTAATTTCAACACCGGGCGCCTCGGACACAATCAACAGCCCGGTCACGAAGGTCAGCACGCCGATGATGGCCAGCCTTGTCTCACCCAGACGCGGTACCAGCACACGCACCAATGCTCCTTGCGTGAGTACCGCCAGCGTGGCGACGCAGAACAGCAGCAATCCGACGGTACGCGGACCGAAGCCGTACTTATCGAGAGCCCAGAGCCCGAGGATCGAGTCGAGTACGGATTGAGCCGTGGTCACCAGTAGCGCCGCGGCAGCAATGAGGCGCAGGGCGGGCCGTTCCAACAAAAGCCTGATGGGCCCTGCACGCGGCCCCGCGCGCCGTCGCGATCTGAGCTCCGGCGTGTTGCTCTCCGGAAGCATGAAGGTCACCAGCGCAATAGCCAACACGCTCAAGCCCGCCGACACCATCGCCGGTAACAGGAAATTCGCCGTCTGCAGGTCATTGCCCGCCAACACGCCGCCGATTGCCGGACCCAGGGTGAACCCGATTCCGATCGCCGCACCTATGAGACCGAGAGAGGCTGCCCGGTGCTGCGGCTCGCTGACATCGGAGGCATACGCAAAAGCCGCGGAGATGTTGCCCGCCATGAAGCCGCCGAGCATGCGCGATACGAGCAGCCACCAGATGCTGTTGGCGAATCCGAGGATCAGGTACGAAACACACGCGCCCGCAAGACTCGTCATCAGGATTGGACGGCGCCCGTAGCGATCGCTCAAGTTGCCCCAGAACGGCGCCGCCACCAACTGGCAGAGGGAATACGCACCCATGATGGGCGTGATCCACTCGGGTGGAGCGTTGAATCGCACACCCATGTAGGGCACCAGCGGAATCAGGATTCCAAACCCGAGGATGTCGATCACGCTGACAATGAACAGAGAGCCGAGTCGCGCTTTCATCAAGGACGGCGCATCAGTGATTCGGGACCAGCTGGCGGATGTCGGCCCCGGGCCGTGCGGCAGGAGGAATGAAGTCGTGCGCTCCGCGGATGATGAGGTTGGGAATGCGGCCATCATCCCAGTCGGATGAGGGTTGATTGCCGGTACGCAGGATGGCGATCTGCAATGAGGGCACCAGCCACATCCGGTTGCCGCCGCCCTCGACCACAAACACATCGTTCGTCGCAAACGGCGACATCCCCGGCGCGGGATGAGTTCCCAGGCGCACGTAGGAACCATAGTTGGGATTGCCCTTCACCGGTTGCAGCAACTGCGGCACCCAGCGCGGAACAATGACTTCGTCACCCTGGTAGTTGCCGTTCTGCAAAAGAAGCTCGGCAACCCGAAGCCAATCGCCCTGGCGCGCGAAGAAGCCCGTGTCCACGTGTGCATTTCCGCCTGGGCCATCGAGCCATAAGGAGGCATCCCCGGCACCAACGCGAGACCAGATGGCCTGTGACACGTATTGCGCGTACGGCTGCCCGGTAGCGCTCTGAATTACGTACCCGAGAAGGTCAGGATCGACAGAGTGGTCGAGCCAGCGCTCCCCTGGCGGTGCTTCCGATGGAAGATTGAGATACTGCCGGATAGCGTTCGAGCTGTAGGGCAACGCTAGCCCGCTCGACATGTGCAGCAGATTGCGGACGGTGATCTGGCCTCGCGGGTCCTTGCTCAGCGCTGGAACGAGGTAGCCGATCGGTTCTTCCGGCCAGCCGATTTTGCGTTCGGAGATCGCCACGCCAGTGGCGAGTGCGGCCAGCACACGACCGAGCCCGGCCGATTCCACGACAGTGTCGAGATTTGATCCCTGCCAGTATTTCTCGAAGACGATATAGCCATGACGACTGACGATGAGCGCACGACTCTGCTGCTTTTGCGCATAGTCCGCAGCCGACTGCAATGCCGCGACGTCCAGCTGCTCCTCGGCCGGACTCATACGGGGCGCGGGAGGCTGGTTGCTCCCTTGCAGCACAGCGCGCGGGGTATAGGCCGAGGCCGATAGGCCCACCGCGCCATCTCGCACGAAGCCCTGGCCCTGGAGGCCCAAGCCCCCAAGACCCAGGCGCTCCTTGAGCCAGTACGCCGGATCCCGCGCAATGACCAGAACCGCGGCAACGACCACTGCTAACGCGGTCCACTTAATCAAAATCTTCAAGTCCGCCCTCCCATGCTGGTGCCAGCGGCGGAGGATCGTACCGGACCGCAGTAGATCGCGCGCCCATCAGCGAGCTGAAGCTCGTGAGTCACGCACGCGGGCCACTCTGAGCGGTGGTGCGTCGTCATGACGACGGCTGTTCCCGATGCCACCAGGGTCGCAACATGGGCCATTAGACTTAATCGGGTAGGACTGTCCACGCCCGAGAACGGCTCATCAAGGAGCAGCAGGCTCGGCCGGCAAGCCCACGCGCGCGCAAAGAGAACGCGCCGAAGCTGTCCGTACGACAGCTCTCTTAGCGTCCGGGACGCAAGGTCTGAGAGCCCGAAGAAGTCTAGGGAGCGGTTTGCAGCAGCCCGGTCCGCGGCATTCGGTGCATCGTTGAGCCCAATGCTCGCATGACGTCCCGACTGGACGACCGCCGCCACTGTCAGCTCCTGCGGATGGTCGGCTTGTAGGTGCGGGGCGACAATGCCGACCTTTCGCTTGAACTCCTGCAACGGCACGCCCGGAACGATTCCGGCGCGCTCTATGCGGCCACCGCTAGCGACCCCGTGATCGCCATAAAGCATCCGCAAAAGCGTGGTCTTGCCCGACCCGTTGTGTCCGTGGATCACCCAGCAGTCTCCCGGACGAACCTCGAATGACAGGTTCTCGAGCACGCGATTCTCGTCGAGATACACGGATGCTCGAGTGAGCCGAATCAGCGGCGGCTCGGCTTGCCGCCGAGACCAGCGCTTCGTGGATTGAGAGACCGGCGCGTCCTTGTTCAGCCACTTTCCCAGTGGCGCATTACGCAGCACCCCGCGATACACCACGCGCCCCTTCTCCAAAACCAGCGCATGAGTCGCCGACGCCGGAACGTCGCCCACCCGATGAGTAGCCAGAATCCAGGGCAGCTCCGAACGCTTTGTATCACAAAGCCAACGCAACGCGCGGCCGTGGTTGGTCTCATCGAGACCACTCAGCAATTCGTCCAGTAACAACAACTTCGGTTGCGACGCCAGCACCCGGGCGAGCAGGGTCAAGCGCCGCTCGCCGTAAGAAAGCGACAGAAACGGACGCTGCGCCAGTGGAGCAATGGCGAGCCGCGCCAACAGCGCCGCAATCCGGCGGCGATCGGCAACACTCAGCGGATTCAGAGGGATGTCGGTACGATACAGGCCCGTGCCGACGATCTGCTCCACTGAATGATTCCAACCGTAACGCTCGTATTTGTCCTGACGCTCGGGCCCGACATAACCGATCTCTTCCTTCACTTCGAAGGGCGAGGGAAAAGTCTCACCGCGCCAGCGATAGCGCCGCGAGCTGTTTGCCACAGCCGAAGGCGAGTGCGTATCAGCGGGCGTGGGCCAGACGGCTCCCGCGATTATCTTCAGCAGCTGAGTCTTGCCCGCCCCGTTGCCGCCGGCGAGCACCCAGCGCTGCCCAGGCTTCACGGTCCAACTGACATCATGCAGAACGTCCCGTCCCTGCCGCTCGAGCGCCAGGTGTTTGAGGCGCACTTCGACATGGCGAGCGTCCGACTTTCCGGTTCGCCGCATTGATCACAGTTCCAACTCCAGGATCGGCTATTCTCGCACGACTTTTGCCGGCTACCTCGCGCTACCTCATGCGTCGCAAGCCCCACAAGCTCCAGGGAGGAGGCGGCTGATGCCCATTCGGCTGTTCGCACCTCGATACTGGCCCACGTGGCTGGGACTCGGCCTATTGCGAACCTTTGCGGTACTGCCCTTCGGGTGGCTGATTTCGATGGGCACGGGCCTCGGTGCCCTGCTGCTGCGCCTGCAGCTGCCATTTACCCGCACCGCCCGGCGGAACATCGAATTGTGCCTGCCGCAGCTGAGCGCCGCGGAACGCGAGCAGCTGCTGCAGCGGCACTTCGCGAGCCTGGGCATCAGCCTCTTCGAGACGGCCTTCACCTGGTGGGCATCCCCGGAGCGCTTCCGGCAGGTCGTCAGGATCGAAGGCCGCGAGCATCTCGAGGCGGCGCTCGCCCGCGGCCAGGGTGTCATCCTGCTCACCGCTCACTTCACCACGCTCGAGATCGGTGCCCGCATCCTGGCGTCAGTCGAGCCAACCAGCTTTCTCTATCGGCCGACCAAGAACGAGGCGCTCGCCTGGTCCCTGGCACGCTGCCGTTGCCGCTTCGGCGGCCACCCGATTCCCCGCGACGATATCCGCGGGCTGATCAAGGCTCTCAAACACAACGAATGCGTCTGGTATGCGCCCGACCAGAGCTATCGCAAGAAAGGCGCCGAGATGGTCAAGTTGTTTGATATCCCTGCCGCAACCAACACCTTCACCTCGCGGCTCGCACGCATGACGGGCGCAACCGTACTTCCCTACTTCTTCGAGCGCCTGCCCGGCGCGGAGGGTTACCGCGCCGTAATCCATCCGGCGTTCGACAACTTCCCCAGCGGCTGCCCTGTCGCCGACACCGAACGCTACAACCACCTCATCGAGGCGCAGGTTCGTAAGGTGCCGGAGCAGTACCTGTGGATACACAGGCGTTTCAAAGGCCTGACCGACGACTATCCCGACTACTACGGACCCCCGGTGAAGGTGTCTGGAACACCAGCTACTCACCCGCCTCGATTGTGATCAATTTCCCAGTTCCGACGACTGCGGGCGCCCCTATCGCGAGCTGATACGGCGGCCATGCTAGCGTTGCGTCGGAGGAATTATGCTGATGACCGATTCCGTATTGGCCGCGATCATCACCGCGACTGCGACGGTGTGCGTATCCCTTTTGCAGCTACGCTTTTCCCTTGGCAAAGACGGCGGCACGCGGGTTCAGGCGGCCAGCGGGCGCCGCAAGGGACGCGGACCTTTTGCCATTCTGTTCGTGATCATCATTGCCTCCGCGGTCGGCGGCTTTGCCCTCTCACAGTGGCTGACGGAAAACGAGCGCGCCTCCCAGAACATCCTGCAGCACGAGTTGCAGGATAAGGTTGATCAGATCACGCGTACGGCCAATCAGCTCGAGCTGACGCGCGCCGGCGCGCGGGCCGAGATTGAAGCGGGCGTGCTGCGCAGATTCGGCTCCGATGGCGTGGTCGTCATGGCGACGGTGAGCCCCTGCCGGCCCGCGCTCGTAGTAAGCCCTCCCGGTACGGCAACACCTCCGGGTGTAACAGGCGAGACAACTCAACCTGCCGCTCCTGTCTGCACTGAGTCGGAGGCCAGCGCCGTGACGTTGTGCGCAACCATCCCAGCGAACGCCACCATCACGGAAGTCGAGCTCTACACGCGCCTTGCCCAGAGCGATACGCCTTGGAGCACGAGCCGAGTGTTGGCTGGACAGGAAAGCGGACAGGCGCGTTTCGCAGAGAAATACGTGGAGTCACCCGAAGCGCCGGGGACAAAGCAGATTTGCCAGGGATTCGCTCAGTGGTCCACCGAGCACGCGCGTGTGGCGCGCATGGTTATCCGTTACGGAATTTGACGCCGCCGAGCACCGGCGCGTTTAGACGAGTACGTCCTGGTCGGGTGGAGTCCAGTGCTCCGCCAAGTCACTGACCTCGCGTCGCCGCACGGCTACCGGGTTGAAGTTCAGACGAATGTGCACGTGCGTTGCCGGATGCCTTCCGGCGCCGCTGCGCAGTCGATCCTGCACGGCGAGCGTGGACAGATCGGCGCACTCACCCATCAGCAATGGATGCCAGTCGCCGGCGGCGTTGCTCGTGGCAAAGATGTAGTTTCCCGGCCCAGGCGTGAGGCGTGCCGGCCAGTCAAACACCTCGTAGGTGTACATCTCGCCGGACTGGCCCGCCCATTTGTGCCGCTCAGGAGCGCGTGTGTTGGCGCGCCGATCGCCGAGGAGCAGTCCAAACGCACCCGCCGCCTCGAATCCCAGCGACTCGTACAGTTTGCGCGCGGCAGTGTTGTCTTCGCCCGTAAACAACACCAACTTCTCGAATCGCAAGCGCTTGCGGCAGTCCTCGATCAACAGACGCATGACCGCCTTTGCCAGTCCCTTCTTGCGGTCGGCGGGCCGTGTATACACGCCACCAACCTGGCCCATGGATCCATACGTCGCGTTGAGAGAGGCGATGGATATCAAATCGTAACAATCGTCGAACGCGCCCCACCACAACCCGGAGCGGATTCGGACCATGAAATCAGTTCGACGTTGCTCGAGAGTGGCCTGCAGCGGCAGACTCAACTCGGCGAAATAAGCGCTGTTGAGCCGCTCCCATTGCACGAAGTCATCGGCGTCGAGTGCCCGCACGGTCAGCGACCCGTTGGTGGACTGGGCGGGCAGCCGCGCCGGCTTCAACATCAGCCGATACAGAACGTCCTTCAGAGCGTGCGTTACCTCGAAGCGCGGATCCGCCCGAAGCAGCTTCCATAAAGCTTCTGCCGTAGCCCACTCGCCGACGATGCCGCGCACTTCTATGGGCTCGGCCTCCGCATCCTCGAAAATCCGCTCAGCCAGATCCGCACGCCCGGCCGCCTGCACGAGCAGATTGCCGCGACGGGTCACACAGGACACGGCTACGACTCTGCCGTTTTCCTCGATCAGCCGGAAGTTGCCGGAGTTCAGATGGCTGCCCAGGCGCGGACCAAGCGCGGTAAGGGTGGACAGCAGAAATAACGACGTGTCCACGTGCCTTTCGAGGAAGGCGCGGACTCGTTCTAGATCGGCGTCTGTAACGTGTCGGATCATGGGTTTACGGTATTTCGCGCCGATGCTAGCGCCGTGGGCGAGCCGGCAGAACCGGACGAAGGTCCCGAAGCCACTGTGCGGCACACAGTCTAGGACGTTGGTGGGCACCGTCCGGCCCGTACCGGCATAATCCGTCGCTTCCGGGTGCCCGTACCCGTCGCGGACAAGAAACAACGTGCGTCGCTGGCCCCTGGTCGTTCTTCTTGCGCTCGCACCCCTATGGATCATCGGGATTTTGTGTCGTGGCGCATGGACACCGGACGAGCCACGTGAGGCAGATATCTCCTGGCGGATGAGCGTGCAAAGTGACCCCACGCTGCCACAGCTGGCGGATACACCTTTCCTCGAGAAGCCACCGCTTTCCTATTGGATGTCAGCGGCTGCTATCGAGGTCTACGGAGACTCGCCTGCTGCTGCACGCATGCCCAACCTTCTCTATGCGGCCATTACCGCGATGGCGATCGGGGCGCTCGCTTTCGCGATGGACGGCGCTATCGCCGCCATAGTCGCGGCATTGGTGGCCTGCACGGCGATTACGGCATTTCGAGTTGCGATCTGGCTCGCGCCGGATGCCTGCTTACTGGCCGGCTGCGCAATTGCGTTGCTCGGCGCATATCTGGGTTACCGCGCGCCTCCCGGACGCAGCAAACTGTTCGGCTACACAGTGATGCACGTGGGCGCCGCAGTTGGGTTCATGGCCAAGAGCGCGCCTGGCTGGTTGGTACCCGCTGCCGCACTTTTCGCGATCATCCTGTGGGAACGACGTTGGTCGGAATTGCGCCGCTGGGAACTTTACCTGGGCCTGATAGCCCAGGCACTGTTGATTGGTCCATGGATCTACGCGGTGAGTCGAACCGAGCACGGTGCCGACGCCCTGCTCTCGCTGTTCTGGCACAACATCGTCGGGCGCTTCACAAAAATTTCGGGTCCTGCGGCGCTCGATTACACGACGGGTCACAAGAGCTGGCCTGGCAAGTACTTCGTAGAGCTGCCCATCTACCTACTGCCTTGGACGCTCTTGGCCGCCGCAGCTGTGGGCCGCGCCTGGGTTCGGCTACGCAGCGGGATCGATCGCGGCACACCTTGGCGCTTTGCGCTCTGCGCGATCGTGCCTTTTCTCGTCTTGCTCTCCCTCGCGGCTACCGCGCGCGATATCTATGCTGCGCCGATTCTTCTCGGCTTTGGCGTGCTCGTTGCTCTGTGGCTGTCGGAGCTCGTCATCGGCGGACGGCGTCCGACCCTGTCACGGCTCGACCGCTTCGCCCTGCGCGGGACCCTGGTGCTGGTTGGAGTGATTGCTGTCGGGTTCGCGGCCGTGCTCGTGATATTCGCCCTGGCCTCACCGGGGCTGTCCGGGATCAACTACGCGATCAATGCGGCCGTTGTCGTTGCGATCGCCTGCATCACGTTGCTGTTTGCTTCCAACATGTACGGATCGGGCGACATTTTGCGCGGGGTCGCCTGGACCTACACGGCATATGCAGCAGTTTTTACGCTGAGCGGCCTCGCGATCTTCCCGACCATCGATCGCTGGCAGGACCTGCCCACGCTTGCGAGGAACATCCACGAGGACTCACGCAACGGACCCCTGGCGCTGCTCGATCCGGACGAGACGACGATCGCCATGCTCGATCATCGCTACCGTACGCAATTCGTGCCTCTCAACACAGACACTGACAGCGCTGCCAAACTCATCTCCAGCTGGTTTCGTACGCAAGGACCGCAGGCACGCGTGTTAGTGAAGCTGCCGGGACGCACCCCCGGAAATGTAAAGCGTGTGCTTGACCGCATTCATCCCGTGCGCGCGCCTGACGACGGCGTCGCCGCAGCTCTGACGAGCTCAGGCGCTGCAACAATGGTGCATCGCTACGAGTTGCCCGAAGGCAGGCGCTACGCATTGCTGGGGCCTCCGCAACACTGACAACGGCTCGAGCGGTGCGCTGTATGCGCATAGCGACTTTCGAAGTCTTCGCCCTGATTGGGTATAACTGGGGCGATGCAGAAGGAGAGCGCTCATGGTCAGTCGGTCATACACAGATTTCGCCCCCAGTCACAAGGCCCCACCGGATCCCGCGTGCAGGCGGATCGGAGATGTTCCAGCCCACGAGCGCTTTGAAGTCAGCATCTACCTTAAGCCGCGCGACATCGAGCGCGGCGCGGCCACAAAGAGTGCCGATCCACGCACGGATCTCGCCTCCCGGCGCAGCGTGCAGCATGCAGATGACTTCAAGTTGGTACAGGAGTTTGCGAAAGAGCATGGGCTGTCGGTCGTGGCGGCGGAACCTGCGAAGCGCCTGATCAAGCTCGGTGGCACCGCGGCTCAGTTCGAGGCCGCGTTTCAGACCAAGTTGGGGCACTACGACGATGGCAAGCGGACGTTTCGGGGGCGCAGCGGTGCGCTCAAACTCCCGGTTGACCTGCACCCCATAGTCGAATCTGTGTTGGGACTCGACTCACGCCCCGCCGCACAGCCGCGCCTGGTGTTTCAACCCGCTGCAGAGGTTTCGGAATCGTTCGCGCCCAACAACGTTGCGCGGCTGTACGCCTTTCCGACTTCCGTGACCGGCAAGGGTCAGTGCATTGCACTCATCGAGCTCGGCGGCGGATTTACACCGTCAGACACGACGACCGCGTTTCGCGCCATGGGTCTTTCGCCGCCTACAGTGGTCGCGGTGTCGGTCGATGGCGGCCAGAACACTCCGAGCCCCGATGACGGCGCCGATGGTGAGGTTGCCCTGGACATCCAGGTCGCAGGGGGCGCCGCGCCGGGAGCCAAGCTTGCAGTTTACTTTGCGCCAAATACCGACGCCGGCTTTGTCGACGCGATCACATCGGCCGTGCATGACATGACCAACAAGCCGAGTGTGGTTTCGATCAGCTGGGGGAGCGCCGAATCCAACTGGACACAACAGGCGATTCAGACAATGAACACGGCGCTGCAGGACGCCTCCAGCGTCAACGTATCCGTGTTCGCAGCATCCGGCGACAACTTATCAACCGACAGTGTCGATGACGGGCGTGCGCATGTGGATTTCCCGTCATCCAGTCCATGGATGATTGGTTGTGGTGGCACATCCATTGCGGTCGACGGAACCACGATCACCACTGAAACTGTATGGAACGATGGCAGCAGCGGCGGAGGCGGCGGAATCAGCGACCTGTTCCCGGTACCGTCCTTTCAACAGAACACGAGTTTGCCGCCGAGCGTAAATGACGGGCAAACCCGTCGCGGCGTACCCGATGTTGCCGCCGATGCAGCGCCGGGGACGGGCTATCGCGTGGTGGTAAACGGGCGTACCGAAGTTGTGGGCGGCACCAGTGCAGTCGCACCCTTGTGGGCCGGCCTGACCGCGCTGATCAACGAGGGCGCACCCGCACCGGTGGGGTTCTTTCTGCCCTTTCTCTACGCGAACTCGACTCTTCTGCGGCAGATCACCACGGGAAACAATATTCCGAGCGGGAGCACCATTGGCTACGAGGCGGGTCCTGGGTGGAATGCCTGCACGGGACTGGGCGTCCCCAATGGGGAATCGCTGTTTGTGGCGTTGACGCAGGGGAGCTAATCACATGTCGACCACTACCTCCTCGGCCTACGTGATGGGGCATAGCGACCGGGAACGTCGCAGACTTGCCGCGCAAGCGGAGATACTAGACCCGATCACAGAGCAGCTTCTGCGCCGTGCTGGACTGGCGCCGGGAATGAGCGTTCTGGATTTCGGCTGCGGCGTTGGCAACGTATCCGTAATCGCCGCACGCCTCGTGGGGACAAGCGGCCGGGTCACTGGGCTTGATATCGACGAACCGGCTCTGACGATCGCGCGCCAGCGGGCGCTTGAGCAAGGGCTCACGAATATTACCTTCGAGCGGACGAGCGTAGTTGCTTTCCGTCCCCCGACTCCCGTCGATGCCACGATAGGGCGCCACATTCTGATCCACATGACGGA
>Ga0068858_100000528_pt1 | contig 40088 bp, 41 predicted proteins | sample KBSSwiS12_FD_66589 | JGI IMG/M metagenome (GOLD analysis project Ga0068858, IMG submission 66589) | Switchgrass rhizosphere microbial communities from Kellogg Biological Station, Michigan, USA - KBS Switchgrass S1-2 | ecosystem: Host-associated > Plants > Roots > Rhizosphere > Soil ... | reverse complement strand
CACCGCACCGGCGACACGTGGTGCATCTATCCGATGTACGACTACGCGCATCCGCCGTCGGACGCCATCGAGCACGTCACGCATTCCATCTGCACCCTGGAGTACGAGGACCATCGGCCGCTGTACGACTGGGTGCTGGAGAACCTGCCGGTGCCGTCGCGCCCGCACCAGTACGAGTTCGCGCGCCTCAACCTCAATTACACGGTGATGTCGAAGCGGAAGCTGCTCCGCCTCGTGGAAGAAAACCACGTGAATGGCTGGGACGACCCGCGCATGCCGACGATCGCCGGCCTGCGCCGGCGCGGCTACACGCCGGCCTCCATCCGCGAATTCTGCGAGCGCGTCGGCGTGGCAAAGCGGGAGAACCTCATCGACGTGGCGCTGCTCGAGTACTGCGTGCGCGACGATCTGAACAAGACCGCGAACCGGGTGATGGGCGTGCTCGATCCGCTGCGCGTGGTGATCGAGAACTATCCCGAGGGTCAGTCGGAGGAGTTCGCCACGGCGAACAATCCGGACGATCCGTCGGCCGGTACGCGCAACGTGCCGTTCTCGCGTGTCATCTACATCGAGCGCGACGACTTCATGGAAGAGCCGCCGAAGAAGTTCTTCCGCCTCGCGCCGGGACGCGAGGTGCGTCTCCGCTCCGCCTACTTCATCACCTGCACGAGCGTGGTGAAGGACGAGAGCGGAGCGATCGTCGAGCTGCGCGCGACGTACGATCCGGCGACGCGCGGCGGCGACGCGCCCGACGGCCGCCGTCCGAAGGCGACGCTGCACTGGGTCTCGGCGGAGCACGCCGTCGATTGCGAAGTGCGGCTCTACGACCGCCTCTTCCGCAACGAAGATCCCGAGGCCGGCGGCGATTTCCTCGCCAACCTCAATCCCGATTCGCTGCAGACGGTGACGCACGCGAAGCTCGAGCCGTCGGTGCGCGGAGCCGCTCCGCTCGCGCGCTTTCAGTTCGAGCGACTCGGGTACTTCTGCGTCGATCGCGACACCACGAACGACAAGCTCGTGTTCAATCGGACGGCGACGCTGAAGGACACCTGGGCCAAGGTCGCCGCAAACGCGTAACGCTATACTTCCTGCATGGCGAACGCCGTCGCGCCCGAGAAACGTGTCGCGCCGTACGGAATCATCGCTGACATTTTTTTGAGCGGAGGCATCGTGCCGTTCCTCGGCGCGGGCGCCTCGCTCACGCCGCGCGAAGCGGGTGCGGTTTTCGACGGACGGCAGCCGGCGTTTCTTCCGCGCGCCGACGAGCTCTCGTCATTTCTCGCCGGCAAGTGCGAGTTTCCGGACGGCGAGGCTCCCGATCTGGCCAAGGTCGCGTCGTACTTCCAGGTCAGCTCCACGCGCGAGCTGCTGATCGAATATCTGCGCCGGGTGTTCTCGCGCGATTACCCGTACGGCGCGATTCACCGCTTCCTCGCCGCCGTGCCGAAGCCGATGCTGATCGTCACCACGAATTACGACGACCTGCTCGAGCGCGCGTTCGACGACGCCGGCAAGCCGTACCACCTGGTGATGTATCCGGAGAGCGATGAGATCGCGGCCGCGGTGTTGTGGTGGAAGCCGGGCGCCACGGAGCCGGAATGCTTCGCGCCGTCGGTGCTGCCGCTGCACGTCGAAGACACGACGATCATCTACAAGATGCACGGCAGCGTGCGCCGTCCCGAGTCGCAGCGGCAATGGGACAGCTTCGTCATCACCGAGGAGGACTACGTCCGCTTTCTGTCGCGCATGACGGCGAAGGGAGGCGCGATCCCGTCGCGCTTCATGCTGCACATCCGCAACTCGTCGCTCCTCTTCCTCGGCTACGGACTGCGCGACTGGAACCTGCGCGTGATGCTGGAGAAGCTGCGCCGGACGTTCGGCGGACACGGAGCGGAGCCGGCCGATGACGCCGAGGCGGTCCTGACGCAACGCGGCAGCGACAAGCCGTCGTGGGCGGTGCAATGGCAGCCGTCGGAGCTGGAGCAGGTCCTCTGGGCGTCGCGCAACGTGAAGATCTTCGATCAGGACATCAGCGCGTTCGCCGAGGCCCTGCAGAAGAAGATGCAGCCATGAGCGCCGGCGAGCTCCCGGAATCGCCTTTCCAGGGACTGGAGCCGTTCACGGAGGACGACCGCGCCTACTTCTTCGGCCGGGAGGAAGATCAGCAGACCATCGGCGCGAACCTCGTCATCTCGCAGCTCACCGTTTTCTACGGCGCGAGCGGCGTGGGCAAGACGTCGGTGCTGATGGCGGGCGTGATTCCGTTCGTCCGCTCGCAGCCCGACGTGGCGGTGGTTCTCTATCGCAACTGGCAGGATCCCGACGCCTTTCGCGCGCTGAATGCCGCGATCGTCGCCGCCGCTGGAGCGAAGGACGTCGACGTCAATCAGCCGTTGGACAAGTGCCTGGCCGAGGTCTATCGGCAGACGCGCAAGACGCTGACCGTGATCCTCGATCAATTCGAGGAGTACATGCTCTACAACCCGGCGGAGTCGGAGCGGGGCCGCCGGTTCGACGCGGAGTTTGCGCGCGCGGTGAACCGCGAGGACGTCGACGCCAACTTCCTCATCTCCATTCGCGAAGACGCGCTGGCCCGCCTCGACCGGTTCCAGCCCTACATCCCGGACGTCCTCGGCAACTACCTGCGCCTCGATCATCTCGACGCCGCCGGCGCGCGCCGCGCGGTGGAGAAGCCGCTGGCGCATTACAACGAAGTGGCGGCCGCGATCGGAAAGCCCGGGTCGCGGATGGAGATCGAGCCGGAGCTCGTCGCGGGCGTGCTCGACGAAGTGCGCATCGGCCGCGTCAGCGCCGGCGGCGCGGCGGGCAAGGGACGGGTCACCGATTCCGCCCGCATCGAGACGCCGTTTCTGCAGATGGTGCTGATGAAGGTGTGGCGCGTGGAGCGGGCCGCAGGTTCCGCGGTCATGCGCGCGGCCACGCTGAAGCAGCTCGGCGGCGCGCAGAAGATCGTCAGCGATCACGTCGACTCGGTGATGGGCTCGCTGACTCCCGCGCAGCGCGACGCGGCGTGCGCGATCTTCGACCGCCTGGTCACGCCGTCCGGCAGCAAGATCGCGTACAGCGGCGAGGATTTGCGCAAGTTCGCCGGCTCGCGCGGAGAGGCGGTGCCGTCGCTGCTGGAGCGGCTGTCGGACCGCCACGTGCGCATCCTGCGCGGCGTGGCGCCGCTCGGCGACTCGCCGGAGGTCCGCTACGAGATTTTCCACGACGTGCTTTCGGGCGCCGTCCTGGCGTGGCGCACGCGGTATCTGCGGGCGCTGGAAGTGGCGCGCGATCGCGAGAAGTGGATCCGCAGGATGATCGTCGCGGCGCTGGTCGTGCTCCTGGTGGGAGGTGGGTGGTACTTCTACGAGAAGAAACAGAACGAGACGCGGCTTCAGATCGCGGTGCTGCAGAGGCAGATCGCGCTGAATACTCTGGACGCTTCGAGCTCGCGGGCCGGGCTGCTCCGGCAATCGATCGCCCTGTCGACCAGGATCGACGACAAGGAGAGCGAGGCGACCTCGCTGGCCCAACTCGGCCACCTGTACGTCGAGGAGCAGAAGTACGGCGAGGCGGTCGCCGACTATGACAAGGCGATCGCCGCCACGACCAACGAGAAGACGAAGACCGATCTGCAGGCCTTTCGTTATGAAGCCCTCGGCGGGATGTATCGCACGAAAGATCCCGGTACGGCCGCGAATTACTACGACAAGGCGGCGGTGCTTTACGCGAGGAGCGGGCGGCAGGTCGAGGCCGCGCACGCGCTCACGAGCGCCGCGTCCGCGAAGGAGGATGCGGGCGATCTCGAGGGCGCACTTTCGCGCTGGCAGCGCGCGCACGAGCTTCAACGGAAGTTGAAGGACGCCGACGGCAACGCCACGAGCGTGAAAGCGATCGCCAGGCTCACCGACCTGCTGGCGAAGAAGAACCCGAAGCTGACGAGCGGCCTCGATACTCTCGTCCTTACGACGAGTACGGCGGCTCCGACGCTGCGCCAGCCGTGGTGCATGGAAGCATTGCCGGGCATCTGGCAACAGATCGACGCCACCGCCAAAGGCGGAAGCTTCGTCTGGAAGTTCACCGTGAAGGGTGAAGGGGTCTATACGGCGCTGCACATGGAGCGGGTCGACGGCGCGGTGTCGGGCGACTTCGCGCTGATCAACCTCGATTACATGGCGGACCTCGACGTCGACTTCGAAGGGACGTTGCGCTGGGCGAACGGCGACGAGCGCAGGATCACCTTGCCGCTGCCGGACAAGAACAACTGCAAGCGGATCAACAGCGGCGCGCTGGGCGTGTTCTCCCGCGTCGAGGCCTCGGGGAAGTAATCAGCGCACGGCCAGCACGATCGTCCGGATCGACAACGCGATCACCACCAGCCCCACGATCGCCAGCAACGGCCGCGGCGAGATCCGCTTCGTCGTCCACGCGGCGAGCGGCGCGGCGATGGCGCCGCCGATGGCCAGTCCGGCGATCGCTCTCCAGAACGTGAAGCCGATGGTCACGAAGAACGTGACCGACGTCGCGACGGTGACGAAGAACTCGGCGAAGTTCACCGAGCCGATCGCGGAGCGCGGCTCGTTGCCGCGCGCGAGCAGCGTCCCCGTCACGATCGGCCCCCAACCGCCGCCGCCGATGGCGTCGAAGAATCCTCCCGCCAGGCCGAGCGGCACGAGGTGCGTCGTCACCTCGCGATGCGCGGCGCGCTTCCACGCCTTCGACAGGATCACGATCCCCATGAGCAGCAGGTAGGCGGCGGTGAACGGCTTCATCCGGTCGCCCGGGACGCTGACCAGGATGTACGCGCCGGCGATGCCGCCGACCACGCCGGGGACGAGCAGCGCGCGCACGAGGCGCTTGTCGACGTTGCCGAAGCCGAAGTGGGAGATCGCGGAGAGGCCGGTGGTGACGCACTCCGCGGCGTGCGTGCTGGCGCTGGCGATGGCCGGCGGCACGCCGAGGGTGAGGAGGAACGTGGTGGCGCTGACGCCGTAGGCCATGCCCAGGACGCCGTCGATCATCTGCGCGAGGAAGCCGACGAGGATGAACGCGGCGAGGGAGGGCGACGGCACGGGGCGGAGTCTATCGGAATTGAGAATTTCGAATTAAGAATTAAGAATATTGTTTGCTATTATCGCTGGTAAATCATGGCTGTCTGCTGGCGCTGTCCCCGTTGTGCCGAAGTGAGTTGCGAAGACGACGCGAACGCCGAAGGGCATCCGCTGGCGTGCGATCACTGCGAGCGGCCGTTCCTGCCGGCGGAGACGCAGTGCACGGTGTGCGACGCGCCGAACCCCTGGACCCGCCGCGACTCGCTCCACTTCTGGTGCAGGGAGTGCGGCAATACGCAGACCTTCTACGGCTTCACGTCGCAGGGCGGAACGACCAGGCGCGATGCTTCGGGTCTGCACTGATCTTCTCCAGCAGCCACTCTCCCTGCAGTTTGCGTCCGGTGAAGAAGAGCGCGAAGAGCCGCCGTTCGTAGCTCCCCTCGATCAACTCGTACGCGCCGATGTCCGCCGCCTCCTTCCCGCCGCGATACCACGATTTGTCGATCGGAAAGCTCCCCGCCGGCATCGCGATGCCAGGACGCAGGATCCACCGCGCGAACTCACCCCCCATCTCCAACCACAACTCATCATCCTTCGGCATGACGAACAACCGCCGTCCGCTCTGCGATCGTGCCTTCGGCAGGCGAATGCCCTGAACCAGGACCTCGTCGTCGCGTGGGGGGACAGGCGCCCTCGCCTGTCGTCCCCCCGGCAATTCCTGCATCAACGTCAGTACTCGCTTCCACAAGTCCCCCCGCCGCCGCAACCGCCCCACCGCCTCCCCCGGCTCGAACTCCAGCGCACGCGATGACGCCACCTCCTGCCACGTCACCGGCATCGACACATACGGCCGCTCCCGTTTCGTCCGCAGCGAATAGACCGACACCGTCGTCTTGAAGCCGGCGTTCTGGCTCCAGTCGATGAACACGCGCTTCGTCCGCAGCAGCTTCGCCATCTTCGCCACCACGAGCTTCGGATGCTTCCGCGCCAGCTCCTCGGCCACGAGCCGCGCGAACGGCTCGGTGACCTCGTGCGTGGCGTCGCTGTTGAGCGGCATGTAGACCTGCAGCCCTTTCGATCCCGATACTTTCGCGAACGACGTGAAGCCGATCGCTTCCAGCGCGTCGCGCAGCAGCAGCGCCACCTCGCGGCATTCGTCGATCGACGCTCCCTCGCCCGGATCGAGATCGAAGACCACGCTCGTGGCGCGGGCGATGTTCGTGGTGCGGTGAAGAAACGGATGGATCTCGATCCCGCCGATCTCCGCCAGCCAGGCGAGGGTCTTCACTCCGTCGACGACGATGTAGCGGATCTCCGACTCGGCGCTTCGCCGCGGCACCGCGTACGTCTTCACGAACTTCGGCGTGAACGACGGCGCGTCTTTTTCCCAGAACGATTCGCCCTCGATCGTGTCGGGAAATCGCCTGAACGACACCGGCACATCGCGCAGATGCGGCAGCAGGTACTTCGCCACGGCGCGGTAGTACTTCACGGCATCCGCGGTGGTGAAGCCGGTGGCGGGGAAGAGGACGCGGGCCATGGCGGTGCGGAACTCCTGCTACAATCTCGCCATCCCACCAACTTGATACGGGAGGGTGTGATGGGGGAGATCAAGCTGTTTCAGATCTGCTATGAGGGCGATCTCACGGTGGAAGTGTCGCAGATCATGCGGCGCCTCGGCGCGGAGCCGAATTTCGATCAGAGCTGGCAGGTGTGGCTTCCGGAGGGACGTCATGCGGCGCCGCTCGTTCGCTACCTTCGATCGCATCTCGGCCACGACGCACGCCTGCTCGTCGCCTGCGCGCAGTTCACCACCGCGCGCGACTTCCTGCTGGTGCGCCACAGCCTCACGCCGGGCGCCGACTACAGCGAATTGCAGGAAGCGATGGAGTACCTCGGCCTGATCGTGCCGCTGCCGTTCGAGTCGACGTTCGTGATTCAGTCCGACGATCGCACCGACGTGCAGACCCTCGGCGCCGCGCTGGCCGAGCTCTGTCCCGACGAGTCGCTGATGATCAACGGCATCAGTCACGACTGGGCGTACTCCAACTCCGGCACGAGCCGGATGTACGTCGCCGACGCGATGGAAGAGCTGACGTTCCGGACGTTCTAGCGGCTCAGTGCACGCCGCCCATCAACTTCCTGATCGGCTTGATCAGCGTCAGCAGGATCAACGCCGCGATGCCCGAGCTGACGAAGCCGATCCAGAAGACCTGTGAGAACGGCAGGTTCGTGAGGAATCCCGCCACCCAGCCGGCGACCTTGTTTCCGAAGGCCAGCGACAGGAAGAAGATGCCCATCAGGAATCCGACGAGGCGGGGCGGCGAGAGCTTCGTCACCATGCTCATGCCGGTCGGGTAGAGGCAGATCTCGCCGCACGTCTGCAGGAAGTAAAGGAAGATCAGCCACATCGGGCTGACGCGGTTGTGCGTCGATTCGAAAATGTGCGCGGCCTGCAGGATGAAGATGTAGGAAAGGCTGAGGAAGATCAGTCCGAGAGTGAACTTCGCCGGACTCGATGGATCGTACTTGCCGAGGTGCAGCCAGAGCCAGGCGAAGACCGGGGCGAAGATGATCACGCACAACGGCGCGATCGACTGGAACCAGCTCGAGGGGAACGTCCATCCGAACAACGTGAGGCGCGTCGCGCGATCGGCGAAGAGATTGAGGCTCGTGCCGGCCTGCTCGTATCCGGCCCAGAAGATCGTCGTGAAGAGAAACAGGATGCCGATCACCGAAATGCGCATCCACTCGACGCGTGTGATCGGCGGGGCCGGCTCCTGCGGATGCAACTCCGCGGCGCGTTCTTCCGGTTCCGCCGGAACGAGATACTTCTTGCCGGCCATGTATTGAATGACGCCGATCACCATGCCGACGCCGGCGGCGGCGAAGCCGAGGTGCCAGTTGTATTTCTGGCCCAGCCAGCCGGTGATGAGCGGCGCGAAGAAGGCGCCGAAGTTGATGCCCATGTAGAAAATGGAGAAGCCGGCGTCGCGCCGCGGATCGTCTTTCTTGTAGAGCGATCCGACCAGCGTGCTGGCGTTCGGCTTGAGCAGCCCGGTGCCGATGACGATCAGCACGAGTCCGAGGTAGAAGAAATTCAGGTGCGGGACGGCCATGCTGAAGTGGCCGAACGCGATGATGATGCCGCCGAAGAGTACCGAGCGGTAGTGACCGAGCCAGCGGTCGGCGACGAAGCCTCCCACCAGTCCGAGGGCGTACACCATCGACGTGTACCAGCCGTAGATCGATCCGGCGTGCGCTTCGTCGAAGCCGAGTCCCGGCCGCTGCGTCGATCCGACCATGTAGAGGAACAGCAGGGCGCGCATCCCGTAATAGCTGTAGCGCTCCCACATCTCGAGGAAGAACAGGGTGGCCAGTCCGCGCGGGTGACCGAACCACTGTTTCTCGTAGGCCGTAGTGTCAGCAGTCATGCCGGGCATTGTCTATGATGAAGGTCGTTCGATGCCAATCGATGATGCAACGCACCGGCAAACTCCGGAGGAGACTCCGACGGTACACGTGCCCGGTGAACAGGCGAAGGCGCTTGTCCCCGCACAGAACCGCTTCACGCCCGGCACGCTGATCCTCGCGCGCTATCGCATCATCAATCTGTTGGGCCGCGGCGGCATGGGCGAGGTCTACCGCGCCGACGACATCAAGCTCGGTCAGCAGGTGGCGCTCAAGTTCATCCCGCGCGACCTGCTCGCCGATCCCTCCATGCTGCGCGTGCTCCTCGGGGAAGTGCGCATCGGGCGCGAGGTCTCGCACCCCAACGTCTGCCGGCTGTACGACGTCGTCGAATACGACGGCGATCACTTCATCGCCATGCAGTTCGTCGACGGCGAGGACCTCGCGTCGCTGTTGCGGCGCATCGGACGGCTGCCGGTGGAGAAGGCGATCGACATCGCGCGCGATCTCGCCGCCGGCCTCGCCGCGGCGCACGACTGCGGCGTGATCCATCGCGACCTCAAGCCGGCCAACGTGATGATCGACGGCCGCGGCCGCGCGCACATCACCGACTTCGGCCTGGCCATCGTCAGCGGCGATCCGCAGCGCCGCGGCCTCGCCGGCACGCCGGTCTACATGGCGCCGGAGCAGCTCTCCGCCGAAGAGGTGACCACCGCCAGCGACGTGTATGCGTTCGGCCTGATCGTGTGGGAGATCGTCACCGGGAAGCGGATGTTCGATCCCGGCTCGATCGTGCAGATCGCGCAGGCGCACAACGAGCCGAAGCCGCGGCTGACCTCCAGCATTCGCGATCTCCCGCCGAAGATCGAGGCGCTCCTGATGCAGTGTCTGGACGAAGATCCGTCGCGCAGGCCGCAGTCGGCGCGTGAGGTGCTGGCCATGCTGCCGGGCGGCGATCCGCTCGCCGCGGCCGTCGCCGCGGGCGAGACGCCGTCGCCGGAGCTCGTCGCCGCGGCCGCGACGATCGGCGCCGTTCCCGCGCCGCTCGCATTCGGCGGACTGGCGTTGTTCGTCGCCATGCTCATCGGCGTCACGCTGCTGACCCCGCGGGCGACGCTCTTTTCGCTCGCGCGATTCCGCAAGCCGCCCGCCGTCCTCACCGATCGCGCCGAGGAGCTCGTGCGCGCGAGCGGGATCGCCGGAGATCCGGTTGATCGATCGGGGACGTTCAGCGATCGCGCGTACCGCTCGCGCGTGCCGGTGCCGGACGCCGATCGCGTCGTGTTTCTCTATCGCCGGTCCGTCGCGCCGTTCGCCACGCATGACCTGGCCTTCCTCGTCGGGAATGACAGTCCGCCGTTGAACGTGCCGGGAATGGCCAACGTGCGGGTCACCGGCGACGGCCGGCTACTGTCGTTCGTCGCCGTGCCGCGCGCCAATGCCACGCCGGCGCCGCAGGCGATCGATGAGTTGTTCCGCGCCGCCGGTTTCGATCGCACGAAGTTCGTCGCGTCGACGCCGCGGATCGCGCCGCCCATCGGCGCCGACACGCGTCTCGCCTGGGACGGTGCCGCGCACATCGAAGCCGCCCTCTTCCGCGGCGCCCCGGTCTGGTTTGAGGTCAATCCGCGGCCGGCGTTGATTCCGCGCGGCGCGGCGTTGATCGGTCAGGGGAGCCTCGCCTGGAGCGCGCTTTACGCCGCACTGTTCGGAGTCGCCGCGCTGCTGGCGTTCCTCAACATTCGCCGCGGCCGCGCCGATCAACGCGGCGTGCGGCGCGCCGCCGCCGTCCTCGGCGTTGCCTCGCTGGCGCAGGCGTTTTTCGACGCTCACTCCAGCGGCGCCTTTTTCGGCGACTACATCTCCACGATCTTCGGTCAGGCGCTGTTCGCAGCGGGATCGTTCTGCGTCGTCTACCTGGCCGTCGAGCCGTATGCGCGCCGCAACTGGCCCGTGCTCCTGATCTCGTGGCAGCGCCTCATCGCCGGCCGCTGGCGCGACCCGCTCGTCGGACGCGATTTCGGATTCGGGATGCTCACCGGCATCTTCAGTGCGCTGCTGCTCCGCGTCGTGATCGTGGCCATCAGCCGTCAACCGCCGCCGAGAACGACGACCGTCATGTCACCCATCTCCACGATCGCCGAAACGGTCTCCTGGATCGCACATGTGATCCCGGAGTCGATCCTCTACGCGCTCTTCGCGCTCTTGTTCCTCGTCCTCGGACGGGTCTTCATCCGCCACGCGGCGATCTACGTTCCGCTGTTCGTCATCGTGATCGGACTGGCGATCTCGCCGGCGACCGGCAGCACGGCCGGTGATGTGGCGTGCGGCATTCTCCTCGCCGCGCTGCTCTTCATCGCATTGCGCGTCGGCGGTGTGCTCGCCGCGTGCGCGAGCTGGTGCTGCTATCACCTGCCGGAAGCGATCCCGCTGACCTTCGACACCAGCGCCTGGTTCGCCGGCCGCGCCATCTTCGTGATGCTGCTCTTCGTCGCGCTGGCGACGTACGCGTGCGTCACGGCGCTCGCACCCGGCAGGCGTTTTGCGAACGTGCCGGCTATCGCATGAGCATCCAGATCGAGCGCGACGTCCCGCTCGCACCGTTCACCACCATCGGCATCGGCGGACCGGCGCGTTTCTTCATTCACGTCACGAGCGTCGACGAGCTGCGCGAGGCGCTGGCCTATGCCGCGCACGAACGGCAGCCGGTCTTCATCCTCGGCGGCGGCAGCAATCTCCTCATCGCCGATGAAGGCTTCGACGGCGTCGTCATCCGCATCGATCTGCGCGGCATCGAAGCGCGCGATGGTGTGGTCAGGGTCGCGGCGGGCGAGCCGTGGGACGACTTCGTGGCCCTGGCTGTCGCGCGCGATCTCGCCGGCATCGAATGCCTCTCCGGCATTCCCGGCCTCGCCGGCGCCACGCCGATCCAGAACGTCGGCGCATACGGCCAGGACGTGAGTGAGACGATCGACCGCGTCGAAGCGCTCGATCGCACGACCGGCGGGATCGTCGAGTTCACGAACGGGCAATGCCGGTTCGGTTATCGATCGAGCCTGTTCAAGAACATCGAGAAGGATCGCTACGTGATCCTCTCCGTCACGTTTCGATTGACGCCGGGCGGCGCGGCGAGCGTGCGCTATCCGGAGCTGCAGAAATATCTCGGCGACGAGCGCGCGCTGGACAAGGTGCGCGAGGCGGTGATCGCGATCCGCAGGCGCAAGGGGATGGTGCTCGATCCCTCCGACGCCGACACGCGCAGCGACGGCTCGTTCTTCATGAACCCGCTCATCACGGCGGCGGAGTACGAATCGTTCGCGAAGCTCGCGCCCGACGCACCGCACTACCCGGCCAACGACGGCACGGTGAAACTGTCGGCGGCCTGGCTGATCGAGCACGCCGGATTTCAGAAGGGATTCGTGCACGGCAACGCCGGCCTGTCGTCGAAGCACACGCTGGCGGTGATCAATCGCGGAAACGCCACGGCAGGAGAGGTCATCGATCTCGTGCGCCTCGTGCAGGAGCGCGTGCGCGCGGCATTTGCAGTCGATATTCACCCGGAGCCGAACTTCATCGGTTTTTGCTAGACTCGTCTGGGTTCACCCCAGACACAACTTATGGATCTCAAAGATCTCCGCGCAGCGGATCGATTTGTCGCGGACGAGCGATTGGCGGGCAGCTTCGGCGCCGCGAGCATCACTGTCGTCGATCTCGCCGACCAGGGTGCGCAGATCGAGCACGCCCAGCCGCTTCGCCTCGGATTGCGCGCCCGTTTCTGGTTCCGGCGCGGCGACGTGTCGGTGAGCGCGCAGGGGCTCGTCGTCTGGAGTCACCTCTCCAAGAAGCCGAATCACGACGGGAAGCTCTTCTACCGCTCCGGGATCCGCATCGAGGAACAGATCGACGAATTCGGCGACGCGCTGCGGCAGCTGGTCCGCACCGGCATCGTGCATCGCGACATGGAGGCGCTCGACCGCAAGCGCAAGCGGATCGAGGAGCGGGAGCAGGAGCGCTGGGGCAAGCCCGGGCTGCGCGTGTTCCGATCGGACGAGATTCCTCCCGACCAGGTCCTGCTCATCCAGCACGCCCGCGAACGGCTGCGCAGCCATCCCGACGAAGCGCTCAAGTGGTATCAACGCGCCAAGTACGCCCTGGCCGCCGACGGCTCCGTCGCCGGCGAGCATTTCCGCCATCGCGAAGACGTGCTCGCCGTGTGGGAGTACCTCGAGCGTAGCGTCCCGATCGCCACGATCGCGAACGTGTTCGAGAAGAAGTGACGTAGCACCCAGCACTCAGCACCCAGCACTCACTCCACGTACATCGCCACCCGCTCCCTCAACGCATCCGGCACCGGCACCGATTTGAACGTCCCCTGCTGCACCGCGACGAGGATGTACTTCCCGGTGGCGACGACGACCTCGCCCTGGCGCGCGGCGAAGTTCAGATGGATCGAGCTCGTGCCGATGCGTCCGAACCAGGCGTCGACGGCGAGGAGATCGTCGAGCCGCACCGGCTGATGAAAGTCGCACTCCACGTGCACGCGCGGCAGCCAGATCCCCAGCTCGTCGAACAGCACCTTGTACGAGAGGTTGCAGTGCCGGAACAGCTCGACCTCGGCCAGTCCGAAGAATCGGAGATAGGCCTGGTAGTTGATGATGCCGGCGGCGTCGATGTCTTCCCAGCGGACGTATTCGGAGATCGAGTAGCGCATGGATTCGCAAGTTTATGCTGCGCGAAGACGCAGCATCTCCGGGTCACACAGGCAGGATCGTCGTCTGAGGCGCAGCTCGCGCAACGCAACCGTAGATGCTGCGTCTACGCGCAGCATAAACTGGAGCGCATGAAACGCCTGCTCTTCGCACTTCTCTTCACCACCTCACTTTTCGCGGCCGACGACGTCACAGTGATCCGCGCGGCGAGGATGATCGACGGCAAGTCGGACGCGGTGATCGCGCCGGCGGTGATCGTGATCCGCGGCAACAGGATCGAAGCCGCCGGCAGCGACGTCGCCGCGCCGGCGGGGGCGAAGGTCATCGATCTCGGCGACGCCACGCTGCTCCCCGGTCTCATCGACGCGCACACGCACATCCTGCTGCAGGGCGACGTCACGAACGAGGACTACGACGTGCAGCTGTTCAGGGAGTCGCTGCCGTATCGCGCGCTGCGCGCCAGCCGCGCCGTGAAGATCGGACTGGAGAACGGCTTCACCGCGATGCGCGACGTCGAGACCGAAGGGGCGATGTACACCGACGTCGACGTCAAGCGCGCCATCAACAACGGCGTGATCCCCGGCCCGCGCATGTTCGTCTCGACGCGCGCGATGTCGATCACCGGCAGTTACGGTCCGAGCGGATATTCGCCCGAGGTGACGTATCCGCGCGGCGTGCAGATCGTCGACGGCGTGGAGAACGCGCGCAAGGCCGTGCGCGAGCAGATCGGCAACGGCGCCGACTGGATCAAGATCTACTCCGACCGTTCGTACTTCATCGCCAAGGACGGCACGCTCTCCTCGATCCCGAACTTCACGCTCGAAGAGACGAGGGCGATCGTCGACGAGGCACACCGGCTGCGGCACAAAGTCGCCGCGCACGCCATGGCGCGGCCGGGACTGACCAACGCCATCACCGCGGGCGTCGACTCCATCGAGCACGGCGTGGCCATCCCCGACGACCTGATGGACCTCATGGTGAAGAACGGCACGTATCTCTGTCCGACGCTCACCGTCACCGAGTACGTCGCGCCCGGCCGCACCGCCGCCGGCGGCGCGATCTGGGGAAAGATGCCGACGTTCCATCGCGACTCGTTCCAGCGCGCGGTGAAGAAAGGCGTGAAGATCGCGTTCGGCACCGACGTCGGCGGATTCCCGTGGGAGCTGAACGAGGCGCGTGAGTTTTCGTACGAGACGAAGTTCGGCATGACGCCGATGCAGGCCATCCGCTCCGCGACCATCGTCGCCGCGCAGCTTCTGGGACAGGAAGACAACCTCGGGTCGCTCGAGGCGGGCAAGTTCGCCGATGTCGTCGCCGTCCCCGGCAACCCGCTCGACGACATCACCGTGATGGAGAAGGTTCGCTTCGTGATGAAGGATGGAAAGGTCTACGTCAATCGTTAGTACGACATGAGACTTTTCAAGCGAATCCTCCTCGCTCTCGCCGTCATTTTCGTTCTGATGCAGCTCTATCGACCGTCGCGGGAGAATCCGCCGGTCGATCAGGCGAAGACGATCGAACAGTCGATCGCCATCCCGCAGAACGTCGAGGCGATCCTCAGCCGCTCGTGCAACGACTGTCATTCCAGCAAGACCGTCTGGCCGTGGTACAGCAACATCGCGCCGGTTTCGTGGATGCTCGCCGATCACGTGAAGGACGGCCGCGGGGAGGTGAACTTCTCGCAGTGGGACGACTACAGCGCGCGGCGGAAGCGGCGCAAGTTCCAGGAGATCTGCGAGCAGGTGAACAAAGGCGAGATGCCGGTCACGTCGTACCTCTGGCTTCATCCCGACGCGAAGCTCTCGCCTCAGGACAGGAACCTCATCTGCGACTGGGCGAACGGGGAGAAAGCGAAGATTCCGGCACCCGCGAAGCAGGCACTGTTAACCAAACACGCTCATCCACCGTATAAGCCTCCGGTATCAGCACCGGAGGGTTCATGAATTTCGATTTCGTTCTTTTACTGCCGATCTTCCTCGGGCTCGGCTCATTCGTGATGATCACGATCATCGTCGCCGTCGTCGCGCGGGCGAAACAGCGGCGGGCCGAGCTTCAGGCCGAGGTACAGACGAAGCTCATCGACAGGTTCGGCTCCGCGCCGGAGCTCCTCACCTTCCTCAAATCCGACGAAGGCCGCAAGTTCCTCGGCGAGATCGAGTCCAGACCGAAGCTCAGCGCGCGCGACCGCATCATCCGCGGCATGAGCAAGTCGCTGGTCATCGGCTCGCTCGGCGTCGGCTTCCTGATCATCGGCTTCATCCCGGCGACGTACAACGAGTTCTGCATCATCGTCGGCTTCCTTTTTCTCGCCCTCGGTGTCGGGCTGCTGCTCTCCTCTCTCCTCTCGCTCAAGCTCTCGCGCAGCTGGGGATTGATGGAGGAAGAGTCCGCGCACCTGAATGCCTGATGCATCATGACTGCGGACGTGATGATGTTGCTGCCGGCGACCTTGCCTCTTGAACGGACCGCGCCTCCCAGGCGCGCGCCGCGCCCCATCGACGAGGCGCGCTTCGAAGCGTTCTATCGCGCCAACGCCGGCAGCCTCTGGTCGTACATCTACCGCCTGACCGGAAACCCGGCCACCGCGGACGACCTCCTGCAGAAGACGTTTTTCCGTTTCATCCGCGCCAATCCGCAGGCGGCGAGCGACGATCATCTGCGCCGCTACCTCTTCCGCACCGCGACGAACCTGGCCTTCGATCACTTCCGCGAAACGAAGCGCGAGCGCGGCCGCGAGATCGTCGTCATCGACGAAGGAGCGCACGAATCGGCCGACCTGCGCCACGACATGATGCGAGTCTTCGCCGAATTGAAACCGCGCGAGCGTGCCCTTTTGTGGCTCGCGCACGTCGAAGAGTCGAACCATGAAGACATCGCCGAGGCCATCGGAGTGAAAGCGAAGAGCGTGAAGGTCCTGCTCTTCCGCGCCCGCCGCCGTCTGGGCGACCTGCTGAAGAAAAAGGGAATCGCGTCATGAACGACGACGTCTGCCGCCGCGAGCCGGACGTTCGGAAGGGCAACTGGAGCGACGAGCTCCGTGCGCACGCGCAGTCGTGTCCCGACTGCGCCGCCGCGGCGGCCGTGGCGCCCTGGATGGCCGGCTTCGCGGCCATGCCCGATCGCGAGCACATGCTTCCCGATCCTTCGGTGGTCTGGCTGAAGGCGCAGCTGCTGCGCGACATCGCCACGGCCGATCGCGCCACGCGGCCGATGACGTCGCTTCAGATGAGCGCGTATCTCATCGTGGCCGCCGCCTGGGCCGCGGTGCTGACGTGGAAGTGGAACGTGATCGAGCGCTGGCTGCATCGGCTGACGCCGGGACAATTCGTCCTCGGCGCGTCGACCGACGCGGCCTCGTCGATCTCCGTCACCTTCCTCGGCGCGCTGATCGTCCTCTCCTCGCTGACGATCATGCTCGCGCTGCACACGATCCTGGCCGAGGAGTGAGGCACGTGCCCTCCTTCTCCCCCGAGCACGGGGGAGAAGGTGCCGCAGGCGGATGAGGGGGCATTTCGCACACGTTTCGCGCACGTGGCACAGCCCCTCACCCGCCTTCGGCACCCTCTCCCCGTGTGCGGGGAGAGGGCTGACGGAACTAGAAGCTGCCCCAGATCAGGATCCGCTTGTACGTGTAGAAGAACGGCCGCGCGTCGCCGAGGATCGGCAGGAGCCGTTGTTCGTACGCCTCGAGGAAGCGCGTGAACTCGGCCTCGGACATCCGCTGCTGATAGTCGGTCAGCAGCGAGCCGCGCACCCACTCGATCACGTCGCGCGCTTCGTCCAGCACGTGTCCGTAGATCTGCATCCGCACCTGCTGGCGGGCGAAGCCGAGGCGATGGAGGAGCGTCGCGTAGCGCTCGACCGGGAGAACCGACGAGATGCGCGGCGCGTGTCCGAGCGACTGCGCCACCTCGCGCGCGACCGCGTGCGACGCGTGGTCCTCGTTCGCCGGCATCTGGATGGCCAGCTGGCCGTGCGGCCCGAGGAAGCTCGCCAGCTTCGTGAAGAGGGCCTCGTGCTCCTCCACCCAGTGCAGCGCCGCGTTGGAGAAGACGAGATCGAACGGCCGGTCGGCGACGAACGCCTCGATGTCGCCCTGCGCGAAGTGCACCATCTCGCCGCCGAACGCGCTCGACTTCAGCAGCATCGTCTCCGAGTTGTCGATGCCCATCGTCTCCTCGGCGGAGAGATGTTCGTGCAGCAGGCGCGTCAACTCGCCCGTCCCGCAGCCGAAATCGACGACATGCATGCGCGGACGTTTTTCGATCAGCGCGACCAGATCGTGAAACGGCTGCGCGCGCTCGGCTTTGAAGCGTTCGTACTGATCAGGATTCCACGTCATTCATTGCCAATCCCGTGGCGAAGAATATCAGCCACCTCCCGCACCATCTCGGCCGAGCTCTTGCCGAACGGTTCGGCCACGCCGAAGAGGATCTCCATCTGGAAGTAGTTGAAGAAGATGCGGGAGGCGAGGAGGAGGGCGGAGCGGGGGGAGACCCCTTCGCGGACGCGTGACGTCATGTCGTCGCCGCGCGCGCGCTGCTCCTCGAGGAATGCGGTGAAGCGATCGGCCATGCCGGCGTAGAAATCGCGGACGTGGTCGCCGCCGAACTCGATGACGTCGACGAAGAAGAGCGCCTGGTAATCGCGGTACTGCCGCACGCTGTCGCGCGCCGCGTAGCCGAGCTGCTCGAGGTTGTTCGGAAAGAGGCCGGTGCGCACGGCGCGGTAGTAGGGGAAGCGCGGCTCGTTCGTGATCGCCTTGTACTCCTCGATCAGCGCGCGGAACATCGCCTCCTTGTCCGGGAAGTGGTGATAGACCGCGCCGACCGAGACACCCGCTTCCTCGGCGATCTGGCGCACGGTGGTCGCGCCGTAGCCGTGACGCGCGAACAGCCGCAGCGCCGCGTCCAGCACCAACCGCCGGCAGCGCTCCGACCGATCCTCTCTGAGCATGATGGGAACCCCTTGGACGTCCGACGCAAAGAATAATCCAAAATCATCGATTGGAAATTCGCATTTCAATTCATCACGAAAATGGATGATACAATTGCAAAAACCACGGAGGTCGTGACCGTGGCCCTGAATCCTTCCGATACCGCCTGGCTGCTCGTCGCCACCGCTCTCGTTCTGATGATGACCCCCGCGCTGGGATTCTTTTACGGCGGGATGGTCCGGACGAAGAACGCGCTCAACACATTGATGATGAGCTTCTCCTCCCTCGGCTTCGTCGGCCTGGCGTGGGCGCTCGCCGGCTACTCGATCGCCTTCGGCCGCGCGTCGCAGTGGTGCGGCGGCGGCGAATACATGTTGTTGCGCGGCGTGACCCTCGACGCGCAGGGGACCATCCCGCACGTCCTCTTCTTCGCCTACCAGGGGACGTTCGCCATCATCACCGCGGCGCTGATCTCCGGCGCCATCGTGGAGCGGATGCGCTTCGGCCCCTACGTCGCGTTCATCACGCTCTGGTCGCTGCTCGTCTATGCGCCGGTGGCGCACTGGGTGTGGGGGAGCGGCGGCTTTCTGGCGAAGCTCGGGGCGCTCGACTTTGCCGGCGGCACGGTGGTCCACATCAACGCCGCCGCCGCGGCACTGGTCTGCGCGATCCTGGTCGGCTCGCGCAAAGACTACGCGCGGCAGGCGATGCTGCCGCAGAACGTTCCGTTCACGCTCCTCGGCGCCGGACTGCTCTGGCTCGGCTGGTTCGGCTTCAACGCCGGCAGCGCCCTCGGCGCGAACCGCGCGGCGGCGCTGGCGTTCGTGAACACCATGCTCGCGCCGATGGCCACGCTCGTGGTCTGGACTGTGCTCGACCTGGTGCGCACGAAGAAGGCGACGGCGATCGGCGCCGCGACCGGGATCGTCGTCGGACTCGTCGCCGTCACGCCGGCTGCGGGCTTCGTCAGCCCCATGTCGGCCATCATCCTCGGCGCGGTCGCCGCGTTTCCGAGCTACTTCGCCCTGCTCTACCGCGCCCGCACACGCCTCGACGACTCGCTCGACGTCGTCGCCGCGCATGGCGTCGGAGGGGTCGTCGGCGCGTTGCTCACCGGCCTGCTGGCGTCGAAGGAGTGGAGCGGCGGCGCCGACGGCAGCATGAGGCAGGTCGGCATCCAGGCCGTCGCGATCCTCGTGACCATCGCCTACAGCTCCATCGCGACATTCGTCATCGTGAAGATCGTCGGCGCGCTCTCCGCGATTCGCGCCACGCCGCGCGAGGAAGGCCTCGGTCTCGATTTCTCGCAGCATGGGGAAGAGGCGTACAGCCGCGGTGACGGAGCGATCCTGCTGCTGGACGGGAGGAAGGAATGAAACTCGTCGTCGCCGTCATCCGGCCCGAGAAACTGAACGACGTCCTCGAAGCGCTGTTTCACGCCGAGGTGAAGGGACTGACCATCGCCCGCGTGCAGGGACATGGCGGGGAGACCGAGCGCGTCGAGACCTATCGCGGCACGACCGTGAAGATGGAGTTGTCGGAGAAAGCGCGGATCGAGATCGGCGTCTCCGATCACTTCGTCGAGCCGACGGTCAACGCCATCATGAACGCCGCCCGCACCGGCGACGTCGGCGACGGAAAGATCTTCGTCCTCCCCGTCGAGCAGGTCTACCGGATCCGGACCGGTGAAACGGATCGTGCCGCCGTGACGCCCGTTGGCGTGCCGCCGGGGTAGTGGGCAGTGGGCAGTGGGCAGTTGGCCGTTGGCCGTAGTTCCCCGTCCTCCTGCCAACTGCCAACTGCCCTCTGCCCTCTAACCAACGATGTATATCGTTCGATAGAGACAAAACCTACCTTCGCACGGATGGTCCCGAGGCCGCTGAGTCCGTATCTTGTCAGCAATTCACAACATCCTCTCGCGGGCATGCGGCGGACGGGTCCAACGCTCATCTCGCAGGTTGTGAAGGCAGGGACAGGGGGCACGTGGGGCCGCCGAACAGGCGGCCCACGTCTTTTTTTTTACACCCCGGTTTCCCCGCCTCATCCAACCATCCGGTCTATATCTCCGATAGAGAAAAATCTACCTTCCCGCCGATGGTGACGCCGCGTCGCAATACCTATCTTGATCGCAGGTCCGAAAGAGAGGCTTCACATGCGAGCTGCCAAATCAATGTTCTTCTTCCTGATCTCGACGATGTTCGCGATTCAGGCGTTCGCGCTCAGCGGCGCGATCTACACGACCACGTCGAGCTGCTCCGGGGTCAATGCCAACCGTTATCTCTGGAAGGATGACGTCTACATCAACGGCGGTCCGAACAACAGCCAGTCCGCCGGCTTCACCCCCGGCAGCTACTACGTTCAGGTCACCACGCCGCAGGGCGTCCTCCTCGGCCGGAGCAGCAGCGCGGTCGTGACGGTCGGCAGCGACGGCCGTTTCCTCTCCTGCTATCAGCTGAGCGACATCCTTCAGCGCGCGAGCAACCCGACGGCGAGCGGATACGACACCTCGCCCACCGGCGCCGAGTACAAGGTGTGGGTCAGCGAGTCTGCGGCGTTCAACGAGTCGGAGAGCAAGACCGACAACTTCCGCGTCGACAATCCGCACATCTCGGTGCAGAAGATCTGTACGCCCGACGCGTTCGTGAACGACACCTTCACCTCGACCATCACCGTGACGAACACCGGCAGCTGCCCGCTGACGAACGTCGTGGTCACCGACTCGGTCGGCGGTTCGCTGTGGCTGCCCGATGAGTACCTCGGCACGCTCGACTTCGGCGGCTCCTACACCTGGACCGTCCCCGCTTCGAGCTCCGACGCCGGCCCGTTCGGCTCGTCCGTCACCGCGTCGGGTCAGGACGACTTCTTCACCTACACCGCGAACGATTCCGCGCACTGCGCGACGAACGTCTGGGCGCTGAAGGTGACGAAGACGGCCAGCACCTCGTACACGCGCGACTGGAATTGGTCGCTGACCAAGACCGCGAACCCGAACGCGACCATCACCATCGAGCGCGGTTCGTTGACGAACATCGTCTACGTCGTGGTCGCGACGCCGACCGCGGTCGACAGCGCCTGGACGGTGAGCGGCTCCGTGACCGTGCACAATCCGGCGCCGATCCCGGCGACGGTCTCGGCGCTGAGCGACGTGCTCTCCGACTCCACTCCGGTCGCGCTGCAGTGCGCCGGTTCCGCGCCCTACACCATCGCAGGCGGCAGCGATCTGACCTGCAGCTACTCGATCGGCCGCGACGGTGCGGATAGCGGCTCGAACAGCGCCACCGCCACGTTGTCGAACAACAACGGCGGCAGCACGACGTTCGACGGCTCCGTGAACTATGCGTTCGGCGCTCCGTCGACGGTCCTGCATGCGCTCGCGACCGTCACCGACAACGGCGCCACCACCGATGCCGCCGGCTGGTCCCTCACCGGCTCGCCGGCGTCGTACCTGTTCGGCGCGCCGGCCGGCGGATCGTTCGTGTTCAACGTGATGGCCGGCAACGTCTCGGCCACCTGCGACACCTACGCGACCGTCAGCAACACCGCCCAGCTGTCCGACGGCGATCACACGCTGCAGGCCAGCGCGTCGCACCAGCTCTACTCCGGCGCCTGCGGCAACAACTGCACGCTGACCATCGGTTACTGGAAGACGCACGCCGGCTTCACCGGCCGCAACGCCGACCGCCTCACTCCCGAGCTCCCGCAGCGCCTCGGCACGCTCGCCGGCCTCAAGACCGTCAACGTTCTTTCGGCCACGCAGGCCGTCGGTCTGCTGTCGAACAGCGGCGACGCCTCGAACGGCGTGAACAAGCTCTACTCGCAGATGCTCGCGGCGAAGCTGAACATCTTCCGCGGCGCGTCGCCGGCGGCGGTCAGTTCGATCATCACCGCGGCCGACGCCTTCCTGGCCTCGAACAACTCGGCGGACTGGGCAAGCATGAGCAAGAACAACAAGACGCAGGTCAACAACTGGGCCTCGACGTTCGATCAGTACAACAACGGACTGATCGGCCCTGGACACTGCGACTGATCATCGGGTAATCGCTCAAAAGAACCCGCCGATTCACGCGATGAGCGTGGTCGGCGGGTTCTTCGTTTCGCGAGGTAATCTTCCCCCGTGCACGCCGTCCTCGACGCCATCGCCGACGCGGTCAATCCGCTGTTTGCGCTGACGGCAATCATCGTGGTCGCTCTCGACTTGCGGCGCGGGCGGTGGCGCTCGTTGTCCGCGACCGCGCTCGGTGTGGCCGGCATCTACGTGGTCATGTTCGCCGATCGCAGCCTGCATCTCTGGCAGCGATACCACGCCGACTACAGCACGCATACGGCCTTCGCCACCACGCTGACCGTTTCGTTGATGGTGTTGCGGCCGGCGTGGCGACCCGCGTTACTCGGCGTCTGGATCGCGTATCTCGCCCTGATCGTCTTCCTCCGCTATCACAGCGCTGGGGACGTCATCGTCGCCGCCATGATCGCGATCATCGTCACGCTGCCGTGGCACTACGTTTTTTACAGCAGCCCGTTCTCCCGCACGTAGGCCACGAGCTGCACCCGCCCCTTCAATCCGAGCTTCTCGTAGATCGTGTGCAGGTGGGTCTTCACCGTTCCTTCGCTGATGAAGAGCCGTTCCGCGACCTCGCGGTTGCCGAAGCCCTCGGCCACCATCTTCACGATCTCGATCTCGCGCGGCGTGAGGATGTTTCGCGATCGCGCGTCGTTCCCCTGCAGCAGTTTTCCCAGCGCGCGGCCGATCGCTTCCTTCTCCAGCCAGACGCCGCCGGCCGCCACTTTGCGGATGCACTGCACGAGGAGCATCGGCGCCATCTCCTTCAGCACAACGCCCTTCGCGCCGAGGCGCATCGCCTCCACCACTTCCTCGTCGCTGATGTTGCCGGCCAGGACGATGGTGGCGGGCTGCTGCGTTTCGCCGCGCAGACGGCGCAGCACCTCCAGGCCGCTGGCGCCGGGCATGCGCAGGTCGACGATCAGCACGTGCGGGTTGTGCTTGCGCACCTCGTTCAGCGCGCTCTCGCCGTCGGCGCACTCCGCGACCACGCGCAGGTCGTCCACCTCTTCGAAGAACTGCGACAAACCGCGGCGGACGACGGGGTGATCATCAGCCAGGACGATATCGATCATGCTCCCTCCGGAAGCGGCAGGCGGATCTCGATGCGCGACCCATGGTCGGTCGAGTCGACGATCAACGATCCGCCGAGGGACGTCACGCGCTCTTTGAGCGTCGCCGGTCCCTGTTTCATCTTCGTCAGTTCCGAGACGCCGTAGCGCCCGCGGAACGGGAATCCTTTTCCATCATCGGCCACGTCGATGCGCACTTCACTGGCGTCGACGCTCGCCGCCACGTGCACCGACTTCGCCGACGCGTGCTTCGCGGCGTTGGCCACCGCCTCGCTCACCAGCGTGTAGACCTCGTGGCGCATGGTGACCGGCAGGAGGTGGATGATCGGCGCGACTTCGTTCTCCACCTTCAGGCCCCACTGCTGCTCGAAGCGCTGCGACATCGAGGCGATGCGCTCGGCGATGGCCGCCGCTTCGCTGTCCTCGCGACGGCGCTCCGGGTGCAATTGCTCGATGAACCAGCGGAGGTCCTTCTGCGCGCTGACGATCACCTTCTCGATCTCGCCGAGGCGCACTTCCGCCTCCGCGCGGTCGCGGCTCATGACGCGCGGGATGGTGCGCAGCTGGAGCGCGATGCCGGTCAGCGCCTGCAGCACCGAGTCGTGCAGGTCGCGCGCGACGCGTACACGCTCCTCCGCCACGGCGCCGCGCTGCAGCTGATCGGCCGCGTGGTAGTGATCGAGCCGGCTGGCGATGACGGCGCCGGCGATGCGCGCCAGGTTCACCTCTTCCAGGAGCGGCGGCCGGCCGTCGAGCAGAAGCAGGCGTCCGCGCACGAAGTCGCCGGTGAACGACGTTGCCACCACGTCTTCGATGTTGTACGCGGCGACGACCTCCAGCGGGATGGAGCGCGACGGACGCGTCGGAGTCAGCGTTCCGATCTCGCTCGGAGTCACCGCGGCGAACGAGCCGCTGCGGACGAACGTGGCGCTGCTGCTGTCGAGCAGGAGGTCGGCCACGCCGCGCGTGGCGGTCTCGACGCGGATGTCGTTTCCGTCGCGCCTGCCGAGGAACGCGTAACGGCTGGCGAGGTGCTCGTACGCCAGCAGCACGCGCTCGGCGTCGAAGATCAAGGCCGGCTCGCGCAGGATCTCGGTGATCAGCCGCTCGTGGTTCTGCGTCAGCGACCGCGGCCAGCGCGCGATGCGCGCCAGGTCCGCCTGGATGCGCTGCAGGTAGTCGGCGAGGTAGACGAGCAGCGACGCGGCGACGATCAGGTACGCCGCGCGGATGATGAAGCGATTGAGCTCATGCGACTCCACGCGCGCCAGCGACGTGATGACGAAGACCAGCAGCGCGGCGATCGCCGTGACCACGGTGCCGCGGCGGCCGAAGCGAAGCATCGCGCAGACGATGCTGAAGACGAAGTAGACGAAGAACGGGCTGGAGCCGCCGGCGGAGAGGAAGTTGATCGCGCCGAAGACGAGGAGGTCGACGACGTGGCTGCCGATGCTCGCGCGCATGGCGATGCCGGCGGGACCGAAGAGGGTCCAGACCAGGAAGCCGAGCGCGTAGAGCGTGTACGTGCCGAGAAGCCACAAGGTGAACGTCTGCAGGTGGGTCGGCTCGAGGTAGACCGCGCCGAGCGAGGCCACGGCGAGGACGGATCGTCCCGATGCAATCAGCCGCTCCGCGCGGCTTTGCGGAATCCATTGCTCCTGCATGAAGGACATCAGTATGCGCCTGAGATAGCAGAGAGCAGATAGCGGATAGCAGGAGATGACCGCGGCCTGCTATCTGCTATCTGCTCTCCGGCAACGAACGCGCGACACCCGCGGGGCGCATCAGTTACGCTGCTCCCGTTTGCACGACGCCTACGCTTCCCTCCGCAGTCCCGATTTCCGGCGCATCCTCTTCAGTTACGCCACCGCCACGGTGGCCCGCGAGGCGCAGATCGTCGTCGTCGGCTGGCAGGTCTACGCGCGGACCGGCGATCCGTTGACACTCGGGCTGATCGGTCTGGCCGAGGCGCTGCCGTTCATCGGCGTGGCGCTGTATGCCGGACATCTCGCCGATCGCGCCACGCGGCGGACCATCGCCCTCGCCGGCACGTTCGGCATCCTGTTGTCGGCCATCGCGCTGCTGCTCTTCACGCTCGGCGACTACACGGCGATCTGGCCGATCTACGTCGTGATCTTTCTCAGCGGGATCGCCCGCAGCTTCACGCGGCCGGCGGTGACGGCATTGTCGGCGGAGGTGATCGATCGCGACATCTACCCGAACGCGGTCGCGTGGCGGAGCTCCACCTGGCAATTCGCCGCCATCCTCGGGCCGGCGCTCGGCGGACTGGCGTACGGCCTGATCGGACCGGCCGGCGCATACGCCTGCGTTTCCGCGCTGCTCGTCGTTTCGCTCCTGTTCATCGCCGCGGTGACGCATCGCCTGATGCCGGTGTTCGACAACGCGATACCGATGAGCGAGAGCCTCAGGGCGGGAATCAAATTCATCATGGCCGATCCGGTGATGCTCGGCGCGATGACGCTCGATCTCTTCGCCGTCCTCTTCGGCGGCGCGGTGGCGTTGCTGCCGGCGTTCGCGAAGATGCTCAGCGCCGGTCCCGAAGGCCTCGGCATGCTGCGCGCCGCGCCGGCCATCGGCTCGATATTGATCGGACTCTGGATCGCGCACCGCCCGCCGATGAGGCGCGCCGGCGTGACGCTGTTCGTCGTGGTGGCGATCTTCGGATTGCTGATGATCTCGTTCGCCCTCTCGCGCAACTTCTGGCTCTCGTTCGGGATCCTCATCGCCAGCGGAATGGCCGACAACGTCAGCGTGATCATCCGCGGCACGCTGCTGCAGACACGAACGCCGTCCGACATGCTCGGAAGAGTGTCGTCGGTGAACCAGATCTTCATCGGCGCGTCGAACGAGATCGGCGCGTTCGAGTCCGGCGTCGCCGCCCGCCTCCTCGGCGTCGTGCCGTCCGTGATCTTCGGCGGGACGATGACGTTGATCGTGGTGGGGTGGATGGCGATGCGGTTTCCGGTGTTGAGGAAGCTAAAAACACTGAGCTCTTGAGCGGTTGAGCTTTTCAGCTGTTGAGCCCCTCAACCGCTCAATCGCTAAACAGCTCAATCGCTCTACCCGTCGTAGATTTTCTTGACGCCCGCGATACGCTCGATTCGTGCGAGCCATGATCCTCCGCCGGCCTCGACAGCCACTCGAGCTGCACGAGGTCGAGCTGCGCGAGCCAAAGTCCGGAGAAGTCCGCGTGAAGGTTGAATGTTGCGCGGTCTGCCGCACCGACCTCCACGTCGTCGACGGCGAGCTCGCCGATCCGAAGCTGCCGCTCATCGTCGGACATCAGATCGTCGGCACCGACGATCGCGGGCGGCGGCTCGGCGTCCCCTGGCTCGGCTGGACGTGCGGCGTCTGCGCGTACTGCACGACCGGCCGCGAGAACCTCTGCGATCGCGCGCGCTTCACCGGCTACACGATCGACGGCGGCTACGCCGAGTACGCGGTCGCGGACGAGCGCTTCTGCTTCGAGATCCCTGACTCGTACACGGCGGAGGAGGCGGCGCCGCTTCTCTGCGCGGGACTGATCGGCTTCCGCGCGTATCGCATGACCGGCAACGCGCGCCGCATCGGCTTCTACGGCTTCGGATCGTCGGCGCAGATCGTGGCGCAGATCGCGCGGGCGGACGGGCGGGAGGTCTTCGCCTTCACGCGCGACGGCGATGTCGCGGCGCAGGAGTTCGCGCGGCGCAAGGGGGCGGTATGGGCGGGCGGAGCAGGCGAGGCGCAGCCGCTCGACGCCGCGATCATCTTCGCGCCGGCGGGCGAGCTCGTCCCCGCCGCGCTGAAGAACGTCGTGAAGGGTGGATCGGTCGTCTGTGCGGGCATCCATATGAGCGACATTCCGTCATTCCCTTACTCGCTGCTCTGGGGCGAGCGCGTGATCCGCTCCGTCGCCAACCTCACGCGCGACGACGGCGTCGCGCTTTTCGAACGGCTGAAGACGCTGGGCATCGAGACGGAGCGGACGCGCTATCCGCTCGAGCAGGCGAACGAGGCGTTGGCCGCTCTACGGTCGGGAGAATTGGTCGGCACGGCGGTGCTCACATGAGCGCGGATGCAAAAGGGATCAAGGGCCGCGGCGCGAGCTGGAATCCGCAGAACCGCTTCGAGGCGCTGGAGTACGTTCGCGACGACGAGTACACCGGCGACGACGGCGCGCCGCGCACGATCTACCTGCGCGATCCGACGCGCACGATCATCACGTACAACGACAGTCCCGACGTCGGCTTCGAGGCCAGTATCAATCCGTACCGGGGCTGCGAGCACGGCTGCATCTACTGCTTCGCCCGTCCGACGCACGAGTACCTCGGCATGTCGGCCGGCCTCGACTTCGAGACGCGCATCCTGGTGAAGGAAGACGCGCCGGAGCTGTTGCGCGAGGAGCTCAACGCGCCGAAGTGGAAGCCGCAGGTGATCGCCATCAGCGGCGTGACCGATCCCTATCAGCCGGTGGAGCGGAAGCTCGAGCTGACGCGGCGCTGCCTCGGCGTGCTGGCCGAGTTCCGCAATCCCGTCGCCATCATCACCAAGAGCCATCTCGTGACGCGCGACGCCGACTATCTCGCCGAGCTCGCCCGGTTCCATGCCGCGAAGGTATGCCTCTCGGTGACCACGCTCGATCCGGAGGTGGCGCGGATCATGGAGCCGCGCGCGGCGACGCCGGAGCTGCGGCTGGCAGCGATCGAGCACCTGGCGAAAGCGGGAGTGCCGGTCACGGTCATGGTCGCGCCCGTCGTGCCGGCGATCACGGAGCACGAGATGCCGAAGATTCTGAAGGCGGCCAAGGATGCCGGCGCGAGCGAGGCCGGCTTCGTCGTGTTGCGCTTGCCGTGGGCCGTCGCGCCGCTGTTCGAGAAGTGGCTCGAAGAGCACTTCCCCGACCGCAAGGAAAAGGTGATGAACCGCATCCGCGAGCTGCGCGAAGGAAAGCTCTACGACTCGACCTGGCGCGTGCGCCAGCGCGGCAAGGGCATCTTCGCCGAGCAGATGCAGGCGATGTTCAATGTGTCGTGCCGCCGCCTCGGGCTGAACGCAGTCGATATCGAGATGTCCGCCGACTCCTTCCGCCGCCGCACCGCGCAAGGGTCGTTGTTTTGAAGAGGAGCTAACGCATGTACGAAGGCAAACACGTCCTCGTCCTCGAGCGCGACGGCTGGGAGTACGTCGAGCGCAAGAAGGGAAAGGAGGCGGTCGCCGTGATCGCCATGACGGACGACGACAAGTTGATCCTGGTCGAGCAGTACCGCCGCCCCGTCGACGCCCGCGTCATCGACTGGCCCGCGGGCCTCGTCGGCGACGACGGCGAGAACGACCCCGAGGCCACGGCGCGCAAGGAGCTCGAAGAAGAAACCGGCTACACGTGCGAGGAAGTCGAATTCCTCGCGAAAGGCCCCACCTCGCCCGGCATCACCTCGGAACTGGTGAGTTTCTACCGCGCGCGATCGGTGGAAAAGAAAGGCGAGGGGGAGGACGAGATTACCGTGCACACCGTCGCAAAGGCGGAGATCCGCGAGTGGCTCGCGAAGCGCGGCAAGGTGATGATCGACGTGAAAGTGTGGGCCGGCCTGTACTTCGCGAGCCCGGAACCGGTGTCAGGATGACACGCGCAGCACGATCTTTCCGAAGTGCTCGCTCGCATTCATCTTCCGATGCGCGTCCGCCACGCGCTCGATCGGCAGCACATCGGAAACCACGGGCCGGATGCGGCCATCGCGCAGATCGTCGCCGAAGCGCTCCAGAAATCCGGCGACGAGCGCGGCTTTCTCATGAGCGGGACGCGCCCGCAGCGTCGACCCGATGATCTGCTGACGCTTGCCGAGGAGTGAGCTGACGTCGATCTCGGCAGTGCGCGAGCCGCCCATCGATCCGATGACCACCACGCGGCCGCCCGTCCCGAGAGCGCGAAGATCGCGCGGCAAATACGGAGCGCCGATGTGATCGAGGATCACGTCGACGCCTTTCGCCTTCTCCGCGAAGTCTTCGCTCTTGTAGTTGATCGCCACGTCGGCGCCGTGCTCGAGACAACGCGCGCACTTCTCGTCCGATCCCGCGGTGACGAACACCCGCATGCCGGCGAGCTTGCAGAGCGTCGTCGCTGCCGTGCCGATGCCGCTGCCGCCGCCGTGAATCAGCACCGACTCTCCCTCCTGCGCCTTTGCCAGCTGGAAGATCGTCAGAAAAACGGTGAGAAAAACTTCGGGAATCGCCGCCGCCTCTTCATCGCTCAGCGCATCCGGCACGTGCATGGCGGAGCCGGCATCGACGACCACCTCCTCCGCGTAGCCGCCGCCCGCGAGGAGCGCCATCGCGCGATCGCCGCGCGCCCAGCCGACGACCTCCGATCCGCATTCGCGCACGATGCCGGCGCATTCGAGTCCGATGATGTCCGACGCGCCGGCCGGCGGCGGGTAGTGGCCTTCGCGCTGCAGCAGGTCGGCGCGATTGACGCCGCAGGCGCGCACCGCGATGCGCAGGTCGTGCGGACCGAGCGCCGGCGCGTCGATCTCGCCGATGCGCAGCACGCTCTCATCGCCGAAGTGATCGAGAACCACGGCGCGGATCATTTCTTTCCCACGTCCCGGATCCACGTCCACACCGCGACCGCGCTCGGCATGCCGATCACGCTCGACGCCAGCGCCACCACCTGGTTCATCTCCTCGTCGCTCGCGCCGGCCATGCGCGCCTTGCGCACGCTGGAGTGCACGGCGCCCTCGCGCATCGCTCCGATGGCGATGCCGAGCTTGATCAGCCGCTGCGTTTTCGCGTCGAGCGGACCCTCTTTCGCGGCGTCGCCGAGGAGGTCCCACGCCTCGCGCAGCTTCGGGAACGCGGCGCTGAATTCATCGAATGTTCGCGGCGGCTTGTTCTGTGACGTCATGCCGCAATGTTATCGTCGCCGGACGTCATGACTGAGAGCGCGATTCATTGCCGCGATTTGCGGAAGTACTACCCCGACGTGAAGGCCGTCGACGGCCTTGACCTCTACATCGCCCGCGGCGAGTGCTTCGGCCTCCTCGGCCCGAACGGCGCCGGCAAGACGACGACCATCGAGATCCTCGAGGGGCTCACTCCCGCCGACAGCGGTGACGTCGAAGTCCTCGGCCTGCGCTGGAACGGCCGCGCCCGCGAGTTGCGCGAGCGGATCGGCATCTCGCTGCAGGAGACGCAGTTCACCGACAAGCTGACGGTGATCGAGACGCTGACGCTTTTCCGGTCGTTCTATCGCGAGGGCCGCGATTCGGACGAGTTGATGCGCGCGCTTTCGCTCGAAGAGAAGCAGAACGCGCGCGTCGGGAAATTGTCCGGCGGCCAGAAGCAGCGCCTCGCCGTCGCCTGCGCGCTGGTCGGCCATCCCGACATCCTCTTCCTCGACGAACCGACGACGGGACTCGATCCGCAGTCGCGATTGCAGCTGTGGGAAGTCGTGACGCGCTTCCGCGAGGGCGGCGGGACGGTGTTGCTGACGACGCACTACATGGACGAGGCGGAGCGTTTGTGCGACCGGATCGCCATCATCGATCATGGCAAAGTCATCGCGCTCGGCACGCCGGCGGAACTGATCGCCAAGCTCGAGGCGTCGAACATCATCGAGTTCACCAGCGATCCGCCGATGGCCGGCGAGGCGTTCGCCGATCTCTGCGCCGGCTATCACGGCTGCGCGAAACGCGGCGAGGGATGGCAGCTGCGCGTCGATTCGCTCGCCGAGGCGGTGCCGCGCGTGCTGGCGATCATCGAGAAGAGCGGAGCGAAGCTCGTGACGTTGTCGACGCATGCGGCGACGCTCGAGGATCTCTTCGTCGCGTTGACGGGACGGGAGCTGCGCGATGCCTGACGCCCCGATCGTCGAGCTGACCAAGTCGCGCGTCCGCGAGTTCATCCGCGAGCCCGAAGCGGTCTTCTGGGTCTTCGCGTTCCCGATCCTGCTGACGCTGGCCCTCGGATTCGCGTTCCGTTCGAAGCCGCCCGACCGCATTCCGATCGGCGTGATCGGTCCGCACGCGAAGGAGTGGAGCGCGGCGCTGGCGAAGTCGCCCGTGCTGCTGACGCGCGTGCTCGAAGCGGAAGAGGCGCGCGATCAGTTGCGGCGCGGCAAGATCACGCTGCTCGTCGAAGGCGATGCGCAGCCGGTCTATCGCTTCGATCCGACGCGTCCCGACGCGCGCACGGCGCGAGTCGAAGCAGACGACGCGCTGCAACGCGCCGCCGGACGCCGCGACGTCATCGCCGCGCGTGAAGAGCACGTCAGCGAGCGCGGCTCGCGCTACATCGACTTCCTCGTCCCCGGACTCCTCGGCATGAACCTGATGGGCACCGGGATGTGGGGCGTCGGCTTCAGCATCGTGAACGCGCGGATGAAGAAGCTGCTCAAGCGGCTGATCGCCACGCCGATGCGCAAGTCCGATTTCCTGCTGGCGCAGTTCTTTTCCCGGCTGATTTTCCTGACCGGCGAGGTGACATTCCTCATCGTCTTCGCCTGGCTCGTCTTCCACGTCGGCGTGCACGGCTCGCTCGTCACGTTCGCCATGCTCTGCCTCATCGGCGGCTTCGCCTTCTCCGGCATCGGCCTGCTCGTCGCTTCGCGCGCCAAGACGATCGAGGCGGTGAGCGGGATGATGAACCTGGTGATGGTGCCGATGTGGATCTGCTCCGGCGTCTTCTTTTCATACGAGCGCTTCCCCGACGCTGCGAAGCCGTTCATCCGCGCGCTGCCGCTGACGGCGCTCAACGACGCGCTGCGCGCCGTGATGAACGACGGCGCCGGATGGCTGCAGATCGCGGCGCCGGTCGGCGTGCTCCTGGCGTGGGGGGTGGTCTGTTTCGCGCTGGCGTTGCGCGTGTTCAAGTGGCAGTAGCTCGGGATAAAAGCACCTCATGAAAATCGCGACTTGGAACGTCAACGGCATCCGCGCGCGGCACGAGCAGTTCGCCGCCTTCGTGCAGAGCGAACAGCCGGATGTGATCTGCCTGCAGGAGTTGAAAGCGTCGCCCGCGCAGGTGCCGGCGACGATCTGCGATCTCGAGGGTTACAAGTGCTACTGGCACGGCGCCGCCGCGTATTCGGGCGTCGGCCTGCACATCCGCCTCTCAACGGCTCAGTCGGCGCCCGAGTTCTCGCATCCGCACTTCGACAACGAGACGCGCATCGTGCAGGCGCGCGTCGGCGACACGATGTTCGCGTCCGTTTACGTCCCGAACGGCGGCAAGGATTACGCGGCCAAGATCGGCTTCCTGCATTCGCTGATCGACTATGCCGCCGACGTGCAGAAGGACGGGACGAAGCTCGTGCTCTGCGGCGACATGAACATCGCCCGCACCGACATGGACGTCCATCCGAAAGAGCGCAAGCCGAACATCATCGGCCAGCGCCCCGAGGAGCGCGACCTGCTGGAGACGCTGCTGGCGCAGGGACTGGTCGACGTCGGCCGCATGCTCTATCCGAACGCCGACGACTACTTCAGCTGGTGGGCGCCATGGCGCAATCTCCGCCAGCGCAACATCGGCTGGCGGCTCGATTACGTGCTGGCGTCGCAGTCACTCGCGTCGCGCGCGACGGCGTGCCCGTCGTTGCGCGAAGTGGGGACGAGCGATCACGCGCCGGTCGTGGCTACGTTCGAATGAATCGGTTGCCGGTTACCGGTTGCCGGTTACCGCGCCGGCAACTGGCAACTGGCAACTTTACGTTCGAGCTTTGATCCACGCATCCACCCGCGCCGCGAGCACATCCAACGGAATCGATCCCGCTCCGATCACGACGTCGTGGAACTGCCGGATGTCGAACTTCGCGCCGAGCTCCTTCTCCGCTTTCGACCGCAGGCGCAGGATCTCGAGCTGGCCGACTTTGTAGGCCACGGCCTGCGACGGCCAGGCGATGTAGCGGTCGGTCTCGATCTGCACCGTCGGCTCGTCGGCCGATGAATGCGCGTGGAAGTAGTCGACCACCTGCTGCCGCGTCCATTTCTTCGAATGGATGCCGGTGTCGACCACGAGCCGGATGGCGCGGAGGATGTCGCTCTGCAGGCGGCCGTAGTCGGAGTACGGATCGCTGTAGAAGCCGACCTCCTTCCCCAGCCGCTCGGAGTACAACGCCCAGCCTTCGCCGAACGCCGTGAAGCCGCCGCCCTGCTGGCGGAACGGCGCGAGCTCGGGCAACTGCTGCGCGATCGCGTTCTGCAGGTGATGTCCCGGCACGCCTTCGTGGTACGCGACCGCTTCGATCATGATCAGCGACCGCTTCTCCGGTTCGGACGTGTTGATCACCACCGCCGCGGTGCGCGAGCCGTCCTTCGTGCCGCGCTGGTACTGGCCGCCCGGCGCGCTCTTCTCGCGGAACGCTTCCACCGAGCGGACGTCGACCTTTGCCTTCGGCAGGTTGCCGAAGAGCATCGGCAGCTTTTCGTACATCGCCTCGATGTCTTTGCGGTAGAGCTCGAGGATCTGCTCGCGCGATTTCGCCTTGAGCTCTGGATTCTTCTCGATCGAATCGCGCAGCGCGGCGAGCGAGTCGAAGCCGAGGCGCTTCGCGATCGCCGTCATCTCTTCCTCGTCGCGCGCTACTTCGCGCAGTCCGAGCTGGTGGATCTCGTCGGGGGTCAGGTTCGTCGTGGTGGTGCGCTTCACCGCGATCGCGTAACGCTCTTTGCCGTTCGGCAGCGCCCAGATCCCGTCTTCCTTGCGGCCGTGCGGCGCGTACTCGTCGCGGACGAACTTCCCGAACTTGACGTAGGCCGGAAGGACGTCGTCGCGCACGGCGGCAATGAGGGCGGTGCGGAGCTCCGGCGGGATCTTCGTGAGTGACTTCACGAACGGCGTCTCGTCCGGCTGCTGCTTCGCGATGCCGTCGATCTGGTCGGCGGTCTTTTCCAGGAGGAAGCGCGGCGGCATGAGGTGGTCGCGCATGCCGAGGCGCATCCGCTCCGTGACCTGGTCGAACAGGCGCGGCACCGCGTGCATGCGCGCGATCCAGTCGGTGTAGTCCTTCTCCGTTTTGAACTGCAGGCTGGTGACCATCTGCGGGACCTGCAGGTAGACGCCCTGGAGTTGATTGACCGGCATCTCGTAATCCTTCAGCCGGTACGACTCGAGGCCGTTCTCGAGCTGGCGGACGAGCACCGTCTTGTTCAGCGCTTCCTGCTCGGCGAAGCCGTTCGTGGAGATCGCCTTCGCCCGCGCCAGGAATTCTCGGCTCTTCTTCGTCTCCGCTTCGAGCGCCGCCATCGACTGATCCGACCAGCGGTCGTTGTGGCGGTTGTCGCCGACGAACGACGCCAGCTCCGGACTCGTCTCCAGCCGCCACTCCCAGACTTCGTTCACGAGGTCGGAGAGCGCCTTGCGACGGGCGTCGAGATTCGCGGCCGATTGCGCGAAAGCGGAGGTGGTGAGGAGAAGGAGGAGGGAGAGTGCGAGGCGTGCGCGCATGGCGCACAAGGATAAAGCGTTGCCGGTTGCCGGTTACCTGCGAGGTAACCGGCACCGGCAACAGGAAACGGACTACTCGAGAACGACCACGACCACGCGGCGGTTTTCCTTGCGTCCCGCGCGGGTCTTGTTCGGCGCCACCGGAAGGGTGTCGCCGTAGGAGATCGTCGACATCCGGTTCAGCGGAACGCCGTACTGGCGGGAGAGGTAGCGGCGCACTTCGTCGGCGCGGCGCTGGCCGAGCTCGTCGTTGTAGCGCGTGCCGCCGGTATCGTCGGTGTGGCCCTGGATCTCGACGAAGTACTGCTTCTCCGTCATCCCCTTGAGCCGGTTGCCGAGCTCGTCGAGGGCGGTCTTCGCGTCCTTGCTCAGATCGTACTTGCCGCTCTTGAACTTCACCTTGTCGTCGGAGAACGTCTGTTCAAAAACGACCTTGCCGGCGCCCTTGGCGATGATTCCGGCGTCTTCGGCGCGCTTGAGAGCGTCCTTCGCTTCCTGGCTGAGGGTGGCGATCTGAGCGTCCTGCTCCTTCTGGTGCTGCTGGACCGTCTCGACCTGCGATGCGACCGACTCGATCTTCTGGTTCGTCGTCGCCATCGCCTTGTCAGTGGCCTCGGCGATCTTGCGATCGACGTCCTTGTTCGTGGCGCACGCTGCGAGCATGCCGGCGACGAACGCCACTGTTAAACCACGGGTTACCCTGGCTGCGATTCTCATCAACTTCTCTTCCTTTCGTTCGCTTTAGTAAGTACCGGGGGCTCGGTGCCGCGATACCCCGCACGCACGCGCACTGCCTGTACCCGCCCCGCGACCTTCAGCGAAATGCGGCGGTACTTTACAGCACCTTTACCGGTCGGCGTGAAGCCGATCAGATACTGCGCGCGGAGGTCATTTTCGATACGGTCGACCGCCTTCCCCAACTGCTCCGGACGGTTGCCGAGAAAAAGGCGGCCTCCGGTCTGGGTCGCCACATCCTCGAGCAATGCGATGTCGGATGACGCCTCCGCTGTCTGCGACTTCAACAGCTTCGCCTCCGACGCCTCTCGCAATCCGAGGGAGTAGATCGGGATCGCGAGACCCTCGAGTGTTTTCGAGAGCTGCTCACGCGTCAGGCGCGAAGCATTATCGATGCCGTCGCTCAGCAGAATGATGGTCCGCGTCGCGTTACGGCCGAGGCGGCTCCGCTCCGGCATGGTCGACACCGCGTCGAAAAACGCGGTCTTGCCCCACGGCTTGATGTTGTACATCGCCGTCAGCACGGCCTGCGGATCGTCCGTGAACGGCACCACTTCATGCGCCTCCTTGTCGTCGAAGACAAAGAGGGAGAAATCGTCCCCCTTCTTGCGGCGGGCGATGAGCGCCTCGACCGCCGCGCGCGCCGCCTCCATCTTGCCGGCCAGCGCCATGGAGCCCGAGCCGTCGATGAGGATGGTGAACGAGACAGGCGCGTCCATCGACTTCTCGAACATGTCGCTCTGCACCGGGACGCCGTCGACGAGCAGGTTGACTTCGGCCGAGGCGAGGTCGGTGATCGGCGCGCCATGACCGCCGAGGACCGTGAAGGGGACCATCACGTAACCGACGGAGACGTTCTCTTCGACGTGCTGCAGGGAGGACTCCTGTCCAAAGAGAAACGGTGCGGCGAGAGCGATGAGGAGAACGACGAGACGGCGATACGGCATAGTGCAAATAACACTTTCGGCGGGGGCGCCGATTTCAGCAGCCTCAGCCGCGTTTGAGCGGGATGAAGTCTTCGTCATCCTGTTGGCGGCGCTCCCACTTCAGAAACTCGTAATAGCCGCATCGCGTCCAGTCGGGATATTCGTGGCAGACGCCGGGACGCGCCTCGTAGATCGTACAACGACGCGCCTTCTTGTCGAGGAACATGCAGACCGAGCCGTAGATCTCGTCTTTCTGATGACGGAGCACCTGCTCCTTCTCCACGACCTTGGTGAACCGCTCTTTTGCCGTCTCGATGTCGACCCCGAAGTGCTTCGCCAGCCGCGCGAGGTCGCGCTTGTTGACGATGATCCGTTCGTAACTGCAGCAGTACGCCGGGCACTTGGAGCAGTCGTAAAGCGGGCGGGGCTTGGTTTCCATGCGGCTCAAACGCAGTTTAGCGCATGCCGTCTGCTATCTTCCTTCAATGGACCACGCTGTCGCGTTAGTGCAGGCGTATCTCCAGCTCAACGGCTACTTCACATCCGCCGAATATCCGATCGTCGCCGGCGCGGGGCGCCGCACGCGGACCATCACCGACATCGACATCCTCGCGTTCCGCTTTCCGACGATCGGCTCGACGATCCCGCGCAAGCGTCCGAAGGGTCTCGACATCACGGAGACCGATCCCGGCCTCGGCATTCCGCGCAACAGCGTCGACATGATCGTCGGCGAGGTGAAGGAAGGTCGCGTCGGGATCAACAGCGCGGTGCGCGATCCGTACGTGCTGCGCGCGGTCATCGCGCGATTCGGCGAAACGCCGGAAGACGAAGAGCGCGTGGTGAACGAGCTGCTCGACACCGGGACGACGCGCCTGCCGTCGGGCTACACCGTCCGCCTCGTCGTCTTCGCCTCCTTTCCTCCCGGTGACGCCGTCCCGCCCTGCCGCATCATCTCCCTCGGACACGTGCTCGACTTTCTGCAGGCGTATGTCGGCAAGCACTGGAACCTGCTCCGCCATCTGCAGTTCAAGGATCAGGCGTTCGGCTTTCTGATGACCCTGGAGAAAGCGCGGCGCGGCGGCGCGGGACGTCGCGGACATCAGGGCGTGGAAGTGGTGCGCAAAGACGCAGCACGCAGGAGGTAATCGATGATCACCCGGCGCGATTTCTTCGTCACCACCGCGGTCGCGGGTGTGGCCGCAACCGGTGTAGGACAGGCGCCCCCGCCCGTCCCTCCCGAGGCCCTGGCGCGCTACGAATGGATCCTCCGCAAATGGGGGGCGAACTTCACCGACGAACAGAAGGTCGACATCATGCGCATGATCATGGACAACGAGCGGTCGCTCGTCACCATGCGCGCGTTTCCGCTGAGCAACGGAACGGAGCCTGCGAAATGAACGTCGTCGGCATGAGCGTCCGCGAGCTTGGCGAGCACATTCGCAAGCGCGAAATCTCTCCCGTCGAAGTCGCACAGACATTTCTCGATCGCAGTGACCGTATCGGCTCGAAGCTCAACGCCTACGCCACGCTGACGCGCGAGCGCGCGATGAACGAAGCGCGCCTGGCGGAGAGCGAGATCGCCGCCGGCAGGTACCGCGGTCCGCTGCATGGCGTCCCGTACGCGGCGAAGGACCTGCTGGCGGCGAAGGGCTATCCGACGACGTGGGGGGCGCGTCCGTTCGCGAAGCAGATGTTCGATTACGACGCCGCGGTCATCCGCAGCCTGCACGAGGCCGGCGCGGTGCTGATCGGCAAGGCCGCGATGATCGAGCTCGCCGGTGGCATGGGCTATCGCTACGGCACGGCGTCGCTGCAGGGGGGCGCGAAGAATCCGTGGAACGAGGCCTGCTGGACCTGCGGCTCGTCGAGCGGCTCCGGCGCCATCGTCGCCGCGATGCTCGCGCCGTTCGCCATCGGTACCGAGACGTGGGGCTCGATCGTCTGCCCGTCCGCGTACTGCGGCGTCTCCGGACTGCGCCCCACGTACGACCGCGTCAGCCGCGAAGGCGCGATGGCGTTGTCGTACTCGATGGACAAGATCGGACCGATGGCACGCACCGCGGACGACTGCGGGATCGTGCTGTCCGCGATCTCGTCGTTCAAGTACGCACGTGCTCCACATGCGCTGCGTATCGGCTGGGTCACGAACGCCTGGAAGGACGTGCAGCCCGACATCCAGCGCATCACCAGCGACGCGCTGAACGTGCTTCGCGCACACGCGAAGGTCGAAGAGATCGCGCTGCCGGAAGGACCGTGGGAGATCGCGGCCGGGACGACCATCTCGGTCGAGGGAGCGTCGGCGTTCGACTCGCTCATCGAATCGGGCCGCGTCTCCGAGCTCATCGACCCCGCGGGAAAGCTCGGCGGCTACGTGAACTCCACGATCTCCGGCGCCGACTACGTCCGCGCGCAACGGATCCGCACGCTGCTGAAGGCGAAGATGGCCGACATGTTCAAGCAGGTCGACGTCCTCGCCGCCGCCTCGCTGCCGGTCGCCGCGACGACGATGGAGACGAACCTGGAGACCGAGCTGGCCTTCTCCGATCCGCTCGGCGGCATCGGCAACTTCTGCGGCCTGCCGGCGATCAGCGTGCCGTCAGGATTCACGTCGAAGGGACTGCCCGCCGGAATCCAGTTCGTCGGCGCGGCGAACGATGAAGACGCCGTGCTCGCCGCCGCGAATCTGTTTCAGTCGCACACGAGCTGGCACATGCGGCAACCGCCGGTGTCATCCTGAGCCGCGCAGACGGCGAAGGATCCGTAACTCGACAGCCGATGCGCCTGAATCAACGGGTCCTTCGCCGTCTGCGCGGCTCAGGATGACACCCTTACCTGAACTCAACCTCCACGCGCTGGCCGAGCTTCAACGGCGTGGCCTCGGTCAGCGCGACTTTCACCAGCAGCACGCGCGTGTCGATCGGCTTCGACGGATCCTGCGGCTTGAGCCGCCGGCTGACGACGTTGCCCGGCACTTCCTCGATCACGCCGCGCCACTTGCCGTCGTACCCCTCGGCCGAGATCGCGGCGTCCGCACCGTTGCGGATGCGCGCGGCGTCGAATTCGTCGACCTCCGCTTCCACACGCGTGCGCCGCAGATCGGCGATCGTCATCAGCGAATCGCCCGCGCTGATCGTCTCGCCGCGCTGACGCATCCGCGTGATGACGACGCCGTCGATCGGCGCCTTGATCACGGTCTTCGCCACGACCGCCTCCAGCCGCCGCGCTTCGGCCAGTGACGAGGAGCGCCGCGCGCGCGCCGCGTCGAGATCGCGCTCGCTCTTCTCCCACGTCTGCTTCGAGCCGACGTCTTCGCGGAAGAGCCGCTGCGCGCGCTCGACCTCGAGCTCGTAGAGACGGATGTCGGCGTCCGCTTCGCCGACGCGTGCACGCGCCTCGCCGAGCGCCGCGCGAAGATCGTCGGCGCGCAGCGTGGCGATCACGTCGCCCTTGTGCACGACGTCCTGTTCCACGACGTCGAGGCGCTCGATCGTGCCCGCGACGTCGCTGCCGACCGTGACCTCCGCGCCCGGATACGCCGCCACCCGCCCCTCGGCGATGACATGTAGCACAGACACTCCTGTCTGTGCCTCGGCAGGCGGATGTGAAGAAGCCACCCGATTCGCGCGCACCTGCACGACGGTGATGACAACAACGATGAGTCCGAGAAGCGGAGCAATCCAACGTTTCATGACGACAATCTCCCGTCGTGGATCTTCACCACGCGATCGGCGACCGCGCGGACTTT